>Ga0153916_10004018_pt1 | contig 11058 bp, 7 predicted proteins | sample Opewatmetagenome_FD_109642 | JGI IMG/M metagenome (GOLD analysis project Ga0153916, IMG submission 109642) | Freshwater wetland microbial communities from Ohio, USA - Open water 3 Core 3 Depth 4 metaG | ecosystem: Environmental > Aquatic > Freshwater > Wetlands | place: USA: Ohio, Lake Erie, Old...
GGAGGCCCTGGAGGCCTGCGCCCGATGCGCCGGCTGCGAGCCGCTCTGCCCCACCGGCGTACCCATCGGGCGCATCGTGCGGCACCTCCTCGGACGGCTGGCGGAGAGCCCCGAAGTGCAGAAGGCCTCCCGCGACTCGCCGGGCGATCGCACCCAGGCCTGAAGGCGAGCCGCCCTGGGTCGCGGGCCGGTTGGTGTGGTCCACAAGCTGGACCCAAGATGGAGCGGCACCCTTCTTCTGGGGACCCCAACGGGGGTCTTGCAGTCCGCACGGCGTGTGTCTGACGCGGTCTATGTATGATGCGGGTCTTCGCCAGCGCCACCGGGGGCGCGACCCTTGAAGCAGGAGAAGCCGAAGCCCGACGCGTCCGGGCAGTCCGGCGCCATCGCGCCCGGACGGGTCTCGGCATTTCTCGCCGAGCTGGCCCGGGTGCCCGACGTCGATCCGCAGGAGATCCTCGGCGCGTACCGCCCCGGCGCCGTCATCGGCCGGTTCGAGCTGCTCCGCGAGCTCGGCCGCGGCGGGTTCGGCGTGGTGTTCGAGGCGCTCGATCGCGAGCTCGGGCGCCGCGTCGCCTTCAAGGCCATCCGCCCCGGGAGGCCGCAGTCGGCGCGCCTCAAGGAGGAGTGGCTGCGGAGCGAGGCCGAGGCCGCGGCGCAGCTCAGCCATCCCAACATCGTCCAGCTGTACGACTTCGGACTCGGCCCCCGGGGGCCATACCTCGTCCTGGAGCTGCTCGAGGGCGAGACGCTGCAGGATCGGCTCCAGCGCGGCCCCCTGCCGGCCCCGGACGCGATCCGGATCTCCATCCAGATGGCGCAAGCGCTGGCGCATTCGCACGCCGCCGGCGTGCTCCATCGCGACCTCAAGCCATCGAACGTCTTCCTCGCCGAGTCCGGCGCGGTCAAGGTGCTCGACTTCGGCCTGGCCCGCGTCCTGGGGGCCTCCCGCCTCCAGGCGGGCGGCACGCCAGCCTACATGGCGCCCGAGCAGTGGCGCGAGGAGCCGGAGGACGCTCGCACCGACCTGTTCGGCGCCGGGGCCATCCTCTACGAGATGCTCACGGGCCGGGCGCCCTATTCGCTCTCCGGGGGGCGCAGCGCGGTGCTGGACCCCGGCCCCGCTCCCGTCCCCCACTGTCCAGGACTGCCGCGGAAGGTCGGCGCGCTGGTCTCGCGCGCCATCGCCAGGCGCCAGGCCGACCGGCCGGCCAACGCACAGGTCTGGCTCGACGGGCTCCTCGCGGCAGAGCGGGCGATCGTCCGGGCCGGCCGGACGCGGGCGCGCCGCATGGCCTGGGTCGCCGCGGCGGTCCTGGCCACGGTGTCGGCAGGCGCCGGCTTCCACGCGTGGCGACAGGCCCGGGCGCGGCCACCGCCGGCTCGGTGGCCCGAGCGTGTCACGGTGGCGGTGGCCGACTTCACCAACGAGAGCGGCGACAGCGAGCTGGACGGCCTGTCGGGCATGCTCATCACCTCGCTGGAGCAGTCGAGGCACCTCTCGGTCCTCAGCCGGTCGCGCATGATCGACGTGCTCCGGCAGCTCGGCCGCGAGGACGCGGTCCACCTCGACGAGCCGCTGGCGCGCGAGATCGGGCGGCGCACCGGGGTCCGGGCCCTCCTCATCGGGTCGATCCGGCGCTTCGAGGGAATCTACCGCCTGGAGCTGCGCGCCCTGGATCCGCTGCAGGACGCCTATCTCTTCGGCGTGCAGGAGCAGGGCTCCGGCAAGGCGAACATCCCCTCGCTGATCGACCGGCTCTCCGAGCAGACCCGCCAGCGGCTGCGGGAGGGGGCGGAGGAGGTCCGGTCCTCGGAGGTGAAGGTCGCGGAGGCGGTGACGCCGAGCATCGAAGCATACCAGCACTACTTCCTCGGGCTCGACTGCCTGGAGCGGCCGAGCCGGCATCCGAGCCACCCCGAGGGCTGCGTCGAGGAGCTCCGCAGGGCCGTGGCCATCGACCCGGATTTCGTGCTGGCCTGGTTCCGCCTCTCGATGGTGGGCTGGGACGAGCTCGTCCCGGCCGTCGAGGATCGGGGTCGCGCCATCGACCGGGCGCTGCGGCTGGCGGACCGGGTGCCACCCAAGGAACGCACGCTGATGCGCGCCTGGAAGGCGCATCTCGACGGCGACGACGAGCGGGCCCTGGCGCTCTGCCGGGAGGTGACGATTGCCTTCCCGGAGGACAAGCAGGCGCTCTACCTGACCGGCGACATCCTCTGGCACCGCGAGGACCTCGCCGCGGCCGCCCCCTACCTGGCGCGGGTGCTGGAGCTCGACCCGACGTTCGAGTTCGCGCTCGATCATCTCTCCTACGCTCTCGCCGTTCTGGGTCGGCGCGACGAGCTGGGCGGGTGGGTGCGCACATGGGCCGCGATGGCCCCGTCGCCACCGGTGATGCGGGCGCTCGTCCAGGGCCGGCTGGGCCTCGGCGAGGCCCGGGCCGCGGTCGCCGCGGCGCGCCGGGCAGCCGAGACCGGTCCGGGCGAGTACGCGCTGACCGACTTGGCCAGGGCACTGTTCTTCGAGGGCGACTACGCCGCCATCGAGTCGGAGCTCCGGGCGCGCGGTCCCCTCCCCCTGGTCCAACGCTTCTTCCTGGCCCACGCCGTCGCGGCACAGGGCCGGCGAGCCGAGGCACTCCGCTTGCTCGACGCCATCGCGAGGACCGCGGCGGACGAGGATCGCCACGACATCCACTTCGTCCGCGCCATGCACCTCGCCGGCGATGGAGATGCGGCCGCCGTCTGGACGGAGGCCAGGTGGCTGATGGAGCACGGCGCCGAGCGACTGGCCATCCACCTGGCCACGCCACTCGCGCGCCTCGGCGACCTGTCGCACGCCCGGCAGCTCGCCGACCTGGACGCCCGGGGCTCGCCCAGCCGCGAGATCTTCCTGGCCACCCTCGACTGGAAGGAGGGGCACCCGGTGGAGGCGCGCGCCCGCCTGCAGGCTCTGGAGAGGCGCTATCCGCTGCCCCACGGGGGGATCGCCCCCGCGTTCCTGCGCGCCGAGGTGGCGGCGGAGGAGGGGCTGGACGCCGAGGTGGTGGAGGCGCTGCGCGCGCTCGAGCGTCTCCCGTTCCAGGGTCACTGGCGGAGCTGGGCCTATCCGCAGGGCCTCTACCTGTTCGCGCGCTCGCTCGAACGACTGGGAAGGCGCGAGGAAGCGCGAGCCGAGGTGGATCGGCTCCAGCGACTCTGGGCGCGCGCCGACCCGGGGCTGCCGCTCCTGAAGCGGATGCGGGCGCTCAGGGCGCGGCTCGACGCGTCCGCCGCCAGAAAAACCGCGAGCGAAGTGCCCATCCCTTCACGCCTCGATGGTGGCTCGCCGAGTGGAGTGAACCCGAAGTAACGTCCCGGAGGAGGAAGACGTGGCCAATACCTGCAGGGGTCTCGATGCCTCGGTGCCGCCAGAGATCAAGGACGTGCTGGAGCAGTTGATCAGGAAAGGCCGGTGCAAGCGTCGGGGAGACTACCTGGATGGAGGGGACCCGGATCCTTTCGTCGCCCCCAGCAAGGCGTACTGCCTGATGGAGCTTCTCGGCGACGTTCGGTGCGACCCGGAGGACAGGCCGCTCGCGATCTGCCGCTACCAGGGGCTCGCGAACGTGAAGAAAGCCAAGCGAAAGATCGGGTGACGGCCCGAACCGACCTACTTCCCGGCGCCGAACAGCAACGTCGTCAGCGCATCCCTGGGCTGCCCGTCCGGGCCGACGCTCGGCTTCCAGGCGCACTGCTCGAAGGCGCGCCGCAACTCGAGCGACGCGGCCGGGGTGAGGTCGGGCGAGAGGAACTCGAGGACCGTTGCCTTGCCGGTGCGGTCCACGGCCACCTTCACGGCGACCCGCTCGATGCCGTTGGCGACCAGGGGGGCGCGCACCGTCGCCCGGCAGCTGGGATCGGGCTCCGGCCGGGCGTACGCGGCCGCCGACTCCGGCATCTGACCGGTGCGCGCCGCGCCTGGGCCGGCGCATCCGGTCACTGCCCCGAGCAGCGCGGCCAGCACCGTCGAACGAAGGACCAGAGCCTCGGCGCGCATGTGTCCATGCTAAGGCGTTTCCCGTCCGGGGACAGGGCCAGCACGGGTATGGCACGTAGGGCCGCGAGAGCACGGTGTGATCGGTGCTCGGCGTCCTCGACCCCGGCCGGCGCATTCACGCACTGCGTCTTGGATCGACCCGGCCCAGGCGTTAGATCCCATGTCGTGGCCTCCGGCAAGCCCTACCTCATCGTCAACCCCGCCAGCGCCGCCGGGAAGACCGGCCGCCACTTCGATCGCATCGCCAAGGCGGTCCGGTCGGCGGTCGGGGCCTTCGAGTGCGCTTTCACCCGCTGGCGTGGCGAGGCGACGGAGCTCGCCAAGCAGGCGGTACGCAGCGGTGGGCGATTCGTGGTGGCGGTGGGCGGCGACGGCACCGCCAGCGAGGTCATCGACGGTCTCATCACCTCGGGGAAGCCCATCGACCCCGATGTGCTCTTCGGCTGCATCCCCCGCGGCACCGGCGGCGACCTGCGCCGCACGCTGGGGTGGTCGATGGATCCCGATGAGGCGGCCCGGACGCTGGTCGAGGGGACGGTCAGGGTCTGCGACGTGGGGCGCGTCGAGTACGTCGGCCACGACGGGAAGCGGCACGCCCGCCACTTCGCCAACGCCGCCGGCTGCGGCGTCTCGGGCGTGGTGGTGGCCGAGGCCGAGAAGGGCTGGAAGGTGCTCGGGGGGAAGCTCGGGTTCATGCTGGCGAGCGCCAGGGGGCTCCTCGGCTACCGGGACCAGCCCATCCGCTGGCGCGCCGACGAGGGGGAGTGGCACGAGGAGCGGGTCACCTCGCTGGAGGTCTGCAACGGCCGCTACTTCGGCGGCGGCATGATGGTCGCCCCCGACGCCCGCATCGACGACGGCCTCCTCGACGTCACCGTCTGGAAGGGGTTCGGCTTCAGCGACTTCATCACCAAGAAGGGGATGCTCTACGACGGCTCCCACGTGAAGCTGCCCAACACCTACATCTGCAAGGCGCGGGTGGTGGAGGTGGAGCCGCTCGAGGGGGCCAAGGTCCTCCTCGAGGCCGACGGGGAGCAGCCGGGCATCGTGCCGGCGCGCTTCACCATCGTGCCCGGGGCCCTGAAGCTCAAGGTGAGGAGCTGATCGGTTCCCCCTGGATGCCCGGCCTCGCAGGTGCGTCTAGAATGGGTGGATGAACCCGCGACTGGCCTGGCTCGCCTTCCTCATCGCCGGCCCCGCCGCCGGGGCGCCCGCGGCGAAGGCCCCAGCGCCGCCGGGAGACGGCGGGAGCACGGCCGTCACCGCGCCTCCGGAGGCGAGCCAGGAGCCGGCGCCGCCGGTGCTGCTCGACACCCCGCAGGCGCTCGATCGGCTCTGCGCCGCCTTCGTTCTCCCCGGGCGCCTGCCCTCGAGGGGTGACGCCATCGGCCGGACCGAGGCCGCGGCCGAGCGGCGCCGGGCGCGGGAGGCGGCGATGGCCAGCCGCTACCGCGTGCGCATCGACGCCAGGCGGGTGGCCTTCGCCCCCTATGACGACGGGGAGGAGAAGCTCGAGCTGGCGCCCCGGCTGGTGCTCATCGGCCTCGGCGGAGCGCTGCGGCTGTGGGCCACGGAGGACGTGCAGCTTCCGGTGCGGGCTGCCCCCGCGGCGGCGCGGCGGGTGCTCGACGCCCTGGCGGAGGGGACCCTGGCCCTCTTCGTGACCTTCGACCTCGCCGAGCGGGACAACGAGCCGCCCTGCGTCCACGTGCCGAGGTCCCGCCAGTACACCCTGGCCGCGGAGCCCATCGCCTGGGAATGGTCCTCGCGCGGGAAGGTGCTGGCGCGCGGAGGGGAGGGGGCCGACCGCCCGCTGGCCTCGGCCGCCGAGGGGGCGAAGCCCCGGGTCGAGGTGGGCTCGCCCATCTGCGATGGGGACGGGGGGGCGGTGAAGGATCTCTTCGCCGGCTGGAGCGCCGACCTCCTCCGCTGCTACGACGGCGCGCTGGCGAGGAACCCGCGCCTCGACGGGACGCTGGTGATCGAGCTGCGCCTCGGCTCCGGCGGCGTGGTCAGGGACGTGCGGATCTCGGCCGACTCGATGCAGGACGGCGCGGTCGCGGCCTGCGTCCGGGAGGTGGCGGCGCGGCCGGGATATCCCAGCGGGCCGAGAGGGCGCTGCTCGGTGCCCATCACCTTCGCCTTGGAGGCGTCCAGGTAGCCGGATCGGCGGCCCCACGCGCTCACTCGACGACCGGTCGCGGTCGCCCCGAGCGCAGCGGCGCGAAGCGCCGCGCAGTCGACGGGCGCGACCCTTGCGGCGGCGCGCCTCGACTTCGCGGCCGCTGCGCTGCCGCCACGCTCGGCACGAACGGGTGACGATCCCCTCGCCTAGCCGCAGCGCCAGCAGGCGGCGGCGACCAGGGTGCGCTGTTCCTTCACCTCGGCGCGCCGCCGCAGGTCCGCCAGGGCGCGGTCCTTCTCGCCGTAGCGGAGGCCCTCGACCGCCCGCAACTCCTCCAGCCTGCGGCGGTACTGCCGCTCGGCGCGCTCCAGCAGGGCCCGCCGGTCGCGGAGCGGCAGGTCCCCGCGCTCGTGGAGGGCGGCGCGGGCGCGCCCCCATGCCTCCCGCGCCTCGTCCGCGGCGCGCCGCGGTGCCAGCAGGGCGTCCTCGGCGGAGCGGTCCCACCGCTCGCGCGCCTCGTCGAGGACGGCGGCCGATCGCTCCTGGGCCTCGGAGAGGAGCCGCGCCTGCAGCGCCGCCAGCGCCTCCTCGTGGGCGGGTCCCACCGAGGCCGCGGCCGTCCGGGGACTGCCCTTCCCCTGGCGCGCCGGGAGCGAGGCGAAGGCGATGGCGGCCTCCTCGGGGAGGAGGCGGAAGCGCTCGCCATCGTGCCAGAGGACGAGGTGGGCCATCCGCTCCTCGGTGGTCAGGCCCTGGTGGGCGATCCGGTAGGCGAACCACCAGCCCTCGCGCCCGGCGAGATGGGAGAGCGCGGGGGGCAGATCGCGCGAGGCCACCTCCAGGAGCGAGACCGGCTCCTGCGGCCGCGCCCGCACCTTCTCCGCCGCCTCCCGGGCGAGGCGGCCGCGGCGGGCCCGGGCCGGCCCGGGCCCGGCGGGGAGCGGAGCGGCCTGGAAGACCGCCTGGACCAGCGCCTCCTCGTCGGCCTCGCGCCGCGCCATGGCCTCCCGTGCCTTCTCCTCCGCCAGGCGCAGGCGCGAGCGGACCTCGCCGTCGAAGCGCTCGAAGAGGAGTGCCCGGGCCGCCGCCAGGCGGGCCTCGATGCGGCCGTCCAGTTCGCCGCGAAGCTCGGCGAAGGCCCGGTCGACCTCTTCGCCCGAGCGGCACGACTGGTAGATGTCGAGGACCCGCTTCTCGAAGTCGATGCCGCTCCCCAGGGCCCCCAGGATCTCGTCGGAGGAGCCGAAGACGCCGTCGAAGAGCGCCAGCTTCCGGGAGAGGAGCTCGTAGAGCCGGGCATCGGCCGCGTTCTGCCGGTTGAGGAAGTTCAGGACCAGGACGTCGCGATCCTGGCCGTACCGGTGGCAGCGGCCGATGCGCTGCTCGACGCGCTGCGGATTCCAGGGGAGGTCGAAGTTCACCACCAGGTTGCAGAACTGGAGGTTCAGTCCCTCCGCCCCCGCCTCGGTCATGAGCAGGACCTGCGTCCTCGAGCGGAACTCCTCGATGAGGGCCTGGCGGCGCTCCACGCCGCCCGAGTCGCCGGAGAGACAGGTGACCGACCGGCCCTTCGACTCGAGCAGCGTCCGCAGGTAGTCCTGGGTGCGGCGGAACTCGGTGAAGACCACCGCCTTCTCCGGCCAGCCGCAGGCGCGGGCCACCGTGAAGGCGCGGTCGAGGCCGTGGACCAGCGCCTCCCCCTTGGCGTTCCCGCGGATGCCGCGGGCCAGGCGGGCGCACTCCCGCAGCTCGGCCAGCTCGGACCGCATGCGGCGGATTATGGCCGGCGTGCGCGGCGCGGCGGGCGCCTCCGGCTCGCTCCCCCACTCCTCCGCCTCCTCCTCGAAGGGCGCCAGCTCGGGCTCCCGTGCCGCGGCGCACTCCGTTCCGGCCATGGTCGCCTCCAGCCCCGTCGCCAGCCGGTCGAGCGTGGCGGCGAGGGCGAAGGAGGAGGAGGCGAGGATCTTGCGGTAGACGAGGACCAGGAGCGCCCGCCGGGCGCGCGGGATGGCGAAGGCATCCTCGCGGCGCAGGTACTCGCTCACCCGGTCGTAGAGGTCCTGCTCCTCGAGGGTGGGGGCGAAGTCCTCCACCAGGGAGCGGCGCGCCGTGAACTTCACGTACTCGCGCACCTGGCGCCGCAGGGTGCGCACCACGACCGGCGCCAGGCGCGCCTTGAGGTCGGCGGCCCGGTCCTCGGTCAGCTCGCCGGCGTACTGGAGCCGGAAGGCCTCCTCGCTCCCGAGGAGGGTGTCGTCGATGAAGGCGGTGAGCCCGAGCAGCTCGATGAGGTCGTTCTGGAGCGGCGTGGCGGTGAGGAGCAGCTTGGGGCAGCGGCGCAGGGCGCGGCGGAGCGCCTGGCCGGTGCGGTGGTCGCGCCGCCAGGCGTTGCGGAGCCGGTGGGCCTCGTCGACGACCGCCAGGTCCCATGGGACCCGCTCCACCTCGCCGGCGCGCGTGGCGGCGAAGGGGTGCGAGGCGATGACCACGCCGCCCGTGTCGAAGGCGCTCGTGCCCTGCCGCTCCCTGGCCCGGGCGCGCTCGCCGTCGACCACCTCGGCGTCGAGGCCGAACTTCTCGGCGAGCTCCGCCCGCCACTGGGCCCGCAGCGACGCAGGCACCAGCACCAGGATGCGCCCGCGCCCCTCGGAGGCGAGCTGGGCCATCACCAGCCCGGCCTCGATGGTCTTCCCCAGGCCCACCTCGTCCGCCAGCACCGCCCCGCCGTTGGGGAGCGAGGCCAGGGCGAAGGCGGCCGCCTCCACCTGGTGCGGGTTCAGGTCGACGGCGGAGTGGGCCAGGGCCGGCCCGAGGCGTGCCGCGCCGCTCCCGCCGCGAAGCGTGAAGGCCTCGGCGGCGATGCGCTGGTGGAAAGGGGTGAGCGCGGCGCGGTGCGGCTCGCGCCTCTCGCTCCTCCGGACCTGGTCCCGTACCAGGACGCCCGACGCCGCCCGACCCAACCACGCCTCCCAGGGCCTCGCCACGAGGCCGCCACGCCCAACCCGGGGCCGCCACCCTCGGCTGCGCGGCGGCCAGATCCGATATCGGACTCTAGCAGCAACCGATCCGCCGGGACAGTCCGCGGCCGGGGCTGCGCCCCCGCCCCGCCATGCTCGCCCGTCTAGAGCCGCCCCTCCTCCTTGATGGCGAGGTACCTGCCCACCACCGCGGCCACCAGCTCCTTCGCCGGGACGCTCGCCACCTGCACGCCGGCGGCCGCGAGCCTGGCGCCGGCCAGCTCGCGCTCGGCGAGGATCCGCTCCGCCGCCAGCCGCGCGTAGGCCTCGGCCTCGTTCCGCGGCGCGGCGCGGGCCTGGTCGGCGACGACCGAGTCGGCCACGGCTGCCACCAGCGCCAGGTGCCTCCGCTCGAGCAGGGCCGTGCGAGCGAGGAGCAGCGCGCTGGTGTCGGGATCGGCCAGGTCGGTGAAGATGACCACCAGGGCGCGACGCCGCTGGCGGGCCGCCAGGGCGTCGAAGGCGGCGGGGTAGTCCGACTCCTCGACGCGCGGCCGGGCCTCGAAGAGCGCCTCGGCGATGGGCCCGACCTGGCTCGCCCCCCGCCCCGGGGGCACCAGCCGCTGCACCTCGGCGCCGAAGAGCAGGGCGCCCACCTGGTCGCCGCGCCGGGCGGCGGTCCGCGCCAGGGCCAGGGCCGCGTCCACCGCGTGGTCGAGCTTGGTCCGGCCGTCGGGGAGACGCGCCGAGAGGTGGCGGCCGCAGTCGAGGAGCAGCCAGAGGATCTGGTTCCGCTCCGGCTCGGTCTCGCGGACGATGGGGGAGCCCCGCCGGGCGGTGGCCTTCCAGTCGACCGCCCGGAGGTCGTCCCCCGGAGCGTACGGGCGGAGGCTGGCGAACTCCCGCCCCTCGTGGTGGCCGCGGGCGCGGGATGGGCCGGGCTCGGGCGAGAGGGGGGCCAACAAGGTACCGAAGCCGCGCAGATCCGGATAGACGCGCACTTCCCGGGCGAGCGGGATCCACCACTGGCGCGCCGCCAGCCCCCAGGTACCGAAGGCCCGCACGTGCAGGTCGGCGAAGCGGTGCCGACCCCGCTCCCGCGGCACCACCTCGTAGCCGATCCGGAGCGAGCCGTGGGGCGGGATCCGGGCCGTCGCCCGGTGACCCCGCGAGGCGAAGCTCGCCGGCGGCCCGTCGGCCAGCTCGAGGCGGAGCGGCGCAGGGCCGGCCTCCAGCTCCAGCGCGATGGCGTTGGAGGCGAAGGCGGAGAGCGGCTCGCGCATGACCCGGCGTGAGCGCAGCGCGCCCGGGCGCGGCGTTCTCAGCCAGTCCACCGCCACCGCGACGCCGACGAGGAGATCGAGGGCGACGACCCAGCGCAGGATCTCCGGACGGGCGATGGCCGGGAGAGCCGCGGCGGCGGCGATCGCGAGGACGAGGGCGGCGCGGGGCGTCGGCACGGGCGACGACTGTAGGACGCAACCCTTCCGGGGTCGAGCGGACCGGTGCCGGCGGCCGAGGTGGGGGCGCCGCACTTGACATCCTACAGGCGCGAGCGCGCAAGATGAAGAACCGTCCATGATGCGCAAGCGCCTCCTCCTCGCCGCCGCGGCGCTCATGGCCTCCCGAACCGTTGCCGCACAGGCGCCCATCCAGCTGGAGCGCCGTGGCTCGCCTGAGCCCGGCGCGGCACGCCTCGTCGAGCGTCCGTCCGGGATCGATCTCGATCTCCTCATCGAGGCGGGCGAGATGGGGCAGAAGGGGGCCACGGCGTCCCAGCGCTCGGCCACGTTCGGCTTCGGGCTGGTGGCGCTGGGCCAACTGGCCGACTCGGTGAGGATCGGCTCCGGAGTCGGCTACCACCGGACGGTGGCTCCCACCTCGCTGACCCGGTCCGCCGCCAGCGGCGCCCCGAGCGAGTTCCTCCTGGTCCC
>Ga0153916_10004020_pt1 | contig 11053 bp, 5 predicted proteins | sample Opewatmetagenome_FD_109642 | JGI IMG/M metagenome (GOLD analysis project Ga0153916, IMG submission 109642) | Freshwater wetland microbial communities from Ohio, USA - Open water 3 Core 3 Depth 4 metaG | ecosystem: Environmental > Aquatic > Freshwater > Wetlands | place: USA: Ohio, Lake Erie, Old...
AATGTCCACCTTCAGCTCGGGCCTCGTGCTCCGCGTCACAAAACTGTTGCCGCACCCGCAGGTGACCTTGGTTTCCACGTATTTCGGGTGAATTCCCTCTTTCATCGACCGATTCCTCTCGCCGCTCGAAGGCTCCGAAACCCTGGATCTTATCGGGATCCGGCCGGGCTAACAAGGCATCCCAGCGGGGCACTTAGTCCATGCGGGGGGATTGAATCCCCGCCTGGAAGCTGCCCACGTCGCTGTAGCGGCTGGACTACGGGAGGGCGTCACCGGCCCTGCGGGGGTCATTCTTGGGGTTTTTCTCCCGCTTTCACGCCCGGTTTGGTCCCGGCCGGCGGGCTGAGCTTGGGGATCGGCTTGGCGCCGCTCGCCGCGTCCTTCCCGGGAGGGGCAGGCGCCTCGGATTTGAGCAAGGGCTTCTTCGGGGGTGGAGCTTCGTCGGGAAGTCCGGGGAGGTCCGGCAGCCCGGGAAGCATGGGGATCTCCCCCTTTTCGGGCTTCGGTTTGCCGGTCTGCGGCTTCGACGCCGGCGGCACGTCCGTCTTGGTGAGAGAAGCGAGCCACTTGGCGCGAAGGAGATTGCCCAGGTATTCCACCGAGGTGCTGTTCTCGCGGTAGAGGCCTATGGCCTGGGGGTACTTTCTCGTGGCCTCATACACGCGGGCGAGGTTGTATTTTGCCGCGGGGGCCCAGACCCCCTTGGGCCAAACGTCGAGGGTCCTGGTCTTCAGGTAGTCTTCGGCCGAGACGTAGTTCCCCTGGTCGAAGGCGATCAGGCCGAGCCAATAGGACGCCGACTGCTTGGCCAGTTGGAGCAGGGACACGAGCCGGTCTTGGGGATCAAACTGCCTGAGCTTCTGAAGCTCGGCATCGGGGAGGCGCACGTCTTGGTAGAGGCTGCCGGCTCCTTTCGCTTCGTCCTCGCCGTGGAATCGTCCGCGGAGATGGAGCAGCCGCGCCGTGTGGAGCGCGGGGGTGGGGCCCAAGTGGAAAGGGGCCATCTTCTGCGCGAGCCAAGCCGCCCCTTCCTCACCGCGCCAGCTCCGCTGGAACAATGCCTCGAACGGCAGCGGCCAGAGCCGCACTTCGGACACGTGCTTGCAGCGCCTGAGCCGCTCCGCCTGGGCGGTCGGTGCGGCGGACACGGCCAACCGGTCCTCGCCGGCAAGCCGGGATTCGAGCAACTGCATCCGCCGGGCGAGATAGGGGGGCGAGCCTTCCACCAGGGCAACCACTCTTTTCAACCGCGCGGATGTGACCGGATAGGGATGGTCGCGGTCGAGGTCCAGTTGGCGCAGCAGCCGCTCGTCGGCGACGACTTGGGCCAAGGTGGCCGGCCGGACGCTCAACTGCCCGGACTCGTCGAGCCTCAGCCCGTCGGGCCCGGGAATAGGCAGCCCCAGGGCGGGCTCGAACAGGTACAGGTTTCCCTCGCTCAGCACCGCGACCACCCACGGCCGGACCCGCTCGTGCAACGGATCGGCGGGGTCTTCCAGGGCGAGCAAGGCCGCGTCGAGCCCTTGGTACCGGGCCAGGAGGATGAAGACCCAGCTCCGCTCGATGGCCGTCCCCTGCCCGAAGAACAAGGTCTCCCACGGCAACTGCAACTGCGAGGGGTTGTCGGGGGCGAGCTGGATGTTGCGGACCGTCCAGTCGAAGAGCCGCCGGGCGCGCTCGACGTCGTCCGGCTCGTCCCCCCGCGCCCAGCGGGACAAGTCCTTCAAGAGGACCGCCTCGTGCAGCGTCACCTGATCCCCCGCGGGGAACTCCGCGGCGCCGAGAGTCGCCAGGTAATCCAGTTCGCCGGCGAGCTGCTCGACCTGGCCGGCGAGCGTCAGGAACCGGCCCGTAAAGGCGTCGAGCTCGGACTGGGCTTTCTGGGAGTCCGAGGACGGCGGCGGGTTGGCCAGCAGCCTGGCCGCCCCGCCCACCTGCTCGGCCAGATGCCCCACGTATTGTCCGAGCGCTTGGAGGTTCGGCAGGTCGGCCTTCTTGGCGAAGTCGGTCATCCGCCCCGAGAGATCCGCCAGCCGCTTGGAGGCGTCCGCCAACTCGGCGGCGCACGTCTTCAAGTCGGCAAGGTCCCTTGCCTTGGCCAAGTTGTCCATCTGCGCGGCCAGGCCTTGGATCTCCTCGATGTCCATCCGTTTCCGGGCGGCTTCGACCTTGGGGGAAAGCGCGGCGATATCCTCGCGGCCGGTCCGCTTGCCCAGCCGCTTCACGTTCTCCGCCAGCGGCTCCATGTTCTTGCGGATCTGTTTCAGCTCCGCCAGGTCCCCGAGCGCCGAAGCCTGATCGATGAACTCCGCGAGGAACTCGAGCTCGATGGTGGTTTTCGTCTTGATCGTGCCGGCAATCTGCTCATTGATCTGGGCGACCATCGCCACCAGCCGCCTCAGTTCGGCGTGGTCCCACGCCCCGGCCAGCCTGGCGAGGTCCCGGGCGAAGCGATCGAGCCTGGCCGGCTCGCGGAGGCGATCCGGATAATCGAGCTGCAGCGCCAGCTCCGCCACCTCCTGAAAACGCTTGAGCTTCGCGGGGTCGCGAAGCCGCCGCTTCAGCGCCTCGGCGACCGCCTTCTCGAGCTCGTCGAGCTGCTCGGCGCTCTGAAATCGCTTCATCGACGATCGAAGCTGATCGAGAAAGCGCTCGCAGCGCTGGTCCAGGTCCCGCAGGTCGCTCGCGCTTCGCCGTCGGGACAGCGCCTCCAGTTGGGCCGCCGGGACGTCGAACTGCCGGGCAAGACTCTTCAGCCCCAGCTCGCGCGACGGCTTCTCGAAGGCCGCGCGGATCGGCTTCAACTGCCCGGCGAAATCGGTCGCCGCCTGGACCAGCGGCGCCGCCATGGGGTCGACGGTCCAATCGGCCGCGGGCGGTTGCCCTTGCAGCCACTGGTTGAGGCGGTCGAGAACCTGCTGGACGACTTCCTCGGAAGAGCCCTTCTCCTCGTTGTACAGATTGCGCAAGGCGTGGCGGAGCACCTCTTCCCTGACCTCGGCGTCTTCCGCCGAGACGCGGCCCCGGGCAGCGCCGGAAGATGAGGACGACTTTCCCCGGCACGAGGCCAGCCCCGCCAGCAGCAGGGCCGCCGCGAGGATCGCCCCGACGCCGCGGACGATGTGGCGGGGCAGGGGAAACGGAGTCCGGCGGTCGGCTTTCGAGGATCGGCTCACGAGAGATTCTCCACCGTTTGGCGAATGGCAATCAGCCGCGCCAAGAGCGGGGCCAACTGATCCAGCGGGACCATGTTCGGCCCGTCGCTCAGCGCGGTGTCGGGAAGGGGGTGCGTCTCGAAGAACAGCCCGTCGACCCCCAAGGCGACGGCTGCCCGGGCGAGCGGCTCGACCATCGCGCGGTTCCCGCCGCTGGCGGTGCCCATCCCGCCCGGCTCCTGCACGCTGTGCGTGGCGTCGAAAACCACCGGCACGCCCAGAGACTGCATCTGCGGGATCGACCGCATGTCGTTCACGAGCCGCCCGTAGCCGAAGAACGTCCCCCGCTCGCCCAGCAGCACGTGGCGGCAGCCGAACGACTCCAGTTTTCTTACCACGTGTTTCATGTCCCAGGGGGCGAGGAACTGCCCCTTCTTGACGTGCACCGCGCGGCCGGTCCGCGCCGCGGCGGCCAGCAGATCGGTCTGCCGGGCGAGGAACGCGGGGATTTGCAGCAACGCGCACACTTCCGCCGCCGGACCGGCCTGCGAGGTCTCGTGAATGTCCGTGGTGACCGGCAGCCCCGTCGACCTTCTCACCCGATCCAAGACCTCCAGCCCTCGCGGCAAGCCCGGCCCGCGGTACGACTCCACGCTGGTCCGGTTCGCCTTGTCGAACGACGCCTTGAAGACGACCTGGATCGGAAGCCGCCGCGCGATTTCCCCGAGCCGCTCGGCAATCGCCAGCACCAGCCCCTCCTCCTCAATCACGCACGGGCCGGCGATCACCAGCAAAGGCTGGCCGGAACCGCAGCGATAGGGGCCGATCGTGGCGGGATTCTCGGGCACTTCTTGCAGGTCCTCGTCGATCTTGCACAGCACTCGACCTGGGAAACGGGCACTCGCTACCACCCCGAGGGACCTGAGGGGGGCATCAGCATGCTCACCCGCCCGGGCAGCACCTCGACGTCGAGCGGGAGCACCCCGCCGGGGTCGCCGTCCAATTGGTACGCCACCGGTTGCTGCGAAGTGATCCGCAATCGCCGCACCGGCCGCCGGATACAGTCGTTGAGGCTTGCGTGCCGCCCGATCTGCGTCCAGGCGACATACCGCAGTCCGTGCCACAACGAGCCACGGCGGAAGGCATAGAGTTCCAGGAGGCCATCCCGGCAATCGGATTCCGGGGCCAGCCGCAGCCCCCAGCCGTAACGCGGCAGATTGAACACGAACGCCCACCGGGCAATAATCGGCGGCGCCGGACCCGCCGGCCCCTCGCCCTCCTCGTCCCAATATATCCGGATCTCGGGATACTGATAACTACGAATCGACTGGAGAATCGGTTTGACGTAGCTCCAGTAACTCAGGTGCCCGCCCCGCCGCGCGTCCCGCAGGGCGTGGACGCGGGCGACCACCTCGGCGTCGAAGCCGCAACCCGCCATCAACAAGAACAGCCGCCCCGACGCCGAGCCGGCATCGATCGGAACGACCTCGCCGCGGACAATCGTCTCGACCACCGCCTCGGGGCGGGCCTCGAACCCCAGTTGCCTGGCGAGGAGATTGGACGTGCCGGAAGGGAAAATCGTCAGGGGAACCCCGGGCCGAGTGCGGTTGGCCAGTTCGGCGATCGTCCCATCCCCCCCAACGGCGATCAACGCCCGCAGCCTCTTCTCCCCGTGCAAGTGGTTTGCCTCCGCCGCCACACCGTCGAGGTCGGTCAGTATGTCAACCACAAATCCTTGATTTACAAGCAGTTGTGCCGTTCGCTCGATTTCCAGAGCCACCGATCGTCGCCCCGCCTTGGGATTGACCGACACCAGCACTCGGTCTGCTCCCGAAGGCGAAGGCCCCGCAGCGGGTGAGGACACGTGGATGCTCCAAAATGGGGGGAAGTGAAACGGGATACCCTGGTGCCGGGCACCCGACGAGGTACCCCCCCAGACAACCAAGCCCGTCAGGTTCTCCCAGGGGAATCGAGCAAGGGAAGTATACCCCTCGCACCTGGAGACCAGAACCCGGGGCGGTCGGCTGCCGCGTCAAAGTGCGGCAAGTGCCGCAGAATAATACAGGGCCGATCCGTAGTCCTCTCCGGTTCGACGAAGGCGGTCTGATGACAAGTGCTCGTCGTAAGTCCATGTCAATGTGATAGTTATGAATTGAATCTTCTCCTTTCCTCGGTGCCTGTGCCGGTTGGCACGGCGTATGCTCTCAAACCTAGCGTCCAGATGGAACTAACGGACCGATTCGACAAGCTTTTCCTGCACCGTGCCGGGAGAATGGACGACCTGGCAGGTGTGCGTCTCATTGTGGCTGGCCCGTGGGGCCTCTGACGATACTGGGGTCGGGTGGTTACCTTGCCCTTGCCACCCGGCTTGGCCACTGCGTAATGTGGCTCGTCAAAGGCCCCCTTTTATTTTGCGCGCCGGCCGTCTTGCGAAATGCCGACCCCGGGACAACCGAGGCCGTCACAGCATCCCCAGCTCGTCCACGGTGTCCGCGGCGGCTTGCTCGAGCGCCTTTTCCGTGCTGGTCGGATCGACCTTGCGGCAGCTCTCGGTCAGTCGACAGGAGATGTCCGCAAGATCGGCCTGCCACTCGTCCCTGGTCGCCTCCGGCGGGCAGAACGGGAGGAATTCGGCCAGCAGGAGGATCATCCGCAGGAGGTGGCGGAAGATGATCCCCTCCTGCTTCTGGAGCCCCTTGCTGGTGACGTACTTGTTGAAGTCGCCGCCGAACTGGAGCACCTCGCCGGCGGCCCAGACGGCGAAGGTCTGCACGTCGTGGACCTCGGGGAAATCGTAGTCGAACACCAGCCGCAGCTTCTCGGCCAGGGTCAGGACCCGCTTGGGCGGCTCGTCGAACGAGCTCCGCCGGGCGTCCTCCTCATCCGGGGGCATGCAGGCGAGCTCGTCGGCCGTGGCCAGGCCGAGGCTCAAGAGCATCGGATCCAGCCGGGTCGTGGCCAGCGGCCCGGGCGGCATCTGGTCCTGCCGCGGCACCCGCACGAAGTGCCCGATCGACCGCGGCAGCTCCAACACGCTCTCGATCGCCTGGATCCGCTCCTCCCGGCCGGCGATCCCCAGTTGCCTGACCAGGAAAAGGCCATAAAGGGGATTCACCCCACGGAACAGGACCAGGTTGGCCAGCTCCGCCGTGGCCCGGGCCAGGACCGGCCGGTAGGCCGGCGGCTCGACGGGGTCCGAGGTCGGGACCGGGGGAGAGTGCAGGGCCCGCTCCGCACCGGCAGGCGAGCTGCCGGCGCCACCCGGCGCTTCCGCCTCTCCGCCCGCCTTGGGCGGCTCCGGCTCCAGCGTGACGTACCCCGCCCGCCACAGCACGAGCAGCATCCGATCCAGCTCCCGCTGGCCCGCCTCCAGACGCTTGCCGTCCAAGAGCCGCTTGCTGACGAGCTTTCGGATCAGGTCGACCTCGGGCGAGGCGGCCAACATGTAGGCCAGGAGCCGCCAGGGGAGCGGGCCGCGGCTGGAAAGGTTCCCCGGCCGGGCCGCGCGGAGCTTCTCGAACTGGGCCTCGGTCCAGTACTGCTCCGTCTCCCGCCGCTTGGGCATCTTCCTCTTCATCGCCTTCTTGGCCTTCAGCAAGCCGGGGTCCTTGGCGTCCTCCGGGATCCGATCGTACCTCTCCTTCCAGCGGGCGATTTTCACGTCGTCCTCGTGGGCCAGCACGAAGACGTAGCCCTGGGTGTCGTACTGGGGCCGGCCCGCACGGCCGAAGATCTGATGCGCCGAGCTCGATTCCAGGACCCGCTTCTTGCCCGTCGGACCCTTGAGGATGCTCGGCACCACCACGGAGCGGGCCGGCAAGTTGATCCCGGCGGAAAGGGTCTCGGTGCAGACCGCCACGGAGAGGAGCTTCTCCTGGAACAGGTCCTCGACGATCCGCCGGTACCTGGGCAACACGCCCGCGTGGTGCACGCCCACGCCGCGCAGAAGCAGTTGCCTGAGCTTCGGTCCTGCACCCTGGGACCAGTCGTAGGGCTTGAGGGCCTCGGTGAGCCGGGCCTGCTGTCCCGAGGAGAGAACCTTCTTCCCCTTGAGCTGCTCGGCGACGGTCCAGCACTCTTCGCGATTGAAGCAGAAGATCAAGGCGGGGGTGGTCCGCTCCTCCTCGCTGCCGGCGGCCATCAGCTCGATCTGCTCGGTGAGGAGCTGGTCGCCCACCCAGCGGAACACCAGCGGCACGCGGCGGTCCGCCCCCTCGACCAGCTCCAGCTTGCGGTTCTGGGCACTGCGGAGCCAGTGGACGAATTCCCGCGCGTTGCCCACGGTCGCCGAGAGCAGGAGCGTGCGGACGTGGGGGGGCAAAAGCCCCAGCGACAGCTCCCACACCACCCCCCGCTCCGGATCGTTGAAGCTGTGGAACTCGTCCATCACCACGGCGCTGGTCCGGCTGAAGTCGAAGGCCTCGCCGTGCAGCAGGCGGTTGAAGAGGATCTCGGCCACCACGACCAGCACCCGGGCGTTGGGGTTCTCGCGGCGATTCCCGGTCACCAGCCCGACGTCGTCGGGAAAGAACCCCCACTTCACTGCCAGCGACTGCATCTCCCGGTACTTCTGCTCCGTCAGCGCGATGAGCGGCGTGGTGTAGTAGGCCGTGGTGCCGTTGTGCAGGGCCTCGAACAGTGCCGCCTCGGCGATCACCGTCTTGCCGGTCCCGGTGGGCGCGCAGACCAGCACCCCTTGCTCCGACGAGAACCACGCCAACAGCGCCTCCTCCTGGAGCGGATAGGGGGCAAACGGGAGCTGGTCGAGGAACCGCTCGGCGATCTCATCTCGCGACGGAACGCTGGCACTCATCGGTCGGGATCGTTGCGGGGAGACTTCGATTGCAGCCCCGACCCATCACTATAGACCAGCCCGGCCCCTTTGCGTAGCCCCAATGGCAGGACGGAGATTCACCATGCGAACACACAGAGCCCAGAGAGGGCACGAACGAATACCGGCAAGAGTTGGCTGGTTTTGGGAAGTGGTCCGTCCGAGCGAATCGGCTCTGCGGGAATGGCTGGCTGAGACAGCACTGCCCCTCCAGGAAGCCGTCAGAAGCGCGCCGACGATCCGACTTGACCGGAGACGAAGAAAAGACGAGCGGGCGTTGACGTAAATCCTTATCCGGTCAAACAAAATGACCCGCTGACACTTGCTGTCAACGGGTCGCAGAAAGTGGAGCGGAGGAGGGTCGAACTCCCGACCTCTGCATTGCGAAAAAGGCGGTCACACTGCCGAGGAAACAGCTCTAAGGTCAGAGATGTTCGTGGCTTACGTCGAAAAATGGGGTACTGCAAAACGCAACAAACCGCAACAAAGTCTAACAAAGAATCGTGGTAAACCAAGGGGTTTCGTGGTAATTCCGTGGTAGTCCTGCCGGAGTGCTGTGAACGCCAAGTACATGCACTGACTCTCTGATTGCCCCGACCGTGATTGTGTTCTCCGGCGGGCCGACTAGAATGGAACACACAGGTTTCCCCCAGAAAGTGGGGTGCGTCGCATGCACGAGGTCACGCGAATCCATTCGGCCATCGAGCAAGGCGAAGCCCCGGAAAAGCTGGCCGTCCAAGACCCTGCCAAGGCCAAGCTGGTGGAACTCCGCTATTTCGCAGGGCTGAGCGGAGATCAGGCCGCGGCATCGTTGTGACAACGAAAAGGGCCGGTCAGAGCGACCCATTGCGCGAAGGCGGGTGGCGCCCCGAGCCGTCATCCTCGTCCTGTCGGTACCAGGAAAGACGGGTTTGGGGTTGTCCGGGGGTGCCTCTAATTGGCCGAGCGGGTGCCTGACCAGTCGGCGCCGGTCGGTAAGGAGGGAAGCAGGACGGGGACAGGCACCTCGCCACCACCCATCGTTTCACTGCCCACGCGAATTGAGTCGAAGCCAGTCCCCATTTTGTTCAAGACGGTCCTACCTCTTCACCCGCACCGGGTAGGGCGGTCGCACGAGCGGCTTCTGGGGGTGCCGTTTCAACTCGTCGAGCACGACTTCGATGGCCTTCTCCAGTTGAGGGTCCTTCCCGGCAATCGCGTCGGCCGGGCGTTGCTCAACCTCGATGTCGGGAGGCACGCCCACGTTCTCGACGACCCAGCCGTCCTCGGTCCAGATGGCCAGGTTCGGCGCGGTCACCCGGCCGCCGTCCATGAGGACTGGGAAACCGAGGATGCCGACCAAGCCGCCCCAGGTCCGCTTACCCACCAGCGTGCCGAGCTTGAACTTGCGGAACATCCATGGCAGCAGGTCGCCGCCAGAGCCCGCGGTCTCGTCGATGAGCATGACCTTCGGTCCTTGGATGGCCGCCTCGGGCGTGCGGAGGTCGTGGCCGTAGCGCATGGCCCACATAGCGGTGAAGGGCCGGCGGAGGTGATCGATGTAGTAGTCGGCCAACTGCCCGCCGCCGTTGAATCGCTCGTCGACGATGATCGCTTCCTTGTCGCACTGGGGGTAGAAGTAGCGTTTGAAGTATTCGTGGCCGAGGGCGGCGGTGTTGGGCACGTAGACGTAGGCCACGCGCCCGCCGCTCGCCTGGTGGACGCGCCTCAGGTTTCCCTCGACCCAGTCGCGATTGCGGAGGGCGTCTTCGTTGGCCAGGGGCTCGACGGTGACCGTGCGGCTGCCTTTCCCGTCCGGGTTGGGGCCGACGGTGATCTCGATGCTCTTGTTGGCCGTGTTTTCGAAGAGCGAGTAGACCCCGGTCGGCGGCTTAAGGTCGACGCCGCGCACCGCGAGCAGGTATTCGCCCGCCTTCACGCTAACACCCGGCGCGGTCAGCGGGGCGCGGAGTTCCGGGCTCCAGTTCAGCCCGCCGTAGACCTTCTTGAAGCGGTAGCGGCCGTTGGCCACTTCGTAGTCCGCCCCAAGGAGGCCGCCGGGCACCGTCTTGCGCTCGTGCAGGCGCTCGCCGGGGGCCAGGGTGCTGTGGCCGACCGCCAACTCGCTGAGCATCCAGCGGATGACGCGGTCCAGGTCGCCGCGCGTGGCGAGGTGCGGCAGGAAGGCGGCGTACTTCGTGCGCATCGCCGGCCAGTCCGCGCCGTGCATGCCCGGGTCGTAGAAGTAGTCGCGATTGATGCGCCAGGCCTCGTCGAAGATCTGCCGCCACTCGGCCCGCGGGTCGATGCGGACCTCGACGGCGTCGATTTTCAGCTTCCCTTTACCAGGCGCGGGCGGAGGACCGTCGACTTCGACGATCGACCAGGTCTCGGGCGGAGAGAAGACGAGGGCCTTCTTGCCGGAGGCGGCCAGCTCGTAGGAGGCAACGCCGGGCACGACCGCCTCGCTCTTGCGCTTGGTCAGATCGAAGCGTTTCAGGACCGCGCCGCGTGGGGCCTCTGCGTCGCCGGGCGCTCGTCCATCTTGCGGCGGCACCGGCCATTCCAGGTAGAACACCTGGCCTGCCGGTCCCGCCTGGAGGCTCGCGTAGTTGGCCGCCGGGAGCGGCAGGGCCACGATCCGCTGGTCGATCTCGCCGAAGTCGATGGCCACGGGCTCGGACTTGCCCGGCTTGGCGTCCTTGGGCTTTTCGGCCTTCGCGGCGGGCTTGCCGCCTTTCAACTCGGGCTTCTCGTCCTTCTTCTCCGCCTTCTCCTGGGGCTTCTCCTCGTCGCTTTCCCGCGCCAGCGGCGAGGGGGCGCCTTTGCGAAGTACGACCAGGTAGATCGAGCGCCGCGCCCGCATGTCCTGGCTCGACTGGGCGAACCAGTGGTTGACCGGACCGGCGTCGGTTGAGGCGAAGAAGTAGAGGTACTTGCCGCCAGCGTCGAAGACCGGGTCGATGGCGTCGCTCAGGCCGTCGGTGATCGGCCGCGACTTGCCGCTGGCCAGCTCGTGGGCGTAGACCGTGCGATAGGCGGCCTTGTTCCCCAGTGCGTAGACGATCCACTTCGAGTCGGGCGACCA
>Ga0153916_10004021_pt1 | contig 11050 bp, 9 predicted proteins | sample Opewatmetagenome_FD_109642 | JGI IMG/M metagenome (GOLD analysis project Ga0153916, IMG submission 109642) | Freshwater wetland microbial communities from Ohio, USA - Open water 3 Core 3 Depth 4 metaG | ecosystem: Environmental > Aquatic > Freshwater > Wetlands | place: USA: Ohio, Lake Erie, Old...
CGTTTCACCCCCCCGCGTCTATTGCCAACTTCGCCATGATGCCCCAATTGGCCCGATTTGCCAACAGCAATCTCAAAGATGTGTAGAACAACGAGCCACTTGTGGCCGGGTTTGGCCGGCGGAACACCGCGGGCCGCAAGCGGCCCCGCTAAACGGAACTTGCATTAGTTTTCTGAGGGTCAATAAACTCCCTGACTTCCACCCTCAGTGCCCGGCGCTGTCTCCGGTTGGTTGCCTGGCAATCGGGCCGACGGTGGCTCGGGTGACGCGGAGGTAATCCTGCGGGGCCAGGACGAGCTGCGCCCCGCGGATGCCCGCGGAAACCGCGATCCTCGCGTGCAATTCGGTCTGGTGGTCGGCAAAGACCGGATAGTTCTTCCTGCAAGCCAGGGCCGTCACGCCGCCGCGGAGGTAGCCGGTCAGCGGCTGGACGTCCTTGAGCGGCACCAGCTCGACCCGGCGGTCGCCGGAGAGCCGGGCCAGGGCCTTCAGATCCAGCTCGGCGTCGCCGGCCAGGACCGCCAACAGCACCCCCCGCCGGTCGCCGCGGACCACCAGCGTCTTGAAAACCTGCTCCAGCGGCATCCCGATCCCCGCGGCCACCTTCTCCGCGCTCAGGTCCTCCGGATCGACCTCGTACTCGCGAATCTCGTAGGCAATGCCCAGCCTGTCCAAGGCCCGGGCGGCGTTGGTCTTCATGGTCAGGTTGTCACGTCAGCAAGGGAAGATCGTCGGGCCCCATGGGTCGCTGCCCGTGGGCTTGAAGGAGTTCACACTTTTCGGACGGGCAGCCTGGCGCGGAGATCGGCGGCGCGGTCGAAGATCGCTTCCCGGCCCAGGCCGGCCTCGGCGTACATGGCGAAGATGTTCTCGACGGGGGTCTCGGGCGGAACGGTGTGGCTGGCGGCGAGGACGTAGCCGCCGCCGTCGGCGGTCATGCCGTCGATCAGCCGCCGGGTGGCGCGGCGGACTTCGTCGGCCGTGCCGTTGGGCAAAACGCCCTGCGTATCCACCCCGCCCATGAAGGAGAGGTGCCGGCCGAACTCCCGCTTCAGCTCCAAGGGGTCCATGCCGGGGCAGTTGCACTGGACGGGGTTGAGCACGTCAAGCCCGATCTCGATCAGGTCCGGGATGATTGGCCGCAGGGCGCCGCAGCAGTGATAGGCCACCCACAGGCCGTGCCGCTTGCCGACCTCGAACACCCGGGCCAGGTGGGGCTTGATCTGCCGGCGCCACGTCTCGGGGCTCATCAGGAGCGACCGCTGGCTGGCCACGTCGTCCCCCGCCCAAAGCCAATCCAGGGGGAACCGCCGGCACGCCTCCTCCGACAAGAGCACGGCGAAATCGCCCGCGCGGCGGAACATCTCCTCGGCCAGCTTCGGGTCGCCGCCGATGTCGAGCATTGCCCGGTCCATGCCGCGCAGCCGCCAGTACATCTCGAACACGCACGGGGAGACGTCGCAGCCGATGAAGTATTCGTCGCGGCCGGCCACGACCGGCTCCATCCGCGCCATCAATTCCTCGAGATGCTCGACCGGATAGCGGTAGGCCAGCAGCTCGTCGCGCGAGGCCGCGGCCAGGGGGAAGTGGGCGATCTGGTTGTACGGCCCCTCCTTGACCCACTTGATCCCCCAGTAGTCCACGTGCCCCTGGCCGTCGCGCTGGTGGACGATTCCCTCCATGGCGTAGTTGTTGTTGACCCAGGTCATGCGGACGTCGTTGCCCATCACCGCGTCGACGTGGCTGCGGGGGATTTCGAGCAGCCGGGCCAGCATGTCCACCGTGCCGGGGTGGAACCACATGAAGATCGGCACCCGGTCGACCGGCTCGCGCCGCAACGCCGCATGGACGCGCTGTTTCGAGTTCATAGGCCTCTGGTGAGACAAGGTCCAAGAGGGCTCACGCAAAGGCGCAAAGACGCGAAGAAGGAAGGATAACCGCAGAGTCGCGGAGAAGCCGAGGAATCGTTCGCCTTTCTCCTCCCATCCCTTACTCGGTCTTCTCCTTTTCCTTCGTCTTTGGTCCTCACTCTCCGCGTCTCTGCGACTCTGCGGTTCTTATCCTTCCTTCTCTATCCTTGTCCTTTCTTCCCTATCCTTCGCGTCTTTGCGCCTTTGCGTGAAACCTTCTGTCACTTCAACTGCTCTTCGGGCTCAGCCGGCGGAACGCCTCGGCGCAGGCGCGGTAATTCTCCGCCGGCATGCCCATGCAACTGTACTCCTCGACGTAGCCGATGAACCCGCCGGCCGCGGTCCCCAGGACGTCGTACAGTTGCCGGGCCTCGGCGTAGATCTCCTCGACCGTGCCCGAAATGCCCACCGTCTGGTAGCTGATCGGCATCAGGAAGCACTGCTTGCCCCGCAGCCGGGCCGCCACCGCCTCGACGTCCACCACGTTCGGCTGGGAGATGTTCAGCACGTCGACGCCGATCTCGTGGAAATCCCCGGCGATCTCGGTGAGGTTGCCGCAGCAGTGGAACCAGACGTCCATTCCCAGCTCGTGGGCCAGGTCGAACTGGCGGCGGTAGCGGGGCTTGAAGAGCGTGCGCCACAGCCCGGGCGAGACCATCAGCCCGGTCTGGGTGCCCCAGTCGTCGAGGAAGTGCATCCCGTGGAAGCCGTGCCGCGCCGCCAGCCGCGTCATGCCGCATTCCCAGTCGAGGATCATCTCCAGGAGCCACGCCGCCCGATCGGGCTCGGCGAGGAAATCGGCCATGCTGTTCTCGAAGCCCCGCAAGAGCATGTAGATCGTAAAGCCCGACAGGTCGAGGCTCGCCAGCCGGTAGCGGTCCTCGCACGCGGTGAAGAAGGCTTCCTTGCGGGCCATCCGCTCTTCTTCCCTGAGGGGCGGCGGGCCGAAACCTTCGGCCGCTTGCCAGTCGGGGAGGTGGGCCCGGACCGGGTGGCCCATCGTCCCGTCGCCCAGCGTCTCCAGCCGGTAGCCCCACTCGCTGGTGCCCGGCTCCCCCGGCTTCTCCAGCGACATGTGATACACCATCACGTCCCCCTCGGCCTGGTCGCAGTTGACGAACCAGACCGGCACCCGCGGCGGACAGGCAAAAGTGATCGCCCGCTGCACCAGCGACTTGCGCGAGATCATGTCGGCTTCCTTTCGCTCCCAGCGTGCCCTAAAGCATATCGCGCGGGGCAAATCCCCGGCAAGCCCCGGGTGGCCCGTGCACGCGGTTGCCACGCCCTTTCAGGGCGTGCCACACTTCCGCCGCGCCTTGTACCGCCATTCTGGCTGCATGATAATCGAGGCCGTCGGGGAGTTCAGTAGGACCGGCGTCTCGCCGGTCCGGAACGAATTTGGGGAGAGTGTGCGGAGGGGTGAAGAAACATCCGCCGCGAACGCCGCGAATCGGCAGGCAGAGGCAAGATCGATGCAGACCCCGCACGGCGAGCCCCGAGCTGCTCCCCTCTGGCCGCTCGGCGCGCTCCTGGCGGTCTTCTCCGTGGCCGACGTATTCGCCGTGCCAGTGACCCGAGACTTCGGCTCCGAGTCAGAAGGCGTGTTCCTGATCGGCCTGTTGGTGGGGCTGATCGCAGGCCAGGCGGGATTGGTGACGCTCTGGGCCGTCTTCGGATCTCACCCGTGGGCGCTGCGATGGCTGACGACCCTGGCCGCGGCCGAGTTCCTGGCCGGAGTCCTTCTTGTCGAGGTCATCCTCAGCAGCGGCAGGCTGCCGTCGTCGAGGGAATTCTTGGAGGAATTTCTGGTCGTCCCGCTGGGCTTGCCGCTGCTGTTCCTCGCCATGCAAGCCCCCTTGTGGCTGTTCCGCGCAATCACCGGTTGGCAGATCGTTCCGCGGGGTCGGGAAGAAACCTCCTGGGGGGCAAGACAGTTCGGCATTGTCGATCTGCTCGCGGTGACGGCGTTCGCCGCGGTCGCCCTCGGGCTGACGCAGGTGGCCATGTCCATCGGCCACGTCGGCCGGGAAGACATGGCGGCCGCGTGGTTGCCCCTGGCTTTCAGCTATGCCGTCGCGGCCGCGGTGAACGCCCTGTTGAGTCTGCCGTGCTTGTGGGCCGTGTTCGCGGCGCGAGACAGACCCCAGGCCGTCGGGATTCTCGTCGTCTGGTATATTCTCCTGGGGATCGCCTGGCTCGCGCTGTTGACCCTAATGGCGCCAGGACCCTTGCCCGCGGAGGCGGTGGGCTTGACGGTGGTTTTCGAGGTCATCGCCGTCGGCGTGCTGGCGGGGGGCCTCTGCCTCATTCGCGCCGGCCCGTACGTGCTGTTGCGTCCCCGCCGGAAGCGGGCCGCCCGGGGCATCGTGGCGGGCGCAGACGTCGGCGCGTGCCCGTTTGCGCCTGTCGAGCGCGAAGAGCAGCCGCCGGGTGAGTCGCTGAAAGCCGAAAGCGGAGAGCTGAAAGCTGAGGGCTGAGAGCTTTTTCGGTGGGACTTCGTCCCACCCTACCGAGACGCCGGCGCCGCGCAGCGGAAGCCGATCGTCGCGCACCGGTCGAGGCCCGGGTGCAGGAGGAGGAACTTGGCGTGCGACTGGACCGGCTGCGGGCCGCCGGGGAAGTACCAGATCGAGCCCTCCGCCTTGTAGCCGCTCCCGCCGCGGAGCATCACGAACCGCGTGTGGCCGTCGTCCCGTTGGCTCTCCGTCCACTCGAAGACCTCGGCGTGCTGGAACTTCCCGCCGTGCTCTTGGGCCGCCTGCTGCCACTCCCATTCGGTCGGCAAGCACCGCTTGGCCCAGGCGGCGTAGGCCCGGGCGTCGTCCAGGTCGACGTAGACGACGGGTTTGTCTCGCAGTTGGGCCGGGCAGGCCGGACCGCCCCAGTGAGCCAGAAACTTGTCCGGGCACCGCGGCCGGTAGCCGGCGGCCTTCACGAAGGCCTCGAACTGGGCGTTGGTGACCGGCTGGGGATCGATCCAACAGGGGGCCAGCGTCATGCTGACCCGATGCTCGATGGTCTCGGTGTGGGGATTGCCCCAGAGGAACCGCTCCCAACGCTCCGGGGGCGTGCCGGGGTCCGGATAGCAGCCGCACTCCCGCCGCATGTGCCGCACCGAGAAGCTCGCCGGGCCGCCTGCGACCGCGAGCATCCCCGCGGCCGATGGGGCGTCCAGCGGAGGACAGGCCGGCGGCGCTTTCGGCTCGATCACCGGCCTGGCCGCCACGTGAGAATCCTCTCCCGGCTTCGGCACCGGCCGCAGCGACTCCGCCTGCTGGCGCCTGAGGAGCTGCTCGATCGACCTCAAGGGTGCCGGGAGGGTCGTTGTGGTGGAGGGCTGGTCAGCGGATCGACGGGGTGCCGCGGGCTGCTTGTCGGACCGGGCACATATTGCCCCATAGCGGTCCAACGGAACCGTCAGTCGCAGTTTTCCGCCGGCCCGCTCCGGCTCGATCGCCGCGCCCCGCCAGAGATCGAAAAACTCCTCCCCGCGGTCGTCGACTTCGAGGATCGGGCCCTCGACGCTCCGGCCGCTGCGGTTCACCAGCGTCCAGAGCCGCACTCCGCCGCTGCTCCAGCAGGAGGCATAGACCTTTTCGGCCTTGGTCGGGAAGTAAGGGAGCCACTCGCCTTCGGCCAAAAGCGGAGCGAAGTGCCGCAGCACGGGGGCCATCCGCCGCAGCGTGGCCCGATCGGCGGCGCTCCAGGGGTTCCAGACGCCGAAGATGTTCTCCCAGACGAGCATCCCGCTGCCGTTGAGCCAGGCCGCGGCCAGCTCCTCCTGGTGCGACTTGTCCCAGCGGCGGATCTGGTGCTGCATGTGCCGCGGCTCGAGCCACTTCAGGTGCAAGACGCCGATCTCCGGATAGGCGGCCAGCCCCTGGGCCCAGGAGCCGCTGCACCGCTGGATTTCGGCGATGGAGGGGTGTCCTTCGGGCTCGAAGGCCACGCCGCGCCGCAGGGCGTCGACCGCGCGGCGGAGCCCGCCCGGCGAGGCGATCATCGTGTCCAGAAACAGCCCGTCGGCCTCCAGGGCCGCCACGAGATGGGCCAAGGCCAGCTCGTCCGGCTCCCCCTCCCGCGCCGTGCCGGTGTCCCAGGGATTGTAGGGCAGGAAGACCTTGACCTTTAGGCGATGGAACTCGCGGACCGCCCCGCGGACCCCGGCCAGCCCGCCGGGCATGTCGCGGAAGAAATCGAACTGGTTCCGCAAGTCGGCCCCGATCCGCGGATAGGCGTGCCAGAGCACGACCGAATCGAAGCCGCCGAACTCGCGCTCGGCCTCCGCGCACAGCGGCCCCACGCGGTACTCCCCCTTCTCCGGGTCCCAGAAGGAGCGATCGTAGACCAGCAAGAACCCGCAGACGAAATTCGCGGTCATCCAGCGGAGGTCGTCGCGGCGATAGATCGCGTCGTCGAACTGCGGGCGGGTTTGGGCCTGGGCGGCGTCGCGGAGCCGGGCCCGCGTCCGCTCGCGATACGCGCGGAGCCGGCCCAGCCAGTCGTTCCAGTCTTCGCCGGGACCGGGCGGAGCGATGTAGTGGGCGCTGGAGCGGAGCGGCGCTGCCCCCTCGGAAGCCCTCGCCGCCGGCCAAAAGAGCACCGTTACCAGCCCCGCGCTCAAGATCGCATCCCGGGCAGGACGGCGCATGGGGGCTTTCCTTCGTCCCCCTAGGGACCGAAGAGAATGACCGGGATCACCGGCGCGGCACTGCGATCGCTCGGCCAGTACGTGGCAAGCGCGTCCGCAGGAGGCCGGCCGCTGGGGAACGCGTCGTCGCCCGAGGCGAAGGCAAGGCCGGTCACCACGAACACGACGCGGCCGTCAACACACAGGACGTTCTGGCCGCGGACGGGCCGCTCGATCCCCGGGTGGATCGACATCTGCGGGATGACCCGCTCGGCCGGCAGCGGCCGCCGCCAACGCCGCAGCTCCTCGATCCGCGCGATCTCCTCGCGCGACAGCACCGAGGAGGGCAGCTCCGCGATCGCCTCCCGCTTCGGGCGGAACAGGGGGGCAAGAAACTCGGGGTGCCTCTCGTGAAGCTGGGCCAGGCCCACGCCCAACGCGCGGAGGTTGTCCTGGCAGGCGATCAGCCGCATGTTCATCCGGCTCCGCTGGATCGCCGGAAGAATCAGCAGCGCCAGCGCCGCCGAGATGCACGCCACCACCGCCAGATCGGCCCAGCTCCAGGGCGCCGGGGAACTCGGGGGAGCATGCGCCGTGTGCATCCGCCGCGCCAGCGGCCGCGCCGGGGGCCGCCCTGCGGCGGCCGGAGCCTCTGTGCCGGCCCGCGGCGCCACCAGCGCGATCCACTGGCAGGTCCGCGCCGCCAGGCCCTCCGGCGGAGCGAACGTCCGCCGCGCCGCCGCCAGCGGCCGAAGGCCCTCTTCCAGCCGCCCCAACTCCTCCCGCATCCCCGGATCGCGATCCAACTCCGCCTCAATCCGCCGGTGCTCGGAATGCTCCAAAGCCCCGATCAGATACCCGAGCAATTGCTCTCGCTTCCGGTTAGTCATGGGCAAGAAGCTGGGCAGGAGTCAAATGCTGGTTCAGCCTGCCGATCGCGGCGTGCAGGCGGCTCTTGACCGTCCCCACAGGGACGCCGAGAATCGCCGCGGCCTCGCGGTACTTCAGTCCCTGGTAGTACACCAGGATCACCACGCGCCGCAACGGATCGGGAAGCCGGTCCACCGCCTCCCGCACGCGCCCGCCCTCCTCGGCCAGGGCGAACTGCTCCGCCGGGGTGATCTCGTGGCTGTCGAGGAAAGTCATCAACGGGCCGCCCTCGTCGTCCTCCGCGCCGCCACCGCCGTAGCAGCGATCGAGACTGACCATCCGGTGCCGGCGGTTGCGCCGCTGCGCGTCGATTGCCTGGTTGGTTGCCACGGCGTACAGCCAGGGCCGGACCTTCCGCCCCGGCTCGAACTGCTCGCACTTCAAATGCACCTGCAAGAACGCGGCCTGGAAGACGTCCTCGGCCATCTGGGGGTCGCCCAGATAGCTCCGCAGGTAGCTGTAAAGCTCCGTCTCGTACCGCTCGACCAGCGCCTCGAACGCCCGGCGATCGGCTCCCGAACGATACGCCAGCAGCAACTCCTCGTCCGATCGTTCCGCCAAGGGAGCGACAGCAGCGGCACCCGGTCGGTTCTTGTCGGTCGTGCTTGCCATGCTTGATACGCATCCGTGTGGAAGAGGGTTCGACGCGACGCAGCGTCCCGGACCTTGGGCGATCGCCGGATCCGGGGTCACAAGAGCCTGCGGCCCTCCCACGAAGGCCATTTTAGCAGGTTTGGCCGTCGGCGTCTTTTCGGAAAAAGGGAAAAGCCTGTGTCGGACGAGATCGAGCACGCCCCAGGGGCGTGTTGCCTCCGGTAGTGAACAAGCGTGCAACTGGCGTGCCAAGGACCGCCGGGGCGGAAATCGGACGCCACCGGGCCCGAATGGGCGGCGATAAGTGACCTACAGATAAGGATTTGTGGAAACGGACCCCAGCGTCGAGGAGGGGCCCGCCCCGCGGCGGCACCGGATCGATCCGATGCAGATTTTTCCTTTTGCTACATTTCTTGGCGGCCTAACGAGGAGTCAGGCCCCGGCTAATTTCAGCAAGCAGGTCTGCAAATAATCGATGCTCTCGCGGGCCAATCGCTCGATCCCAGGGGTGTAGTCGAAGACCTCGACCGAGACCCACCCCCCGTAATCGATCTCCCCCAAGGCCCGGAGGATCGGCTGGAAGTCGAGCCCCCCAAATCCGGGGCCCTGCCGGTTGGGATCGTTGGCGTGAAAATGGGCCAGGAGCTGGCGGTTCCGGCGGATCAGCTCGGGGATGGCAATCGGCTCGGTCGCCATCGCCTTACAGTCCAAGTGGAGCCGGACCTGCGGAGACCCGATGGCCTCGACCAGCTCGACCGCGTCGGCGGTGGTCACCAGGAAATTCGTCTCCTCCGGGCCGAGCGGCTCCAGGGCCAGCAGCACGCCGGTCTGCTCCAGCGTCGGGAGAAGATCGCGGAACACCTCGGCGGCGCACTCCATCCCCTCGTCGCGAGTTACGCCGGGCAGGAGCTTCCGCTGCTGGGGTGAGCCGAAGACCATGATGCTTCCCCCCAGGTCGGCACAGCACCGGGCGAGGTCCCCCAGGTAGGCGGCCGTGCGGCGGCGAACCTCGGGGTCTGGGCTGGTCACGTGAAAACCCTCGGTCTTGGCCAGCAGCCAGTGGAGCCCCACGACCTCCAGCCCGGCCGTCTCGGCCAGGCGGCGGATCTCCGCCCGCTTCGGCGGCGGGACATCGGTCACGTAGTTGGCGATCGTGAACGGCGCGATCTCGACGCCCGTGTAGCCGCACTCGGCCGCAAACCCGAAGGCCCGGTCCAGCGGCCAGTCCTGAAACGTCTCGTTGCAGATGGCGAACCTCATGGTTGCGAACTCCTGGGCCGGGCCGCTTGTCAACGGGCGCGGAAATCGGCCGATGCCTTACAAGCACAGTGGTGGACGAAGCGGGCACGCGGCCCTTGCTGCGCGAGCCGGGTCGGCGATTCTAAGGGTTCTTGCGTCGTTGCATTATCGACCGCAGGATGACGTCATCAGGCACTTGCTGGAACCCATAGCGGGCTCTCACGTGAGTGCAGAACTTGACCGCCTCCTGCGGATGTAGGAGAAGTTCGTCAAGGGATTCGTTCCCTCTATAAAAATCATTGAATGCATCCACCATTCTGTCCATGAACTCCTCCTTCGGCAGGTCGACCCCGAATTCCTGCGGTTCAAACGAGTGGCGAGGCATGTTTACCTCCTCCGGAAAGCGAAAGAGTGCTTGAGGTGTGTTTCTTGGGTCCCCCGAATAGCCTTTCTCAACGCATCGGCGTGCCCTCCTGTGCGACCCGCTGTCACCGAGGCGGTGTCCGGCAGCAGTGCTGGGGACGCTTTTCAAGGGCTCAGGCGCGCCTTCGAACGGGTCTCCTGTCTTGATCCGCGACAAGCGCTTGCGGATTTCCCCGACGTACTGCTCGGAAATCTCGAATCCCAGAAATCTGCGCCCCAGCTTCTTCGCCGCAGCCAACGTCGTGCCACTCCCGGCAAAGGGGTCCAGAACTAACTCACCGGCGCTACTGCATGCGCAGATGATTCGGCCCAGCAGCCGCTCGGGCATCTGGCAGCCGTGCCAGCCGGCCCGCTCGCTGAATGTCCCGCAGACGCGGGGAAAATACCAGGTATCCTCGTGCGGGTGGAAGCCGTCCGGCAGGTCTTGCGGGCGGAGGATCCAGGTATCGTCGGGCAAGCGCCCCTTCGGATTGGCCCGCCGGTCCGCGTACACCAACTGCCGCGCCGACGGCACCCGGACCGCCGCGTCCTCGGCGTTGAAGGTAAACTTCTCAGGGTCCTTGACCATGTAGAACAGGTGGGCGTGGGAGCGGCTGAATTTGTTCGTGCAGTTGACGCCGAACGTGTAGTACCAGACGACCCAACTGCGGCAGGTCAGCCCGTGCTCCTTCTGAAGCAGCAGCTTGAGCTCGGCGGCGTACTCGTCGCCGATCGCCAGCCAGAAGGTGCCGTGGGGCTTGAGCACGCGGACCACCTCGGCGGTCCAATCGCGGCTCCAGGCCAGGTAACGGTCGCTTTCCAGTTTGTCCCGATAGACGTCGTAGTCGTACCCGATGTTGAACGGCGGGTCGGCGAACACAAGGTCGACCGTCGCCGCATCGACCTTCTTCAGTCCGGCGAGACAGTCCTGGTGGTAGACCGAATCCAATCGAAGGCCCACGCTTATGCTCCTCCTGGGAAACACATGAACGAGAGTTCCTCGCTTCCGGCGAGTACCCCGCCATCGTACCAGGATTCCGCCGGCACGCAAGCATTGCGGCCGAAAGCCGAAACCTGACGGCCGACAGCTTCTTGGGTGGGAGTCCCACGCTGCGTTTACGTCTCTTCCAATCCCGGGGCGAAGCCGTGGCGCATGGTGTTCTCGCAGCAGACGCGGGGCTCGACGAAGTGCAGCAGATAGTCGGGTCCGCCGGCCTGGGTGCCGGTGCCCGAGAGCCCGAACCCGCCGAACGGCTGGCGGCCGACCAGGGCCCCGGTGATGCCGCGGTTGAGGTAGAGGTTGCCGACGCGGAACTCCCGCCGGGCCTTTTCGAGGTGCGACGGC
>Ga0153916_10004022_pt1 | contig 11049 bp, 9 predicted proteins | sample Opewatmetagenome_FD_109642 | JGI IMG/M metagenome (GOLD analysis project Ga0153916, IMG submission 109642) | Freshwater wetland microbial communities from Ohio, USA - Open water 3 Core 3 Depth 4 metaG | ecosystem: Environmental > Aquatic > Freshwater > Wetlands | place: USA: Ohio, Lake Erie, Old...
CCGGCCCGCGGGAAGGTAACGGTAAGAGACGAAACGTTCCGCGCAAAGACGCAAAGACGCGAAGGACAGAAAAGCTAGGAGAGAAACCGCAGAGTCGGAGAGAGGCGGAGAATGGGCATTAAAGACGAAGCAAAAGGAGAACACCGGGTAAAGGGTAGGAGAAGGAAGATGAACCTTTCCTCCGCTTCTCCGCGATTCTGCGGTCATCCTTCCTTCTTCGCGTCTTTGCGCCTTTGCGTGAAACGGGGGGGCTCACCGGCGTGCCATCGGAACACCGACACGTCGGGTTAAGTGGATGGGAGAGATGTCCCGGAGATTGCGTCGAATGCCGTACAAGTGGGGGGCGTGCAAACCTTGACGGCTATGGCGCGGCCAAACTATACTAAAGTCTTGCTAGAGCCCGATCTTTCGTGGCCGACACCCGTTGCCGTCTCCTCTCGAACGCTGGGAAACTCGCGATGAAGACCCCATGGTCGCGGTGGTGCATTGCCTGGATCATGCCTGCGATGCTGTTGGGGAGTGTCTGCGGCACGCTTGCCCAGACCAAGAGTGAGGAGCCGGCCAAATCCCCTGCGGCCAAAGGGGCGCCGGCTCCCAAGGCCGCGCCGGATGCCAAGCCTGCCCTGCCTGCCAAGCCTGCGCCGGCGGAGAAGGCTGCCCCGGCCCCGGAGACTGCGCCGGCCGCGAAGACGGAACCCGCCGCCAAGCAACCCGTTGCCCCAGCGCCCGCCGCCCCGCGGGCGCTTGCTCCCCCAGGCCCTTACCGCAGGCTCGCGCCGGGCGTGATGAGAACCGTCGATCCCCGGCGGCAGCCGCTGGAGGCCGTGAGCCGCCACGACGTGGTCGAGCTGCTCGCGGTGGATGCGAGCTACGACTTTGCCAAGGACGTCGAATTCCGCCGGGACATCTGGGCGTTGGACTTCAAGTTCAAGCCGATGCGGATGATCTACGTCGACATCCCCCAGCCCAGCGGCCAGATGCAGCGGAAACTGATCTGGTATCTGGTCTACAGCGTCACCAACCCCGGCAAGGTAATGCGCCCGACGATGGAACAGGACGGCTCGTACAGGCTGGAGCCGGTGGATGAGCCGATCCGCTTTGCGCCGGGATTCTTGCTGGAGGCGGTCGGGCTGAACAAGTCGTATCCCGACCGGGTGATTCCGATCGCGATGGCGCCGATCCGGCTCCGCGAAGACCCAAACCGGCAATTCTACAACACCGTCGAAATGCAGGGCCGAACGCTGAAGCCAGGCGAGGCCGTCTGGGGCGTCGCCACCTGGGAAGACGTCGATCCGAAGACCAATCGCTTCTCGGTCTACGTCAAGGGCCTGACCAATGTCTACCAATGGATCGACGAGCCCGGCCGGTTCAAGAAGGGGGAGCCTCTGGGAACGGGACGGCATCTGCTCACCAAGACGCTCCAACTCAATTTCCGCCGCACCGGGGACGAGTTCGAGGTCAAGGAGAGCCAAGTCCATTACGGCATCCCCGACGGGGTTGACTACCAGTGGGTCTATCGGTAGAAAGATAGATTCGGGTAGTTGAACGCGAGGAAGCGAACATGGCACACAAAAAGGGACAAGGGTCCAGCCGCAACGGCCGTGACTCCGCGGGCCAGCGCCGGGGCGTGAAGCGGTTCGGCGGTCAATACGTTCGAGCGGGGAATATCCTCGTCCGGCAGGTGGGCACGAAGTTCCACCCCGGCAGGGGGGTTGGCCTCGGCAGCGACTACACCCTCTTCGCGCTGGTCGACGGCTACGTCCAGTTCGACCGGGGGGGCCGCCGGGTGAGCGTGTTGCCCACCGCCTAAGGCATGTTTGTCGACGAGGTTGAGATCCGGGTGGAGGCGGGCCGCGGCGGCAACGGGGCGGTCAGCTTTCGCCGCGAGAAATACGTTCCCCGCGGCGGGCCCGACGGCGGCGACGGCGGCGACGGCGGCAGCGTCCTGATCCGCGCCGAGGAAGGGGCCGACAGCCTCGCCCCCCTGACCCAGCGAAAACACTGGCACGCCGAAAACGGCGAGCGGGGCGGGAGTGCCCAGTGCCACGGCGCTTCCGGCAAAGACCTCGTGCTCCGCGTGCCGCCGGGGACGCTCGTGAGCGACCCCGACGCCGGCTTGGTGCTCAAGGACCTCGCCCAAGCGGGCGACGAGGTCGTCGTCGCCCGGGGAGGCAAGGGCGGCAAGGGGAACACGCGTTTCAAGTCCGCCACGAATCGCGCTCCGCGCCAGGCCACGCCCGGCGGGGACGGCGAGTCGCGCCGCATCCGTCTGGAGCTGAAGGTCATCGCCGACGTGGGCCTGGTCGGCAAGCCGAACGCGGGCAAGAGCACGCTCTTGAGCCGGCTGACTCGGGCCCGGCCCGAGATCGCCCCCTATCCCTTCACCACCAAACACCCGAATCTCGGCCGCGTCCAGGTCGATCTCGATCGCTCGTTCGTGATCGCCGACGTCCCCGGGCTGATCGAGGGGGCGCACGCCGGCGCGGGCCTGGGGCACGAATTCCTGCGGCACATCCAACGGGCGGGGATCCTCGTGCACCTGGTCGAGCCCGAGCCGCTCGATGGCACCCACCCGCTGGCCAACTATCGCACCATCCGCGAAGAGCTCCAGCGCTACGACCTCCAGTTGGGCCGCCGGCCCGAGATCGTCGCCGTCAGCAAAGCCGATCTGCCCCGTGCCGAAGAAGTCCGCCAGCGGCTACAATCGGACGTGGGACGCCCGGTGCTCTTGATCTCCGCCGTCACCGGCCGCGGGCTCAACGAGCTGATCCAGGAGATCGTGCGGGCCCTGGAACACAAGGATGAAGGATAAAGGATGAAGGATCAATGGCGCGAGGCGCCATGTCGGGTCTTCCTGTTTTAGGCGCCATCTCACTGGAAGTGGCGATCACACGAAAACTCCGATGAAGCCCTTTCCCCTGATTGCCGTTGACATAGGAAACAACCGGACCAAGGTCGGTTTGTTCCCGGCGGACCAGTCCGAAGTGCTTCCTTCGCCGAGCCGGACGCTGGTCATCGGAGAGCTGGAAGTGGAGGCCGACCGGCTGGCCTCCTGGCTGGCGGAGGCCCCGCCGCGCGGCGGCGTCTCGTGGTGGGTGGGGAGCGTGAACCGGCCGGCGACGACGCGGCTCGTCGACTGGCTCCGCGGGCATCGGCCGCAGGACCCCCTCACGCTGCTGGCCGCGGGCGACTTGCCGCTCTCAGTCGCCCTGGAGCGGCCCGACATGGTCGGCATCGACCGGCTCCTGGATGCCCTGGCGGCCAACCGCTTGCGGCAGCCGGGCTGCCCGGCGGTCGTGGTCGACGTGGGCACCGCGATCACGGTCGATCTGGTCGCTGCCGACGGGGCGTTTTGCGGCGGGGCGATCCTGCCGGGGATCGCCATGTCGGCCCGGGCCCTGCACGCCTTCACCGACCTGCTGCCGCTGATCGACATGTCGGAGCTGGCGGTGCCGCCCGAGCCGCTGGGAGCCTCGACGGTGGCGGCGATGCAATCGGGGCTGTTCTGGGGAGCGGTGGGCGCGATCCGCCAATTGACCGAGCGGCTTACCGGCGAGGCGGCCGATCGCGCCGAGGTCTTCCTCACCGGCGGTGCCGGCCCGGCCGTCGCCGAGCTCTTGGGCGCAAGGGCCCGGCACGTCCCCCATCTCACGCTGGCGGGAATCGCCTTAGCAGCCAAGGGCTGGAAGCATCCGTAGTGCAGGGCGGTGTGCCACTGCTTGCCCCAAGGCAAGCAGTGCGGGCGGCTTCTGCCGAGGCGCGCTGCGAGGTACACTTGGTTCGAGTTCCCCCGTCACGGAGCCCGGCTTCATGAGCGATGAACCAGCGCGGGAGCCCGCGGTGCCGCCGCGGCGGCCGGTTCAATTCACGGTGCGGACCTTTTTTGCCGCGGCGGTCCTGGTCAGCCTGTTCGCCGCCGCGGCCAGCCTACCCGCCGAGAAACCCCGGATCTACGTTCTCGCCTTCCTGGCGTGGCTGACCGCCGCCGGCTTCTTCCGCATCATCGGAGCGAGATTGTCCTTGGTCACCCTTGCCCTCGCCCCCCTGGTCCTTGTCGCCGGATGGATCCTCTCGATCCCTTTGCCGTATATGTCTGGCGAGATGCACAGTGAAATCGAGCTATGGATGGTCCTGCCCGGTGCTCTTGTCTGGGGGATTGAGCTCAGTATCGTGGTGTTGTTGGCGACGGGGCTGGCGTGGCTGGGAAGGCGTCTTAGAATCGGGTCACTCCGCGGCGCGGGCCAACCCCCTTCCGCCGCTCGGCGGGCTCGCGGGTGGTCGCCGGCGTGGAAGCTCGCCGCGGCGATGTTGCTCCTGCGACTGGCTCTCTCGGGCATTCAGACCGTGGTGACCGCGCTGGTTTCGCGCTCCTCGGGCCCGTGGGAAGCGGCCCTGGGCGCCGCGTTCTTCATCGACGGGCCCTTGGCGCCCTTCTACTACGCCCTTTATCCCTCGCCCCCCCAAACCGCCCGGGGAATGATTCTGGTAACCACGGCCCTGGGCGTGCAACTGTATGCTGCCATGGGCTGGCTGATCGGGCGATTGGCCGGGGGAGGTCGAGCGGCCGCGACCTTGCACGCCCCGGGAGCGGCCGACGCGCTCGCCGCCGGCAACGAGGCCCCCAGCGAAGCCGTGGCGGACACACGTTGACGCAACTGCCGACGACGAGCATACTTAAGGCGTCATCCCGATTCCGGAGAGGCAATGCCGATGAAGGCGGGCTATCGTACGGTTCCGGGCGGTTTCGCACTGGCAGCGGTTTTCGCGCTGGCGGCACTTCGAGATGGGGGCAACTGGACGGCCCTTGCCGCGGGCGATCCAGCCCCGGCGATTACCCGGCAACAGATCGAGGCCGATTGGCTCCGCCAGGACGAGGTCCGCTGGCTGCCGCGCACGCCGTGCCCCCGGCCCAACGCGGCGAAGCCCAACTGCACCACCCAGCAGGACGCCGCCGGCGGCTGCGACGGCGTGAAGAACGGCACCTACGGCTTCCACACCGGCAGCCAGGAGAACCCCTGGTGGCAGGTCGACCTGGGGAAGGCGCGGGCCTTGGATCGGGTGGTGATCTACAACCGCTGCGACGGGAAAGTGGAGGATCGGGCGGCCAGCCTCAAGGTCCTCCTGTCGTTCGACGGGAGAGAGTGGAAGGAGTTGTACCGGCACCGCGGCAGCAAGTTCTTCGGCCAGAGCGACGGCAAGCCGCTCTCGGTGCCGGCATCCGGGGCAAAGGCGCGGTTCATCCGGATCCAACTGCCCGGCACGCAGTATCTGCACCTCGACGAGGTCGAGGTGTACCGGGTCGGGTCGGCCGGGAACGTGGCCCTGCACCGGCCGGCCGATCAGTCGAGCACGAGCCCGTGGTCCACGGCCAAGACCGTGGTCCCGATCGACGGCCCGGTGACCGTGGCGGCCGGCCAGCCCGGCCCGCCGCTGAAGCCCGCCCGCGAGCCCGACTATCCGATTGCCTCCGTGCTCCAGCGCGGCATGAGGCTGGCCAAGGACCTGCGGCAGCTTGGGGCGAAGATCGATGCCAGTTGCCTTTGCCTGGAGCAGGCGGCCGCCGCCGTGGCGAAGCTGCCGCCGGGCACTCCGCCGGCAGCGCGGCGAGAGCTGTACTTCAAGGCCCGCTGGGCCGTGAGGCGGATGGCGCTGGCCAATCCGCTCCTGGATTTCGAGGACCTGCTGTTGGTGAAGCGGGCCCCAGGCACGTTCACCCACATGTCGGACCAGAACTACGGCTGGTGGTCCCGGCCGGGCGGCGGGCTGTTCGTGCTGGAGAACTTCAAGTCCGACCGGCCCACGCTCCGCTGCCTCAGCAGCGAGCTGCCGCCGGGGAGCGTGCTCAGCCCGGACATCTCCTACGACGGCCGAAAAGTGCTCTTCTCCCACTGCAAGTTCTATCCCGGCCTGCGGGAAGAGCCGGACAAGCTCAATAAGGCGAACGTGCCGGAGGACGCTTTCTACCATCTTTACGAGATGAACCTCGACGGGAGCGGGCTGCAGCGCCTGACGCGGGGGAAGTACGACGACTTTGACGGCCGCTACCTGCCCGGCGGGGAGATCGCCTTTCTCTCCACCCGCCGCGGGCAATTCATCCAGTGCGGCAAACCAAGCGGCCGCGACTGCCTCGACGGCGCGCAGCCGGACAGCTACGTCCGCTGCGGCGGCGGGCCGGAGCGCCCCGTGGCCGTCTACACGCTCCACCTCATGGATCGCGACGGCGGCAACCTGCGGCAGATCTCGGCCTTCGAGATGTTCGAGTGGACCCCGAGCGTGGACCATGAGGGGCGAATCCTCTATGCGCGGTGGGACTACGTCGACCGCTGGAACATGCCCTTCATGAGCCTCTGGTCGACGATGCCCGACGGCACCAACCCCCAGGCGGTGTTCAAGAACTACACCCAGAACCCCCACTGCGTGTTCGAGGCCCGGCCCGTCCCCGGCTCGCGGAAGCTGGTCTTCACGGCCTCGGGCCACCACGCCAACACCGGGGGGAGCCTGGTGCTGTTGGACACCAACCGCGGCCCGGACGGCGACGCCCCGATGACCCGGCTCACCCCCGAAGTCTGCTTCCCCGAGACCGAGGGCTGGCCGATGAGCTACTTCATGAACCCGATCCCCTTCTCGGAGGATCACTACCTTGTGGCCTGGAGCGATCAGGAGATGATCGGCTGGCCGGGCCCGCCCGAGCCGGTCAACGCCACCGGGATCTACCTGTTCGACGCGTTCGGCAACCTGAACCTGATCTACCGCGACCCGGCGATCTCCAGCGTCACACCCCTGCCGATCCGCCCTCGCCCGCGGCCGCACGCGCTCAGTTCCCAGGTCGCCTGGGACGGTCCGCAGGAAGGGCGGATGGTGCTCCTGGACGTCTACGAGGGGCTGGAATCGATCCCCCGGGGAACGATTCAACGGCTCCGGCTGGTTGGGGTGCCGGTCAAGACCCATCCCACGATGAACTACCCGGCGATCGGCATCACCCGCGACGACCCCGGCAAGTTCGTCCTCGGCACGGTGCCCGTCGAGCCCGACGGCTCGGCCTACTTCCGCGTCCCTTCGGGCGTGACCTTCTTCCTCCAGGCCCTGGACGCCGATGGGATCGCCGTCCAGACGATGCGGAGCGGGACCTACGTCCAGCCGGGCCAGACCTATACCTGCGTCGGCTGCCACGAGCCCCGCAGCCACTCGCCGCCGAATCGCTTTCCGTCGGCGATGGACCGGGAGGCTTCCAGGATCACCCCCGGTCCGGAAGGCTCCTGGCCCCTCGACTTCCGGACCCTGGTCGGGCCCGCGCTGGACAAACACTGCGTGGCGTGCCACAAGCCGGGCACCCAGGGGGCCAAGTTCGATCTGACGGCCGACAGGGCCTACGACACGCTGATCGGCTACGGCAGTCCGAGCCTCAAAGACCACGTCATGGCCCGATACCTCGCCGGCCGCTCGATCCCGGGCGAGGGGGCGGCCAAGACCAACCCCCTGGTCACATACCTCAAGCAGCCGCACTACGACGTCAAGCTCGACCGCGACGCCTGGGACCGCCTCTTTGTCTGGATGGACACCTACGCCCAGCGGCAGGGCTCGTTCGGCCCCGACCAGGAACGCCGGCTCCGCGCGCTGCGGCAAGCCATGGCGCCGATGCTGAGCGAGTGATGAGATTGAGCATACAACTGGTCTTAGCAACAAGGGAACCGATAATGAGTGATGTCCCCTTTTTTCGCCCCCAACTAGGTTCGTTGCCCACGGTCTAGCTGCTGTCTGTTCGCAGACTTCGCACCGAGGGGCTTACGGGCCGCAACATGAAGTCAGCGAAATGGCCACTGAGACATGTAGTTCTCCCGGATGCCAACAGAAGGTCGTCGTTCGCTCACGCCCGGTGTGGAAGCGCCGCCTTGTTCACCAGGCGATGTATTGCGACGAGCACGCGCGAGTCTTCTTAGCCAACTATGATGCAGAGGAATTAGCTGGCGAAGGACCTTTGCAGCGATGGGGAGAGGCGGTGGGCTTTGACATTGAACTGCTGCTGGCTGACGACCGGCCGGACAAGCCGTGTCAGCTATTCCTCCGCGAGGTCGGCGGCAACCGCCGTTTGGACTGCGGGATCGGCATTTTTGAGGCGGCCGCGCTTCAGAGAGAACTGGAACGATTATCCACACCGAGACCATTAACGCATCGCGCGATGGCCTTGCTAATGGCAGCACTGGGCGGCCGGTTGGAGCGCGTGGTAGTGGACAAGCTCTTGCCCGCACAGCGCATTTACGAGGCCAAGCTATATGTTACTCAGGGAACCGAGACGGTAGTTGTTGACGTGCGCATCAGTGATGCGGTAATCCTCGCGGTGATATGCGAAGTGCCGATATTCGTTTCCAAGGAGGTGTTGGCGAGCTTCGCGGAGACGCAACGGTAGTTGCAGCAGGGGGAGGGAAAAGGGGGGGAGGGAAAAGGGGACATCACTGATTTTGGCAAACTAGGGAACCGATAATGAGTGATGTCCCCTTTTTTCGCCCCTTTTTTCGCGCGGGTGCCACTGCTGGCTTGTCCAGCAGTGCCCGTTCCTGCGTGAGGCGGACGGTTGGAGTCTGGAAGCTCACAGCGACCGCGCCTCGCACCAAATCCAGGTGGGGAACACTGCTGGACAAGCCCAATAGTGTCCGGGATTTTTTCAAAGACTCCTCTTGCGCCCTTTGCCTAATTCGCGCAAAATACGCGAATGGGCACGGACGTCACGCAAGTCGAGTCTCTCCCGAACTGGCCGGAGCCGATCACCGGCGGCAAGTACATCCGGATGCTCGAAAAACATGTGCGCGCGTTGCGAAACAGCGCCGCCCACGGGAACCGCCGGCTGTTTCTCGATGATGTGGTGATCGCCCATCTGCTGGCCTTTTTCAATCCCACCTTGCGAAGTCTGCGGACGATCGAAGACTTCAGTCAGACGCGGCAGGCGCAGCGGGACCTCTCGATGCGACGCCTGTGCAAGAGCACCCTTTCCGATTTTCATCGCCTGGCCGACCCCACGTTGCTGGAACCGATCATCGAACACTTGCAGGCGGCCGTAGCTGCCCGGGCAGTGCGGCCGACGCCTGCCAAGCTGCCTCAGACGCTCGGCCAAGTGCTGGCCGTGGACGGCTCGTTCTTTACCGTGGCCGCCGACGTGGCGTGGGCGGTCGCGCATCGCACCAACCGCGGCCAAACGCGCGGGTGCCACTGCTGGGTTGTCCAGCAGTGCTCGTTGCTGCGCGACGCGGACGGTTGGAGTCTGGTAGTTCGCTGCGACGGCACCTCGCACAGAATCTAGGTGGGGAACACTGCTGGACAAGCCAGCAGTGCCACCCGACCGAGTGGACAAAGAAAGGGTGACAGCCACCAAATCTGGAGGACTTGGGAAGAATAGTATCGAACAAGATTGTCTAAAGTGCCCAGATTTGGTGGCTGTCACCTTTTATTCCTCCGCAAATTGAGCAGCCGATTCAGGTGTGAAAGCAACCCGCGCGGGAAAAACACTGCCTTGAGTGCCACAAGCCGGGCACGCAGGGGGCCAAGTTCGATCTGGCCGCCGACAGGCTACGGCAGGAGCGGCTCGCCGCGGGTGTAGCGGAGCAGAGCGTCCCTGTCCAGCTCTACGCCCAACCCCGGCCTCTCGGGAATCGGCAGCATGCCGTCTCCATCGAGCCTCCAACCCCCGGCAGCGATCTCGTCCACATAGGGCGACCCCGTGAGGTACTCGACCAGATCCGTATCCGCAAACGCCGAGGCCAACTGCAAGTCGGCGGCCAGACCGACCGCCGTGTTCCAGCCGTGGGGGATGAAACGGACGCCGTTCTCCTGGGCCATCCAGCCGATGCGGCGCTCCTCGCTGATGCCACCCACCTTGGTCACGTCCGGCTGGACCACGTCGAAAGCACCCGCCTCCAGCCAAGGCTGAAAGGACTGGCGGCGCGTGAGCACCTCCCCACCGGCAATGGGCACCGGCGAGCGGCGTCTCAGCAGGACGTAGTCCTTCATCGCATCGGGCCTCAAGGGCTCCTCGAACCAGGCGACGTCGAAGGCGGCCAGCATGTGCGAGGTCCGCAGGGCCCATTTGAAGCCTTGCTTCCAGAAAGCGTCGCTCCCGCCCGCATCCACCATCAGGAGCGACTCTGAGCCGATTGCGTCTCGCGCCGCGCGCACCATCGCCTCGTCGAGTGCATTGCTGCGCCGCCCGAAGGGTCCCCAGCCGATCTTGAACGCCCGGAAGCCCTGCTCCTTCAGCGCGAGGAGGCGGTCCGTCAGAGGGCCGGGCTCCTGCATCAGCAGCGATGCGTAGGGCTTGACGCAGTCCCGGTACCGCCCTCCGAGCAGGCGCCCGACCGGTTGACCGGTGGCTTTTCCCAGCAGGTCCCAGAGGGCGATGTCGATGCCGCTGATCGTGTGGGTCACGGAGCCGCCCCGGCCGAGCCAGAACGTGTTCTGGTGCAGCTTCTCGCTCACCCGTTCCGGCTCCAGTGCGTTCTCTCCACGATAGAGCGGCTCCAAGAGCGCCAAGGCCGCTCGAACCAGGTGGTCGCTGGTGAATACGCTCCCCAGGCCGGTCAGGCCCTCGTCGGTGAGCACGGCCACCAGCGTGTGCACGCAGTCGTCCGGGCGCAATTCCTCGTCCCAGCCGCCTTCCGGCGTTGCGCCCCGCAGTCCGGCGGCTCGAATCTCGCGGATTCTCATCGTCATTACCACTGGATTGGTGACTGGACTGGCTTCTTGTGCTGGTCGCTGCGCGGGGCGATCGGCCAGGCGCGGAACTCGTCGACCAGCTCGATCAAGCGGGAGAGCACGGCCTCCCAAATGATCTTCCCCTTTTCCGCGGTGGCGGCGGTCGGATCGCCGTGCACGCCGACCTTGGTCCAGCGGCCCCAGAAGTCGTTGAACCGCACGTAAGGGGACGTGCTGTCCGAGCTCATGTACCTGCCCACCACGTCGTTGCCGGCCACGGCCTTCTCCATCCGCACCCGCTCCGGCGCCAGGTGCAGGTAGAGCGAAGTCTCGAACTCGTCGGCGTGGGCCACCACCGGCGTTTCCTTC
>Ga0153916_10004023_pt1 | contig 11048 bp, 11 predicted proteins | sample Opewatmetagenome_FD_109642 | JGI IMG/M metagenome (GOLD analysis project Ga0153916, IMG submission 109642) | Freshwater wetland microbial communities from Ohio, USA - Open water 3 Core 3 Depth 4 metaG | ecosystem: Environmental > Aquatic > Freshwater > Wetlands | place: USA: Ohio, Lake Erie...
ATGGGTGCGCGCGAGCATCGGTTGGTCGGCGAGACGGAGCGCGAGGTCGGTGATGGCGGCGCTCAGCTTGTCCATGCGCGCCAGCAGCACATCGTCGCGGCCGGCCTTCAGCATCAGCGCGTAAGCGAGGTTGTTGATGTCCTCGGAGGTGCAGGCGAAATGGATGAATTCGGCGCAGCGCGCGACTTCCTTGTTGCCGCGGGTTTTTTCCTTCAGAAAATACTCGATCGCCTTGACGTCGTGATTGGTCGTGGCCTCGATTTCCTTCACGCGCCGGGCATCCGCTTCGGAAAAATCCGTGACGATCTGTTCCAGGAGTTTTTTTGTCGCCGGCGAGAACGCCGGCACTTCCTTGATGCGCTTGTGTTCGCCGAGCGCGAGCAACCAGCGCACCTCGACCAGCACGCGCCGGTGAATCAGGCCATATTCGCTGAACAGCGGACGAAGCGGGGCGGTTTTGGATTCGTAGCGGCCGTCGAGCGGCGACAGGGCGGTGAGCGGATTCAGCGGCAGTGCATCGGGCTTGGTCGGTTTGTTCATGCGTGCCTGCGTTCGGTGGCATTCCCCCTGAGACGGCGAATTTTACCAGATCGGCACGGAAAATGCCGTTCTCAAAGTTGCGCCGTGTGAACCGTGGCAGGCTGTGCGGCCGGAATCGCCGCTTCGATGATGCCGCCGCCCAGGCATTCCTCTCCGTCATAGAACACCACCGACTGGCCCGGGGTGACGGCACGCTGCGGCTGCTCGAAGGCAACGCGCAGGCTTTCTCCGCGTGCCTCGACGATGCAGTCCTGGTCGGGCTGGCGATAGCGGGTCTTGGCGCGCAGCTTTCGTGGCCAGGACGACGGTGCATCGCCGATCCAGTGCAACTGGCCGGCGATCAGCGCCTCGCTGTAAAGCGCCGGATGATGCTCGCCCTGTTCGACATAAAGAATGTTGCGCGCGACATCCTTGGCGACCACGTACCACGCTTCTCCGCCACCACCGATGCCCAGACCGTGACGCTGGCCGATGGTGTAATACATCACGCCGTCGTGCTGGCCTTTGAGCGCACCTACGAGCGTGCGCATCTCGCCGGATTGCGCTGGTAGATAACGCGCGAGGAACGACTTGAAATCGCGCTCGCCGATGAAGCAGATGCCGGTCGAGTCGTGGCGGTCATGATTGGGCAATCCGGCATCCCGTGCGAGTTGTCGTACCTCCGTCTTGGCGAGCTCGCCGATGGGGAAGAGCGCGTGAGTCAGCGCCTCCTGTCCAAGCAGGTAGAGAAAGTAACTCTGGTCCTTGTTCGCATCGCGGGCCTTGAGCAGACGGTAACGCCCGGCGTTACTGGCCACTCGCGCGTAATGACCGGTGGCGATCTTGTCCGCGCCGAGCGTCAGTGCGTGCTCGAGGAACGCCTTGAATTTGATTTCCTTGTTGCACAGGACGTCGGGATTGGGCGTGCGACCGGCCCGGTATTCCGAGAGAAAATAGCCGAACACGCGGTCCCAGTATTCGGTGGCGAAGTTGACCGTGCGCAGGGGGATGTCGAGGTGATTGCACACCGCGCGCGCGGTCTTGAGATCTTCCTCGGCGCCGCAATGTCCGGTGCTGTCATCCTCTTCCCAGTTTTTCATGAACAGGCCGGTGACTTCGTGCCCGGCGCGCCTCAGCAGCAACGCCGCCACGGCGGAGTCCACGCCACCCGAGATGCCGACCACGATCTTCATGCGGATCTAACCGGCGCGCTGGGCGGTGGAGGGCGCGGTGAGGTCGCCCAGGTCCTTGAGCAGTTCAAGGGGATAACGCCGTCCGGCGAGGTAATCGTTGAGACAACGCTCGACCTGCGGGCTGCGGTGGCGCGCACGTTCGGCCCGGATTTCATCGGGTGTCAGCCACAGCGCGCGCACGATATCGCGATCGAGCGCGCGTTCCGGCTCGTGGTGCGTGACCTGGCCGATGAAGGCGAAACGCAGATAGGTGATGCCCTTGGCCGGATGCGGCCAGCGATAAATGCCAAGCAGGGACTCGGGCACGAAATGCCAGGCGGTCTCTTCGAGCGTTTCGCGCGCCACCGCGTCGGTCAGGCTCTCGCCTTCATCGAGATGGCCGGCGGGCTGGTTGAGCACCAGGCGGCCGTCCGCCCGTTCCTCGACCAGCAGGAATTTTCCGTCGCGTTCGACGATGGCGGCGACCACCACGTTCGGTTTCCAGATCATGTGCGCATCATATCAGTGAGGGGCGAGGCGTGAGGAGGGAAGCATGGTTTTTCTCATGCCTCACGGCTGATCTTCGCGCCATTCGCCCGGCGCCAGGCCTTCGAGCGTGTACCGGCCGATGGCGTAACGCACCAGGCGCAGCGTGGGGTAGCCCACGGCCGCAGTCATGCGCCGGACCTGGCGGTTGCGGCCCTCGGTGAGCACGAGCTCCAGCCATGAGGTCGGGATGGATTTGCGGTAGCGGATCGGCGGATCGCGCGGCCACAACCGCGGTTCGGGGATGGCGCGCGCCTTGGCCGGCAGGGTGCGGCGGCCGTCGAGGACCACGCCGCGGCGGAGCCGATCCAGCGCTTTGTCATCGGGTTCGCCTTCCACCTGCACCCAATAGGTTTTGGGGAGTTTATGGCGCGGGTCGGACAGGCGATGCTGCAACGCGCCGTCGTCGGTGAGCAGCAGCAGACCCTCGCTGTCGCGGTCGAGCCGTCCGGCCGGATAAACGCCCGGAATCGGTATATAGGAGGCGAGCGTTTCGCGTCCGGCGGCGTCGGTGAACTGCGTTAGCACGCCGTAGGGTTTGTTGAACAGGATCAGCCGGGCCATGGGCGCAAGTGTACCGTGCCGGCCCATACACCCGCATCGGAGCGGCGCTGGTGATAGAATGCGCGGCAATTTTCATCGGAGCCGTCCCATGTCTGCTTCTCATATTAAAGTCCCCGCCGGCGAGAGAATCGCCGTCAACGCCGATCACTCCCTGCGTGTTCCGGACCGGCCGATCATTCCCTATATCGAAGGCGACGGCACCGGCGTCGATATCACGCCGGTCATGAAGCAGGTTGTGGACGCGGCGGTCACCCGGGCCTACGGCGGCAGGCGTTCGATCGCCTGGATGGAGGTTTACGCGGGCGAGAAGGCCGTCGCTGTCTACGGCAACAACACCTGGTTGCCGGAGGAGACCTTGCGGGCGGTCAAGGATTATGTCGTCTCGATCAAGGGCCCGCTCACCACGCCGGTCGGCGGCGGCATCCGCTCGCTCAACGTGACGCTGCGCCAGGATCTCGATCTGTACGTCTGTCTGCGTCCGGTGCGCTACTTCAAGGGCGTGCCGAGCCCGGTGAAGGAACCGGAAAAAACCGACATGGTGATTTTCCGCGAGAATTCGGAGGACATCTATGCCGGCATCGAATGGCCTTCAGGTTCACCCGAAGCGCAAAAGGTGATCGCCTTCCTGCAGCGCGAGATGGGAGTGAAGAAAATCCGCTTTCCGGAAACTTCCGCGATCGGCATTAAGCCGGTGTCGCGCGAGGGCACGGAGCGCCTGGTGCGCCGCGCTATCCAGTACGCGATCGCCAATGGCCGTTCTTCGGTGACGCTGGTGCACAAGGGCAATATCATGAAGTTCACGGAGGGCGGCTTCAAAAGCTGGGGCTACGAGCTGGCGCAACGCGAATTCGGCGCGCAGCCGATCGATCAGGGTCCGTGGATGCGGATGAAAAATCCGAAGAGCGGCAAAGAAATCGTGATCAAGGACGTGATCGCGGACGCCTTTCTGCAGCAGATCCTGCTGCGACCGGCGGAGTACAGCGTGATCGCCACGCTCAATCTCAACGGCGATTACATCTCCGATGCGCTCGCCGCGCAGGTGGGCGGCATCGGTATCGCGCCGGGAGCGAATCTGTCCGATACCGTCGCCATGTTCGAGGCCACCCACGGCACCGCGCCGAAGTACGCCGGGAAGGACATGGTGAATCCCGGTTCGCTGATCCTCTCCGCGGAGATGATGTTGCGTCATCTCGGCTGGGTAGAGGCAGCCGATCTCATCATCAAGGGAGTCGAAGGAGCGATCACCGCGAAGACCGTGACCTACGATTTCGCGCGCCTGATGCCCGGGGCGACGCAAGTGAGCTGTTCGGGATTCGGCGAGGCCGTCATCCGCCACATGTGAGGCGGGGTGGCGGTGAAAAAAAAGAAACCCGGCTATGCCGGGTTCAGCAAAAGCTTGAAACCGGAATAACGCCGACTACTTGGATAGGGAGCGTATGCGGGAAGCCTGAGGGCCTTTGGGACCTTCCTGGACTTCGAATTCCACCTGCTGGCCCTCTTTGAGGGTCTTATACCCTTCCATTTCAATGGCGGAGTAATGTGCGAACACATCATCGCCGCCGTCACTGGGTGTAATGAACCCATAGCCTTTGCTGGCGTTAAACCACTTCACGGTGCCTAATGCCATACATCCCCCTCCTTGCTGCGGCCGTAGCCGTTTTCCTGCCGATGATTATTAACCACCGCGCCGATGTCCCTGGACGGCGCCGGAGACAGCGGCGCAGCTTGAGTCATCATCCTTCTTTTTCCCCCCAAGTCAAGCAAGTGCCGTTCCAGGCGGTTGACGGCGTGCGAAACCGGGACCGGAGCCGGCTGCCAGCCTCAAAATTCGTGCCACAGTCGCTGGGGTTGAAATTTTGGGCGCCGGTCGCACAATGTAGTTGATTTCCCGGGGGTGGAAGGCAGGTCTTCCCGAAAAGCATATGGTGTAATCTTTGGATTATGAGCGACAAACCCCAGCATTATCTCGACGGCCCGATCGTTCAGGAAGCCAAGCCCAAGCTTCAGAAGCCGCTGCTGTACAAGGTGATCCTGCTCAACGATGACTATACTCCTATGGAGTTTGTGGTGGTCATTCTGGAACGGTTTTTCGCCAAGAATCGGGAAGACGCGACCCGCATCATGCTGCATGTGCACCAGCGTGGCATGGGGGTTTGCGGCATCTATACTCGGGAGATAGCAGAGACGAAAGTGCGGCAGGTGATGGCATATGCCCAGGAGCACCAGCACCCGCTGCAATGCACCCTGGAGCCGGAATAAGGAAGAGTTAGAGTTAAGGAAGAGCTTCTGCATAGGGAAGATTTGCGATGAGGGGCTAAAGCCCGGAGGCGGTGGGTATGTTGTCGCAGGAACTTGAATTCTCATTGAACAGCGCGTTCCAGAGCGCGCGCGAAAGGCGCCACGAGTTCATCACCGTGGAGCACCTGCTGGCCGCGCTGCTCGACAACCCGTCGGCGGCGCGGGTGTTGCGCGCCTGCGGCGGCAACATCGAGGAGCTGCGCCGCAGTCTCACCGCTTTCCTGGAAGAGAACGTGCCGAAGCTCGCGGCCGGCAGCAAGATCGACACCCAGCCGACCATCGGGTTTCAGCGCGTGATCCAGCGCGCGGTGTTGCACGTCCAGGGCGTGGGCAAGAAGGAAGTCACCGGCGCCAACGTGCTGATCGCCATTTTCGGCGAGAAGGAATCGCACGCGGTTTATTTCCTGCACAAGCAGAACATCAGCCGCTTCGACGTCGTGAATTACGTTTCGCACGGCATCTCCAAGGTGCCAGGCGAGAACCAGAATGAGCTGCCGGCGCAGGAAGAGGGCGAGGAAGGCGCCGCCACCGAGAAGAGCCCGCTCGATGTGTTCTGCATCAACCTCAACGAGCAGGCGCGGATCGGCAAGATCGACCCGTTGATCGGCCGCGACAAGGAAGTGGAGCGCACCATCCAGGTGCTGTGCCGCCGGCGCAAGAACAATCCGCTGTTCGTGGGCGAGGCCGGCGTCGGCAAGACCGCCATCGCCGAAGGGCTGGCGAAGAAGATCGTGGACGGCGAGGTACCGGATGTGCTTTCACAGAGCACGATCTATGCGCTCGACATGGGCTCGCTGCTCGCCGGCACCAAGTACCGCGGCGATTTCGAAAAGCGCCTGAAGGCGGTGCTTGCTCAGCTCAAGAAGCACGAGAACGCGGTGCTGTTCATCGACGAAATTCACACCATCATCGGCGCCGGAGCGGCGTCGGGTGGCGCGATGGACGCCTCGAACCTGCTGAAGCCGGTGCTGGCCTCGGGCGACCTCAAGTGCATCGGCTCGACTACCTATCAGGAATACCGCAATATCTTCGAGAAGGACCGGGCGCTGTCACGCCGCTTCCAGAAGATCGACGTCACCGAGCCTTCGGTGGATGAGGCGGTGGAGATCCTGCGCGGCCTGAAGAACCGCTTCGAGCAGCATCACGGTGTGCGCTACACCTTCCAGGCGTTGCGCAGCGCGGTGGAACTTTCCCACCGTTACATCAACGACCGGCATCTGCCGGACAAGGCCATCGACGTGATCGACGAAGCCGGCGCCGGCCAGCAACTGCTGCCGCCGAGCCGCCGCAAGAAGACCATCGGCGTGCACGACATCGAGGACATCGTCGCCAAGATCGCGCGTATCCCTCCCAAGACGGTTTCGACCTCGGACCGCGAGGCGCTCAAGACGCTCGAGCGCGATCTCAAGATGGTGGTGTTCGGCCAGGATCAGGCGATCGAAGCGCTCGGGACCGCGATCAAGATGTCGCGCTCGGGTCTCGGCCATCCGGAAAAACCGGTCGGTTCCTATCTGTTCTCGGGACCCACCGGCGTGGGCAAAACCGAAGTCACGCGCCAGCTCGCGCGCATTCTCGGGCTCGAGCTGATCCGCTTCGACATGTCGGAATACATGGAGCGGCATACGGTTTCGCGTCTGATCGGCGCCCCCCCCGGTTACGTCGGATTCGACCAGGGCGGCCTCCTGACCGAGGCAATCGTGAAGCACCCGCATTCCGTGCTGCTGCTCGACGAGATCGAGAAGGCGCACCCGGACGTCTACAACCTGCTGCTGCAGGTGATGGACCACGGCACGCTCACGGACAACAACGGGCGCAAGGCCGATTTCCGCAACGTGATTCTGGTTCTGACGACCAATGCAGGCGCCGAGCGTCTCAACCGGTCGAGCATGGGTTTCACCAAGCAGGATCACATGGGCGACGAGATGCAGGAGATCAAGCGCCTGTTCAGCCCCGAGTTCCGCAACCGCCTGGACGCGGTCATCCAGTTCAAGCCGCTCGATGAAACGACCATCGCGCACGTGGTGGACAAGTTCATCCTCGAACTGGAAGCGCAGCTGTCGGAGAAGAACGTGACGATCGAGCTCGACAACGCCGCGCGCGTGTGGCTCGCCAAGCACGGCTACGATCCCGCCATGGGCGCGCGCCCGATGTCACGCCTGATCCAGGAACAGGTGAAGAAACCGCTGGCGAACGAGTTGCTGTTCGGCAAGCTGTCCGAGGGTGGCCACGTCAAAGTCACGGCCACGGACAGCGGTCTGGCGTTTGATTTTGTCCCGGCCGCCGACAAGACCACGGCCTGATTGTCCCGGGTGCAGACAGAACGCCGGTACGTGAGAACGTGCCGGCGTTTTTTTACATTCTAAATGTCAGACGGATGATGTCGGAGTGCGCGCCCTCTCATCCCCATCCCTTCTCCCGCAAGGGGAGAAGGGGGTGAGCCGAGGCGCGCTGCGCGCGCTTTCTTTCTATCGGGCGCGGAAAGTGATCCGGCCCTTGGTGAGATCGTAGGGGGTGAGTTGCACCGTGACCCGGTCGCCGGTCAGGATGCGGATGTAGTTCTTGCGCATCTTGCCGGAGATATGTGCCGTCACGACGTGACCGTTGTCGAGCTTGACCCGGAACAAGGTGTTCGGAAGGGTTTCGGTGATGGTCCCTTCCATTTCGATGTGTTCTTCCTTTGCCACTGACTGTCCTGCTGCTTGGATTGGCGGCGTATGATGCCGTAGTCGGACGTGGGCGTAAAGCGGTTTCCGGCCGTATCCGCCTGGCGGCGGGGAGAAATCATCAATGTCGATCCGGCGCGCGACCGACGTTGCCGCGTCCGGTCAGCCGGTCCAGGATTGCGGATCGTCGACGCAAATCCAGCGGCCGTTCTGCAACACCTCGAGCGGGTGATAGTTTCCCTTGTAGGCCATTTTCCGGCATTCGCGTATCCAATAGCCGAGATATAGCCAGGGCAGGCGTCGTGCTCTGGCCTGCTCGATCTGCCACAGCACGGCATACACGCCGAGCGCCCGGCGTCTTTCTTCCGGTTCGAAGAAGGTATACACCGCCGACAGGCCGTCCGGGAGAACGTCCGTCACGGCCACGCCCAGCAGGTTCGTCCGGCTCCGGATTTCGTAGAAAACGGTGTCGATATGCTGGGTGCCGAGGAAGCTGATGTACTTTTTGGGATCCGGATCGTCCATCCCGCCGCCGGGATGACGCCGTGCCTGGTAACGCCGATACAACTCGAAATGTTCCTCGCGATACACCGGCGCTGACGCGGTCACCGACACATCCTGGTTCCGCTGCCAGACCCGACGCTGGCCGCGGTCGATCCGGAAACGCTCCACCGGAATCCGCACCGGGATGCAGGCGTTGCAGTCGCGACAGTGCGGGCGGTAGATGAGGTCGCCGCTGCGCCGGAACCCGAGGCGCATGAAACCGGCATACTGGCGGCTGTCGAGCGGACAGCGCGGATCGAGAAACAGAGACGTGGCCGTGCGGCCGGGCAGGTAGCTGCACGGGTGCGGCATCGAGAGAAATATCTCCGGCGCTTTCTGGTGGCTGGTCATGATGGAACCCGGCGCAAGATCGTCGTTAGGATATCACCAGATCGGGATCGAAGCGCCAATGTCCGGTGCGATCCGGGTCGGCCAGCGCTTTTTCCAGCCGCGCCAGGAAGTCGCGGCGGCGGATCTGTTCCGCCCCGAGGCTGAAAAGATGCTCCGAGGGCAGCTGACAATCGATCAGACCGTAGCCCCAGCGTTGCAGCTGTTTCACCAGATGGACGAAGCCGACCTTGGAGGCATCGCTCTCGCGGCTGAACATGGACTCGCCGAAATAGGCGCTGCCAAGCGCCACGCCGTACAGGCCGCCGACGAGCTGGTCGCCATGCCGGACTTCGACGGAGTGGGCAAACCCACGCTCGTGCAGCAGGACGTAGGCTTCGATCATCTCCGGGGTGATCCAGGTCCCGCCGCCGGGATACTGGCGCCGCGGTTCGGCGCAGGCCTCGATCACGTCGCGAAACGCGGTATCGAGCGTCACGGAAAATTTTTCCCGGCGCAGCGTCTTGCGCAGGCTGCGCGAAATCCGCAACTTCGCGGGAAACAACACCGCGCGCGGGTCGGGCGACCACCACAGGATCGGCTGGCCCGGGTTGTACCAGGGAAAGACTCCGTGGCGGTAGGCCTCGAGCAGGCGTTCCGCGCGCAGATCGCCGCCGACGGCGAGCAGGCCTTCCGGAGAAGCAAGTTCTACCGGCGGGAAGCGCAGATCCTCGGAACCGGGTTTGAGCACGAACATGTCCGTTACGACTCCATCGTCAAACCCTTTTTGAACGGAACGTGGTCGTTCAGTTCATTCATGGTCGAAGCTATGTCGATTCGTTCGCGCTCGAGGTAATCCGCGAGCGCGCGATTGAACTGCGGGTGCACGAGACGGTGCGCCGAGCGCGTGACCACCGGTGTGAACCCGCGCGCCAGCTTGTGTTCGCCCTGGGCGCCGGCCTCGAAGCGCTTGAGCCCGCGCTCGATGCAGTATTCGATCGTGCTGTAATAACAGGTCTCGAAGTGCAGGCTGTGGAATTCGCCGCGACTGCCCCAGTAGCGGCCGTACAGCGTGTCGGCACCGCGCAGATTGAGCGCGCCGGCGACGTATTCCGTGCCGCGACGCGCGAATATCAGCACCACTTGTTCGCCCATGGTTTCACCCAGACGGTGGAAGAATGCGCGCGAGAGATAAGGGATCGCGCCGTGCTGGCGGATGGTCGAATGATAAAATTCGTAAAAGACATCCCAATGCGCTGTCGTGACGGCGGCGCCGCTCAGCGCTTCCATGGCGATCCCGGCCTCCTGGACGTAACGGCGTTCGCGTTTGATCTTCTTGCGTTTCTGGGCCGTGAACGTGGACAGAAAGTCGTCGAAATCGCGATACCCCGCGTTGGCCCAATGGAACTGGTAGCCGGTACGTAACAGGTGGTTATCGGCATCGAGCCGGCACGCATCGTCTTCGGTGAGAAACAGCCAGTGCAGGGAAGAAGCGGCACTTTGCTCCATGAGATCCAGGGCCCCTTGTACCAGGCGCTTTTTTATTACTGCGGCATCGGTACCCGCCAGGGCCAGCAGGCGCGGACCCGTCGCCGGCGTGAACGGCACGCTGGCGACGAGCTTGGGGTAATAGGAAAGACCCGCGCGTGCGTAGGCGTTGGCCCAGGCCCAGTCGAACACGTATTCGCCGTAGGAATGATCTTTGAGGTACATCGGCGCCGCGCCGAGAAGCCGGCCCCGCCGCGCGCCGTCACTGTGTATCACCAGGTGTCGCGGCTGCCAGCCGGTTTTGGCGCTGACACAGCCGGTGGCTTCGAGTGCGTGCAGGAATTCGTGTCGCAGGAAGGGATTGGCGTCGCCGGCCAGTGCATTCCAGTCGCATGCCGCGATCTTATCCAGGCTGTCTATGACACTGACCTGCATGCCGTTATTCTAAACGTGCCGGGCTATACCGTGCACGACAGAGCGTCCGAACCGATGATTAGCGTAATATCCGCAGCGTGCCATGATACTGAATTTCGCATATCATCCTTTTCGGGTGAGTTTGCAAATTCCTCCGGGCAACCTCACTCTGGAACGCAGGGCGGCTGTTCATATATAGTCACTGGAATAAGTTATTTTCAAACCGGTTAGCACCGGATTTATCGGCAACAAGACCCGCCATCCCATGAATCTGCATGAATACCAGGCCAAGACACTGCTGGCAGAAGCCGGTGTCCCGGTGCCGCCGGGCAAACCGGCGTTTTCCGTCGCGGAGGCGCTCGCGGCCAGCGAGGAGCTCGGCGGCGACACCTGGGTGGTGAAGGCGCAGATTCACGCCGGCGGCCGCGGCAAGGCCGGCGGCGTGAAGAAAGTCATCGGACGCGAGGCTCTCGAACGCGCCGCCGCCGGCCTGATCGGCTCGCGGCTGGTGACG
>Ga0153916_10004024_pt1 | contig 11047 bp, 4 predicted proteins | sample Opewatmetagenome_FD_109642 | JGI IMG/M metagenome (GOLD analysis project Ga0153916, IMG submission 109642) | Freshwater wetland microbial communities from Ohio, USA - Open water 3 Core 3 Depth 4 metaG | ecosystem: Environmental > Aquatic > Freshwater > Wetlands | place: USA: Ohio, Lake Erie, Old...
AAGGATTGCACGCGTGCGCGGCGACATCGCCCGGCGAATGCTGTCGAGATCGACCGACCATCGCCCGTGGTAGTCGAGCAGGTAGCTGTCGGCTTCGACGGCGTCGAGCCGTGTCAGGTGTTCGAACAGCGGATAGCTGGGACGAGGCACGAGCACCCGATCGCCAGGATCGCAGAACAGCTTGAACAGGATCGAGTACGCCTCGCTGGTGCTCGCAGTGAGCAGCACGCGGTCGGCCGGCACCTCGACCCCTCGCCGCGCAAAGTCCTTGGCGACGGCCTGCCGGGCGGCGCGCAAGCCGAACGGCTGCGGTTCGTAGACGAGCGACGCCGGGCCGGCCAGCGGCGCCAGCAGGTCCTGTGGATAGCCGAGGTTCACGTCGGTCGGATTCGACACGGTCAGGTCGACGAGGCGACGTGCCGACTCCCGAGCCCTGGTGATGGCCAGGGCGAACCGGTTTGGTGCGAGATCGGACGGCACGCGACGGGAAAAGTGCATGTTCGGCTACGCCACGAGGTTGGGTCCCACAGCCGTACTAGGCAGTGTAACAGCGAGCTGCCTGCGGCGAATGTTGATTGCTCGAAGAATGCCTCCTGATGCGAAGTAGTCCGTGGGATCAGCGACTGCGAGCCAGGGCTGGACTGCCGCCCAGCCCCAGGGTTCACAGTCCCGAGGTCCACGCGCTTGACGCTCGCTGCCCGCCCCTATACGCTTGCGCCGCATGGGCCGCTTCCGCCACGGCCGCGCGCTGGCGTTTTCGGCCGCACTGCTCGGCCTCGCCTTTCTCTGCGCGCCCGGCGGTCGCTCGTTCGCCTCCGACATCTACACGACGGCGATGGCGCGACTGACATCGGCGTCGCGGCTGGTCGCCCGGAAGGGCCCGATCCCCTTCGTTCTCGACCTCTCCCGGCACAAGCGAACTCCTCGCGCAGCGGTGAAAGCGCCACATGCCGTCGGCAGCAACCGTGCGCGGAGTGCACCTCGTGCTGCCGCAGCCCGCGGCGCCGATTCGAAACAAGGTAAACCGGCAAGGACGGGCGCCCGGGTTGCGCTGTTCGGCATCGACGCCGCCGACTGGCCGACCATCGACCAGCTGATCGCACGCGGACAGCTCCCTTCGTTCGCGCAGCTGAAACGCGTCGCGGCGACCGGCGTCCTGAAGGCCGATGCTCCGCTGCTCTCCCCGCTCATCTGGACGACGATCGCGACAGGCAGGAGGCCCGAGGACCACGGCGTTCTCGACTTTCTCGTTGACGTGCCCGGCGGCGGTGTCGCGCCGGTGAACGGCGGAGCGCGGCGCGTCAAGGCGATGTGGGAGATCTGGTCGGAGGCCGGGCGCAACGTGCTCGTGACGGGATGGTGGGCGACGTGGCCCGCCGATCGCGTGCAAGGCGTCATCGTGTCGGATCGGGTTGCGCTGCCGCACCTGCGGATGCCGGACACTTCGCCTGCCGGCCTCGTCTTCCCACCCGATCGCTGGAAAGAACTCTCGCGCCTGCGGGTCGTTCCCGACCAGATCGATCTCGCCGCGCTCACGCAGTTCGTCCCGGTGACACCACAGGAGTTCGCTGCGGCCGTGGAAAGCGAGCGGTCCACATCCGGGCTGTATCGCGACAAGATCGCACATCTGCGGGCGGCGATCGCCGCGACCCGCACGTACGAACGAGCGAGTACCGGGCTGCTCGCATCCGTCCGGCCGGACTTGTGGGCGGTCTACTACGAGCTGGTCGACACCGTCTCGCACCTGTTCGTCAAGGACCGCCGGGCGGAATTGGCGATCAGCGCCGCGTACGCCGAGATGGATCGCGCCCTCGCCGACGCCGCCAAAGCGCTCGACGCAGACACGGTGTTCGTTGTCGTCTCGGATCACGGCTTCTACCCGGCCGACGCCGGCATCCGCGAAGACCCGGCGGATTTGACGAGCGGAGCGACCGCGTGGCATCGACCGGCGGGAATCGTAGCGGTGACGAGGGCCGGCGCGTTGAGCGGCGCGACGCCGCCCGCGCGACTGCGCGGCGTCAGCCTCGGCGTCGTGTCGCCGCTGGACATCCTGCCGACGCTCCTTTCGTGCGCCGGTCTTCCAACCGCGCGGGACATGCCCGGCCGCGTGCTGCCGTTGTGCGACGCCACGCCGGCGCCGCAACCGGTTCCGACCTACGGCGAACACAAGCAGCCGCTCCCGGGTTCCGAGCAGCCGGCGATTGCGAAGGCCGAACTGGAACGACTGCGGGCGCTCGGCTACATCACGGGCACCACGGCGCCAAGCTCGCTCGCGCGAGTGAACCTGGGCGAGATCCTGTTCAGGAAGGGCGACTATCGCGGGGCGCTGCGCGAACTCGAGGCGCTGGTGCGCGTGGATCCGCTGAACGCGCGCGCGACGCTCTGGCTCGCGCGCACCTTGGCGGTTCTCGGCCGGCCCGCTGACACCGTGCAGCAGTACGACCGCATGATCCAGGCCGCGACGTCGACTCATCGCGATCTGGACCCAATCGCGTTTCTTGCGGCGACCGACCTCGACGTGCGCGAGCAACGGATCGACGCGGCCGCCGAACGGCTCGCTCGCGTGCCATCGGCGCTGGCGCAGGCGCCGGAAGTGCTGACGGCTCGAGGCGCGCTGGCCGAGGCCGAGCAGCATTTCGACCAGGCGGAGCGCGAGTATCGGCACGCGCTCGGCAGTGCGCCGGCCGATCCGGATCCCCTCGAGCGTCTCGTCGATCTGCTCGTTCGCACCTCGCGTCCCGCGGCCGCCTCCGTGATCGCGTCGACTCTCGCGCGACGTTATCCCTCTTCGGCGATTCACCAGTCGCTCGCCGGCGAGAGCGCGCTTGCGGAACGCCGATACCGCGACGCGGAGGAGTTCTTCTCGAAGGCGGTCGCGCTCGAACCCGACGCGGTTTCGGTCCGCGTGGAACTGGCGCGCGTGCGGTTGCTTGGCGATCGCCCGGATGCGGCCCTCGAGGCGGTCGCACCACTCGGTTCGTCCCGGGACGTCGAAACCATCCGCGGCGCGGCACTGTCGAAGAAAGCCGACTGGGCGGCTGCCGCCGCCGCCTACGAACGCGCGCTCGGGTTCGGCGCGCCAACCGTCGAATTGCTGAACGGATTGGGCTACGCGCAGCTGCAGGCCGGTCAGAAGAAGCGGGCTGCGGCGACCTTCGAGCGATCGCTTCAACTGAAACCGGATCAGGCAGATATCAGGAAGCTGCTGGAAGCGTCGCGCGCGGGCGTGCCCGGCAAGACGCCCGCCGACGAGCAGGTTCCCTGGAGATCGCGCCCGTGAAGGGGGACGCGCGATCGAAGGCACGGCGCGAGAAACGCCGGACCCCTGCCGGTCTTCCCGCGCGTCGTCCCGTTCGCCGGCTGGTTCCCGCGCTGGTCGCTCTCTGCGTGCTCGGCGGCGCCGCCATCGTCGCGTTCCGCTTGGCGCGCCCGCACGAGCGCCCGAACGTCGTTCTGATTACCATCGACACGCTGCGGGCGGATCACGTCGGCGCCTACGGCGACCGCGACGCGGCGACGCCGGTCCTCGACGAGCTGGCCGCGCGCGGCGTCCGCTTTGTTCACGCCGTTGCGCACGTGCCGCTGACGCTTCCCTCTCACGCGTCGCTGCTGACCGGCCTGACACCACTGGCGCACGGCGTTCGCAACAACTCCGGCTCGCTTCTCGGCCCGACCATCCCGACCCTCGCCGAGCAGTTCCGCGCCGCCGGCTACCGAACGGCCGCATTCGTGTCAGGCTTCCCGCTTCATCGCCGCTTCGGCCTTGCTCGCGGCTTCGACGTCTACGACGACCGTTTTCTGCGAAGCGATGATCCGACACGCGCACCGTACGACGAACGGCGAGCGGACCGGACACTGGCTGCAGCGATCGCCTGGGTCAGGCAATCGCAGGAACAGGGTACTCGTCCGTTCTTGGTGTGGATCCACTTCTTCGATCCGCACGCGCCGTATGAGCCGCCGGAGCCGTACCGCACCCGATTCAGCGACCGTCCGTACGATGGGGAAATCGCGTTCGTCGACGAACAGATTGGCCGCCTGCTCGACTCGGGCCTGCTTGGTCGCAACACGATCGTGGCAGTCACGTCCGATCACGGAGAAGGCCTGGGAGAACACGGCGAGCCGACGCACGGCGTATTCGTCTACGAGTCAACGATCCGCGTGCCGCTTGTGTTTGCCGGGCCGGGGATCCCCGCTCGTGCGGACGCTCGGTCGCTGGCGCGCATCATAGACATCGCGCCAACGCTGCTTGATCTCGCAGGACTGCCGCCGTTCAAGAGCACCGAGGGTCGCAGCCTGCGGCGCGCGATCGAAGACAGGACGGCGGCAAGCGACGAGCCGGCGTACATGGAGTCGCTGTATGCGCGCCTGAGCTTCGGCTGGGCGCCGCTTCACGGCGTGCGCGATCGCATGTGGACGTATGTCGATGCGCCTACACCCGAGCTGTTCGATCTCACGAGCGATCCGGGCGAGCAGCACAATCTCGCGCAGGAGCGCCCGGCCGATTGCGCGCGACTGGCGCGCATGGTCCGCGCCGCGGTGTCGAAGGCACCCACTGTCGCCCAGGCTTCAACGCCGGCGGATGTCGCTGAGCGGCTTCGCAGCCTCGGCTACCTGACCGGCGGGGCGATTGCGAGACCGTCGCTGCGCGATCCGAAAGAACTGGCGGCAACCGCGGTGCGCATCGAGAGCGCCATCGCGATCGAGCGGGCCGATCCGGCGAGAGCGATCGCCGAGTTCCAGGCCGTGCTCCGCGACGACGCGGGCAATATGCTCGTGCGGCAGCAGTTGGCCGTCGCGCTGACCGCCGCGGGCCGGTTCGACGAGGCGGTTGCCGAGCTGCGGCAGCTCATGACTTCGGGCGACGACAGCGAAGAAACGCTGGTGCTTCTTGGCGACACGCTGCGCCTGGCAGGCAAAGCGGACCAGGCGATCCGCGTGCTCGAGCAGGCGGCTGCGCGGGACCCGCACATCCCGGACGTACCCGTGTCGCTGGGCAAGGTGTTCGCGTCAATCGGACGTCACGACGAAGCTAGGACAGCCTTCGAGCGAGCCCTCGCCCTATCTTCGGACGATCCTCGAGCACTGGCCGGCCTCGCCGATTTGGCGGTCGTGCGGGGCGACCTGAACGAGGCGAGAGAGCGGCTGGAAACGCTGCGGGCCCGCGATCCCGACGACGCCGAAGCGATGGTGAAGCTCGGCGTCGTTCTCGTCCGCGCGGGCCAGGTGGAGAGCGCGATCCCGTTGTTCCGGCAGGCGATCGAGCGCAGACCGGACGACACCCAGGCACTCGTCGCCCTTGCCGGGGCGCTGGCAAAAGCCGGACGCGCCTCCGAAGCGGTACCCCTCTTCGAGCGCGCGGTCGCAGCCGGGGCGACCACGACGGCCGTGCTGAACAGCCTTGGCTTCGCGCGGCTCGAAAGTGGTGATGAGAAGGGAGCCGCCGAAGCGCTGCGCCGGTCGCTGCGGGCCAACCCGGACCAGCCGGGCGTGGCCGCAGCGCTGCGCCAGCTGCAAGGGCGCGGCAAGTAGGGCACGCAGGGCGAGGCACACGGAATCGCCATCATGACGAGACGTCACGCTCGCCGGCCGCTGTCATCTCGCACCGCGACCCCCCACGCCGCGAAACGTCGCCGGCTTCCGGGTCTTGCCGTTGCCATCGCCGTCCTCGTCATCGCGCTGCTCGCCGCAGCGATCTTCGTTGTTCGACGCCCGGCTCCAGCCGCTTCGCCGATCGCCGGGCGCGGCCCGAACGTCCTCCTCATCACGCTCGATACGACCCGCGCGGACCACCTCGGCTGCTATGGGTACGCGCGCGCCAGAACACGTCACCTGGATCAACTCGCGCGAGAAGGTGTCCGCTTCGAGTGGGCCTTCAGTCCCGCCCCGATCACGCTCCCGGCGCACGCGTCGATCCTCACGGGGCTCTATCCGTTCGAGCACGGGGTACGCAACAACGGTGATTTCTACCTCGCCGATCGCTTCGAGACCCTGGCAACGGTCCTCCACAAAGCCGGCTACCGCACTGCCGCCTTCGTCAGCTCGTTCATCCTCGACCGCCGCTATGGCCTCGCACGCGGCTTTGACGTGTACGACGATCGGCAGGAAGCCACCGGATCTCAGGTCGTCAACCTGGAAGCCGAGCGGCGCGGCGACCGCACGGCGTTGGTGCTGTCGTCATGGCTGGACACGTACGGGCGGGATCGGTCGTCCCCCTTCTTCGCCTGGCTGCATCTGTTTGATCCTCACGAGCCGTACGCGCCGCCGCAACCCTTCCGCCAGGCCTTCGCCGACGCGCCGTACGACGGTGAGATCGCCTTCGACGATGCGATCGTGGCTTCGGTGATGGACAAGCTCGGTCAGCTCAGCCTTCGCGACGAGACGCTCGTCGTCATCGTCGGCGACCACGGCGAGAGCCTCGGCGATCACGGTGAAGAGACGCACACGATGTTCGTGTACGACGCGGCGATCCGGGTGCCGTTGATCGTCTGGAGACCGGGAGTTGTGCCGTCCGGCGTGGTCGTTCGTGACGCGGTGCGGGTGACCGACGTCGCTCCGACCGTCATCGACCTCGTCGGAGCCGCGCGGCTGCCGACGAGCAACGGCCGCAGCCTCGTTCCGCTCATTCAGGGAAGACGTACCGCGCCGGTGCCCGTCTACTCGGAAACGCTCCTGCCGCAGCTCTACATGAACTGGGCGCCGCTCAAGAGCGTACGTGACGACAGGTGGAAACTGATCGAGGCGCCCAGGCCGGAGCTGTACGACGTGCAGAACGACCCCTCCGAGCACGAGAATCGCTACGAGCAACAGCCCCAGACGACGCGGGTGCTGCAGGAGTTGCTGGAGCGGCTGACGGGCGGCGTGACGGGAGAAATGAGCCACGGCAGGCTGGATCGTGAGACGCAGGACAGGTTGTCGGCGCTCGGCTACATCGGCGCGGGGGCCGGCAGTCGGCCGGGCGGGGGAAACACGACCGCGCGAGCGGATCCGAAGGACCGCATCGCCGTCTACAACCGGCTGAAGCGGGCCCACGCGGCTGCGCGCGAGCGGCGCTTCGACGAGGCGCTGCCCATCCTTCGGGAGATCCTCAACGAGGATCCGGACAACGCGTTCGCGCATCAGGTGCTGGGCGGTGCGTACCTCGGACTGGGCGAGAACGCGAAGGCGATCGAGCAATATCGCAAGTACCTGGCGCTCGTTCCGCCGAGCGCACAGGTCCATCACTGGATCGCCATCTGCTACCTGCGTCTCGGCGGGCGAGACAAGGCCCTGCAGGAAGCAGCGGCGGCGCTCGCTGTCGATTCCAGGTTCAGCGATGCCCGGATTCTGCGTGGAGGGGTGTTCGCCTCACGCGGCGAGTACGACGCAGCGATCGCCGAATTGCGTGCCGCGGTGGAAACGGATCCATCCAAGCCGATGATCCGGCTCGATCTCGCCAACGTGCTCGCGGAAGCCGGGCGCACAGACGAGGCGCGCGCCGAGTACGAGGCAATCCTGCGACTGCAGCCCGATTACGCGCCCGCTGCCGAGCGGCTGCGTGCCCTCAACCGCGCCCGGTGAAGGTCGCTGACGGAGGACAGCCGCCCGCATCACCACCGAAGACCAGGCACACGGCACCGTACAAGAGAAAGGGGCGGGGCCTGCGCCCCGCCCCCAGACGATTTCCTCTCAATCCTCCTTAGAACTTGAACCGGAACCCGAACTCGGCCTGCAGGTTGGTGTTCGGCACGATCGAGGTCGGTTGGCCGAAGGTTGCGCTGTTGATGTTCGTCCTGTAGAAGTCGCGGTCGTAGTTCACGTGGTCGCTGATGTTGAACACCTCGAAGAGCACCTCGAACGAACGGACGCCGCCAAGCTTGACGAACTTCGAGAACCGCATGTCCCATGAGAAGAAGCCGCCAGCACGGTAGCTGTTGCGCGCAATCATCTGCGTGGTTCCCGGGACGAGCGGCCTCTGCTGCGCGTTCACACCGGCACCGCCGACCAGCGCGTTGAACGGCTTCCCGGTGTTCGCCTGGAGGGACGACGAGTACTGGATGCCGTACGGCAGCTGCAACACGGCACCGGTAGTAAAGCGATGCCGCATGTCGTTGGGCATGTAACCCCAGTCGTTTTCCCAGTGCAGGTTATCGGGGTTCGACGGGAGAGTGCCGAAGTCGTTCGCGAGGTTCATTCCCTTCGACAACGTGTAGGCGGAGATTACCTGGGCCTTGTCCGTCAATCGCACCTTCGCCGTCAGAAGGAGCGCGTCGAACCGCGAGTGCCCGCGGTTGCCCTCGACGTAGAACCGCCCGTACTGAGGCGCAAACCGGCCTGCAGGCGAGATCCGCGTATTCAGGTTCTGCGTGGTGTTGATGTACCACCGATGGACCTCGCGCCTGCCGACCGAATGGACGTAGTCGACGTCGAAGGAAACGCCCGGCCTCAGCTGGTGCGAGAAGCCCGCGTTCGTGTGCATCGAGTAGGGCTGCTTCAGGTCGCCCGACGTCATACGTATCGGTTGTCCCGCGAACGTCGGATCGAGGAAGCCGTTGCGGATGGTGTCGCGGTTTGCGATGTACTGGGCCGCTGTGAAGGTGGCGGGCGTCTGGGCGACGAAGAACACCGGCGTCCGAACGTCGCTCCACCGCTCGTAGAGCGTGATGTTCTGGAACAGCTCGTCGTAGTAGACGCCGAAGCCGCCCCGCACAACCGTCTTCGCGTCACCCTTGACGTCCCAGGCAAGGCCCACGCGCGGCCCGAAGTCCTTCTTGTCGAGGTGGCGGTCGGTCGCGTACCCCGCCGCCTGCAACGAGCGCAGGGCGACGGTGTCGAAGTCGTTGCTGTACGGACCCGCCTGCACCTCCCACCGCAGGCCGAGGTTGAACGTCAGGTTCGCCCTCGGCTTCCAGTCGTCCTGGAAGTACACGCCCGCGTACGTCCAGTTGTCGTTGGCCTCGTTGGTGCCGGCCGATCCGCCGAACGACGTTGCGTAGGCGTTCAGGTAGGCGTTCAGATTCGGCAGCGCCGTCCCGAACGTGAAGTTCCCGTACAGCGTCGGGATGAAGAACCCGCCGTAGTGTGACCTGATGATCTCGCCGCCGGTCTTGAAGTCGTGGTCGCCCCACCACCCTTGCTTCCGGAACGAGAAGTCGTCCTTGATCTGGAAACGCTTCTGAATCGTCTGCTGCGGGGTGTTCCCGTTCGCGCCGAAGACGAAGTCGGGTGTCGTGATACCCGGCTTGCTGTTATCTTCGGCCGTGATGTTGTTCTCGAACCGCTGGAACAGGAACAGGACTTCGTTCAGTTTGGTGTTTCCGATCACCGCCGTGTCCTTGGCGATGAACGAATGAATCACGTTGGTGTTGAGTGCGCCGGCAGAGGCAAGCGTGCTGCCGCCGATGAAGTCGTGCTGGCGCTTCTGGTTCTCGAGTGCATACCGGGCAATGAGCGTGTTGCCCGGCTTCAGCTCGAAGTCGGTCTTCGCGGCGAGCAGATGGTTGCGGAACGGCTTCGGGTAGGCCCCTTCCTGGTCGGGTACCGCGCCGGCCGTGTAAACGTTCGCGTAGTCGTTGCGCCGGTTGAACTCGTACGAGAAGAAGAAGTGGGCCTTGTCCTTGACGATCGGTCCGCCGAAGGTACCGCCCGTCTGCTGCTGGCTGAATGGCGACTTCTCCTTCTGGCTTCCGTCCGCAATCGCCAGTTTCTCGTAATACGTCGTGGAGTTCAGGGCTTGGTTGCGCGCGAACAGGAACGCGCTCCCGCTCGGCGTGTTGGTGCCGCTCTTGGTGACGACGTTCACGACGCCGCCCACCGATCGTCCGAACTCGGCGCTGTAGCGCCCGGTCGTGACCTTGTACTCCTGGATCGCGTCCGCGCTGAACTGCTGGAGAATGCCGCGGACAACACCGTCGTTGTTGTCACCACCGTCCACGTTGATGATGACCGACCGCCCTGTGAGGCCGCCGTAGCTGATGCCGCCCACCTCCGTCTTGGTCGGGTCGTAGTAGTTCGCCGGCCGCGTGCCTGCAACCAGGAGTGACAGATCCTGGAACTTGCGGCCGTTGAGCGGCATTCCCTCGACCAGCTGGGTCGTGATGACCTGCCCGACATCCGACCTGGTCGTCTGCACCAGCGGCGATTCCCCAGTGACGGTCACCGTCTCGGTCAAGGCGCCCACCTTCATCGAGAAGTCGAGCGTCGCCGCCGTGCCGATCTGCACCACCACGTCCTTGCGGAGCATCGTGGAGAAACCCGAGATCTCCGCAGTGATGTCGTAAGTGCCGGCGGGCAGCGATTCGAAGTGATACGTGCCGCTGGTGCTGCTCTGCACCGTGCGGGTGAGCCCGGTCGCCACGTTCTTCGCCGTGATCGTGACGCCAGGCATTGCGGCCTTCTGTTCATCGAGGACCCGGCCGTCAATCGAGCCCGTATCGGTTTGGGCATACAGCGGCCAGGGCGCGAACAGGGCCAGGACCAACGCGAGACCGAACAGTCGCACGACTCGCATCTAACCCCCCTTTTCTAAATGAGGAACGCCACTGAGACGAAGGCAACTTTGTCGCGACGGAAACGTGGGTTCGGCCCGGACCAACGATCAACCCGCGGACGGCTCGACGAACCGGGGATCCGACGGCGGTAATTCGCCCACGGAAGAGTTCCGTTCGCAAACGGGCCCGCCGAGTGTCCTGCAATCTGAGCGCCAGCCCTTCCTTTCGGAGGTGTTTGTGTGCAGGCGCGTAAGTGGCAGGCACGCGAGCAGTTACAGGGCTGGGGCTAAACTGGTCGCCCCGGACGGACGGCGCCGGATTCAAAAAACCACACGCGGGAATTCACCGCGTTGGATCGACCGGCGACCGTCGGTCCTTCCCACACGGTCCTGCCCGCACCAAGTGGTACAATCTCGCGCGTCCTTCTAGCTCGAGGAGATACCAGCCATGCACAGGAACAAGGCCGCATGGGTCCTGACACTGCTGGCGGCGCTGTTCGTCGTCGCCGCCCGTGCGCAGGCCCAGACAGAAGCGAAGTACCTGACCCCGCCGAAAGTCGTCGTCGACATCCTCGCCGCGAA
>Ga0153916_10004025_pt1 | contig 11046 bp, 7 predicted proteins | sample Opewatmetagenome_FD_109642 | JGI IMG/M metagenome (GOLD analysis project Ga0153916, IMG submission 109642) | Freshwater wetland microbial communities from Ohio, USA - Open water 3 Core 3 Depth 4 metaG | ecosystem: Environmental > Aquatic > Freshwater > Wetlands | place: USA: Ohio, Lake Erie, Old...
CACGGTGAGGCCGTACTTCTTCGCGAGTTCGGGGACGGGGGACCCTGACGGGCCGAAGTTGCCGACGCACCCCTTCTTGTTGTCCCAAGACAGACCGCACTTGCCGCATGTGGCGTACATCTCATCGAACTCGAGGAGGTCCCACTCCGTCACGACATTCTCCTTCTTGGCGGAGGAGACGACGTCCTTCCTCTCTGCCGCGGGGACCTTCTCGACCAAGAGCCACTTTGTGCGGACCTCCTTCACGAACGGCTCGAACATCATCCTGTCGGCCTCGTCCTTGACCTTCTCGAGGTACAGCTCGTCCCCTTCCAGCTTGACCCTTGAGCGCTTCAGGAAGGCGTCGATCTTCTCCTTTCCGAGCTTCTCAGCGGCCTTCTTCATGTCCACGATCCGGTCAACCTCCATGGACCGCTCCCATCTCCCCGGGTCCTCCAGGAAGACCTTGACGACCGTCTGCTTGCCGTTCCGGCAGAGCGCCTTGTCGGATTCGAGCTCCGTGATTGCCATATTCAGTCCCATCTCATGCACCTTCTGGGATGCGGAGTCCTCTCATCACAATAAAGCTTTCCGCAGGAGGGCCGCGAGGAGCGCGCGCCGCAATAATCTAATCTACTACCTCGCCATGCACCAAAACGGCGAGGAGGGGAAGGAATGACGAAGGCCAGCATGAGCATCCTGTCCAGGAGCGACATCCAGCAGATACACGACGCGTCATTGAGGATACTCTCCGAGGTAGGCGTCAGAATCGAGAGCCCCTCGGTGCTGTCATTGCTCAAGCAGGCAGGGGCAGAAGTGGACCAGAAGAAGGAGACGGCGCTCCTGCCCGAGAAGATGATCACCGACGCACTCAGAACCGTGCCGAAGTCGGTCAGGATCTGCTCACGGCGGGGGATTGACTACACGATCCCGGACGACGACATCCAACTGATTTCTCCCGACGGCCAGCCGCCCGCGGTCTGGGATGCTGACACCTGCGAGAAAAGGCCTTCGAAGCTGAAGGACCTCATAGACATGGTCATCGTCTGCGATGCCCTCCCGCAAGTCGGCCATGTCTGGCCGCCGGTGATAGCCACGGACATGCCAGCTGACAAGTCCTCGTACTTCGAGTTCCTCGCCACGCTCGCATACACCTCGAAGCACGTCCAGCACGGAGCCATATCCGCTGAGGAGGCGGCCTATCAGGTGGAGCTCGCCTCTGCGATACTCGGTTCGAAGGATGGACTGAAGAAGAGGCCGATCTTCTCAGACGTGTGCACCCCGATATCTCCCCTCAGGTACGACAAGGGGGAGGCTGAGGCGCTCGTGGTCCTGTCACGGGCGGGCGTGCCAATGGTGCACCTATCGATGGGCATCGCCGGGGCTGTGACGCCAGTGACCGTCGCTGGCACGATGGCGGTCATCAATGCGGAGAACCTGTGCGGGATGACCCTCACGCAGATAGCGAGCCAGGGAGCCCCGTCGATCTACTCGTCGTTCTCCGGTGTCATGGACCTCAGGACGGGCGTGTTCATCAGTGGCGCGCCGGAGGGGATACTCATGGATTGTGCGGCTGTCGAGATGGCGAGGCACTACAAGCTCCCGACCTGCTGCGGCGGGTTCTCGAACTCCTCCAGGAGCCTGGCGGCCGAATCCGGCGCGGAAGGGGCGATGACCGCGATGAGCGCGCTGCTGACGGGCGCTGACATGCTCGTGGGCCTTGGGGGAATGGACAGGGCGGGCATGCTGAGCACTGAGAAGATCGTGTTCGACGCCGAGATCTGGAGATGGCTCACGCGGATAAGGGATGGCATCCAGGTGGACGCGGGCACGCTCGGGTTCGATGCGATCAAGCGCCAGGGGCCTGCTGGGCTTTTCATGTCCGATCCCCACACGGCGAAGTACCTGAGGAAGGAACTGCTGATACCGCAGATAACGGGCCACCACGATGCCAAGAGACAAGGGTACTCTTTCGACGACCTCGTGGAATACTCGAAGAAGAGGACGAAGGAGATCCTCGCGACGCACAGGCCGCAGCTCTTCACCAAGGAGGAGACGGCACGGGTGGGGAAGGTTGCGGAGAAGCACGGGGTCCTACTGAAGAACGGGAAGCACATCTTCGAGCACGAGTGAGCGTCAGAGCCTCCTCTTGAACAGGCGCTCGAGATCCACGGGAGAGAGCACGATCATCGTGGGCCTGCCATGCTCGCAGGTGTACGGGCTCCTCGTTCGCATCAGGTCTGAGATCAGCTGCCTCATCTGGGCATCGGACAGTGGGTCTCCGGCCCTGATGGCGGTATGGCATGCGACCTTCCAGATGACCTCCAGACCGAGCCGCTTGACCGGGGACGAACCCGAGAGGTCTCCGAGAATGTTCCTGAACGCGGATTCCCCCTGAGCTACCCCGAGCACCGTGGGGATCGACCTGAGAGCGTATGTGTTCCTGCCGAAAGGCTCCATCGAGAACCCGGCCTTCTCCAAGGTGCCGCGGTTCTCCTCGAGGGTGCGGACCTCGAGAGGGCTGAGCTGAAGCACGAGCGGCGAAAGCAGCTTCTGTGCGGCCTCCTCTCCGGTCTCCATAGACCGCAGGATGCCTTCGTAGACCACCCGCTCCGAGGCGGCGTGCTGGTCTATCAGCAGGAGGCTTCCCCCGGACTCCGCGAGCATGTAGGTGCCCATGACCTGCGCAAGAGGAATGATCAGGGGCTTTCCGCCGCCTTCGCCCGTCTTCTCATGGACCTTGAGGGTCGTTTGCATTGCCCTCTCGGTCTCCAGGAGGATGACCTTCGCGGGCGGCTCGAATGATTCCGAGAACTTCGTGAGGTCGTACCTGAAGGACAGATCTGGCTCGAAGAAGGAATCGAGGGCTGCGGCACGAACGACGCCCAGCACCCTCGGCTCGTCCGCGAACCTGACCTCTCGCTTGGCCGGGTGAACATTGACGTCAACCTCGGAGCCATCCATGAACACTCGGACGACTCCCACGGGATACCTGTCCTTCATCAGCTTCGAACCATAGGCCTCGAGAACCGCGGCGATCATCTTCTGACTCTTCACGGGCCTGTCGTTGACGAACAGGATGAGCTCAGAGGCGGATGGCCTGGTCTGTTCGAGCCGGCCCATGTACGCCTGGACCCTGATGCCGTCTTCCTCAGCCTCGCCGTACAGGATGTTCGCGGCGACTTTCGGGCCGAACGCGAGCGTCAACGAACCGCGCATCTCCTCCGCAGGGGCATGTGCGATCTCGGTCTGTCCGTCCGAAGCGAACGAGAACGCGACTCCCGGCCTGCACAGCACATAGTTCATCACGACCTCACGACAGTGCGAGAGCTCGACGTTCTTCGACCTGAGCGACTTGTGCCTCGCGGGGATATTCACGAATAAGTCCTCGACCGCAATCTCCGTGCCCGGAGCACAGCCGACCGCGTCGGCGGACACGAGCTTGCCGTGCTCCACGACCGTCTGGGTCCCCTCATTGGCGTCGTGCTCGCGCGTCCGCATCGTCACCTTGGCAACCGCTGCGATGGATGAAAGAGCCTCCCCTCTGAACCCGTACGACCTCAGGCTGCCCAGGTCCTCGATGCGGGATATCTTGCTGGTCGAATGCCTCGAGAACGCCGCCCTCGCATCCTCCCTCGACATGCCGCACCCGTCGTCCCGGACGATTATCGATTTCTTCCCCCCGTCCTCGACCGATATCACGACCGAGGACGCGCCGGCATCAAGGGAGTTCTCGACGAGCTCCTTCACAACGGAGGCCGGCCTCTCGATCACCTCACCCGCGGCGATCTTGTTGACCGTCGCGTCGTCAAGTATCTTGATCCTATCTGGCACGTTTTCCTCCCAGCTTCTTCTTGAGTTCGACGAGCTTGAGGTACGCCTCCATCGGGGACATCCTATCGAGGCGCAGCTTCCTGAGCTCCTCCTCAATCGCTGGCTCCTGCTCGGGCGAGAGAAGGAGCGACTGAGTGTGCGCCTTCTTGCGAGACCTCACCTCGAGCACGTTCTCCTCCTCTATCCTGCTCAGCACCTGCTCTGCGCGGGAGATCACCTCCGGAGGAACGCCCGCGAGCCTCGCGACCTGTATGCCGTAGCTCTTGTTTGCCTTCCCGGGGACGACCTTCCTCAGGAAGGTCACCTCGGCGCCCTGCTCCTTGACCGCCATCGCGTAGTTCTTGACCCCCTCTAGGGACTCGGCGAGCTCGGTGAGCTGGTGATAGTGCGTCGCGAACAATGCCTTCGCGCCGACCCTCGAAGGATCGTAAAGATGCTCGGAGACGGCCCAGGCGATGGCGAGCCCGTCGAACGTGCTGGTCCCCCTGCCGACCTCGTCCAGGAGTATGAGGCTGCGCTTCGAGGCGCTGTTGAGTATGTTCGCGAGCTCGGTCATCTCGACCATGAAGGTCGACTGCCCGCGGGAGAGGTCGTCGAACGCCCCGACCCGAGTGAAGACGCGATCGACGAGGCCGACCCTCGCCTCCAACGCAGGCACGAACGAGCCGGCCTGGGCCATGATCACGATGTCCGCGATCTGCCGGAGGTAGGTCGACTTCCCGGCCATGTTCGGCCCAGTGAGAATGATGAGCCTGTTCAGGTTGGTGTCGAGATAAGCGTCGTTGGGAACGAACGCGGACCTCAGAGACCGCTCGACGACCGGGTGCCGTCCATCCTTGATGATGATCGTGTCGGAATCGTTCACCTCCGGTCGCGAGTATCTGAGCGCGACGGCGGCCTCCGCGTACGAGCAGAGAGCGTCGATCACTGCGAGCGCGTGCGCGAGCGCGCGAAGCTCCTCCCCGCGCGACGCCACCTCCTCCCTCACCTTGACGAACGCGTCATACTCCATCGCACAGGAGCGTTCCTGGGCGGTGAGTATGGATTTCTCGCGATCCTTCAGCTCGGGCGTGACGAACCTCTCACCCGTCGTGAGGGTCTGTTTGCGCTCGTAGTCCGCCGGAACCTGCTTCAAGTTGGATTTCGAGACCTCGATGTAGTACCCGAACACGTTGTTGAACCCGACCTTGAGGTTCCTTATCCCAGTCCTCTTCCTCTCCGAGTCCTCCAGGCCCGCAATCCATTCCTGCCCTTCCCTGGCGGACTGCTTGAGCTGGTCGAGCCCGGGGTCGAAGCCGTCCCTTATCAGGCCGCCCTCCTTGACCAGAATGGGCGGGTCGTCCGCAATCGCCCTCTTGATCAGCCCCGCGACATCGCCTGTTTCCGGCATGCGCCCGATCGTCTCCTTGAGCAGCTCGGCGCTCGACCCCGAAAGCGCCTTCCGGACCTCAGGCACCGCCTCGAGGCAGGTCCTAATGGCCACGAGGTCCCTCGCGTTCGCGCTCCCGTAGATGGCCTTGCCGACAAGCCGCTCGAGATCCCGGATCTCGCCCAACGACTGCGAGACCTCGGCCCTGACGGAAGTCTTCGAGACGAGTTCCTCGACCGCGTCCAACCTCTTGTTGATCGCCCCGACGTCCATCAGCGGCTCCGTCAGCCACTTCCTGAGCAGCCTCGCGCCCATGGGCGTGAGCGTCCGGTCCAATATCGAGATGAGCGTGTTCTCCTGACCTCCGTCCCTGACGTTCTTCAGGACTTCCAGGTTCCGCAGGGTCGTTTGGTCCAGGACGAGCTTGTCGGAAATGGAGAAGAACCTCGGGGGAGAGACGAACCCGAGAGACCGCTTCTGCGTGGTCTCGACATACCTCAGTATGGCCCCTGCACTCGCGACCGCCAAGGGCTTGTCGGCGAGCCCGAGGCCGTCGACCGAATGAACCTTGAAATGCCTCTTGATCAGCGACTCCGAGGATTCCTTCAAGAACGATATCTCATCCAGCCCCGTCAGCGTAGCGCCCGCGAGCCGGAACTCCTCCCTGAGGATCCTGTCATCGAACCCTGGAGCGTGGAGCACCTCCTTGGGGGACCTCTGGGCGAACTCCGCGAGAACCTTGTTCCTCGCGTCCACGCCCTCGATCTCTGTGGTGACGAACTCGCCTGTTGATATGTCCACGAAGGATAGCCCGTATCCCTTCTCGGAGCAGGCGATGGCCATAAGGTAGTTGTTCTCCCTGCCCTCGAGGACCGTGCTCTCGAGGATGGTCCCGGGCGTGACGATCCTCACCACGTCGCGGTCGACTAGGCCCTTCGCGAATTTCGGGTCCTCGATCTGCTCGCAGATGGCCACCTTGTAGCCCTTCCCGACCAGCTTGGGCAGGTAGGACTCCAGCGAGTGCCACGGGACGCCAGCTAGCGGGACCTTCTCCTTCTTGCCCTTGTCCCTAGAGGTCAGAGTAATCTCGAGTTCCTTCGAGCCGACGACTGCGTCCTCCCCGAACATCTCGTAGAAGTCGCCTATCCTGTAGAGGAGGATGCAGTCCTTGTAGGCCTCCTTGATGCGGAAGTACTGCTCCATCATCGGCGTGCTCGCTCTTCCCAATGGCCTTGCTCCCCCGACGGAAAAGGATGGGGCGTGATATTTCTATTTATGGAGAGGCGGGACGAATGCGCGTCTTCGCCCAGAAGCGCAGTGCACGCTCTGACTGCCTTCTGTTCGCATACGCATGGAGCATGATCCCTTTTACAAACACGAAGGGCATGGTTTATAACACTGTAATATATAACTCCGTTAAAAATCCGAGGGGCGGGTCGCCAGATTTCGCTGGGTGTGCAGTACCCGACCGCTCCTGATTAGAGCCTAGCAAGAAACCGAGGAAGAGGGGGGAGAGGGATTGAAGACGAGAACTAAGCTGATGTCGATCATCGCAGTGATTGCAGCAGTAGCCTTCGTGATGCCGACCGCGACCAACGCCTATCCGAACAAGGTCCAGGACTGCAGCAGGTGCCACGGCCCTTCGTCGGGGACGTACTACGAGGACATCATGTCAATCACGGTCTCCAAGACGACTCTGACTCCGGGCGAGAACTACGTCGTCGGAATAGATATCGTGATCCAGACCGGCCTCACAAAGAAGGAGACGGGCTACGCCATCGAGGACCTGGGGGCGGGCACATTCTTGGCATATCTCGATCCCACCGTGGTCCAGAGCCACTACGACCAGACCATGACCGCTCCCAGCAGCACAGGGACATACACATACAGGGTGTGGGGGGAGTCGGGGCCCGCGACCTCCGACGGAAAGACGGACTATGACGACTACTCGATCACCGTTGCGGCTCCGTCAAACGGCCCACCGACCCTTACGCCGCTCTCGAACTTCCAGGTCGACGCGGGCGCTTCGAGATCATTCAGCGCCTCGGCGACGGACCCGGACAACGATGCACTGAGATACACCTGGAGCTTTGGGGACGGCTCTGCGCTGTCAGTCGGGAACCCGGTCTCGCACACCTACGCCAAGGCAGGGACCTACACGTACACAGTCTATGTGGATGATCTGCATGCGCACAATGTCTCGAGCTCGGCCACCGCTTCAGTGGCGTTCATCCTCAACCTCGTGACGGGCTGGAACCTTGTCGGGGTACCCCTGACAGGGTACGGGTACAGGGCGAGCACGCTCGGCCTGCTGCCGGGCGACATCGTCGTTGCTTGGAACATGGCAGCCCAGAGCTACAGGGGCAGCTACATAATCGGAATTTCCCCGACCATCATGGACTTCGACATCCAGCCAGGCCTGGGATACTGGATATACTCAGGGACGGCGCGGACCTTGCATCTGTTTGGGACAATCCCTACGACGGTGTCATTGACGATAACCGTCCCCGCCGGAGGAGGGTGGGCGCTCCTGAGCATCGTCGGCGTGAACTCGGTCTTCCACGCGAGCGATGTCTCGACCTTGATCAGCGGGACAACACTAGTGACCCTCGTGAAGTGGAACGCTGGGACGCAGTCGTTCGCTAGCTACATCCCGGGGCAGCCGATGAACAACTTCTGGCTCGACCCGGGCATGGGCTTCTGGGCGTACTTCTCTGGGAGCGGGGTCCTGACATACACGACGTGAGGGCATCCTGACATTCGAGGCACGCCTCGCAGCGCACCAAAGAGGTATCGCGATACCTTCTTAGCGGGCGCTGACAATCTCAGGCGAAAGCGGGTGAGCGACTGCAGGGAATGTCAACCCTGAGCGTGTACACGGACGGGGCGGCCAGAGGAAACCCGGGGCCAGCGGCGATAGGGTACATGGTCTATGACTCTGATGGAAGGGTCGTGGACAAAGACTCGAGGGCCGTCGGGGTCCTGACGAACAACCAGGCAGAGTACGAGGCTTTTGTCTGGGCGCTCGAGAGGGTGGTGAAGATGGGCGCTACGAGCGCGAGGTTCTACTCGGACAGCGAGCTGCTCGTCCGGCAGGTCACGGGCAAGTACCGGATCAAGGACCTAAGGCTGAGGGACCTCCACGACCTCGCGCGGGGATTTATTGACGCGCTCGAGCGGTTCGAGATACAGCACGTGCCGCGGCAGAACGACAGGACTGCCAAAGTCGACGCGATGATCAACAAGGAACTCGACGAGCACGAAAGATGAGGAGTAGCCCCGGGAGGATTCGAACCTCCGTCGCAAGATCTCTCCTTGCGAGATGCAATCCAGAGTCTCGCATGATTGACCGCTACACTACGGGGCTGTGGCGGCGGTTGTCGCTATTCCGCTCCGTGTATATAAGAAATCACAGCGCGGGCTCAGGCGACCTTTCCTATCTTCTCGATCGCGACGACCATCTGCTTGAAGACCGAATCGATCCCGCCGGCGCCGTCGATGTCGACGAGCTTGCACTTCTTCTTGTAGTACTCTATCAGAGGTTCGGTCTGCTCCCTGTACACCCTGAGGCGCTCCCGGACGGTCTCCTCCTTGTCGTCGTCCCTCTGTATCAGGGTCGCGCCGCACTTCTCGCAGATCCCGGGGTTCATCGGCGGGTTGTACTTGATGTGGTAGACCGTGCTGTCCTTCGGGCATACACGCCGGCCGACCGCCCTTTCCATGAGCGCGTCCGGGTCAACGACGATGTTCAGGACGAGGTCGATCTGCGTGATCTTCTCGAGCTCGTAGGCCTGTGCCATGGTCCTCGGGAAGCCGTCGAGGATGTAGCCCTTCTTGCAGTCCGATTTTGCGATGCGCTCCCTTATGATCTGAACGATGAGGCGGTCGGGACCGAGCTTCCCCTGGTCCAGATATGATTTGACCTTCAGCCCGAGCGGGGTCTTGTCGGCGACGGCCTTCCTCAGCAGGTCACCGGTCGAGACCTGCGGTATCTTGTACTTCTCAGTTAGCTTCTGAGATTGGGTGCCCTTGCCCGCGTTAGGCGGCCCGAAGATTACTAGCTTCATGCCCGACCCCGGCTCGTCCAATTCGGGAGGGGGTACTTATTGGTTCCCGACAACCGCAACCAATAAGCGTCAGAGGGAACGGTTTTATGCGTAAGGCATCATTACGCTCGGGGTAGCATGAACAAGAGGATCCTGGACGAGCTGGAGAGGATAGTCGGAAAGGACCGGATGTCGACCAAGACGGCCGACCTCTACGTGTACGGCTTCGACGCCTCCATCCACCACAAGAACCCCCACGTGGTCGTGAGGCCGATGACGACCCAGGAGGTCTCCGAGATCGTCAAGCTGGCGAACCGGACCCGCACGCCAGTCATACCGAGGGGCGCTGGCACGGCGATGTGCGGCCACACGGTCCCGCTCAAGGGCGGTATCATGGTCGATATGACCGGTATGAACAAGATCAAGGAGGTCAGGGTCGAGGACCTGTACTGCGTCGTCGAACCTGGAGTCATCTACGACAAGCTCAACGCGGTGCTAGGGAAGAAGGGATTCTGGTTCCCGACCACGCCAGGGAGCGGCGAGGCTTGCACCATCGGAGGCATGGTCGTCACGAACGCGTCAGGGATGAGGGCGATCAAGTACGGCGCGACCAGGGACTACGTACTCGGACTCGAGGTCGTCCTGCCGACCGGGGAGGTCATGCACACTGGAACGCGCACGCTCAAGAACTCATCCGGGTACCAGCTGGACCGATTGATGGTCGGGAGCGAGGGGACCCTGGGAATCGTCACTGAGATTACATTGAAGCTAGCTTTCAAGCCGAAGGCCTCTGGCATGACCCTCGCGGCTTTCAACTCGCTCGAGGACGCCGGAAGGTGCGTGACCAACATCATCGCGAAACCCCTGATGCCTTCCGCGATCGAGCTCATGGACTCGGTCTGCATCAAGGCCGTGAACAAGTGCATGAACGTCGGCCTGCCGGATGTCGCGGCAATTTGCATGATCGAGGTGGACGGGCATCCCGCGGCAGTCGAGGACGAGATGAAGATCGTAGAGGACATCTGCAAGCAGAGCGGTGCGGTTTCGACAGAGCCATCGCGTGACAAGAAGAGGATCGACTACTGGACCTACGCCAGGAAGGCGATCATGCCCTCGCTAAGCAGATACGGCGAGAAGTACGTGTCCGTCGCGCTCGCGGACGACATGTCCGTGCCGATATCGAAGATCCCGGAGGCCGTGGTCGCGTTCCAGAGGATCGCGCAGGAGAACGGCGTCATCATCGGGACCTACGGCCATTCCGCGGACGGCAACCTGCACACGAAGATGCTCGTGGAGCCGAACTCGCAGGAAAGCTGGAAGCGGGGCGAGAAGGCCGTGGGCGAGATCTACGACAAGGTTCTCGCACTCGGAGGGACGGTCACGGGCGAACACGGCGTCTCTATCACCAAGGCCCCGTACATGCAGAAGGAGAGGGCGGACTCCCTGGAGGCCATGAGGAAGATCAAGAAGGCGCTCGACCCGAAGAACATCATGAACCCGGGGAAGATCTTCGACTGGCAGGGGAGCATCATAGCCCACCTGAGGTACCCCGCGTTCCTGGAGCAAGAGGCCCAGGCGCAGGCAAAATGCGAAGAGACACGCCCGGCCTGCAGCAAATAGGAACCATTGACCTGGAATTGTGGTCGGGTAAGCTATTTACACTAGCCCATCATAGCAGACGGCGACATGGACAGACGGCCCCATCGCGCCGCGGCGGCCCTTTATTGGTGCAGCGCGTGCAACGTGCCGCTCATCGGAAGCACTTGCGGGAGGTGCGGAAGGAATGGGCATTCGGTCGAGCTCTCGCCCCCGGGGGAC
>Ga0153916_10004026_pt1 | contig 11045 bp, 10 predicted proteins | sample Opewatmetagenome_FD_109642 | JGI IMG/M metagenome (GOLD analysis project Ga0153916, IMG submission 109642) | Freshwater wetland microbial communities from Ohio, USA - Open water 3 Core 3 Depth 4 metaG | ecosystem: Environmental > Aquatic > Freshwater > Wetlands | place: USA: Ohio, Lake Erie...
CGAAATCCTTGTAGAAAAACACGCTGTTGGCCGCCATTTCGACCAAGGTCTTGGCGCGCTCGCGTTGCGCTTTCACTACTTCGAGAATGTCCGGGCCGGTGGCAGGATCAACCCCAAGTTTGCCCAGATGATGACTCAAATGGTGGGCCACATGGGTCGGGTCGCTATTCTTTATATAGTGTTGGTTGAGCCAGGTGAGCTTTTCGGGGTTAAACGCGGCGGCGGAGCTGTGCACATTGGCCACGTCAAAGAGCTTGATCATCTCCTCGATGGCAAACACTTCCTGGTCGCCGTGCGACCAGCCCAGGCGCGCGAGATAGTTCAGCAACGCCTCGGGCAGGAACCCGTCATCGCGGTACTGCATCACGCTCACCGCCCCATGCCGTTTCGACAGACGGCTGCCGTCCGGCCCGAGGATCATGGGCACGTGGGCGTAAATCGGTGGCGTAAAATCCAGCGCCTTCAGCATGTTCATCTGGCGCGGGGTGTTGTTCAGATGGTCGTCCCCGCGGATCACGTGCGTGATGCGCATATCCATGTCGTCGACCACCACCGTGAAGTTATAGGTGGGCGAGCCGTCGGCGCGGGCGATAATCAGGTCGTCGAGTTCGCTGTTCTGAAACGCCACGCGCCCGCGCACGAGGTCTTCGACCACGACCGAACCTTCCTGCGGGTTCTTGAAGCGCACCACCGGCGGCACGCCTTGCGGCGGATTGGGCACGCCATGGCGGCATTTGCCGTCGTAGCGGGGCTTTTCCTTGCGCGCCATCTGCTCGGCGCGCAGCTGTTCGAGCCGCTCCTTCGAGCAATAACAATGATAGGCCTTGCCCTGCTCCAGCATCTGCTGGATCACTTCCTTGTAGCGCGGGAAACGGTGGGTCTGGAAAAACGGGCCCTCGTCGTATTCCAGCCCGAGCCAGGTCATGCCCTGCAGGATCGCGTCGACCGACTCGGCCGTGGAGCGCTCAAGGTCGGTATCCTCGATGCGCAGGATAAAAGTACCGCCGTGCTTGCGGGCATAGAGCCAGGAAAAGAGCGCGGTACGCGCCCCGCCTACGTGCAAATAGCCGGTAGGACTGGGGGCAAAACGGGTGCGAATGGTCATAGTGACGTCGGGATGTCAGCGGTTCCGGGAAAGGCGCTATGGTAAATAAAAACTGCGGCAAAATCAGCTTAAATTGACGGGCCATCGGGGGAACCAGTAAACTTCGCCCCCTGCAAGCGTATCTGCGGGCGATTAGCTCAGTGGTAGAGCACTGCCTTCACACGGCAGGGGTCGCAGGTTCAAGCCCTGCATCGCCCACCATCTTTGAATTAGTGGTCTCACGGTCCCGGCGTGAACCGACCGGACAATTCCTGAATCCATTGCTCACCTTAAAGAGCGGCGCGCACGCCCGTCTCTGCTATTGGCTTACCAGTTGCCTCTCGATGGCGAACGCGGTAACGGCGGCGGTATTATGGAGATTCAGCTTCTTCATCAGGTTCGAGCGGTGTTTTTCCACGGTCTTCACGCTGATACAAAGATAATTGGCGATATTCTTGTTCTGACGGCCTTCAGCGATCAGTTTGAGGATGACACGCTCCCGGTGTGTCAGCACCTCCCAGGGAGAGCTGGTGCTGACAGCTCCGCCATCGAGGTAGCCCGACACAATCTTCTCTGAGACATCCGGACTCAGATAGGTTTTCCCTTCCATCACGCTCTTGAGCGCGATCATCAGTTCCGCATGGGTCGCGTCTTTCAGCACATAGCCGCTGGCCCCGGCCTGGAGCGCAACGCGAATGTACTCTTCCGTCTTGTGCACCGTCAGCACGATAATCCGGACCTCGGGATAACGCTGCTTGATTTCACGGATGGCCTCCGTGCCGTTCATGTCCGGCATGGACAAATCCATCAGCACCAGCGCCGGCTTGCAGGACCCAACCAGATGGATGGCGTCATGCCCATTATCTGTTTCGCCGACTACCTCGATGTGCGGGTCAAGCGACAATAGCGCGCGCAACCCCTCGCGGACGATCGTGTGATCTTCAACGATGAATACCGATATGCGTGACCGGTCGAGCCTCTGATCCGGCTTTCTTTCCGCAGGAAGTACGGAATGCTGTTCGTATCTTTTCAGATTCATGGTTGACTCCTCCTTTTGTCCTCAACAACACCACGGTGTCCATTTCAGCACTGGCAAGGCCATGACGTGCGGATGACAGTGCCGGTTCCGTTATTCGACATGATGAAAAATGTCCCGCCGGAAAACTCGGCTCTTTCGCGCATACCCATAATACCGAAGCGCTTCTGAGACCCATTGCGTTGAACCACTGAATCGAGGTCAAACCCTGTGCCATCGTCCTGCACCCTAAGCTCGATCACGGAATCGGCCTTCTGCAAGCGAACATGCACACGTTCCGCCTTGGCATGCTTGACGACGTTATTCAGGGCCTCCTGCATGATGCGATAGATCGCCGTCTTGAGCGGCGCGGACACATCCTCCTCGACGATATCGATATGCGTGTCGAGCTGGATATCGCTGTAGATGGAACGGAACTCTCGACAAAACCACGCGATCGTCGGAATGATTCCCAGGTCATCCAGGGTCGATGGACGCAGGTTCATGGATATCCGGCGCACCTCTTCGATCGCCGCCTGGATCATGGGTATGATGTTTTTGATCTGTTTGCTGTCCTCAATACCGGCCTGGGGCGCCGAAAGACCGATAGCGTTTTCCATGCCATATTTGATGGCGCTCAATGACTGGCCTATGCCGTCGTGCAGCTCGGAAGCGATCCGTTTGCGCTCCTTTTCCTGCGCCGTAAGAAGTTGCGCTGACAGCAACCGCATCTCGTTTTCCGAATGGCGCAGTTCCTCTTCGACTCGCTGACGTTCCTCTATTTGGCACTTCAGTTGTTCATTGGCCTGAACCAGCTCAGCTGTCCGCGCCTGCACCAGCTGCTCGAGCTGATCGTTGCTGCGCTTCAGCACCTTCTCCGCTTGCTTGATTTTGGTGATGTCTTCCATCACCAAGACTGCCAGGCTGGTTTGCGTTATGCCGGCACCCAGGCGCCGGTTCGTCGGTCGCAGCTGCACCCCGATGTGACGTTCCAGTATTTTGTCTTCGATTTCATGTTCGACGTGACGGCCATTCAACATTTCGCCCCATGCGCCCGCGCATGAAGTCAGCATGTAGCAATCTGGATCATTGCATCCGGGATGCAGCAACTCGTGAACTGTATGTCCGCGGACATCGTCCACGGGTGCGGGAATCCATTGCTCAATGGAGCGGTTCGCCCGCACGATGCGTCTCTGCTCATCGAGCAGGCAGATAAAATGAGGCAACGCATCCACGGTCACCTCCCATTCCTGTTTGGCCTGTGCGATTTTCAGCTGGTCTGCGTGGCGTAACTCGCCCGTTCGCTGACAACCGTTGGACACCGACAGCGTGCCAGCCACCATGCGCAAACAGGAAATATCGTCCTGGCTGAATGTGCGCGGCTCGGTGCTGAACGCTGCCAGAACGCCGAAGGATTGATATTCGCACGGGATCCTGATGCAAAGACCGCTTACCAGCCCGTAGCTCGCTAATGGTATCGGAATGGCGAAACGGGTTTCCTTCCGGAAGTCCTGGATAATCACCGCCTCGTTGGACGACAACGCAAAACCCGTGAGCGGGTTCCTGTCCGTGTCGAAGGTTACGTGACCGACCATGCCGAGATTCCAGCCTGTTCCGCCTTGCATGAGCAAAGCGTCACCGGCGGGAAGCAGCCGCAACACCATGGTATGAGTCACGCCAAGAACATTTGAAACGAGGGATGCGACATTGGCTGCGGTCGTGGCGTAATCCCGGCATGACAACACATTTCCGCCAATGTCCGACAGGACAGCGGCGGTCACGGAAGGGCTCTCTTCCTTGCTCCAGGGTTTAATTGAACACCCCCATCTTGTTTATACCCCGAAACTTTCTGTTTCCATCCACCTATGCTGTAGCAGTTGTTCCGGATACAGCCGGGTGGCCATATGCCACGGTCAACATATAAGCATACTGTTGTCACGCTGCCAGTTAGGGTAATTACCTAGCCATTCTGCCCGGCAGCACAACAGCGCCAGACGCCAGACGCAATAATCTGGCTTGATTTATGCGTGAGATACTGACGTCACCATAACGCGGACGCTTCGTACGCCCACCTCGACAGACGCCGGGCAGATCCAATAACGGCATACATAGTCCACCCCACCCCGGTTACTTGGTTCACCCCACTCTATTTTGCGTAGCCTGTCTCTAGACTACCTGCCAATGACCACCGCAGTGCGTCGCGACGATGGCAACTGCAGGGAAGGAGCGTGCAATGCGCCGATATGTGCAAGATTGGCCTCATCGCGGAAAAAACCAGCGCGGATTTACTCTGCTGGAGCTGCTGGTGGTGATGGTTATCATCGGTTTGCTGGCGAGCTATGTGGGCCCGCAATATTTCGCGCAAGTAGGCAAGTCGGAAGTCAAAACGGCGCGGGCCCAGATTGACGCGCTGGAAAAAGCCCTGGACCAGTATCGCCTCGATACCGGTCACTACCCCGCCACCGAACAAGGGCTGTCATCGCTGGTCACGCAGCCCGCCAACGAGCCGCGCTGGAGCGGCCCGTACTTGAAGAAAAACATTCCACCCGATCCCTGGGGCAATCCCTACGTCTATAAGAAACCCGGCGATCACGGCGAATATGATCTGCTGTCGTACGGCAATGACGGCCAGGCAGGTGGCAACGGGGAAGCCGCGGACATCGTGAACTGGTGATGCCCCGATGATAGATCACAACGGCCTCGCCAAACACAAACTTCAAACTGTCTTGCCGAGGCTCGCATGCGTTACGAAATGACGGCCATTCGCGCGGGTGATGGCATTCAGGCATTGTCACTGGAAGCGGCCGACGAAACCGAAGCGATGCGTCAGGCAAAGTCGCAAGGTTACGCCATTCTCGCGATCAGACGGAAACACTCCTGGCACGGCTGGATGGAAAACCGGCGCGCCCATTTCCCGCTGACCCTGTTCAGCCAGGAGCTGCTCGCGTTGCTCGACGCCGGGCTCACGCTGGTGGAGGCGATCGAAGCCCTGGCTGAAAAGAGTACCGTCCCGAGACGCAGAAGGTCCTGCGTCAGGTGATCGCCTGTCTTTACGAGGGGCATCCGCTGTCGTTCGCCTTGCAACAGTTCCCCACGCATTTCCCGGTGCTCTACGTGGCGACCGTGCGTGCCAGCGAAAAAACCGGCGACCTGAGCGTGGCTCTGGCGCGGTACGTGGCCTACCAGCTGCAAATGGATGCCGTGCGAAAAAAAGTCGTCAGCGCCTCCATCTATCCGGTTCTCCTGTTGTACGCCGGCGGCCTGGTGACACTGTTCCTGATAGGATACGTGGTCCCACGATTCAGCCTGGTCTACGAGCAAATGGGCAGAGACCTGCCTCTGTTCTCACGGCTCTTGATGAATCTTGGCCAGTTGTTGCGCGAAAACGGGCTGCTCATTTTCGCGGCCCTGGTGTTGTCCGGCCTCGGTCTGGTTTACGGTGCGAGACGGCCCGCCAATAAGCAGTGGCTGGTACGCAGGCTGTGGCAAGTCCCGGCGATCGGTAATCGCATGAAGATATACCAGCTCGCGCGCTTTTACCGCACGCTGGGTATGCTGCTTCAGGGCGGCACACCGATCGTCACGGCACTGCAGATGGCTTCCGACCTGCTGCAGTCGTCTCTGCGCGGGCAGCTGGTTCTCGCCTCGGCCGGCATCCGCGAGGGTCTGTCAATTTCCCAGGCCATGGAGCGCCACGGCCTGACGACACCGGTGGCTTCCCGCATGCTCGCGGTCGGCGAACGCAGCGGCAAGATGGGCGAAATGATGGACCGCATCGCCGGCTTCTACGACGAAGAAATGGCGCGCTGGGTGGAGTGGTTCAGCAAGCTGTTCGAGCCGATTTTGATGGGTCTGATCGGCCTCGTTATCGGCATCATTGTCGTACTGATGTATTTCCCCATCTTCGAACTCGCCGGGAGCATCCAATGACCGCCGCCGTCACCCTTGTATCCGCGCTCGACATATCGCCGGCCCAGATCAGCGCGGCCCGCAAAGCCGTCGCCGAAACGCGACAACCCACTATTGAAGTTCTCGAACAGCAGCTGGGTCTCGCGCCAGACGAATTCGTGGCTGCGTTGGCACTCACCCTGCACTACACGCCACTCTCCATGAGCGAATTAAATGCGATGACGCCGGCATTCGATGTGCTGCCGTTCAAGGACGCGCTTAAACACAAATGTCTGGCGTTCCGGGACAACGCCGGCGGCCAGATTCTGGTATTCAGCGACCCGTTCGATGACAGCCTTCAGGCATGGGCGCAGGAAAGGATTGATGCGCCCTTCATCTGGCAGCTGGCGCACCGAGCGGACGTGGACGCGTATCTCACGCGCTACGAGGAAACGCTGCACGCCATGGACAGTGTCCTGCCATCCGGGAATGGCGCTGCTGTCGCTCACGCTGACATCGAAGACCTCTCGATCCTGGCAATCAGCGAGAGCACCAGCCCGGTCGTAAAGCTGGTTCATTCGACCCTCTACGACGCGCTCAAAACGGAGGCCAGCGACATCCACCTGGAGACCGGTCCGACCGGCCTCGCGATCAAGTATCGCATCGACGGCGTGCTGTCGCTGATCGGATCGATGCAAGGACTGGAGCTGGCCGAGCAGGTGATCTCCCGCGTCAAGGTCATGTCGGAACTGGATATCGCCGAGCGCCGCATTCCGCAAGACGGCCGCTTCAAGATTTCAACGCGTGGCCGCGAGATCGACATCCGCGTTTCGATCATGCCGAGCATCTTCGGCGAGGATGCGGTCCTGCGCATCCTCGACAAACAAATGCTTTCCGATCAGATCAAGGGGCTGCGCCTGGATTACCTGGGATTTGACGCCACGGCCATCGCCGTACTGCGGCGCCTCGCCACCGAACCCTACGGCATGATGCTGGTGACAGGACCCACCGGCAGCGGCAAGACCACCACCCTGTACGCCGCGATTACCGAGATCAATCACGGTCAGGACAAAATCGTCACCATCGAAGATCCGGTCGAGTATCAGCTGCCGGGCGTGCTGCAGATCCCCGTGAACGAGAAGAAGGGGCTCACCTTCGCGCGCGGCCTGCGCTCGATCCTGCGCCATGACCCCGACAAGATCATGGTGGGTGAGATCCGCGACGTCGAGACCGCACAGATCGCCGTGCAGTCAGCGCTCACGGGTCATCTGGTTTTTACCACGGTACACGCCAACAACGTGTTTGACGTGATCGGCCGGTTCCTGCACATGGGGGTGACGCCCTCCAGTTTCGTCTCGGCCCTGAACGGCATCGTGGCTCAACGACTGGTGCGACAGAACTGCCCGCATTGCGCGCAGGCCTATAAACCGGACCCGCAGTTGCTGACGGCCTCCGGCATCGCACCGGAGACCGCGGCGGCGTTCGACTTCCGCTCCGGCAGCGGCTGTGGCCACTGCCGCGGCACCGGGTTCAAAGGCCGCAAGGCGATCGCCGAGCTGCTCTATCTCAACGACGATATCCGTGAGCTGATCGCAGCCGGCGAACCGATCCGACGCGTCAAAGAGGCGGCACGGCGCAATGGCACCCGGCTGCTCCGGGAAGGCGCGCTTGACCTGGTGCGGCGGGGCGAGACCACATTACAGGAGATCAACCGTGTCACCTTTGTGGCGTGATCAGATCCGCATTGTCCTCAGCCCGCGGCAGGTAGCGCTGCTGCGACTCACCCGGGGCTGGAAACCGAAGATCATCAGCAAATTCGTTGTTCCCTGTGCTGCCACCAAGCCGGGCGAACCACCGTGGCGCAACACACTGGCCGGGCTCGATGCGGCGATCACGGAGTTCGGCACACACAAGAAGGCGGATGCGGTCGTCGTCCTGTCCAACCATTTCGTGCGCTACGCCCTGGTCGAACATTGCGATCAGATCAATACCGAAGAGGAGGAAATGGCGCTGGTGCGCCACAGCTTCAGCACGATCTATGGCGACAACGCCGGTCGTTGGGCGTTGCGCCTGAACGACGCCGGTGTCCGTGACGGAGTCCGGATTGCGAGCGCCGTGGACCAGGACCTCCAGGAGTCACTTCGGGAAAAGTTCAAGACCACGAAATTCCGGCTGCGTTCGATCCAACCCTATCTGATGGCGGCATTCAATCAGTGGCGCCATCGTTTCAACAGCTCCGCCTGGTTCGTCCTGGGAGAACAAGGCAAGCTTTGTCTGGCCAAGTTTCAGGGCAGCCAGTGCTATTCCATCAAGGCCATGAGAATCAGCGATGACTGGCCGCACGAACTGGCCATGTGCCTGGAACGGGAAAAACGTCTGTTGGGGTTCGATACCGCATCTGCCACCAGCGCTGCCGAGGTTCCCGTATTTGTGTTCGCACCCGGATACTCCGAGACGAGTCCGCCGCAAGCGAAGGAACTCTGGCCCTGAACGGATGACCACCATGCGCGCGATCTCGCTTGATTACCAACACAACCGCCGTCGATGGCACTGGCCCGATATCCTGCTGTTGGTGGGCGGGCTATCGCTGTCGGCCTATGTCGGCATTCATTATGCGAACGTATCGGCGGAAATTGATTCGCTGGAGGCGAAACAGACAGCGTTTGAGCGCACGTCGAATCACCAGGCGGCCGATTCCCGGCTGGCCTCGCTGGATGCCCAGCAGCTTCGCGCCGAAGTCAAACAGGCGAACGATGTCCTGGCGCAGTTGGCCCTGCCCTGGGAAGCGCTCTTCAAGGACATCGAGTCGTCGCAGAAAGACCGCGTGGCGCTGCTCTCCATCGAGCCCGACCCCGCAAAACGCGTCGTCAGAATCATGGGCGAGGCGAAGGATCTGGACGCCATGCTCGGTTACGTCCGGTTCCTGCAAAACAAGGGATCGCTCACCGGCGTCTACCTGCAAAGCCACCATGTCGAACAGCAGACGGCGGAAAAACCGGTGCGGTTTGCCGTGCTGGCCGCATGGGTGATCAAGCCATGAACCGGTTGCGCTGGCCCTGGCGACGCAGGCTGGTCCGGCTCAGCCGGACAGGGATCGCCGGGCTGGGATTGCTCGCCGTGTGTCTGACATTCTATTTGTCCGCGCTGCGGCCGACAGAGGCCAGGCTGAATCGGTTGCAGGCGGACATGGTGTCGCTGCACGAGAAAATCCGGAACGCCGCGAACTCCCTGCACAGCAACCAGGACACCCCGACGGAACAGTTGGTCACGTATTACAAGTTCTTCCCCTCCCAGACGAGCGCACCGGTTTGGCTGAGCAAGATCTACCAGGCGGCGCAGAGTCAGAATATTCAACTCGAACAGGGCGAGTACCGCGCCACCCGCGAAAAGACGGGCAAGCTCGTGCGCTACCAGATCGCCCTGCCGGTGAAGGGAACCTACCTCCAGCTGCGAAAATTCGTGGCGGCGGTGTTGACCGAGATTCCGATCGCCTCGCTCGACCACATCAGTTTCGAACGTCAGAAGATCGGCGACGAGGTTATCGAAGCCAAGATCAGGCTCACGTTGTACCTGGATCAGAAAACATGAAATCGGCGCGCGACAAATGCTGGTGCTGGGGGCTGGAAAGCGTGGCGACGACACTGGCCGTCGTCATAACTGCCGCCGCCAGCCAGCAGGACAAAGACGCGGGCGACATCGCCCGGCTCACCACAGGCAAGCAGCCGTCCCCACCCCCTACATCGGCCGGGGCGGACAGAATCGACGGCATTGCGCTGGAGCGGCTGAAGCGCGCGCGGATGAACGTCAAGAAGGTGGACATATTCAGCGCCAAATCCTGGTATGTCCCCCCACCCCCGGCGGCGCCGTTGCCCCCGGCGCCGCCGACCGCGCCACCGCTGCCGTTCACCTTCCTCGGGAAAATGCTGGAATCCGAGGGCAAGCTGACGATAGTTCTGGCGGGTGACAACCGGGTGTACCTGGTCAGCGAAGGCGACACGATCAATGACACCTACTCTGTGGACGGCGTCGAGGAAGGGAAATTGGCGCTGACGTATCTGCCATTGCAGATAAAGCAATACATCAATATTGGAGAAGCGCCTTGAAATGCCAAGACCGCCATATCACGACATGCGACGCCGACGCGTCGGGGAGGCACTCATGACCCGGTTACATCGACATCGGTTGCTGGCGATGACGCTGGTTTCGCTAACGCTGCTCGGCTGTGTCGCCGACCGGTTACATCGTGATGGGCTGGAGCTCATAGACCAGGGGCAGGTCGAGGAAGGTCTGGCGAAGCTCGACGCGGCCGCCAAAAAAGATCCGAAGAACCTGTCATTCCGCAGCGACCTGATCCAGAAACGCGATCAGGCGGTGCATCGCCTGCTCATCAACGCCGACAACGAAAGATCGGCCGGCCGTCTCGCCGCGGCGGGCCCGATCTACCAGCGTGTGCTCCAGATTGACAGTGAAAATCCGCGCGCCAAGTCCGGGCTGGCGAATCTGGAGATGGACCAGCGCCATACCGCCTCTCTGGCGCAGGCCCAGGCGCTGTTTGGCAAACACGACCTGGACGGCGCGCAGGGTGTCACAAAAACCATACTGCTGGAAAATCCGTACCAGAGCGAGGCGAAGCTGCTGCAACGCAAGATTGACGAGCAGATCGCCAAGGACGCCATGGCGGGCCCCACACTGAGACCGGAATTCAAGAAGCCGGTCACGCTGCAATTTCGCGACGCCAATCTGAAGATGGTGATCGAGGCGCTGTCGCGCAGCAACGGCCTCAACATCCTGCTCGACAAGGATGTGAAAAACGATCTCAAAACGACGATCTTCGTCAAGGACGCATCGGTGGAGGATACGATCGAGCTCATTCTGCTGCAAAACCAGCTCGAGAAGAAGATTCTGTCCGACAACACGATACTCATCTACCCCGGCACGCCGGCCAAGATCAAGGAATATCAGGACCTGATGATACGCAGCTTCCAGCTCACCAACGCGGACGCCAAACAGATGCAGACGATGGTCAAGACGCTGCTCAAAACCAAGGATCTGTACGTC
>Ga0153916_10004027_pt1 | contig 11045 bp, 13 predicted proteins | sample Opewatmetagenome_FD_109642 | JGI IMG/M metagenome (GOLD analysis project Ga0153916, IMG submission 109642) | Freshwater wetland microbial communities from Ohio, USA - Open water 3 Core 3 Depth 4 metaG | ecosystem: Environmental > Aquatic > Freshwater > Wetlands | place: USA: Ohio, Lake Erie...
CACCGTACTGGCCATCGGCTCATCCACCGGCGGCGTCGAGGCCCTGATGACGATCCTGTCGTCCTTCCCGCAGAACTGTCCGCCGACGGTGATCACCCAGCACATGCCGGCGGCCTTCACAAAGAGCTTCGCCGCGCGTCTGGACCGCGTCTGCGCAGCCCATGTGGAAGAGGCCAGCGACGGCGCGCGCCTGGCCCCCGGTCGGGTCTATCTCGCCCCCGGAGGCGAGGCCCACCTGGAAATCGCCTCCAAGACTGCGCCCGTCTGCCGCCTGACGAAGAGCGATCCGGTCAACGGGCATCGTCCGTCCGTCGACGTTCTGTTCGACTCCGTCGCCCGTCTGGGCCGCGCATCGGTGGGCGTCATCCTCACCGGCATGGGCCGCGACGGGGCCAAGGGCCTGCTGGCCATGCGCCAGGCAGGCGCCCGCACCCTGGGCCAGGATGAATCCAGTTGCGTGGTCTACGGAATGCCAAAAGTCGCCCACGAGATCGGGGCGGTCGAAACCCAAACCACGCTTAGCCGAATGGCCGGCGCGATGCTCAATCTCTGCGCCGCCGTTGAAACTCAAAGGAGCGCCTGATGCCCGCCGCCTCCGCCATCAAGACCCTGATTGTGGACGACCAACAGACGATGCGCTCTCTGGTCCGCACGAGCCTTCACGCCATCGGCATCAACAACACCCGCGAGGTTCCTGACGGTGAAGACGCTCTGCGCGCCTTGCTGTCGGCCCCGGCCCAGCTGGTGATCACCGACTTCAACATGCCCAAGCTGGACGGTCTGGGCCTGCTGCGCGCCATCCGCGCCCACGGTCCGATCTCCAAGACCGCCGTGATCATGCTGACCGGGCGCGCCGACCGCGACCTCGTCCAGCGCGCGGTGCAGTTCGGGGTCAACAACTACCTGGTCAAGCCGTTCACCACGCAAACCCTCAAAGAGAAGATCGAAGCGGTCTTCGGGCCGCTTACATGAAGGTTGAGAATATCTCCAATCGTCCTCATCAGCGGATACACGTGGTTCAAGGCGAGCACCATGTGTCGGGCGACCCCGACTCGGTGCTCACCACGATCCTGGGCAGCTGCGTGGCGGTGTGCATGACCGATCCGGTGCGAGGCGTCGGCGGCATGAACCACTTCCTGCTGCCGGAAGGTCGCACAGACGGCGCCGACGAAGGCCGCCGCTATGGGGTCAACCTCATGGAGTTGCTGATCAACGACCTGCTCCGCCTGGGCGCCAAGCGCGAACGGCTGCAGGCCAAGCTGTTCGGCGGCGCGCGCATGTTCGACGGGCTGTCCGACGTAGGCGCTGGCAACGCCGCCTTCGCCGAGAAGTTTCTCCGCGACGAAGGCATCCCGATCGTAGGGTCGAGCATGGGCGGCACGGGCGCCCGGCGGGTGCAGTACTGGCCCGCGACGGGCCGCGCCCAGCAGAAAACCGTGACCGACAACGCTGATCTCGTCACCCTTCGCCAACGCCCCAAGGCGCCCCCGGTGGTGGACGACGGCGCCGTGGAGCTCTTCTGATGCTGCCCGCCGTGGAAGTAGAAACCGAGGTCATGGTGCACTCACCCGCCCTGCTCACCGCCCTGGCGCGCGAGATGGACATTGCGGGCGACCTGTGCGGCCAGCTCGAAGTGCTTGTCTCCCGCCTGATCGAGGAGAACGCGGGCGACAAGGCCCTGATCATGAGCGAGGCCCAGGCGGTCGACGCCCTGACCCAGCACCTGTCGGCCCTGGCAGGCTTCATCCGCGGCCTGCTCGAGGACGGTCTGGCGACCGAAGGCGCCTATCTGCTGGCGGCCGGGCTGGAACGCATACCGCTCGCCTCGCTGGCCAATCGGATCGCGACCGAGGTCTACAAGGCTCCCATCGAAGAGATGATCGCCGCCGAAGTGGCGGGTGACCTAGAGCTGTTCTAATCCCATGAGCGGTTTCGGCCTTCCCTCCGATGTCCGTATGAACCTGGAGCGCTCGGTCGTGCTCCTGGTCGACGACAACGCCCAGGCCCTCGAACTGCTCAGCGCGATGTTTCGGGGTTTCGGAGTGCATCGCCAGGTGAAGTCGTCGTCCGCCGCCGACGCCCAGAACATCGTCAAGAACCGAGAAATCGATCTCATCGTCATCGACACCCAGATGCCGGGTATGAGCGGCTACGACTTCGTCCGCTGGCTGCGCCGAGAGGCGCCTCCCGAGTACCGCTTTACGCCGGTGATCATGCTGACCGGCCACGCCGCGCGCGCCACCGTGGAATCCAGCCGGGACAGCGGGGCGAACTTCATCCTTGCGAAACCATTCACCCCCGAAGTGCTGCTGCAGCGGATCTATTGGGTGGCCAAGGACGAACGGCAGATCGTCAGCTGCGACAGCTACGTCGGCCCAGACCGACGATTCAAGAATTTGGGCCCGCCGATCGGCAAGAAGGGTCGCCGCAAAGACGACCTCTCCGGAAAGGTCGGCCTCGCTAAGGAACCGAACATGGTTCAGGACGAAATCGACATGCTGATGCGACCGACGCGAGTGGCCCTGTGAGCGATCCCCAATTCATCAAAGTCCGCTACCGCATCAGCGAGCAGGTCAACCGCGAGGGCGGCATGACCGCGAAGATGGCCGGCGACCGCGCCAGACGCGAGCTCTCGGCCGAAGAGGAAAAGGCGCGCCAAGCCGTGCGGGAGACGATCCGCAAGCTTGAAGGCCTGTGCCGCGACCGCAACTCCACCATGGACGCGGTCTACGACCTCTCCACCGAGGTGCTGGACGTGGCCGGGCTCTACGACGACCGCCCGCTGTCCGAATCCGCCTACGCCCTGTGCGAGCTGTCCGATCGCCTGCGGACCCAGGGCCGCGTCGACTGGTCGGCGGTCAACGTCTGCACCGAGGCCATGAAGGTGATCTGGGGCGCCGAAGGCCCCGATCGCGACCAGATCAGGGATGTCCTCGAAGGCCTGTGGGCCCTGGTCGACTACGTGAAGGTGGCCGAGAAGGAAGAGCCGGCGGCCTGAACGAAGGCCGCCGACAGGCTCCTTCCGAGCCTCAGATCTTCTCCTGGTTGGAGAAGATCACCGTGCCCGAGGCGGCGAACATGCCGCCGACGCCATGCGCCACGCTGATCTTGGCGCCCTCCACCTGGGCCGGGGCGATCCCGCGCATCTGCCGAACGCTCTCCTGCATGGCGTACATGCCGTACATGCCCGAGTGCATATAGGAGAGGCCGCCGCCGTTGGTGTTCAGCGGCAGCTTGCCGCCCGCGCTTCCAGCAGAAGGCGGGGCGGTGTTCCGCTCGCGGATGAAGTCCTTGGCCTCGCCGGGCTTGCAGAAACCCAGATCCTCCAGGCCGTACAGCGGCAGGTGGGCGAAGGCGTCGTAGATCATCAGGTGATCCACGTCGGCGTGCTTGATCCCGGCTTCGTCAAAGGCCTTCTTGCCCGAGACGCGGAAGGCCTTGGAGGTCGTGAAGTCCTCCATCTGGCTGACCATCGGGGTCTCGACGCTCTCGCCCGTACCCAGGATGTAGACCGGCTTCTGCGGGAAGTCCTTGGCCCGGTCGGCGCTGGTGAGGATCAGTGCGCCGCCGCCGTCGGTGACCAGGCAGCACATCAGCATGCGGAACGGCCAGGCGATCATCGGCGAATTCAGCACGTCGTCGACGGTGATCGGGTCCTTGAACGAGGAGCGGGGATTCTTCGCCGCCCACTCGCGCTGCACCACCGCGACCGTGGCCAGATCCTCCTCGGTCACGCCGTAGGACTTCATGTAGCGAAGCACTGGGATGGTGAACATGGTCGGCGGCGAGGTGACGCCGTAGGGCATTTCGAACTGGCCCATCAGACTCGACGGCGCGCGGCCGAAGCCGCTGGAGCCCACGCGGGAGCGGCCGGACTCGCCGTGGGTGATCAGGACGGTCTTGCAGAGCCCTTCGTTGATCGCTGCGGCCGCGTGGCGGACATGCAGCATGAACGAGCAGCCGCCGACGGCGGTGCCGTCGGCGTAGGTGGGGGTGATCCCCAGGTAATGCGCCAGCTCCACAGGGCTGATGCCCGCGGTGGCGACGCCGTCGATATCGGAGGGCTTCAGCCCTGCGTCCTTCATGGCGTTGAGGGCGGCGTCGGCGTGCAGGCCGATCACCGAGACGTCGGGGATCTTGCCCATCTTCGTGGTCTCGGCGGCGCCGACCACGGCGATTGAATTGCGCTTCATCGGTTCAGCCCTTCGCCGGTTCGAATAGGGGAAGGGAGATGTCGTCGCTCTCCTTCTGGAAGGTCACCTGCACCGGCATGTCCAGTTGCAGCGCCTCGGGCGTCTGGGGGCAGCCCACGATGTTGGTCATCATGCGCGGCCCCTCGGCCAGCTCCACCACGGCGATGGAATGCGGTTCTGTCCCCATGTCCTTTCGCGGACGATGGTTGATCACATAGCTGTAGAGCGTGGCCTTGCCGCTGGCGGCGTAGACCTCCACGTCGCGGCTGGCGCACTTGGGGCAGAAGGCCCTGGGCGGAAAATAGCTGTGGCCGCAATCGGTGCAGCGCTGCAGACGCAGCTCGCCCATCTTGCAGCCCTCCCAGAAATGTCGGGTTTCCGGCGTGGGCTCGGGCAATATCCTTGTCATTAAAGTCTCATCCCTCAATGAATGTCGTCTTCTGGATCCCGGCGTGAATGCGCCGGGCGGCGCAGGAAAGACGGCTCGCAGTCGATTGTCGATGCTAGACGGGCGCCCCCGCCAGCTGCCGCCGTTCCGTCGAGGCGACGAGCTCGGCCCATATAGCCGCGTCCAGCGCCCGGGCGACGGGTTGGCCTCGCCCCTCCACCGCGACGTGCAGTTCGATCAAGGCCGCGCGAAGGGTGGCGTTGGCCTCTTCCAGCGCCGAGATCCGCAGATCCTCGTCCCGGCCAGCCGACAGAACCCATAGCCGTTCGGCCAGCTCGCCCTCGCCCAACGCCGCCGGGGCGTCGGAGAGTAGCGCGCGCACGGCGGTGTTCTCCTCCACCAGGCGGGCGGCGGCCCGGTCCCACTCCTGGGCGGCCACGCCCAGCAAGAGGGCCGAGAGGCCGAGCGCCGAGGCCCGGTCGGCCGGATCGACATCGGGCAAGGCGTTGCGGGCGATCAGTCCGGCCAACTCGGCCAGAACCTCGGAGACCTTGGGTGTCATAGCCGCCCCATCACTTGCAGGGTCGCGCGATCCTGGGCGTTCTGCAGCGCCCAGGACGGAAAGACCATGATCGGCTCACGGTTGCCGCCGTCGATCCAGGCGCGCGCACTGGAAACCCAGATCGCCTGGCCCTTGACGCAGTTGAACAGCTCCCACCAGTGCAGGTCGGCGGGGTCGGCCGTGAGCCCGCTGGCCGCCTCCCAGGCGGCGATCGCCTCTTCGCGGGGAAGCAGCCCGCCAGGCACGCCGCGCCCGAACGACCAGACGGGATTGAAGCTCCAGCCCAGGTCCTCCAGCGGATCGCCCAGATGGGCCATCTCCCAGTCCAGCACCGCGTGGATCGCGCCGGTTTCGTCGTAGAGGAAGTTGCCCGTCCGGTAGTCGCCGTGGACCACCGAGAGCTTCTGCGCCGGTGCGGGCGGGTTGGCGCGCAGCCAGCGGATGGCGGCGCGGATGACCGGCAGGGGTTTGACCGCGTCCTCGTCGATCACGCCTTCCCAATAGTCGAGTTCGCGCCGCCAGCAGGCGTCGGCCTCAACGGGCTCCATCACCTGCATCAGGCCCAGCGCCGCGGGATCGGCCTTGGCGATCTCGCCCAGGATCGTCCACTTGCGCCGGCCAAGCTCGCCCAGCGTCCCCACGTAGGGCTCTGCCCACAACAGCGCCGGCCCGGCCTGAAAGCCCGCGATCTCCTCGGCGATGAAGAAGGGGTGGTCCAGCGCCTCGGAGGCCTCCTCCAGCCACAGCATCTCCGGCACCGGCACGGCCGAGCCGTGGAAGGCGCGGTAGGCCTCGAACTCGATTCGCCGCTCGGTGTCGATCAGGCTGGCCGGCGGATCACGCCGCAGGATCAGCTTGCGCGTTCGCGTTTCGCCCGCCGCATCGGTCCAGGACAACAGGAAACGGTAGGTCTCCCGCGAGGCGCCGCCGGAGATCCGCGACAGGTCGCTCACCGCCACGTCGCGGGCGCCGTCGATGCGGCCGGCGATGTAGGCGGCCAGCCGCTGGTCGAGTGAATTGGACACCGCGGCGCGCCCTATTGAACCGTGAACCGCACGGGCAGGCTCTTGGGTCCGTTCACGAAGGTGGCCTGGGACATCTTGGGATCGCCCGCCAGTTGCAGGGTCTTCAGCCGCGGCAGCAGCTCCTCCCAGAGGATGCGCATCTCCATCCTGGCCAGATGCTGGCCCAGGCACAGGTGCGCACCGTAGCCGAAGGCGAGCTGCTTGTTGGGCCTGCGGTCGACGCGGAAGCTGTAGGGGTTGTCGAACACGCTCTCGTCGCGATTGCCCGAAGCGTAGCAGAGCATCATCCAGTCGCCCTTGGCGAGCTGGCGGCCCTCGAACTCGGTGTCCTGCGCCACCGTGCGCATGAAGGTCTTCACCGGCGTGGTCCATCGGATGGACTCCTCCACCAGGCCGGGGATCAGCGACGGGTCGGCCTGCACCTTGGCCAGTTCACCCGGCGCCTCGGCGAGCGCCCAGAGCGCGCCGGCGGTGGAGGACGAGGTCGTGTCGTGGCCGGCGGTGGCGACGATGATGTAGTAGCTCATCGCCTCCAGCTCGCTGATCGGCTTGCCGTCGATCACGCCGTTGGCGATCACCGAGGCGAGGTCTCCGCGGGGGCTTGCCCGCCGATCCGCCTAGATCTTGGCGAAGTAGTTGTAGAAGTCCGCGATCACGCCCTGGTTCAAGGCCGCCATAGGATCGCTGGCGGTCGCTTCCTTGCGCCCCAGCTCGGGATCGGCCGCCCCGAACAGCTCCTGGGTGAGGGTGAGCATCCGCGGCTCGTCCTCCTCCGGCACGCCGAGGATCTCCATCACCACGTGCAGCGGGTAGTGGAGCGCGACCTCCTTGACGAAGTCGCATTCCCCGCCGGTGGCCAGCATCTTGTCCACCGAGGCGCGCGCGATGACGCGAATCCGGTCCTCCAGGCCCCGCAGGTTCTGGGGCATGAACCAGGCCTGGGTGAGGGCGCGGTACTTGGGATGATCCGGCGCATCCATGTGGATCAGGGTGCGCAGGAGGTGCGGGCTGCCGCCCATGATCTCGCGGATACGCGCGTCCGTCGCCTTGTCGACCAGGGTCGGCGAGCGGACGCCGGACAGGAACAGGTCGTTCTGGCGGCTGATCTCCAGGATGTCCGCATGGCGCGTGACCACCCAGAAGGGATCGAAGCCGTCGGGTTCGGCGACGCCGAGGGGACTGTTGGCGCGCAGCCAGCGATAACCCTCGTGAATCCGCTCATCGGCATAGGCGGCCGGGTCGACAAGATCGCGGGCGATCTCAGCGGGGATTCTCAGACTTGCCTGCGTCATGCGCCATTGCTCGATCGCCGGGCGGGACGTCTGACCTTACCTTGCGGCAGGCTTGACCGGACCCCGCTTCAGCGATGAGACCTCTCCCTTGAGTTCTTATCGTTGATCACTTTGATACCGCCGCGACCCGCGCAGTCGCAATACCGACATTGGCCGATCGCTAAGATCGCCGCCCAGAGGGAGGACGTACAGACATGCTGACCAAGGCCGATGATTTTCCGATCCACCAGACGCCGGAGCCGATCGCCTATTCGGGCACCGACCGGAATTTCTACGATCGCTACTTCTTCAACGGCTATGCGCCCGACGGGTCGGAGTTCTTCGCCATCGCCTTCGGGGTCTATCCGCACCTGAATGTGGCCGACGCCCACTTCTCAGTGATCCGCGGCGGGGTCCAGCACTGCCTGCACGCCTCGCGCGTGCTGCACATGGAGCGCCTCGACCTGACCTGCGGGCCCATCTCCATCGAGGTGCTCGAGCCTCTGCAGAAGCTCAAGGTCGTCGTGGCCCCCTCCAACGGCGTCGCCGCCGAGCTGATCTTCGAGGGCCGCACCTTCCCGATCGAAGAGCCGCGCTTCATGCGCCGGATCGGACCGCGCGCCTTCATGGATTACACCCGCCTGACCCAGAACTGCCGGATCACCGGCTGGATCGAGATCGACGGCGTCCGCAAGGAGATCGCCGCCGGAACCACCGGCACCCGCGACCGTTCCTGGGGCGTGCGCCCGGTCGGCTCGCCTGACCCGCAGCCGATGGTTCCCGCGACGCTGACCGGCTTCTTCTGGCAGTGGACCCCGCTGAACTTCGCCAAGCGCAGCGTCTATTTCCACATCAACGCCGACGCGGATGGCGAGGCCTGGAACACCCGGGCGGTGATCGCTCCGGACGGCGCCGGCCCGGACGGCTTCTACGAGACCGAAGCCGCCAAGATGGAGGAGGTGAAGCTCATCGCCGGAACCCGTCACGCCAGCACCGGCACTCTGAACATCCCGCTCAAGCAGGGCACGGCCTCGGTTCACTTCGAGCCGCACATCACCTTCTTCATGCGCGGCATCGGCTATGGCCATCCGGAATGGCGGCACGGCGGCTACAAGGGCGAACTGGTGGTCGAGCGCGAGGACATCGATCTGGCCAAGGTCAATGCCGCCTCGCCGGAAAACTGGCACATCCAGGCCATTTCCCGCGTGACCCTCTCCATGCCGGGCGAGGCTCCCGAGACCGGGACCGGCGTGTTCGAGCAGCTGATCCTCGGGCCGTATCAGCCCTACGCCATCGCCTGATCGGCCAAGCCGGTCGGCCTATGCGAAGCCCTCCCCTAGCGGGAGGGCTTTTGCGTTCGACGTCTGCTGCGGCCTCGCAGCGCATGACGCTCGGCTGACCCCAAGCTTGCGCGCAACCGCCCGCCCCGTCACAGTCGCGGAATTAAACGACCGTTCGACGCCTCCATTCCGCGTCCTCTTCGAAAGCTTGAGACTTTGACGATTTCGGTGACCGCGGCGCGCGCCCAAGCGCCTGCAAACCCCCTCGCCTCCGTCGACGCCCTGATCGAGGGCCTGGCCAGCGTGGGCTATATCGCCTCGCGGCGGATCGCGACGGCGCTCTACATGGCCGCCAATCTCCAGAAGCCGATCCTGGTGGAAGGCACCGCCGGCGTCGGCAAGACGGAGCTGGCGCTCTCCACCGCCAAGCTGCTGGGCCAGCCGCTGATCCGCATGCAGTGCTACGAGGGCCTCGACGAGTCCAAGGCCCTGTACGAGTGGAAGTACGGCAAGCAACTGCTCTACACCCAGATCCTCAAGGACCGGATGGGCGAGGCCCTGGCCGACGCGCCCGACATGGACGCGGCCATGGACCGGCTGCACGGCATGGGCGACCTGTTCTTCTCCGAACCCTTCCTCGAGCCGCGTCCGCTGATGAAGGCGCTCAAGGAGGACGACGGCTGCGTTCTGCTGATCGACGAGATCGACAAGTCGGACGAGGCCTTTGAGGCCTTCCTGCTGGAGGTGCTGTCGGCCTACCAGGTGTCGATCCCCGAGATCGGCGTGCTCAAGGCCAAGACCCCGCCCCTGGTCTTCCTGACCTCCAACAACGTCCGCGACCTGGGCGACGCGCTCAAGCGCCGTTGCCTGCACCTGCACATCCCGCTGCCCGAGGCGGCACTGGAGGAGAGGATCGTCGCCTCCCGCGTGCCCGGCATAGAGGCGACCCTGACCCGCCAGCTGGTGGCCTTCGTCCAGTCGCTTCGCACGCTCGATCTGCGCAAGTCGCCGTCGATCTCCGAGACCGTCGACTGGGCCCGCGCCCTGATCCTGCTGCACGCCGACTCCCTGGAGCCGGAGCTGGTGCGCGACACCCTGAACGTGATCCTCAAGTTCGAGCAGGACATCGTCGCCGTCGAGCCGCAGATCGTCGAGCTGATCCGCAAACCCCTCGGCTGAGACCGCCATGCAAGGGACGATGGAGGACTTCTTCCGCGCGCTTCGGGCCGCGGACGTCCGCGTCACGCCGGCCGAGGCGATCGACGCTCACCTGACCGTGGCCTGCGTAGGCTACGCCGACCGCGAGCTGCTGCGCGACGCCCTCTGCGCGACGCTGGCCAAGTCTGAGGACGAGGTCGACCGCTTCGAGGCGACCTTCGACACCTTCTTCGCCCGCGACGCCTTCCAGATTCCGCCGGCAGCCGGCTCGGCTGAAGGGGACCGGTCCGGCGCGGACTCCTCGGCCCCCGAGGTCGCCGGGTCGCCGCTGGCCCAGATGCTGCTCGAGGGTGACGTCTCGGGCCTGGCCCAGGCGATGGAGGCCGCGGCTGAGTGCGCCGGGGTCAACGAGATCCGCCTGTCCACCCAGCGCAGCCGCATGACCCGCCGATTGCTGGACGAGATGGGCCTGGCCGAGATCGAGAAGATCCTCGCCAACTCCCGCAGGCTGGCAGAGGGCGAGGGTCTGGCCGATCGCCTGGACGCCCGCCGCAGGGCCCTGGTCGCCGAGGCCCAGCGCTATGTGGAGCGCCAGCACGAGCTCTACGCCGCAGGCTCCGGCAAGGCGCTGCGCGAGGAGCTGCTGGCCCGCAAGGCGCTGAACGCCGAGGCCGGGATCGACCCGGCGGACCTGGCGATGATGCAGGCCCTGGTCAAGCGCATGGCCAAGCGCCTGGCCGCCCGCTACAGCCGCCGTCGGAACCGCGCCCGCAAGGGTCACATGGACGTGCGCAAGACGCTTCGTCGCAGCATGGCCCACGGGGGCATCCCCTTCGAGATCGCCTGGAAAACGCAGAAGGTCGACAAGCCGAAGCTCGTCGCCATCTGCGACGTGTCCAAGTCGGTGGCCGCCGCCGCCCAGTTCCTGCTGACCTTCCTCTATGCGCTCAACGAGGTGGTCGACCGGATGGACGCCTTCGCCTTCTCCGGCCGGCTGATCAGCGTCAACGACGTGCTCGACGACCACGGGGTGGAGGGCGCGATCCTCAATGTGCTCTCCAGGATCGGATTCCAGCAGACCGACTACGGCAAGGCGCTGGCGGACTTCTGCGAGAACCATCTCGACGGCCTGGACCGCCACACCACGGTGATCTTCCTAGGCGACGGC
>Ga0153916_10004028_pt1 | contig 11045 bp, 10 predicted proteins | sample Opewatmetagenome_FD_109642 | JGI IMG/M metagenome (GOLD analysis project Ga0153916, IMG submission 109642) | Freshwater wetland microbial communities from Ohio, USA - Open water 3 Core 3 Depth 4 metaG | ecosystem: Environmental > Aquatic > Freshwater > Wetlands | place: USA: Ohio, Lake Erie...
AAGCTGCCGCGCAGCGGGACCTGGAACCAGAAGACGGCCACCGCAGCCACAAGGAACACGTCGATGGCACCGATGAGGCCGTAGGGGAGCAGCTTGCCGACGATGAGCTGCCAGCGGCCGAGCGGCGTGACGTTCAGCTGCTCGAGCGTGCCCAGCTCCTTCTCGCGAACAATCCCCATCGAACCGAGCACCGCGGTCATCACGAGCAGCAGCAGGGCAAGGACGCCGGGGATCATGAAGTCCTTGCTCTCGAGCTGCGGGTTGAACCAGACGCGCACCTGCGGATCGAAGGTACCGATGCGGCGGGGGCCGGCGGAACCGGGGCCGGCAAGGCCGAAGCCTTGCCCTGGCGGCGCGGCACGAGTGGCACCCAGCGTCTGCGCGTACATGGCGACGAGGTTCGTCGCGTACCCGAGCGCCACCGTCGTCGAATTCGCGTCCGTGCCGTCTGCGACCACCTGCACCGTGGCCGGCGTGCCCGAGCCGATGGCCCGTCCGTAGCCGGCCGGAATCGACAATGCCATCCACGCGCGGGCCCGCTCCAGATACGGATCGATCTGATCCACGGTCGTGACGACGCCGGCAATCGAGAAGTACGGAGAGGCTTCGAAGCGCTCGATCAGATCGCGGCTGGCCGGCGTCCGGTCCGCGTCGGCAATCACGACCGGCACGTTCTTCACGTCGGTCGTCGCTGCGTAGCCGAGGACGGCCAGCTGGAGGATCGGCGCGACCAGCAGCATGCGCAGCAGCTTCGGGTCCTGCCTCAGTTCGAGCAACTCCTTCCAGATGAGGAAGAGCGTTCGTCGCACGGTGTCACCCTCGCTCCCTGGCCAGCCTGATCGACGCGAGGCCGAGCGCGGCCGTGGCGTAGATGACGAGGGCGGCGAGTTCGCGCCACAGCATCGGCGCGCCGATTCCCTTCAACACGATGCCGCGAAGCGCCACGAGGAAGTAGCGCGCCGGCACCACGTAGGTGACCAGCTGTATCGGAACCGGCATGCTGGCGATCGGAAAGATGAAGCCGGAGAGGATGAAGGTCGGCAGGAACGCGACGATCAGGACGATCTGAAACGCCAGCAGCTGCGAGTCCGAAACCGTCGAGATGAACATGCCGGTTCCCAGCGCGCCGACGAGGAACAGCGACACCGCCAGCAGCAGGTCCAGCCAGGAGCCGCGCATCGGCAGATCGAAGAGCGCGATCGCCGCGAGCATGATCGCCATCGCCGAAGCGATCGAGATCAGCACGTACGGGATCGTCTTGCCGACGATGTAGGCCGGCGTGCCGATGGGCGCCATCCGCACCTGCTCCCAGGTGCCGCGTTCCTTCTCACGGACAATCGACAGCGCGGTCGACACCGCGCCGGTGATCATGGCGATGAACGCGATCAGGCCAGGCACGAGGAACAGCGCGCTCTTGAGTTCCGGGTTGTACCAGATCCGCGGCTCGGCCGAGACCGGCGGCGCGAGGCGGACGCCGCGCTGTTCGACGAGCAGGGATGAGGACACGCTGCGGACGATGGTGAGCGCGTAGCCCATCACTGCGCTGGCGGTGTTGGCATTGTCGCCGTTGATGAGTACCTGGACGCCTGCCGTCTGCCCGGTGTTGATCGCGCGGCCGGTCCTCTCGGGGATCACGAGCGCCGCCCGGATCTCGTTGCGGTCCATCAGATGGTCGATCGCCCGATCGTCTTGCACCGACGCCACCAGGTCGAAGTAGCCGGAATTGACGAACGCGGCGATGAGGGCGCGGCTCTCGACCGTCCGGTCGCGGTCCTCGACCGCGAGCGTCACGTGCTTGATGTCGAAGTTGAGCGCGTAGCCGTAGAGCAGCAGGAACATCACCGGCGCAAGGAGCAGGATCGACAACGTGCGCCGGTCGCGCACGATCTGGTGGAACTCTTTGCGTCCGACGGCCAGCGCCTTCCTCATGACCGCCCCGCCTTCTCCACCACGTCGAGGAACACGTCCTCGAGCGACGGCGGCACGGTTGCGACGCCGGGAATGTCGAATCCCTGCTCGCGGAGCCGGTCGCCGACGACCGCGGGCTGCACGGCCGTTGTCCGCAGCACCGCGTGGACGGCGGTGCCGAACAGGCTCGTCTTCTCGACGTCCGGCATGGCATCGAGCGCGCGCATGGCGGCCACGGTATCGGTCGCCTGCACCTCGACGATCGGCCGGTTCGCGAAGATCTCCCTCAGCTCGCTTGTCGTGCCGAGCGCCGCCAGCCGGCCGGCGTGAATCAGCGCCAGGCGATGGCAGTACTCCGCCTCGTCCAGATAGTGGGTGGTGACGAGAATCGTGACGCCGGAGGCGGACAGCTGGTTGATGAGGCGCCAGAAGCGCCGGCGTGACAGTGGATCGACGCCGCCGGTCGGTTCGTCGAGAAAGAGAATCGGCGGCTCGTGGAGGATGGCGCAGCCGAGCGCGAGGCGCTGGCGCCACCCGCCCGGCAGGTCGCGCGCGAGCATGTGTTCGCGGCCCTCGAGCCCGGCGATGTCGAGGACGAATCGGCGGCGCGCGGCGTATCTTCCGCCCGACAAGCCGTACAGGCCCGCGTAGAACCGGATGTTCTGGCTGACGGTCAGCAGCTCGTACAGCGAGAACTTCTGCGACATGTAGCCGATGCGTCGCTTCACGCCTTCGGGATCGCGCGCGACGTCGAGGCCGCCGACCACCGCGGAACCGGAGGTGGGGCGCAGCAGGCCGCACAGCATCCGGATGGTCGTCGATTTTCCCGCGCCGTTGCAGCCCAGGAAGCCGAAGATCTCGCCCTCGCGCACCTCGAACGACACGTGATCCACGGCCACGAACTGGCCGAACCGCCGGGTGAGATCGCGGACGACGATGGGTTCCATCCCCTGACCCCTGATCCCTGACCCCTGACCCCTGACCCCGCCTCCCGTTATCTTCCAACCGCACGGTTCAGCCGCGCCTCTGCCAGCTTCACGTTCGCCAGCGCCTGCGTGCGATCGAGTTCGGCCTGCAGCAGCGCTACCTGTGCATCCAGCACGTCGGTGCTCGTCGCGACGCCGCTCGCCAGTCGCTCGCCGAGGACGCGTCGCGCTTCCGCCGCCGCGTTCACGGCATCGACGGCGGCGGCCACGGCGGCGCGGCTCGATTCGACGTCGAGCCAGCGCTGGCGGACTTCCACTTCGAGCGCGCTGTCGAAATCAGCCAGCCGCTCCGCGATGGCCCGCTGGCTGGCCGCGGCCTCGGCGATGTCCGCGCGGACCCGGCCGCCGTCCCACAGCAACCAGCTGAAATTCAGGCTCGCGTCCCACGACTCACGGAACGCGCCCAGCCGCGGAAAGATCCGCGGGTTCGGCCGCGCGTAGTCGACGCCGCCGGCGAGGCCGAGCACCGGGCGCTTCCCTGCGAGCGCCGCCGCGCGTCGTTCGCCGGCTTCCGCGGCTCGTTTCGCGAGCGCCTGCCGCTCCGGCCGCGCCTGTCGCGCCTCGGCGACGAGCGGGCCGAACTGCATCGCGGGGGCAGGCGGCTCCTGGAGCGTCGCGTCCGGCTCGATGCGCGCGTCGGGCGGCAGGCCGACGAGCCGCGCCAGATCGACGGCGGAGAGATCGAGCTGATTGCGTGCCTGGATGAGGAGCATCTGCTGCCGCGATCGCTGCGCCTGCACCGACAGTACGTCGCTGGGCGGCACGAGTCCCACTTTCAGGCGGTTCTGCACATCCTGCAGCGACGCGTCCATCCGCTTCAGCGACTCCTCGAGCACGCGCACCGATTCGCGCGCGGTGACCAGCGCCCAGAACGCCCGCGTGACCTCGAGCTTCAGGTCGGCGCGCGCGACCTCCACGTCCTTGCCGCTGGCCTCGGCCTCCGCCTGCGCAAGGCGCTCGAGCGCGGCGGTGCGGCCGAACGTGTAGATCGGCCACTGCAGGTCGAGCCGCGAGCGGTAGTTGTCCGGGATGTCCGGGTAGATAGTCTGGAACGCGCGGTTCGGCAGGCCGACGCCGAACGGCTCGACGTGGTTCGTGCGCGTGTAGCCGGCCTGCACGGACACCTGCGGGCGGTCGGCCGCCTGGCGTCCCTCCCACGTGGCGCGCGCACTGTCCTGTCGCGCGCGCAACTCGCCGATGCGGTGGCTCGCGTCGAAGGCGCGCGCGATCGCCGCGTCGAGAGTGAGGTGTACCGGCGCGGGTGGCGGTTGTTGCGCAACCAGCCGGGCGGGCAGAAAGGTCACGCACAGAGCACTGGTCAAGAGAATCGCGAAACTTCTCATGCGTTGTCCCGAGGGCCGGGCCCCCGGCGCCGCGGCCCTTCGACCCGGCCCGGGGCGGGAAGCCCGGTTGTCGTCGATTGCCGCGCGGCGCTCGCCGCGTGCAGCACCTGGTTGATGAAGACGTCTTCGAGCGACGGGGAAACGGCGCGCGAGGCGCTGACGCTCACGCCCGCCCGCTCGAGCGCCGCACGAACCCGCTCCGGCGCACGCTCGTCGGCGCGTGCGAGACGCACGTGCAGCCGCTCGCCGAACGCGTGCACGTCGGCGGCGCCCTCGAGCGCAGCCAGGACGGCAGACGCCCGCGCCTGCGGTTCGGCAATCACTTCCACGACCTGACCCGGGTACTCGCCGCGCAGGTGTTCCGGATTGTCGAGCGCCAGCAGCCGTCCTTCGTGGAGAAGCCCGACGCGCGAGCACCGCTCCGCCTCGTCCAGGTAAGGTGTCGTCGCCACGATCGTGATGCCTTGCGAGAGGAACTCGGAGAGCAGCTTCCAGAATTCCCGCCGCGATACCGGATCGACGCCCGTCGTCGGCTCGTCGAGCAGGATCACCTCGGGTTCGTGGATCAACGTGCAGGCGAGCGCCAGCTTCTGCTTCATGCCGCCCGAGAGCCGCTCGGCCAGCCGGCGGCGAAACGGCGTCAGCTGCATCATGTCGAGCAGCCGCGTGCGCCGCGCGTCGTAGTGCTTGAGGCCGTGAATCTCCGAGAAGAAGGCGAGGTTCTCGTCGATGCTCAGGTCGCCGTAGAGGCTGAAGCGCTGCGAGAAGTAGCCGACCGATCGCGTGATGGCGACGTGCTCGCGAACCGGATCGCGCCCGAGCACGCGCACCGCCCCCGAGTCGGCCGCAAGCAGGCCGCACAGCAAGCGGATGGTGGTTGTCTTGCCCGCGCCGTCGGGGCCGATCAACCCGAACATCTCGCCGCGCCGCACGTCGAACGTCACGTCGCGCACGGCGACCGTGGCGCCGAAACGTCTGGTGACGTTCGTCATCGACAGCGCGATCGAGTTGTTCCCGGCGGTCATCTGCCCACCAGCCCTACCCGCCCTGCCCGCCCGGCCTCACCGCAGCGGGATGTCGGCTTCGACCGGCATTCCTTGCTTCAGCGTTCCCTGCCGATTGTCCACGGTGATCTTCACGCGATAGACCAGCTTCGAGCGTTCTTCGGCCGTCTGCACGTTGCGCGGCGTGAACTCCGCTTTCGGCGAGATGAAAGTAATCGTGCCGGGAATCGCCGGACCGCCGGCGTCGGTGTGCAGCGTCGCAGGCTGGCCGAGCCGGATGCGCGGCACGATCGGTTCGTCGATATAGACGTTGGCCCACGGGCGATCGAGGTCGGAGATCGCGACAACCGGCGTCCGCGGCGCGATCGTTTCTCCCGCATCGACCAGCTTCTGCGTGACGATGCCCGCGACCGGGGACTTGAGCGATGCGTCGGCCAGGTTCTGCTGAAGCGTCGCGATCTGCGCATCGCTGACGGCTAGGCGCGCGCGCGCCGCCTGGATCTCCTGCGGGCGGGCGCCGGCCTGCAGCCGCGCCAGTCCTTCCCTCGCGGCCCGCATGCGTTCCTGCGCCGACCGCAGCCGTGCCTGCGCCACGTCTCGCCGGCTCGCCGCATCGTCGCGCTGCTTCTCGGTACCGGAGTTCGACTTCAGGAGCGTCTCGAAGCGCTTCAGGTCCAGCTCGGCCGACGCCAGATCGTCGCGCGCCGCGGCGGCGTCGGCTTCAGCGCTTGCCGCCTGGGCCTCGGCCTGGCGGATGTCTTCAACGCGGGAACCGGCGAGCAACAGGCGCAACTGCGCGTCCGCCTGATCGCGGTCTGCGCGGGCACGGCGGAGCGCGAGTTCCGTGTCGGTCGTGTCCAGTTCCGCGAGGAGCTGTCCGATTGCCACGCGGTCGCCTTCGGCGAAGTGAATCGCGACGATCCGGCCCCCGACCTGCGGAGAGACCTGCACCTCGGTCGCCTCGACGTACCCGGACGCGCGGATGGAGTTGGACGGCGCCTTCTGCCGGCACGCCGTCGCGAGGGGCATTGCCAACATCGCGATCAGGACCACGTGTGGGCTGCAGCGTCGGATCATGCTTTTCTCCCCGATTGGACGGCACGCGGCCGCCACCCTGACGGCGTCCGGACGGATCGCGGGGTCCCCGGCGCGGCAGCCCCGGGGACCCCAACGCGGCCAGCCGCGTTGGGGTCCGAGAAGCGTTGGGGTGGACCGGCGCCGGGGTGCATGGCGGAGGGCATCAACAAGCGGCGAAGCACGCGCTGCAGGTGCGCGCGAAGCGCATCCGTCTCGCAGTTCCAGTCGCCGGTGCCTTTCAGCTGGCTCATCGCCTGCCGCACCGGCGCGCCGCCGAGAAACAGGATGAGCGGTCCGACGAACGTGAAATAGACGAGCAGCGGCCGCACCGGTTCGAAGCGGCCCATCCGCCGGCCTTCGTCGACGACCGAGGCGATCGACTGATAGAGGACGCTCATCGCGCGCAGCATCTGTGGATCGAGATGGCGCGCGCCTTCCGCGATCTCGCGCATCATGATGGGCGGCAGCTCCGGATGGGCGAAGACGCGCCCGGTGATCATGGCGACCAGAGCGTCGAGCTTCTCTTCGGGCGGGGAGTCGCCGGCCACGATGGCGCGCGCCTGCTCGCCGGCGGGCTCGAACAGGTTGCGGAGGATGGCGTGGTAGAGGCCGGCCTTGCTCCTGAAGTGGTAGTAGATCATCGCCTTGTTGACGCCGGCCTCGCGTGCGATGCGATCGACGCCGGCGCCCGCGTAGCCGCGGGCGGCGAATTCGCGCGTGGCGGCGGCGAGGATCGTGTCGCGGGTGAGGCCGGGCGCCCGGCCCGGCGGGCGGCCGATGCGGCCCGCGCGGTGCCGGGTTGCGGGCCGGGGAGGCCGGGACGGGCCGCCGACAGGGCCGCCGCTCGCTCGCATGGTCATAACTAACAGGTTAGTTAATACCGGCCAGGGCCGGATGTCAAGCCGCCGGCCTCGGGTTCCGTCTGCCTGGTCCGCCCGGTCTGGAACAATCCGTGAGATCGGCGTAATCTGCGGATGAAACAATCGGCGGAGTCGGCGGACGAAATGTCTCCCACCCGCATCGTCGTCGCCGGCGGCACCGGCGTGCTGGGCCGCGCGCTCTCGGACGGGCTGGCGGCTGGCGGCCACGACGTCATCGTCCTGACGCGGCACCCCTCGTCTGTGACGGTCGACCCATCGAGTGCCGCCACTCCGCACGCGGGCGTACGCCTCGCCCAATGGACACCGGACGGCACCGCCGGGCCCTGGGCCGCCTTCCTGGACGGCGCGGCCGCCGTCGTAAACCTCGCTGGCGAATCCATCGCAGCCGGCCGCTGGTCTCGGACCCAGAAGGCCCGCCTTCGCGAGAGTCGTTTCGACGCCACGCGGAGCCTGCTCGCCGGCCTCGCCGCCTGCACGACGCCCGCGAGCATCTTCGTGAGCGGGTCGGCGATCGGGTACTACGGCCCCCGGGGGGACGAGCGGCTCACGGAAGACTCGCCGCCCGGTTCAGATTTTCTCGCGGATCTGTGCGTGGAGTGGGAAACGATCGCCCGGCGCGCAGCTGCGTATTCGCGCCGCGTGGTCGTCGTGAGGACCGGTCTCGTCCTCGGTCGGGAGGGCGGCGCGCTCCCCCGGATGGTTGCGCCGTTCCGGTTCTACGTCGGCGGCCCGATCGGATCCGGATCGCAGTACGTGTCCTGGATCCACATCGACGACTGGGTGGCGCTCGTCACGTGGGCGATCGCCGACCCGTCGGTCAGCGGCCCGATCAACGCCACTGCGCCGAATCCCGTCACCAACCGCGAATTCGCGCGAGAGGTTGGCGCCGTGCTCCATCGTCCCGCGTGGTTGCCGGTGCCGGCCATCGCGCTTCGCGCGCTGCTTGGCGAAATGGCCGACGCGCTGCTTCTCGGCGGCCAGCGCGTGATCCCCGAACGCACCCTCGCGCTCGGATTCCGGTTCCGCCATCCGGAACTGATGCCAGCGCTGCAGTCGGTGCTGCGAAAAACGTAATGGGGTCGGGAGCGATTACAGGATCAAAATCGCTCCCGACCCCATTGCATCACCGCCTGAATCCCGATTCCTGATTCCTAGTACGCTGCCAGCTTCCTCAGCGCTCCCGTGATCCTGTCCGCGTTCGGCAGGTTCGCCTGCTCGAGGACGTGCGCGAATGGGCAGTGCGTGTCGGGATAGGTGATCCTCAGGACCGGCGCGTCCAGCGACTCGAAGCGCTCCTCGGTGATCACCGCCGACAGCTCCGCCCCGATGCCGAGCGTCTTCACGTCCTCGTGCACGATCAGCACGCGGTTGGTCCTCTCGACCGACGCAAGAATCGCCTGCTTATCGTACGGCAGCAGCGACCGCAGATCGATCACCTCCACCTCGACGCCTTCACCGGCCAGGCGATCCGCCGCTTCGAGTGACGGCTGCACCATCGCCCCGTACGTGATGAGCGTGACGTCGTCGCCCTCGCGGCGCGTCGCCGCCTTGCCGATCGGCACGATGTCGTCGCCCTCGGGCACGGGACCCTTCGCGCGGCGATAGAGGTACTTGTGCTCCATGTAGATGACCGGGTTGTCGTCGCGGATCGCCGCCTTGAGCAGTCCCTTGGCGTCGTGCGGCGTAGACGGCGCGACGACTTTCAGCCCCGGCCGGTGGACGAACCACGCCTCCGGGTTCTGCGAATGGTACAGGCCGCCGCCGACGTTGCCGCCCGCCGGCGCGCGCACGACGATCGGAAGCGCCGCGCGTCCGCCGTACCGGTAGCGCAGCGTCGCCGCCTGGTTGACGATCTGGTCGAACGCGCAGGTGATGAAATCGCCGAACTGCATCTCCGCGACGGGGCGGTAGCCGCGGAGCGCCGCGCCGATGCTGACGCCGACGATGGCCGACTCCGAGATCGGCGTGTCGAGGCAGCGCAGCTCGCCGAACTCATCGTACAGCCCCCGCGTCGCGCCGAAGGCGCCGCCGTACGGTCCGACGTCCTCGCCGAGCACGAAGACTTTCGGATCGCGGCGCATTTCTTCGAAGAGCGCCTCGCGAATGGCTTCGAGGTAGGTGACGTCCTTCATGGCTTGCGAACTGTCCGAAGGTCCGACGGTTTGACTTTCGGACTTCGGACGACGGCGTCAGGCGCACAGGTCCGTCACCGCTTCGGCCGGATCGGGATCCGGGCTGCTCTCCGCAAACGCCACCGCGTCGTCGACCATCTGCTTCACGCGCGCTTCGATCTCCTGCAGCTTCTCGGGCGTCAGCACGTTACGGTCCTGCAGGAACGTCGTGAAGGTCGGGATCGGATCGCGGCTGCGCCACATCGCCAGTTCTTCCTCGGTGCGGTAGAACGCCTTGTCGTGCTCCGAGTGTCCGTGCCAGCGGTACGTCTTGCACTCGATCAGCGTTGCCCCGGCGCCGCTGCGGGCGCGCTGGATGGCGCCCTGCGTCGCCTGGTAGACGGCCAGCACGTCGTTGCCGTTCACGGCCACGCCATCGAACCCGTACGACTCGGCCCGCTTGGCCACGTCCTCGATCGCCATCGCGCGTTCGAACGGCACCGAGTAGGCGTAGAAATTGTTCTCGCAAATGAAGACGACGGGCAGCTGCAGCACGCCGGCCATGTTCAGGCCCTCGTGGAAGTCGCCCGTGTTGCTCGCGCCCTCGCCGAAGTAGGCCAGCACCACGTTGTCGCTCTGCTCCATCTTGAAGCTCAGGCCGAGGCCGGCGGCGACGGGCAGGTTCGAGCCGAGCATGCTCGTGCTGCCGAAGATTCCGAGTTCGGGCACGCCGCTGTGCAGCGAAGAATCGCGGCCCTTCGACAACCCGGTCGTCTTCCCGAACATCTGCGCCATCATCACGCGCGGCTCCACGCCCTTCATGAAAAAGGTACCGAGGTCGCGGTGCAGCGGGCAGATGTAGTCCTCGCGGCGCAGGCCGTAGCACGTACCGACGACGATCGCTTCCTGGCCGATGCCCGAGTAGATGCCGCTGCGGACCTTGCCCTGACGGACCAGGATGCTCAGGCGCTCGTCGAAGCTGCGAATCAGCTTCAGCCAATAGAGCATCTCCAGCAGTTCGTCCGGCGAGAGCTTGAACTTGGTGCGCTTGATGGAAGGCATGGGGCTGATGCTTGTCGGCTTCAGGCTTCGGGCTTCAGGCTCCGGGCGTTTGGCCTTGGACTTTCGGCCAGGCTTACGGCGGCCTGGCACCGGCTTCGGCAAAGGGGAGACCCAACCTTCAGTCTACCATCGGGATGGGAAGCTCGTCAGGAACCAGGCAGCGCCAGGCGGCCATCAACTCCCGGCCTGCCGCCTGAATCCGCCTACCGCCCTCCGCCTGCCGCCTGTCCCCCGAGGCTGATCAGGTTCGCGAACAGCTCGTACGCGCCGTCGGTACCGGCCGGCAGCTGGCGCCACAGGTTGAGGCCGACGTAGCTTTCACCGGCGGCGAGTCCGCGCGGTTGGGCATGGGTCCCGAGAGACACGAGAACGAAGGACAGGAGGACGGCGGCGAGGGCGAAGCGTCTTGTTGTCATGGAAGCTCTTGTTGCTAATATACGACGCGCGAAGGCAACCACGAGAAGGAGATTCAATGCAGGTAGGTGCCGTGGCTGTAGTGATGGCGTTGGCGCTCGGCGGAGCCCAGGCGCCCGCGCAGAAGGCGGACCCCTGGTCGGCCTATCGCTTCCTCATCGGTACATGGACGGGCGAAGGACAGGGCCGGCCGGGGACCAGCAGCGGAACGGCCACGTTCAAGCTGGACCTCGATGGCCGGATCATCGTTCGAACGAAC
>Ga0153916_10004029_pt1 | contig 11041 bp, 5 predicted proteins | sample Opewatmetagenome_FD_109642 | JGI IMG/M metagenome (GOLD analysis project Ga0153916, IMG submission 109642) | Freshwater wetland microbial communities from Ohio, USA - Open water 3 Core 3 Depth 4 metaG | ecosystem: Environmental > Aquatic > Freshwater > Wetlands | place: USA: Ohio, Lake Erie, Old...
CGTGTTGATTAACGCCTGTCACCCGAAGGACGTTGAGTACGCTGTGAACAGTGTCCGTGAAGGCATTCGTCAAGGAGGCAAGAAACCTGAAGACGTCGATGTCGCAGCTTACACTTCGTTCTCTGTTCATGAAGACTTGAAGAAGGCAACAAAAGCAGCTGTTCCAGTCGTCTCCTTCATCGTTGCTGGCAGCCCAAGCTTGCTCTTGGAAAGGCATGGAATTGACTTGAAAAAAGCCGAAGAGATTCGTGAAGCCTTAAAAGCAAACGATTGGGGTCGAGCGTTCGGTGGCGTCACTCCAGAAATGATTGAGGCTTTTTCAGTGTGTGGCACGCCTGAAATGTGCACAGAGAGAATCGCCTTACTCCTGAAATCTGGGATTTCACAGTTTGTCGTCGGTTCACCCATAGGATCCAACGTGCGCGAAGCAATCAACCTCATAAGTCAAAAAATAATCCCACACTTCCAGACCCAAAGTTAAACGGGCTCGAAGCAGTACTCGATTCCCTGAAAATCCTCCATAAACCGTTCAACATCACTTTTCACTTTGTTTACATTTTCGTCTTTGATCACTGCTCTTTCCATGAACTCTGCGATCCTGTGCATCTCTGCCCTTTTCATTCCTCGGCGCGTTGCTTCACAGACTCCGACTCTTACGCCGCAGTCAACGATTATGTTACTCTTCTCCAGTCTTCTCGCCACTTTTCTGCCCTGCCTGTAAGCGCCAAAATCCAGATACACTTGATGTGACTTCGTATGTCCAAGATTCGAGCAGACTGCGGGGAATCCTGATTGTGCCAACGCTTTACCGAGTGCTTGAGCGTTTGAAATCACTTGCCTAGCGTATGACTTGCCGAATTTTCGCATCTCTTCTAACGCAACAGTCAGTGCGGCAACACGGTTCCAGTGCACGTTGTCCACCAGTCCAGGGTGGATTTGGGATTCGATGATTTCTCCGTGTTCTCTGTCAGCAAGTATGATTCCGCCTTGTGGTCCAAAAAGGCTCTTGTGAGTCGAGCCGAACAGAACCGACGCTCCCTCCCGCAACGGGTCTTGAAACTCCTTTCCGCCGATTAGCCCCAAAACATGCGATCCATCATAACTGACTTGGGCGTCAATTTCCTGTGCAGCTTTGGCGATTTCTTCGACTGGGTGAGGGAACAGGAACAGACTTGTTCCGAAAATTACTGCTCTAGGTCTCTTTTGATGGATAAGCTCTATTGCTTCATCGATTTCTATGTTCATGTTTTCTCTTGAGAATGGGAAAGCTACGTTTTCAAGTCTGAGAAATCTTGGCACACCTTGTTTGCCGATTCCTGAGTATCCACCGTCTTCTGGCGAGACCGTGAGAATCGTGTCTCCTGGTTTCGTGAAACAAGAAAGAAAAATCATGTCGGCAGTGTGGCCAGAAAGAGGCTGAAGGTTCGCTGTTTCAGAATCAAACAGTCTTGCGGCGGATTCTTCTCCTTTCTGTTCTATCTCATCGGTGAACTGTGTGCCCATGTAGAATCTGTCTTTGGATGTGTATCTGTGTCCAAAGTCAGATGAGAGAAGCCTGCGAACGGTTGGACTAGTCACGTTTTCTGAGGGGATGAGGTTAATGCAGATTCTTCGCCATTCCTCGTGTCTCTGGGTCAAGTTAAGAATTTCATCAATCATGCCCGTCTCGTCCTTGCTCGAGTTGTGTCCAATGGTTTTCAATGCGTTAGCTGATTAAGTTAGCGATTGAAAGTAGATTGTCAGTACACTCCTTTCTATATCCTCATTTATTGGAGATTGAAGAAGATCAGGACTTTTAAAGGAGCATCGTCCATGATGAAGAAGATAAATTACAGGGCTTTTTTTAGTTCGTTTCCTTCTTTCAGGTCAGTAACATATAATAAGTTATGCTAGGCATAGTAATTTAGAGATGTGAGGAGAACTGTGAGGTACTCTAAATGATGAGAAAACTTCTTGCATTTGCGATGGCTCTGTTGATTTTGTTGAATATTTTTGGCGTGGTCGTCTCTGCGTCGCCCGTAAGTGTTGAAGAACCGAATCCTAACACCGCTAACTGGCAATCTGGTGTTCCAGAAGCAGGCAGTATGAGTCAATCTAGCGCCCTGGCCTCAGGCAACAGCACGGGTCAGAGCGGTAAAAAAAACGTAGTTGACTCTCAAAGTCTGAATGACAGTGACAAAAGAAATTCTGTTGAGCCAAGCGTTTGGAACACTTCGTTTTTTTTGGAGGGAGATCATGGAATTTTCGTTGTGGGCCTCCACAGAGAAAGGACTGATGGCTACTCAAAACTGGAAGGCGTCGTGACAAGAAACCGTGGAACAATCATCAATTCAATTTCTCTTAACCGTGAAGTCATCGCAGCTGTCGTTAGAGTTCCTACAGAAACGATTTCTACTTTTCTGGTCCAAACCAGAGACAACGATCTGTCCGAATACATAGAGCCTAATCTTAAGTTTCAGACGCAATTTACACCAAAAGACCCATACTGGAACATGCAGTGGGGTCCAGCGAAAATAGGCGCGGATTGGGCGTGGAACACCACAACAGGCAGTCATTCAATTCTAGTCGCGGTGGTCGACACTGGAATCTACTATTCTCATGAGGATTTAGCTGCGAACTATGTTCCGTTGGGCTACGATTGGGTGAACAATGATCCGGATCCGACAGACGACTATGGACACGGAACTCACGTGGCAGGAACGATTGCAGCGGCACTGAACAACAGTATAGGTGTAGCGGGACTTGGGAATGTTCGGATAATGGCTGAAAAAGGCCTAGACGAGTATGGATTTGGCACTGAGGATGTGCTCGCAAAGGCGATTATTCACGCAGTTGACCAAGGTGCAAACGTAATCAGCATGAGTTGGGGTGGAACGGGCAATAGCAAGCTGATCTATGATGCAATAAGATACGCTTACGATAAAGGAGTGTTGCTGGTTGCAGCGGCTGGAAACTCTGGATCAAGCACAAGATTATACCCTGCGGCCTATGATGAAGTGATCGCCGTCACGGCAACTGACAGGGACGATTCGATGGCGTGGTTCTCAAGCTTCGGTGACTGGGTCGAGTTGGCGGCTCCAGGTGTCGATATTTACTCAACTGTTCCGTGGGGGTATGCGTCTGCAAGCGGCACTTCTATGGCTGCTCCTCATGTCTCGGGGCTTGCGGCGCTTGTTTGGAGCAAGTTTCCTAATAAGACTCGGGACTGGGTGAGAATGTGGCTGCGGTACACAGCCTTGGATCTCGGTAGTCTTGGCTTTGATGTTAACTATGGATATGGAAGAATAGACGCTAGAAAAGCCATAGAGCAGGCTCCTCCCGAACTCGACCTAATCGTTTCTTCTGGGAAGGCTCCTCATTTTGTTGAACCCGGGAGCAAAGCAGGTATTAATGCAACGGTGCTGAATTTTGGAGCAAGAAGTCAGAACGACACGTTAGTGCAGCTGTTCGCAAACAGTAGCCTCGTTGATTCCACGCTTATAAATTTCATACCCAGTGGTGGGTCATCGCATGTTTCGCTGAACTGGTCCCCGATTGTTGAAGGACGATACAACATCACTGTTTACGTGGTGCCTTCCGCGGGCGAAACGGTCATCGAGAACAATAGATTGCAAATTAGTATTTCTGTGGGCTTTCCGCTCAAGGTTTTTGTGTTGAATTCGGCAGGAACTATGGTGACTGATGCGTGGGATTCACTTAACAGTGAGTGGGCTCTTTTTGGCAACAAGTTGATTTTCATCGACTACAAAACACTGGATAAAGAGAACATATCTTACGAAGACTTGGTTGCCTCGGACGCTGATGTCTTAATAATTTCGTGTGCCTATAGCTCAGCGTACGGGTGGCAGTTTACAGACGCCGAGATAGATGCAATCAAGCAGTATGTCTTTGAAGGTCATGGACTTATCGCCACAGCTGGCACATTTTTCTTCGACGTTCCGAACAACAACAAGCTGGCGTCACTATTTGGAATAAATGAGACCATTATCTGGGATTCGACTTTGACAGATCTTCAACACATCAAGGATCCAGCGCATCCGATTTTCAAAAACATTCCAAACCCGTTCATATTCCCATACAGTGGCACAGCACTGCCTTCAGATGGCAGATGGAGCGCGAATGAACTTGCGGGTGGAACCTACTTAGCCAAAGGGCACTTTGAAGAAAACGCCATAGTCGCATACAGAGGGCTAGTTTACATCTCTACTTGGATGGAGATTCTGCCTGATTACTACTTCTTTCCATTGCAGATCCTATACAACGCAATTACGTGGACTCAATACCAGAAACCTGCCCACGACTTAGCGGCCTTCTTGAGAACACCCAGGTTTGTCAAGCCTGGGGAATCTGCCGTTGTGAACGCAACAGTGGTGAACAAGGGTTTGAGCAATGAAACAAACGTCGAACTGTCCCTGCTAATCGACGATGTCGTAGTCAATACAGCAACGATTCCAGAATTGCAGACCGGGTCTTCGTTCACGATTAATTACACGTGGACCCCAACGGTTGAAAGAGGATATAACCTGACGGCTTATGTGAAACCGTTGCCAAACGAGGAATCTTTAGAAAACAATGTTAATGCCAAAATCATTTTTGTTCACTTCCCAGTTTTTGTTTTGTGGGACGACACCAAAGACTTGGATGGTGATGAACTATTCGGCAATTACTTTCCGCTCTATCAATTATTGACGGAGCGAGGCTACATAATAGACGAATTGGACACCGGCCCGATCAATGCAAGCATCATCGCAGGATATGATGTCTTCGTGCTAATGGATCCAGAATTGGATTTTTCTTCAAGTGAGATAACTGGCATTCAACAATGGGTCGATGGTGGTGGAGCACTCTTGATAGTGCCGGACGGTGGCTATCCTGCTTCGATAGACTCTCTAATGATGCCATACGGTGTTCGTATGACAGGTTGGGCGGGAGGTTTCGGCTCCACTTCAGATATAGTCAAACATCCAATAACTGAGGGAGTAAATTCTATATTCGTCAATGCTGTGCGTGAAATCCAAGTCGCTTCGCCTTCTGTGAGCTTGGCGTGGACAACCGATTATGTTCGAATGGCTTTTCTATCAGCAACTGAAGGTCCCAGGGTTGTAGTTGCATCTGACAGCAACATCATGGACAATTCTGGTTTGGGAATGGACGACAACACGCAACTCATGTTGAACATTTTTGCATGGCTAAGCACTAAACCTGAGCACGAACTAAGTGTGTCTCTTGATTCACCATTCTTCATCGAACCAGGAAACTCAACCATTCTAAACGCAACCGTGCGAAACCTCGGGCTTAAAGATGAAGCCAACATAGAGCTGCAATTGCTGATCAACGGAACCGCGATCAGCTCTGTCATAATTCCAGAGTTAATCGCAAAATCCAATCATACACTGCATCAACTGTGGGCTCCAACAGTCTTGGGCATCTACAACGTTACCGCTTATGCTCCACCTTTGCCGCAGGAGCAGACTTTCACGAACAACGTAGCATCAGTGCGGGTCAGAGTGTCTCACGCGTTTGGACGCGTGGCTGTTCTAGACTCAACGGAGGATCCATGGTACTTTGTCGGAAGCATAAACAACGACTATCAAGTGCTCGTCGATGGATTAAACAGTCAAGGTTTCTACGCATTGGGAGTAACAAACGATCAGATCGCGAATGGGATTCTGAGTACTTTTGATCTCTTTGTCATGGTTGACAACATTCCAAGTGACGCTGCAGCATCATATGTGGTTGATTTCTGGTCTAAGGGAGGCGGCATTATCGCATTTGACAGTTCTATCTGCTTCTTGAACCACTTTGGAATTCTGCCACCGGAAGCCGTTCCAGGCAACGGTCATGGACTGTATTGGGACTACGGAACTGGTCCTGCGGGGAAAATCTCAAAGAATCACCCTGTTACGGCAGGATACGATATTAATCAAATTGTGTATGGCACGGCCGGGGACGCAGAATATTTTGTTGACTATTTGGCTATAACGAGTGCCTTTCCGTATTATTCCATGCTTGTTCAAGACGTGAACAAAGACAACAGAGCGTACGTTTCTGCTTACGAGCCTCCGGCTGCAGGAAGAACTGTCCACATCTGGGATCAGCAACACTGGAGAAACAGCGCTCTTCAACTGATGATACTGAATGCAGTGGAATGGGTGAAAAAACCAATTCGCGACGTCGCCATCGTCAACGCTATTCCATCAACTTCCTCAATTATCGAGGGAGATACTTTGGGTATCGATGTCGTCGTACAAAACCGGGGAAATGTTACCGAGACTTTCACTGTCACTGCACGAGCGCTGTCCTTAAACTCGACCAGAATCTATCTTGAACCATCGGACTACTTGTTTGATGCAGCCACAGTGAATGTAGGCTACGAATTCAACGTAACGGTGAAAGTGCACGATGTCAAGGACCTCGCATCTTGGCAGGTCAGAATCAACTTCAACGATTCAATCATCAATCCTACGCGCTGGTTTGAGCCGGTCTGGAACTTGTCTTACGTCTTTTATGGTAGAGGGACGTTCGCGGTTCCGCCTCCTCCTCAAATCCTTTATTATCATTGGGGTCCGGGTTCAGGCTCTGTTCAGGCAGGAAGCATGATTTTGCCGATGCAGACTGGAACTGGCTTCAACGGAGATGGATTAGTCGCCATCTTCGAATTTGAGATAATAGCGATTCCGTCAACAAGCGAGACTTATTCTTCGGTTCTGATGATTGATAACCCCGACACCAACTTGCTCGATTCCAACGTAGATGAAATCCCGACATCTAAGAAAGATGGATATTATTCGCTAGGCTGGGGTGGGTCTCCTCCTCCACCGGAGCCTCCTGACTTCTACATCATCGGAACCAAAACAGTGACCAAGCTCGCTCCTCGTGCAAACGTGACTCTTGTGTTCTTATGGGACACCGGCGGCGTGTTTCCACGCTACTACAGGATAATCGCAGAAACCAGCGAAGTTCCAAACGAGATTGACATAACCAACAACATTTACGCAGATGGAACCATACGAATAATGAAGGCGCCCAAGGCTGACTTCTCCTACACACCGCTGTTCGCGAAAGCAGGCGAAGCCGTGACTTTCGACGCTTCGAATTCGTCACCCAATGGAGGTGTAATCGTCAATTACACTTGGGATTTCGGTGATTCAAATGTGACAAGCACCACTGGTCCTGTTGTGACTCATGCCTACTCAACTAGCGGCTACTACAATGTCACACTAACGATCAGGGACAATGAAGCTCTGGAAGCCTCAACATCTAAGGCAATATATGTTTTCTACCGTGACGTTGCCGTAGTCGAAGTCGCTCCGTCGACTAACCAGACATACATAGGACGCATAATCGACATCAACATCACGATTAAGAACAAAGGAGAAGTAACAGAGAACTTCACGCTCATACTGTACTGCAGCATCATTGATGAAGGCATGAACCGACAACAAAGCTCTGAAAGCATGATTCCTGGAAGCATCATCGAGACAAAGGACATAACAAACATGCTGCCTGGTGAATCTCGAACACTGGTCTTTCACTGGAACACGATAGGCGTTGGCTCAAATCGTTATCTGCTCACTGGCCTAGCAACCCCGGTCTTCGGAGAAACCCATACAGCAGACAACACTAAGCCAAGCACTGGTCCGGTGAGAGTCAAGATAGTAGGCGATGTAAACGGTGACGACAAGGTTGACATAAAAGATCTGGCTATAGCTGCAAAGAGCTACGGTTCAAACATTGGTTACCCGACGTGGAGTCCAGATGCAGATCTCAACGACGATGGCAGAATTGACATTCGCGACGTAGTGATAATAGCCCGAAACTTTGGAAGAGTTGTCTGAAAAACGGTAGCCATCTTCCTCTTTATTTTCTGGGAGAATGGCGATTGAACGCTGACCCTTGATTGATAAGCGGGATGCTCTGGGATTCCGTTCTTTCTTACGCTATTGGTGTTTCCTGTTTTATTCAATAGTCATATAGACGATGATGTATCCTTCGGCTTCGAGTGAGGTTATGTACACTTCGAAGGGAAATCCTTTTCCTTGCACCAATTCTGATACCGCTGGCTGCGATGAGCTGACACGTAGCGTTCCTATGAAGCCATATTGTCCCTGCGTCAGGTTGAATGGCAACGCGTCAACGGGGTCTGCATTTGAGAAGCTTGCGGTCACCTCGTGAGCTGGGCCTCCGACAGCCTTGATCGTGAACATTAGGCTGTACAGTTTGAGAAAGGTTTCGTTTGTATCTCTGAATGTTTTTATGTCGTAGCTGTCTGTTGTGGCGTTGAACGTTTGGAAGTAGTCTTTTGCTTGTGCCTTGTTCCCGTTTGGTGTTTGGGGTTGCGATGGTCGATAGAATGCTGCTGCGCCAACAAACACTGAGAATATCAGTATCACTACTAAGTAGGGTAGCATCCAGCTGCTTATCCTTAGTTTTCTTCGGTGTCTTGCCATTCTTACCACAATAAGGCTTTCCGCAAACATGAATTTACACTTTGCTCCTTAGGCAAAACGGGATGAATCAAACTTTTTATACCTCTGTTATCTTATTCATCGCCCAATGTGGGGAATTGATGTATGGGTATGCGTGCTTTTCTGATAAGAAGGATTTTACTGGTTATACCGACTCTGGTTGGGGTTACTCTGCTTATCTTTGCGGTTCTGCAGTTTTTCAGTCCGGAGCAAAGAGCTGTTATACTTATGAGTAAACCTGGCGCTAACATTCATGACGTCGTGAGGGAGTTTGGTCTCGATCAACCGGTTTGGGTTCAGTATGCGAATTGGATGAAGCAGATTTTGAGGGGAGACTTGGGTTGGTCAAACTCTATTAACATGTCAGTCAAAGATGTCATTCTTACGAGATGGCCCGCGACAGCAGAGCTCGTTTTGTTCTCTGCCCCCATCATTATTCTTCTTGGCATATACTTGGGTATCAAATCAGCTGTGCATCGTGATAAGCCACTCGACCACGCTACGAGGGTTGCGTCGATCATTGGCTGGTCTTTGCCTTCGTTCTGGTTTGGTACTATATTGCTTGCGATTTTTTGGGGTGGTTTGCACTGGATTACCAGAGGTCAATTGACTACGGATGCTACTCTGTACATAGATCTCTCGAAGGCTGCTGCTACGCCTTACTTTTTCAAGTACACTGGCTTTGTGACTATTGATAGTTTGCTGAATGGGCAGCTTTGGATAACGCTTGATGCTATTGAGCACTTGATTCTTCCTGCAGCCGTCTTGATTGTGATTCAAATAGCTTTGATCATCAGATTGATGCGTTCAAGCATGTTGGAGTCTCTTAACAAGCCTTTTGTGATTATGGCGAGAGCGAAGGGCTTGGCTCAGAATGAGGTCATCAACAAGCACGCAAGGAGAACCGCTTTGATTCCTGCAATCACGATGTCAGGATTGCTGATTGCTGGGATGCTAAACGGTCTAGTAATAACGGAAACCATCTTCGGAATTCCAGGCTTGGGCAATTGGGCAGCTACGGCTGCCATTCAGCTTGATATTGCTGCTGTACTAGGTTTTGCTCTTTTCTCTGGAGTGATCTTCGTCTTCTCAAATCTAATAGTTGACATACTCTACGCGTATGTAGATCCAAGAATTAGGTTGGATTGACAATGAACCCAAAAACAAGATTCAATGAATTCCGGGTGAGAATTAGCCCTAGCTTGGATGAATTCAGATTCATGCTCAAGAGAATGAGAAAGAGCCCTCTGTCAGTGGTTGGAATTGCCATCATTGTGTTCTTCGTAGCAATTGCTGCCTTGGCTCCTGTGCTTGCGCCTCCGAACTGGCCAGATCCGTTCAAGATACCTAACGTCAAAGGTAGTTTCGTGTCAACACCTAGTCCTCCAAGCGTGGACGCACCATTTGGAACAACGGAAAATCAGTACGACATTTACTATGGGGTCGTGTGGGGGTCAATTACTGCCTTTCGCACTGGCATCACAGTGACACTTGCCGCCATAATTATCGGGCTGATCATTGGAGGGATCTCGGCCTATTATGGTGGAGTTATCGATGAAATCATGATGCGGTTCACCGACATTATTTTCGCCTTTCCAGGTTTGATTTTGGCCATGGCGTTCGTCATAGCCATACCCCAAAAAATAGACATTAACTTAGGCATAACAACGTTGTCTTTCAGCTTGACTAGGCTAGACAAGGTGTTAATCTCTCTGGTAGTGGTCGGATGGGCAGGATACGCCAGATTGATTCGTGGTGAAGTACTCAGAGTGAAAACAGAGGACTACGTCGAAGCTGCGAAAGCAGTGGGGTGTTCTGATTTTAGAGTAATGGTTAGGCACATCTTGCCAAACGCAATTTATCCTCTGATGATTGCTGCATCGCTTGATATTGGAGCAATTGTTTTGTCTGCAGCAGCGTTGAGTTTCTTAGGAATCGGTTCGGTGATAGGCTACGCAGACTGGGGTCAGCTGATATTCACTTCGCAGAACTGGGTTTACGCGACACCTCAAGCTCCGTTGATGTACTGGTATACGTTTCTTATACCTGGCTTGTTCATATTCACATTCGTCCTCGGATGGAACCTGTTAGGAGACGCGCTGAGAGACGTTCTTGACCCCATGCTTAGGAGAAGGTAGACTTGGAAGAATCAAACCTGCTTGAGATCAAGGACCTGTTTGTAAGATTTTACACGTACGAAGGAACAGTTAAAGCAATAGAAGGCATTAACATCGGACTAAGAAAGGGAGAGACGCTCGGCATCGTCGGAGAGACCGGCTGCGGTAAAAGTGTTACTGCTCTATCAGTCTTAGTTCTGGTTCCACCCCCAGGTAAAATCGAGGGTGGAAGCATCCTCTTCAAGGGAGAACAAGGAGATGAAGACGTGCTGAGGCTGAAAGAGAACCGTTTGCAGGACATCAGAGGCGAAGACATCTCGATGATTTTCCAGGAACCGCGAGCTTACCTGAATCCTGTGTATACCGTGGAACAGCAGATTTCGGAAGCCTTCCTTCACCACCGAGCAAAACAACTTGTCCAATCCATAATTGAGGATATCGACAAGGAACTGCAGA
>Ga0153916_10004030_pt1 | contig 11039 bp, 7 predicted proteins | sample Opewatmetagenome_FD_109642 | JGI IMG/M metagenome (GOLD analysis project Ga0153916, IMG submission 109642) | Freshwater wetland microbial communities from Ohio, USA - Open water 3 Core 3 Depth 4 metaG | ecosystem: Environmental > Aquatic > Freshwater > Wetlands | place: USA: Ohio, Lake Erie, Old...
ACCCTGTCGAAGCATTCGGACGCGATGTCAGAGGACGACCCTCGGGGGAGTGACAGGTGTCACACCCCGTTGGTCACTCCCAGTCACCATCGCCGGGCGCCCAATCCCGCTTGTGGCCGCCCCAAACGAAGAGCCTCGCTCGCTTGATTTCGGTCAAGCGCGCCGCGCAAGGTACTCGGGCGCGCGGCCCGTGCGTGAACCAATCGTGACGGTCTCTCGCAACCCGGACGATAGGAGGAACACGTGGCAGATCTCTCAGAGGCGGGCATCAACAAGGAGTGGTGGGCGAACCCGGCCGTCGTGGGGCTCATGGGCTTCTCCCTGACCACGATGGCGACGGGGCTCCACAACGTGGGATTCTGGTCGGCGGGGCCGACCCTTGCCCTGGCGCTTGCCTACGGTGGCACGGCCCAGTTCATCGCCGGCATCGTCGACCTCCGGAAGGGAAGCATCTTCGGGGGGTCCGCGTTCATGTCGTACGGCGCATTCTGGTGGTCGCTCTTCCTGCTGCTCTACGTCCAGCCGAAGACCGGTGTTGCCGCGGGCAAGACGGAGGAGCTCGGCTTCTTCCTGATGTGGACGCTCTTCACGTTCGCGTTCTGCATCGCGGTCATGAAGGTCGGCAAGTACCTCGCGGCCCTGTTCTGGCTGCTGCTGCTCGCCTTCGTCCTGCTCGACCTGGTGGTCCTCGGCGTGATTCCGGCGACCGTCGCGGGCTGGGAGATCCTCGTGGTGGGGCTGCTCGCCTTCTACATCGCGATGGCGACTCTCGTGAACACCGTCTACGGCAAGAAGACCCTGCCGCTCTCCTGAGGGTCCGAGCGCCGCGGCACGGGCCCGCTCGGCGTTCGATCTTCTTCCCGGCGCGGGGAAGGCGGCCGCGGCCACGTCCTCGCGCCGGGGAGAATCCTCCCGTCGCCCGCCCCTACGGCCATGATGCGGCGACCGCGACGGGGACCCAGCCGGTGGTGACGGAATCGTTCCCGAGCTACCGCCGGGGCCGTCGATGCCGCCAACCGACGATCATCGCCGAGGCAGCTCGATCAGCACGATGTCGGATTGCTGCTGCACCTGCTCCAGCACGATCTCGCGCTCATCCGGAGAGACGTCGAAGTCGCGCACGTCGAAGTCCGGAGCGAGGTCGGTCACCTGGTGCTGAGCGCCGGTCTCCAGATCGATCAGCCAGAGGTTCTTGTGCCGGATCTCTCCGCGCAGCACCACGAGCGACCGCCGTTGCGGCATGAAGGATAGATGTCGGGCGCCGCGGGTCAGGGTCAACGCCGGCAGGCGGTACGCGCTGCCGTCGGCCTTCACCGCCTTGACGGGGAACGTGGTGCCGACGTCGGCCCCCGAGAACGCGACGATGTCGCCGTCCGGCGACCACGCCGGATCGACGGAGTGCTCGCCCACGAAGGGCGTCGGCGAGCGGCCGTCGAGGGGAACCCTGAACAGGCGTGGGATGCCGTCCGCGACGGCAGCCACCGTGATGGCTTGCCCGTCCGGCGTCCAGGCTGGAGCCCCCTGCAGCTCGAGCGCCCTCGTCACGATCCGGGCGTCCGTGCCGTCCGCGTTGACGACGTACAGCATCGGCCGTCCGCCTCGCCTGACCGAGAAGGCGATGCGACGTCCATCCCGCGCGATCGCTGGCGCTCCGACGATCTGCGTCTCCGGCGCGCTCCAGAGCTCGGTGGCCATGCTGCCCTGCATCTTCCAGATGCTGTCGGCGGCCCCCTTGGAGGAGACGTACAGCAAGTAGCCGGGGCCCAGCCGCGGGGAGGATCCGTTGCCCGTGGTGAGCGGGATGCGGCGAGCGGCCGAGGTCTCCGCCCGCGTGCCGGTGATCGGCACCCGCCAGAGCGTGCGCTTCGGGCTGGCCATCGTCGCCACGATGCGCCGGCCGTCGGCGCTCACCGCGAGCGAGGTGTAGCGGTCGATCCCGGAGCTGACGCGGCGGGGAACGCGCCTGTCGAGGTCGAGGCTGTAGATCCACGGGCCGGAGCCGTCCGGGTCGGTGACGAGGTAGAGCAGCGTCCGCGTGTCCAGGAAGACGGGGTGGCTCACGAGCGAGTCGTGATGGGTGACCCGTTCGGGCGTTCCCCCGGTCGGCCTGATGCGCCAGATGTCCATGCGATCGGGCAGGGAACCTTGGACGAAGTAGATGAACGCCCGATCCGGAGACCAGAGGAGGAAGTGACCGTGGAGGCCCGGGGGCGCCGAGAAGATCTTTCGCGCTTCCGAGGCCTGGCCTGATTCGCGCACGAACATCGGATCGCCAGGTCCGGGCGTGTGGTAGACGAGGCGAGCGCCGTCTCCAGACCAGTCGAACTCGGCGACGTGGTCCAGGTAGGGTCGTGGCTGCCCGCCGAGAAGTGGCGCCGCCCAGACGCCGATGTCGGCGCGACTCGAGCCGTCGCGCCGGCGTGCCCAGAACGTGACGAGGGCTCCGTCGGGTGAGAACCCCAGCGTGCGAATCGACGGGTTCACGATCTCCGGTGCGCCGCCGCGAGTCAGGTTGAAGAACTGACCCGTCCCGACCTGGGTCACCCACACGTCCATCCGTCCGTCGCGATCCGACTGGAAGGCCACGAATCTCCCGTCGCGAGAGATGGCGGCCGCCTGCTCGATCCCGTCGAAGTTGGTCAACTGCTGGAAGCGGGCCTCCGCGAGCGGGTTCTCCCAGAGGGGCTCGCGGTGCCGGAACTGCCAGACCGCGAGGCCCGCGGCCAGGACCGCTCCCGTGGCACTCAGCAGCCAGAGGCCCGGTCGCCGGCGCAGCATCGCGGGGATGGCTGGCATCCGGGTCGACGTTCCGCAGGCCGATCGGAGATCTCGGTGGCCGTCCCCGTCGGTCCCGTGCTCGCGTGCGGGGACGTCTCCGCCGCCGGGGCGGGCCCCTGCCAGGGCGTCCTCGGCGGTGAGCTCGGGGCGCCACGGGCGAGGCTCCGCGAGCGCACGAGCCGCCGCCTCGAGCTCGCCGATGGCGACGCGTGCGCTTCGCGGGCGCGCCGCCGGGTCCTCCGCCACCAGCGCGGAGAGAAAGCGCCGGATCGGCAGCGGGACGCGGTCGCGCCACGCGCCGGACGCGTCGCGCTCTCCCGTCAGCATCTCCCTCATCAGGGTGCCGAGCGCATAGAGATCGGTGCGCGCATCCTCCGGCTCGCCGCGGCGCTGCTCGGGCGCCATGTACGCCGGCGTACCGCCGGCGGGGGCGGCGCGGCCGAAGAGGAGTGCCATGCCGAAGTCGAGCACCTTCGCGTCGCCCTCGGCGGTCAGGAACACGTTCGCCGGCTTCAGGTCGCGATGCACGACGCCGTGCGTGTGCGCGTGCCAGAGCGCGCGGGCCACCTGGGCCGCGATGGCGAGGGCCTCGCCCGGCGGGATCGGACCGCGCGCGAGCCGGCTCTCGAGCGTCTCGCCGTGAAGGATCTCGTAGACCAGATAGGCGAACCCGTCGTCGATGACGCCGGCGTCGTACAGGGCCGCGATGTTCGGGTGGGCGAGCCGGGCCGCGGCCTCGCCCTCGCTCGCGGCCCCCGGGTCGGCCGCCGACGGGCGGTGGAACGCTTTCAGGGCGACGAGCCGGTTCAGCGCGGTGTCGTGCGCCTCGTGGACGGTCCCGAAGCCACCGCGGCCGATCGAGCGGATGATCTCGTAGCGGCCGACCCGCGCGCCCGCGACCAGGTGAGGCGGGGCGACCTGGGTCGGCGTGTGCGCGAGCTGGGCGAGGAGCGCGGTCAGCGCCCCAGGCCTGACGGCCGCGTCGGCCGCGAGGCCGACCTGCGGATCGCTGTCATCCCGAAGGCCCAAGCGACCCCCTGTCCGCGAACGCGAGTGCCCGGTGCTCTAACGGAGCCCATACGGGGACGCAATGCGGGGTGCGCGACCGAAGCCTGGCGGGCGGGTCCCGGGTGGGCCGCCGCCGAAGGTCGCCTTGCCCCGGCCCCACACCGCGAACAGGACGTCTGGCGAGGGAGGTGACTGCCCTGGAGGTCAGCCGCGACGCCCGCTGGTTGGCGCTGAGCCCCATGCTCGACGAGCTCCTCTCGCTCGACGGCGAGGCCCGCTCGCACCGACTGCTGGAGATCTCGCGGACCGACTCCGAGCTGGCCGCGGAGCTTGCCTCCCTGCTTGCGCGGACCGGCGAGGTGAAACGCATCGGCTTCCTCGAGGGGCACGCGCTGGGGCCGGAATCCTCGGCGACCTCCGCAGGCCAGACCGTCGGCCCCTACCGCCTGGAGAGGTGCCTGGGCGAGGGTGGGATGGGCGAGGTGTGGCTGGCGGAGCAGACCGCGCCGGTGCGCCGGACGGTGGCCCTGAAGCTCGTCAAGGCAGGGATGGACACCCGGAGCGTGGTGGCGCGCTTCGAGGCCGAGCGGCAGGCGCTGGCCATGATGGAGCATCCCGCCATCGCCAGGGTCTTCGACGCCGGAGTGGCGCCCGGCGGCCGGCCCTACTTCGCCATGGAATACGTCCAGGGCGTTCCGCTCGACGTGTACTGCGACCGCCAGAGACTGTCCCTGCGGGAGCGGCTGGAGCTGTTCGTCCGGGTGTGCCAGGGCGTCCAGCACGCCCACCACAAGGCGGTCATCCACCGCGACCTGAAGCCGTCGAACGTCCTCGTGACCCTGGTGGACGGGAAGGCGATGCCCAAGATCATCGACTTCGGCATCGCCAAGGCGATGGCCCGGCCACTGACCGAGGAGGCACCCTCGACCGAGCTGGGCGTCCTCATCGGGACCCCGGAGTACATGAGCCCGGAGCAGGCCGACCCCCTCTGCCGGGACGTGGACACCCGCGCCGACGTCTACTCGCTCGGGGTGATGCTCTATCACCTGCTCTCCGGCTCGCTGCCCTTCGCCTCGAAGGACCTGCGCGGTGCCGGACTCGACGGGTTGCGGCGGATGATCAAGGAGGACGAGCCTCCGCCGCCGAGCGCCCGGCTCGCGGCACCGGGCGAGGCAAGCGCCGCCGCGGCGGCGCTCCGCAGGTCCACGGCCGGAGCCCTGGTGCGCGAGGTTCGGGGCGACCTCGACGCCATCGCCGCGCGGGCCATGGAGAAGGATCGCTCCCGGCGCTATGGCTCGCCCGCGGACCTGGCCGCGGATGTCGAGCGCCACCTGCGCAGCGAGCCGGTCCAGGCACGGCCCCCGAGCGCCGCCTACCGGCTGCGCAAGTACGTCCGGCGGCACCGCTACGGGGTGGCGGTGGCCACCGCGGCAGCCCTGGTGCTACCCGCGCTCACCGTCAACCTGGCGATCCAGGTCCGCCGCGTCTCGGCGGAGCGCGACCGCGCCAACCGGGAGGCCGAGGTCTCGCGACGGGCAGCCGACTTCATGACCAGCATGTTCCGGGTCTCCGACCCGAGCGAGGCGCGGGGCAACACGGTCACCGCCCGGGAGATCCTCGACCGCGCCGCCGCGGAAGTGGGTTCCGGGCTGGCCGGGGACCCGCTGCTCCAGGCGCGGATGATGGACGCCATGGGGGCGGTCTACGCCAGCCTGGGGCTGTACCCCCGCGCTCACGCCATGCTGGAGACGGCGATCGAGCGCCGGCGCCAGGTGCTCGGCCCGGAGGCACCCGAGACACTCTCCTCGATGCGGGCGCTGGGGCGGGTCCTCTCGCTCGAGGGGAAGGACCGCGATGCCGAGGAGATCCTCAGCAAGGCGTCCGAGGCTCAGCGGTTGACCCTGGGCCCCGATCACCGGGAGACGGTCCTCACCCTGGCCGACCTCTCCATCGCGCTGCGGAAGCAGGGGCGGATCGCGGAGGCCGAGAAGCTCCTGCGCCAGACGTTGGAGGCGGAGCGGCGGGTGCTGGGGCCAGAGGACCCGGTCACGCTCCGGTCGATGGGCGGGCTGGCGGGCATCCTCTGGGACCGGGGCAGGCTGCCCGAGGCCGAGGCCCTCTACCGGGAGACCCTGGCCCTGGACGAGAAGGTCCTGGGGGCCCGGGCACCCCAGACGATCCAGGCCCTGGGGAACCTGGCCGCGACCCTCGGCCGGCAGGGCCACTGGGCGGAGGCGGAGAGGATCACCCGCCAGGTCATCGAGCGCAAGCGGAGCGTCCTCGGGCCGGATCACCAGTCGACCCTGCAAGCGATGCAGAACCTGGAATGGGAGATCCAGGCGTCGGGGCGGCTGGAGGAGGCCGAGCCGCTGCAACGAGAGGTGCTCGAGGCGCGGCGCCGGGCACTCGGGCCCGAGCACCCGGACACCCTGGAGTCGATGGAGATGCTGGCGCTGGTCTTGAAGGCCAGGGGCCGCTACCGCGACGCGGAGGCCATGCTGCGGCAGACGCTGGCGCTCAAGCAGCGGGTCCTCGGTCCGCGGCACCCGGAGACGGCCATCACCCGGTACAACATCGCCTGTACCCTGGCCGTGACCGGCCGCCGGGACCAGGCCATCGCCGCCCTGCGCGACGCCGTGGAGAACGGTCTCTTGCCCAAATTGGCCGCGGGCATCGCAAGGGACCCCGAGTTCTCGTCGCTCCGCGGCGATTCGCGCTTCGATGCCATCGCCGCCCAGGGGAAGAGCGCCACGGCGAGGTGATCGACGTTCGTCGCTCGGGCAGGGCAGGGCGACGCGCCGGGTCAGCCCTTCGGCTCGCCGTTGCCGCCTCGACGTGCCTCGCGGGCGCACTCGAGGAAGGCCCGGGCCGCGTGGGAGAGCTTGGCGCCGTGACGGTAGACGATGAGGACGGGGCGCTCGAACCGCATCTCCCGGATCGCCAGGGCGACGAGGCTGCCGCGCGCGACGTCCGCCTGGGCCGCCCGCCTCGGCATGAGGGCGACGCCGAGCCCGCTCTCGACGAGCCGCCGGATCGACTCCAGCGTGGGAAGCTCCATCACGATGTTGAGCGGAGTATGGTGCTGCTCGAACATCCGCACCACGCGCTCGCGCCACGGCGAGCGGACGTTGTGCGCCAGGAAGGACTCGGCGCCGAGCTCGCGCACCGAGACCTCGGCGCGGCCGGCCATCGGATGGCCGGGCGCGACCAGCAGCGCCAGCTCGTCCGTCGCGATGGGGATGACGGTCAGGCCGGGATTGGGCGGCCGGTAGGTGATGAGCCCGATCTCCACCTCGCGGGCGAGGATCTCCGATGGGATCCGGCTCGCGAGGCTTCGCTTCACCTCCACGTGGATGCTGGGGTACCGCGCGTGAAAGGCGCAGACGATGGGGAGCAGGTGCACGACCGTGTACTCGTTCGCCGCGAGCGCCACCTTGCCGCGCTGAAGGCTCTCGAGCTCCTGCAGGGCCCCATGCGCGTCGCGCTTCAGATTGAGCATCTGCCGCGCGTACTCGTAGAGGACGCGCCCGGCGTCGGTGAGCGTCCCGTCCTTGGAGGAGCGGTCGAAGAGCGAGGTCCCCATCTCGGCCTCGAGACGCCGGATGGCCTGGCTCACGGCGGGCTGCGTCCGGTGCAGACGCTCGGCCGCGCGGGAGAAGCCCTTCTCCTGGGCCACGGCGACGAGCGCCTCGAGCCTGCTCAGCTCCACGACGGCACCATATCACAAGTGCTTATGAATTCATAAGCATGATTGACTGGACTTATGTACCGGATCTCGCCTAGCCTGCCACTCTTTCACGAAAGGTACGGGCCATGGAACGAGTGACGGTCTTCGACACCACGCTTCGCGACGGCGAGCAGGCCCCCGGCTGCTCGATGACGCTCGACGAGAAGGTCAGGCTGGCGCGACGGCTCGAGCGGCTCGGCGTCGACGTGGTGGAGGCGGGGTTCCCGATCGCCTCCGACGGCGATTTCGCCGCCGTGCGCGCCGTCGCCCGCGAGTGCCGGAACGTCACCGTGGCCGGACTCTGCCGCACCTCGGAGCAGGACATCGCCCGCGCGGCCGAGGCCCTGGCGCCGGCGGCCCGCCCCCGCATCCACACGTTCATCGCCACCTCGGACATCCACCTCGAGCACAAGCTGGAGAAGACCCGGGCCCAGGCGCTCGAGATGGCGCGCCGGGCGGTCCGGCTCGCCCGCCAGCACGCGCAGGAGGTCGAGTTCTCCGCCGAGGACGCCACGCGCAGCGACGTCGACTACCTGTGCGACGTCCTCGCGGCGGCCGTCGATGAGGGCGCGGCGGTCATCAACATCCCGGACACGGTGGGCTACACCACCCCGGCGGAGTACGGAGCGCTCATCCGCACCATCCGGGAGCGCGTCGTCGGCGACCGGCCGGTCGTCATCAGCACTCACTGCCACGACGACCTCGGCCTGGCGGTGGCCAACAGCCTGGCCGCGGTCGAGGCCGGGGCGCGACAGGTCGAGTGCACCGTGAACGGCATCGGCGAGCGCGCCGGGAACGCCGCTCTCGAGGAGATCGTCACGGCGATCCGCGTGCGCGCCGATCGCTTTCCGCTCGCGACCGGCATCGACTCCAGGGAGATCTACGGCACGAGTCAGCTGCTCTCCGCCATCCTCGGCTTCGGCGTCCAGCCCAACAAGGCCATCGTCGGCCGCAACGCCTTTGCCCACGAGGCCGGCATCCACCAGCATGGCGTGCTCAAGAACCCCCTCTGCTACGAGATCCTGACGCCCGAGTCGGTGGGCGTCGAGTCCAACGCCATCGTGCTCGGAAAGCACTCGGGCCGGCACGCCCTCGCCTTCCGCCTCGCCCAGCTCGGCTACCAGGTCGAGCGCGACGTCCTCGACGAGGTCTACCGGCGGTTCACGGCGCTGGCCGATCGGAAGAAGCGCATCTACGATCAGGACGTGGTCGCGCTCCTGTCGGGCGAGACCCGGTCGCGCTCGAACGGCTCGTCGGCGGGGGATCACTCCGCCGAGCACGTCCAGCCCTGAACGACCCGGAGGTCGGGGAGCTCTCCCGCCAGGCGCGGAAGCCCTCGCGCCAGAGGCGCCCGGCATGGAAACCGATGGGGCCGGGGGGAGACTGCGCCTACAATCGCCCGACCGTGAATCAGGGCGAGACCATCGACCCCGGCCCGAGTCGCCGCTCCCCGTGGGGACGGGTGGCGGAGGGCCTGCTCGCCGCGGTCTGGGTTTCGGCGCTGTTCGCGTCGGCGGGCACCGTTCGGTGGACGGCGGGCTGGGTCTACGTGGCGATCGTCGGCATCGGGCTGGCCCTGCATCGCGCCTTCGTCGCCGCGAGGAATCCCAGGGTCCTCGCGCGGCGCGACCGGATCGGCGCTGGCACCAAGAGGTGGGACGCCGTGTGGCTGGCGATCCACTGGCCGCTGATGCTCGCCGCCCCGATCGTGGCCGGGATCGACACGATGCGGCTCCACCATGGGCGGCTCGCGGCCTGGATGGTGGCCCTCGGTGGCGCGCTGTTCGCCGCCGGCATGGCGCTGTCCGCCCATGCGATGGCGGTGAACCCGTACTTCGAGGGGACGGCCCGCATCCAGCCGGACCAGCGCGTCATCGACATCGGCCTCTATCGACGTCTCCGACATCCCGGCTACGCCGGACTCATGCTCTGGGCGCTGTCGAGTCCGTTCCTGCTGCGATCGGAGATGGCGTTCGTGCCGGCCGTCCTGGCCGCGGCGTGGATCGCGCTTCGAACGGTGCTGGAGGACCGGATGCTCCGGCGTGAGCTGCCGGGGTACGAGGGCTACGCGCAGCGCGTCCGCTGGCGCCTCGTCCCCGGTCTGTGGTGATTCACGCCGCGGCCTTCCGGTCGAGGGGGAGGACACATGAAGGCGATCGTCCAGGACCGGTACGGCTCGACCGACGTCCTGGAGCTCAGGGAGATCGACAGGCCGGTGGTGGGGGACGACGACGTGCTGGTACGCGTTCACGCGGCCGGCGTCGATCCAGGTGTCTGGCACCTCATGACGGGCCTGCCGTACCTGGTGCGGATCATGGGCTTCGGGCTGCTCAGACCGAAGACCGTTGTCCGGGGAATGGACGTCGCGGGCCGTGTCGAGGCGGCCGGCAGGAACGTAACCAGGGTCCGGCCGGGCGACGAGGTGTTCGGAACCTGCAACGGCTCCTTCGCCGAGTATGCGTGCGCCAGGGAGGACACGCTCGCACCCAAGCCGGCGAACCTCACGTTCGAGCAGGCGGCGGCCGTCCCCGTCTCGGGCTGCACCGCGCTCCACGGCCTTCGCGACGCGGGAAGGGTTCAGCCGGGGCAGAAGGTGTTGATCGTCGGCGCGGCGGGAGGCGTCGGGACGTTCGCGGTGCAGCTGGCCAAGGCGTTCGGCGCCGAGGTGACCGGCGTGTGCAGCACGACGAAGGTGGACCTGGTGCGATCGATCGGCGCCGACCACGTCATCGACTACACGCGCGACGACTTCACGGACGGGGTGCGGCTCCACGACCTCATCCTCGACACCGCGGGGAACCGTTCGCTGTCACACCTCCGGCGCGCCCTCGCCCCCCGGGGGACTCTCGTCATCGTCGGAGGCGAAGGGAAAGGACGGTGGTTCGGAGGTGTCGATCGCCAGCTCCGTGCGCTCGTCCTGGCACCGTTCGTGAGCCAGAAGCTGCGGTCGCTGTTCTCGATGGAGCGCAGCGAGGACCTGCACTTCCTGACGGAGCTCATGGAAGCCGGGAAGGTCACGCCCGTCATCGACAGGACGTACCCGCTGAGCCGGGTCCCCGAGGCCATCCGGCATCTCGAAGAAGGTCACGCGCGAGGGAAGGTCGTCATCACCGTGTGAGGCGCGACCGGATCAGGGGGACGCCCTCCCTTCCTCTCGATGTCTTGCGAGCACGGGGAAGCACTTCGTCTCGTGACCTCGCGGCCTCGGGGCCTCGATCAGCGGCGACCGTGGCCGCGATCCTGGTCCTCGTGCTCCTGCCCCCTGTGCTGCGGTGGCGGCTGGTTCGGCCGACCCCGAGGCTGAGCCGACGGTGGCTGCTGGCCAGGCGCGTACCGCTGCGGCTCGGCGCGGGGGCCGCCCGGGTACCCGCGCTGCTGGTAGTGCTCCCGCGTCACGCTCTCGCGCGGCCGGTAGCGGTACTGCTCGGATCGGATCGAGCGCTGCTGCTCAGGCGCGCGAGGATAGCGGTCCCCCGAGTACTGCCGCTGGTAGACCGGCAGCGGGGCGGGTCGGGGTGCAGCGCGG
>Ga0153916_10004031_pt1 | contig 11036 bp, 5 predicted proteins | sample Opewatmetagenome_FD_109642 | JGI IMG/M metagenome (GOLD analysis project Ga0153916, IMG submission 109642) | Freshwater wetland microbial communities from Ohio, USA - Open water 3 Core 3 Depth 4 metaG | ecosystem: Environmental > Aquatic > Freshwater > Wetlands | place: USA: Ohio, Lake Erie, Old...
AATATCAATCCAGAAGAAATGACCGCAGTTGTTGAGCCAGGATTGGTGCTGGATGATTTGAACTGGGAAGTGAAAAAACATGGCTTACAGTTTGGACCAGATCCTGCTTCATCCGAGCGTGCCACGCTGGGTGGATGTATCGGAAATAACGCTGCCGGGGCGCATTCCATCATTCATGGCATGACCTCTGACCATATTGTTTCCGCCGAGACGGTGCTGGCAGACGGCTCAATCACCAACTTCAGGCAATTACCGTTGGAGGAATTGGAACTGATCGGCAACCGGAAAGGTGCGCGGGAAGCTTCAGATTTAGAGAGGAATATTTATCAAATAGCATTACAAATTCGGTCAGAGTATCGGGAGGAAATCAAAAAAACCTGGCCGCGAACCTGGCGAAGGACATCGGGGTACAACTTGAATTACCTGATCCCCTGGTCTCCTACATACCCCGCCCAATGGGATTTGGGCCAATCAGGCTATCCACCTTTGGCACCCAACACGATAAATCTGGCACAAGTGCTGGTGGGCTCTGAAGGCACTCTCGGTATCCTTCGGAAAGCGACTCTGAGATTAGTACACATACAGAAAAATAGCATATTAGCGGTGATCAATTTTTCGAGCATCTATGAAGCCTGCGACAGCGTTCCATCGATCCTGAATTTATCACCCTCAGCGGTTGAGCTGATCCCGCAGAGCTTAATTCACTTAGCACGCTCAGTGCCCATGTATGCCAATCAATTATCCTTTGTGGTTGGCGATCCAGTTGCGATGCTGATTGTGGAATTTTCCGGCGAGGAAATGGCTGAATTACAGGGGCAAGTTTCCAGGCTGAAAAGCTTGAACAACTGGTCGATCGAACCAGTGGTCGCAGAATCGAAAGCTCAACAAAAACAAGTATGGGGTGTAAGGAATGTGGGATTAGGCATATTGATGTCAAGGCTGGGTGATGTGAAGCCGGCAACATTTATCGAGGATATGTCTGTACCCGTGGAGCATTTGGCTCAATTCGTTAACGAGCTGGATGGGATTTTGAAGGAATACGGGACTCAAGCCGATTATTATGGTCACGCATCGGTCGGGTGCCTGCACATTCGACCGCTGTTAAATCTTAAGACCACGACGGGCAGATCCGAGATGCGCACGATTGCTGAAGCTGCGGTGGCGCTAGTTTTAGGCCTGGGTGGTGCAATCAGCGCTGAGCACGGAGATGGGATCACACGCGGAGAATGGATCGAGCGCGCTTATGGTGCAAAAATAGCCCAGGCGAACCGCTTGTTGAAAGCAGCAGCCGACCCACATGGCATGCTTAACCCCGGAAAGATCGTTGATCCACCAAAAATGGACACTTATTTACGATATGATGAGTCTTACCAGTCAAAAGGTTGGACGCCGGTGATGGCTTTTTCATCGCCTATACCAGATCCTGTCAAATTAGCTGAAGCGATCGAACAATGCAATGGAGTTGGGGTTTGCAGGAAATCCAGCGGGGTGATGTGCCCGTCGTTCCAGGCGACCATGAATGAGCTTTATAGCACCAGGGGCAGGGCGAATCTCTTGCGAGCGCTGGTCTCAAATGAAATTACCAATGAAGAAACTGCACTGCAGGCAGTAAAAGAGACACTGGATAAATGCCTGGCATGCAAAGGATGTAAAGCTGAATGTCCATCAGCGGTCGACATGGCCAAGCTTAAGTATGAGTTCTACCAACACTATTATGCGTTGCCAGGACATCACCGACCTGTGCGTGATTACCTGTTTGGGTTTATCGGTGAGATCGCAACAATTGGAAATCCTTTCGGACCGATGATAAATGCGATGGTTTTCGGTGACAGGTTTAGCGGATTACGAGAAAAATTCCTGGGGATAGCGAAAAACCGGAGACTTCCCAAATTAGCGGGTTATTCGACCCATAAGATGGCCAAGCGTTATATCAATAGGCGTTCCCGGCCGGATTGCCTACTCTTGGTAGATGCTTTTAATGAATATTTTTATCCACAAACAGGCATAGATGCATTACGGGTGCTAAAAGCAGCCGGATGTAACGTGAGGTTATTGAGAACCATCGGAGCAGGCAGGACATTGATCTCCAAGGGTTTCCTGGGACGAGCTAAGAAACACGCTCAACAACTGGAAGCTGAAATCCATCAAGTGGATCCAACGGGCAAGTTGCCCATCGTCGGTTTAGAACCATCCGAGATTTATACACTCTCGGATGAATATCGCGATTTGATTCCGAACGATGAAAATGTGGAAACGATGGCAGAGCGGGCTTATATGATCGATGAATTCCTAATCCGCCCGGCAAAAGATGGAAAACCGCGATTATCCAGGCTGGTAGCGAAAGAGGAATATAGGAATAATAGAACGAACGTTCTATACCATGGGCATTGTTATCAAAAAGCACAACCGCCCAGACCGGATGGCTTACCGACCGGAGTTGGTGCAACAGTAGCGATGCTCGAGGGGGTGGGATATTCCGTAGCGGTGGTTGATGATGGTTGCTGCGGTATGGCAGGTGCATTTGGGTACGAAGCTGAGCATTATAACTTATCCATGCAAGTGGGAGGACTAGCGCTTTTCCCGGCGGTAAAAAGCTCCGTATCATCGATCGTGGCAGCTTCGGGGATATCTTGCCAGTCGCAGATAGAAGATGGCACGGGCCGGCGTGTATTACATCCAATTTCATTGGTGGCTGAGAGGTGTGTATATTAACCAGCAGGGGGGCTGATAAAAACTATTCATGATGATCTTTTATAAAAAGTTTGGAAAAAAAGTAATAAATAAAATATTCAGACAGCATAGTTAGTTTAGCCTGGATATTGAATGGGGGGCTTGACAAACGGCCATATACAGGCTAAAATATTTATGGTTTCGATAAGTATTATTATCACAAACATAGATGTGCGAGTAAAAACCATATGAATAAGAAATCATCCATATCACGCGTGATCCATGAATATATAAATATTGTCACCTCTGCACGCAGTTCCAATACTGGACGAACCTACCATAATGCAATGAATTCATTCTGTGACATGCTACGCGAGCATAAACTAGATCCTGAAACGACACCCATCTCTGCTTTGCCTGATGAAGCTGTTCCATGGTTCATCGCAGCGTTGAAAGATTATTCTCCGACCACCGAACGGCTCTACCTGACTGCCATGACGGGATTCTACGAGTATTTATCGGCTGAAAGACTATGCGAAATCAACCTACCAAGGCTGCGACTGCTGATCAGACAGCGGGCGCGCAAACCTGGACAGCGTTTACCACAATTTCCATTTAATAAAATTGAAAATATATTAGAATATGCAAATAATATTGCTATTCAAGGGAAACGTGATACCCTTTCACACTTGATCAACTTGAGGGATCGGGCATTCTTAATCACCCTGGCAGACACGGGCTTACGGGTACATGAAGCCTGTGGGTTGCGTCGAGGAGATGTAGATTGGAACGAGGGACGTGCCCTCATTATTGGAAAAGGAAATCAACAAGCGGTAATACGTTTTTCGAGGCGCAGTTTAGGAGCATTGAGAGACTATCTGGCTGCGCGAGCCAGCCTGGATGGCAGCTCAGGACGCACGCTGGCCTCCCTGCCCCTCTTTGCGCGTCATGACCGGGGTGCTGGAAGGAAAATAAAACCCATGACCACCACGACAGGCAGAAACATCGTGGCGCAAAGAGTCGGACAGGCGCTCGGTAGTGAGGCTGTAGGCAGCATTACCCCACATTCATTCCGCCATTACTTTGTCACTGTCGTCTTAAGGGCTTCGGGGAATTTAAAATTAGCTCAAGAATTAGCCAGGCACAAGAATATCGCGGTCACACAGCGATATGCTCATCTCTCGGATGATGAGTTGGATAAAGGATACTATCATATATTTGAGGAGAAAAGAACCGATTAAATTCCGCAAGTCTCAATCCAAAACCTGGCGAATGTGATAAATAGGTTTATCACGCGCTTCATAATATATCCGCATGATCATTTCACCTAAAAAACCCATCATCAGGAGCTGAACACCGATAACAATCAACAGGATAGCGAGTAAAAGTAACGGACGATTTCCAATCTGGTAGGCTTGAAAACCTTCCCAACCCCCAATAATCCCGTGATATATTTTTTCACCCGCCAGAACACCAGCAATGATCAAGCCAGACAAGCTAGAAAATAACGCCAGTGAACCGAACAGGCGCATAGGGCTGGTGAAAAACGTCAATAAATACGATACAGTGATTAAATCAAGGACCACTCTGGGAGTGCGGGTGAGTGAGCCATATTTCGATTTGCCCGATTTCCTCACCCGGTCATTCACCGGTACTTCAATTATTTTTACCCCAACTGCACTGGCCAGCTCGGGTAGGAAGCGATGTAGCTGCCCATAAAGACGAATATTTTTCACAACCTCGCTTTTAAACAGCTTGAGCGAGCAACCGCGATCGTGGATCATTACTTGAGTGCTACGGCTGATGATCCAATTGGCAGCTTTTGAAAATAACCTGCGTACGAATGGTTCTTTTCGATTGAGACGCCAACCAGTGACAAAATCATAATCCCCTTCACGCATGGTTGCCAACATTTTTGGGATATCGTGAGGGTCATTTTGGCCATCAGCATCAATGGTCAGGATCAAATCACCTCGAGCAGCATCAAAGCCGGCAGCAAATGCAGCGGTTTGACCGAAATTGCGCCGGAATTGAATCACCTTGACCAATGAATCATTTGCATGGATGTGCGTTAATTGCTGAAAACTTTGATCCGTACTACCGTCATCAACAAAAATGATCTCATAAGATAGATCCAATTTCTTGATCACATCGGTAAGCTCTTGATATATATCCTGAAGGCAATCTTGCTCATTAAAGACCGGGACTATGACTGACAAAGAATTATCGCTATCCATAATGTCGATACCCTTGATATTTTTTCTCAATATTTCAGTCTGGTGATTAAGTATATTATATTCCCCAATGGTATAATTTTATGGAGTGAGTAATCGGTAATTATCACAGAAAAAGGATATACGGCATGGAAATCACCGTAACACCGATTGAGAATTGTGATTTAGTCACCATAAAAGGACGCATCGATAGTTATACAGCTCCAGCCCTAATAGAAAAATTAAACGAGCTCACCTCCCAAAATCGATATAAAATAATCCTTGATTTAAGTGATGTGGTTTATGTTTCCAGTGCGGGTTTGCGCGTCATGATTGATATTCAAAAAACATGTAAAAAAATAAATCACGGGGAAGTTTTATTGGTGAATATTCCACCACGGGTGTACGAGACGCTAGAACTGGCAGGTTTTGCCCCACTGTTCAAGTTCTATAATGATGTCAACTCAGCCGTTGACGCCTTCTAGTAATCATCTAGAACCAAATAAGTGGCGGGAAATCACCAAACTTGCTGAGCAATTATTGGTCCAGCCAGATATTGAATCTCAGCTGATCAGCATGATCAAAGATTTCGAGCAAATTTTGCGATGCACGGCTAAGTTGTGGCTGGCTGAGCCATTTTCATCCCAGGGCATTACAGAGCTATTGCAGAGTGAAAACTGTTATGTAAGCAGTTTGAGTGAATTGATGCAGAAGGCTTATGATGGAAGGGGTATCTTTCCTAAAATCGAACCATACACCGGTGAGGATTTACCAACAGCCATAGCAGTACCTTTGATAACGGGTAATAAAGTGCTGGGAGTGGTCCAACTTGAACGTCGTGACCCGCCTGGGTTTAATCATGAGGAGATCGATCTGACTCATGGATTCAGCCTGATATCATCCATGACGCTGTACCGGGAATATCAAAGGGAGATCTGCGCGGACCAGGAGAAAAATATCGAGTTGCTAACGTCAGCAGTCCAGCTCAGCAAGTCTATCACATCGAATCTTGATGAAGCTGGATTAATTAACAGCACTATTACCAGCATCCACCAGAGATTCGGGATTGCCCAGGTGAGACTTTTTACTTTCGAGGAGGGCAATAAAGAGGTGCTGTCGTGCACAGGGATTTCGAACACGGGCATAGAGCCCCCACATATATGCGAATATCAGCGAGAAAATAGCCCAGTTGCATGGTCAATCACACATCATGAGCTGGTCGTGGTAAATGATACAGCACTAGAGGATAGATTTGCACCTTCACCGTTCGATGAGCAGACAAAATCTGAGCTAGCTATACCATTAGTCAGCGGGGAAACATTCCTTGGTGCACTGGATTTATGCAGCGAGGTCGCAAATGCATTCAAGCCATACACAATGCAGGCCTTCATGCTACTGGCAGATAATATATCTGTAGCTATAAGAAATAGCCGGTTGTACCATTCGGAGCTATTACGCAGGCGTATTGGAGAGCGCGTACGGGAAGTTATCGGAGAAATCTCGGCTGATATTAGCCTGGATGAAGTCTTGGATGATCTATTAGTCGAGCTAGAACGAGCTTTACCATGTGAGGTAACGGCAATCTGGCTCACAGAAAATATAACCTCTGATGCTGAGATCATTCAACCCGCTGCATCGCTGAAAATAGCAACTGTGCGAATAGCAGATGAGGCATCCACTGATGGTACCCAAGCATTCATGAATCATATCAAGATCAAAGAACAGCTATCCCAATACGAGGATGATCCTGATCACTTACATTCAACCTTTCCATGGTTAATTGAAATTGCGTCTTCCAAGGAACCAATCATAAGAAAAGAGAATTCACCACTAGAACCATTGGGAAAGGTGCTCGGACTGCCTGAAGGATATTCTGCCATTGGCATACCCTTACACATTGATGATCGATTCCTAGGGATCATCATTGGAGTGAATCACCTGCCAGGAATGTATGCCAGCGAAGCACAACTTATTGCGTCAACATTTGCGAATTATGCCTCGGTTGGAATAGCAAATACCGAGCTATACACTGCCACCCACGATCAAGTTTGGTTATCAACGGCATTGCTGCAAGTGGCTGAGACGACGAGATCGGCGACTTCATTAGGAGAGATGCTCGATACCATCGCGGGCATCATCCCAGACCTGGCTGAGGCAACCGGGTGCACGATTTACCTGTGGGATCCATCCATGGGTGTTCTTTACCCTCAAGTATCCTATGGTTATGAAGTTGAGCAGCAAGACCGTTTAAATGCTTGGGAGATCCAATCAGGAACAGTAATCCTGGTCGATCAGCTGATAGAAACAAAAACCCCGGTGATACTCAACCGTGATAATCTGGCAGATGACATTGCGACATTGATTTTTCCAGCGTACGACTTGCAGACCGACTTACTGATACTCTTTCCAATGATGGCTGATGATGAAGTGTTGGGAGCGATTCTGGTGGACTTCAGCAATACAGCCTTCGGAAAAAACTCGTCTCAAAAAATGTGGGATGACAAGTACATGTTGATTCAAGGTGTGATCGATCAAACCACACCAGCGATTGAAAACCTGCAACGGCTGAGGTTGCAGGAAGAAGAAGCATATATTTCCATCGCGCTATTACAAGTTGCGCAAGCAATCGTCAGCCTGAACCAATTGGATGACATCCTGGCTTCAATCGTGCGCATTACTCCTATCCTGGTTGGCATAAAAAGGTGCGTTATTTACTTATGGGACGATGAAGCGAAGGTTTTGCATCTAGCCCAGCAGTATGGTTTTTCTAAAACCGACCTCCAAATGACAGGTCAGGCGATTCGATTGAATGAATTTCCTTTCATAGAAACGATCGTGGACAGGAACCTCATCGCGTATTATCAGCTTGAAGCTCATAAATCACCATCTGAATGGAGTGAAGTTAAACCAGAGGATCTCAAGTTGATTGAAAGTGTGTTGGCAGATGGTGAAGATCAAATTTCGATAAAACTCGACGACAAGACAATAAGAGAAAAAGACCGATTGTTGATTGGTTTTCCACTATCAGTCAAAAACGAAGTTCTAGGCGTGATGTTGATCGAAGAAGAGGATCCAGTAAAAGGAGCGCCCTCCTATCATATCCGCGAAAAGCGGGTCGAGATTGTAAATGGCATCACCCAGCAAGCGGCAATGGCAATCAAAAATGAGCTGCTGCAACAGGAAGCCGTGAAAAGCGAGCGGATGGAGAGAGAACTTCAGCTGGCCAGGGAGATACAAGCTACATTTTTACCCGATCATATCCCAGTGTTACCTGGCTGGGAACTAGATGCACATTGGCAGCCTGCACGAGAAGTGGGAGGTGATTTTTACGATATCCTGCTCCTGGGAATGAACCGGATGGGTTTTGTGATCGCTGATGTAGCGGATAAAGGCATGCCAGCGGCAATGTTTATGACCTTGATCCGAACCTTAATCCGGGCAGCAGCCAAGGATAATATATCCCCTGCTCGAGTACTCACGCAGGTGAATGAATTACTGATCCCCGACGCAAAACACGGCATGTTTGTGACTGTGGTATATGCAGTATTTGAATTAAATACCGGCAGGATTGTATTCGCCAATGCGGGCCATAATCCACCCGTGATCAAACATACCCAATCAGACGAGTTAGTTGAGCTCACCCGCACCAGTGTGGCTCTAGGCTTGTTTGATGATATTAAGGTCGATGAGCGTGAAGTGACCATGAACCCAGGAGACTGGTTGTTATTCTACACGGATGGTGTCACCGAAGCATTTTCGAGGAACGAAGAAATGTTCGGAAAGAACCGGTTATTCGATTTACTATCCAGCCAAACGTTTACTTCCTGCGACGAATTATTATCCATGATCGAAAATAAGGTCCAAGATTTTATCGAGGGATTGGATTTATCAGATGATGTGACCTTAGCAGCGATACACAGAATTTAATTGTCTCAGATTGAAATAAAAAAAGGATCATGCCCTGATGACATTATCATCGTGGAGCATGATCCGGTTTTTTATTACTGGCTTTGACTAAGGTGTAGTATTCCAGAACCAGTTATACGCGAAATAACCAGTGTTTGGGCTCTCCATGCGGATGGCAATTTGGCTTGAGCCTGCCAGGGAAGCCGGGATGCTATAGGTGAAGGTCTGCGCTCCACCTGCTCCGGAATTTGTAGCGGCGACTTCAATGCCATCAACGCCTTTAGTACCCATCTCACCCATGGTCACAGCGAATGTGTCATTTGGAGGTAGATTATCCGTTTTGATGGTGACTGATTTATCCTTCACCACAGATTCGATGGAGAAAGTTGGGAAGCCAGAATAACCAGCAGGAGCTGGAGTGGCTGTTGGAGAAGGTTGTGGAGAGGTCGTGGCAGTCGCGGTAGTGTTGTAGAACCAGTTATAGGCAAAATAACCGGAAGTCGGGCTTTGCATCCGGATGGCGATCTGGCTTATACCTGCCAGAGAAGCCGGGATGTTATAGGTGAAAGTCTGCGCTCCACCCGATCCAGAATTTGTGGTCGCGACTTCTTCACCGTCGATGCCTTTCGTGCCAATTTTACCCATGGTAACGGTAAAGGCATCGTTAGGAGGAAGGTTGCTGGTCTTTATGGTGACCGATTTGCTGGTAACTACAGATTCGATCGAGAAAGTCGGGAAACCAGAATAACCGGATGGAGATGGCGCAGTTGTCGGGTTTGCCGGAGGGGTTGAAGAACCTGTAGTGCTGTTATTGAACCAGTTGTATGCAAAATATCCCGAGGTTGGGCTTTGCATGCGGATGGCTATTTGACTTAAGCCTTTCAGGGAAGCGGGGATGGTATAAGTGAGTGTTTGGGTCCCACCTGTGCTAGAATCTGTAGTTCCTACCACAGCTCCATCGACACCTTTCGTTCCAATCTTTCCCATGGTAACAGTAAATGTGTCATTGGGTGGAAGATTGCTGGTTATTATTGTCACTGATTGATCCGGAACCACTGATTGGATCGAGAAAGTCGGGAAACCGCTATATCCAGCCGCGGCTACCGGGATCGCGAAGGTGATCAGTAAGACGAATATTGTAAAAATGGTGATTTGACGTTTCATATATGTCCTCCTGTGATGATTATGCTAAAACCTCATGTTTTGTATTATTATTGGTCATAATAATAAGACGCATTTTATCCTTGATTCGGATTAACCGTCATTATGATTGCATTAATATGGTGACGTGCTGGTATGCAGATTAGTTCCCCACAAAATTTGATGAAGAGGTTAATTCTACTGCCGTTTCTATTACTGCTGGCAGTTGGATGCCAGTCGATTCAATCCACCTGGTCCAGCGAGAATTTACTCGAATGGAAATATGGGGAACTACGCGCGCTAGACCCAATCGATGCTATCGAAACCACCCAGGATTTGATTGCGGTTTACACAAGAATTAATTTATTTACATTTCAGATGCGGATCGATTTTTTTGATCTTAATTGGGTTCAAGGGCAAGATATTTATATCCCAATTGATACTGGTCCAGGAGGTAATGATCAAATCATGTCCGCAGGTGGCACAGCGTACACGGTTGATATCGAATGGGATTATCTCATCATCATTCCTTATGTGGGGAATATAACGGTGATAGACCGTCAGTATGTGCCTGTTTTTGGGATGGGTCTATTGATTTCTCGAGATACCAGCCAGGATAATATCGTCCTTCGCTTCGAGCTCAATGCGATTCCGATTACGAGAGGAATTACGAAAATACAAGTTTTCTCCACGCCTCCAGGGAAATCAACACTGGCCGACAAAGTCGAACCGATAATTGTTGATGCACCCTCACCTGCTCCAGTCAAGCTGATTATGGCATTTTGGAATACGTTTTCTGCTCGCACCCCTGCTGAAGCGCTCAGATCTTGGGAAGGAGCACATTCTGGTCCCATGAGCAGCCGTCACGGTCTGAAGTATCTGATCGATGCAGCAGCCCGAACTCAATCCACCGTGTTGCTACTGGACCTGCCAAAACCAGAAACCTTATCTGCATTGGATTATCTCACTGCCTTGCCAAGTATACGAGAATTAGTGAACCAGCGTATTCTGGTCGTACCCGGAAACCTGAGCGATGATTGGTCGCGATTAAATGGTTTGAGTGTATTGAGTGATGCATATATTGATTATCACCGATTTAGTAATATC
>Ga0153916_10004032_pt1 | contig 11036 bp, 12 predicted proteins | sample Opewatmetagenome_FD_109642 | JGI IMG/M metagenome (GOLD analysis project Ga0153916, IMG submission 109642) | Freshwater wetland microbial communities from Ohio, USA - Open water 3 Core 3 Depth 4 metaG | ecosystem: Environmental > Aquatic > Freshwater > Wetlands | place: USA: Ohio, Lake Erie...
AAATAGGGGTCCCCGATAGGGAATGCAAAAAGCCACAAGCGGGATGCTGGTGGCTTTCTGGTGACTCGCGCGGGGCGCGAGTGATAAGGAAGCGATAGTTTTATTTTATAGTGGAATATCGCACGGGTCCATTTCACACACGGGGCAATATATGTGCTTGCCCGCTTCACATTCTACTTTTGCGGTATTGATACAGTATGCGCACAGTGGGGCTTGGCGTTGCAACTGTTTGAGTATTGACATCGCATTCCTGCGGATCGTTTCGCTTGGGTGGCTTAAGAGCAAGCCTAAGGTGATTTGTGAGTGGTCTTTCATAGTGTGATAGGTGATTAGTCGATGTCTGCATCTATTCTTATACCCTCACGAGTGAAAGTATACTCATTTACATTTATATTATCGTCGACTGTTTCGTCGCTGTTTTCATTCTCTATGTATTCATAACCTAGTTTTTCAACCTTGCGAGCAATTTCCCTCATTTCTTCGAGAATATCATCACATTCGATGCTTTCAAAAGTTGTTAGATCTTCGCCTTCTACGTTCATTGACATTTCGTGCACGTCGCGCCCAAAAAATGCATATTTAGAGACAAAATATCGTGCATTTCCTTTCTCGAGAGTCGCGCTAAACGATACGCCATCGCCTTGGCAATATGAAAGACTATAGAACATTTCTAGGTCTTCAACGGTATATCCTGCCTCCGTGAGCATTTCGCTTGTGATTTCGTGGAGGTAGTCGCTCAAAAAAGGCGAGTCGCTGTTTCCATTGCGGTACCATTCGCGAGCCTTTTCTTTTGCTTCGTCTTCGAGATCATTGAAAAAGTAAAGTTTCTTATACATATACTTTATTGGTTTTCCTGTTTCGTGGATGATTAAAGCGTGATTGTGTTTTTTATTCATATTATTAGTTGGTTGATTCGTTAATGTCTCCGATAATGTATGCGCGCAATAGGTTGCAAGCGCTGTTCACCTGTTCGTCATACCAGTATGCGCACGCCTCCGATATTGTGCCCTGTATCTCGTGTGATATGCTTGATATTTCGTCCTCATTCCACATATTGAGATACCCTAGACGGTCGCTTGTGTATACGCTCGAAAATTCGCCCGTAAAATCATACCCCCCCAAGTCGCGCAAGTCTATTTCTGCAATGTCATCGCAAGCCTTTGAGAATATCTCATAGTCGAGATCGCGGATTTCAAAGTTTTCCAAAAAGATGTCTTTAATTTCTTGACTTGCGTTATCCTTGAAACAATAAAAGCGGGTGGACTCATCGCCGGGTGTTCGCTCTTTTGTTTCCATTGCGTTTACTACTTCATTTAAACGGGTTTCTGTTGTGTTCATATTGTTAACGTGCGAGGTATTTTGTTTGTCGCGCGCGATATTATGGGGTTTTGATTAATGATTGTAAGCCCCTTACAATGCGCGAACGTGTCGCGCGCTGTAGTTGGTTGCAATCTATTTTGAGTTATAGGTGTGCATTTGCTTCTTTTCTTCGGGGGTGAGTTCCGGGATTTCCTCAAGGCCTATATCCTCAGATCCACACCAGAAGCATTTGCTTTCTCCCCTGTCTGTTGAATAGCGGGCGCATTCGTTGCAAATTTGGCGGGTTTTCATTTTATTATGAACAGGGCTTTTTATTTTGTGTGCCCTATAGTGCCCGCGAGATGATTGATTATGTGTCTCGCGGGAATTAAGGGGATACAATTACAGTATGCGCATTTTATGACAAGCAATAATGATTGCTTCGGTTAATGCGGTCAGTGTGATGATTGTGATCATTTTAATACTCCTTAAAAGGTTGGAAAGAACAAAAGGTGCAAATATCCTTATATTGCAAGGGTTTTTGCGATAAAATTACACCACATTTGATATATTTGCTGTAATTCTTGATATATCATACACTTTTAGTATGTTTTATGTCAAGCAGAAAAACATAATATGTGACAAAAATGTGATAAATGTCAAGAGGGATTTCGTGCTTTTTGTGGGTGATTTTTAAGATAACCCTTGAAAAATATGAATATTAGTGTTTGTTTATTTACCCCCCCAGATGTAAGCTCAAAAAGAAGGTTTTTTTTTCAAATTTAACTTTTTTTTTTATTTAACACTATACTTATATATAGGGGGGTAAAATCGCCGGTGAAAATATCCTTATTTTTCAAGGGTCGTGTGGAATTCGTTGTAAAAAGTCGTGTCAAGTTTTTGAGGCTTTTTGAGGGGCAAAAGTGGGTGCTAATTGCGCCGGGGAAGCGGTGGGTAGATCGTCCGGGGAGTTCAAAACGTCGCATATCGCATTTTATGACGTCGCTTTTAGTGGCTTTTAGTGGTGATTGTCAAAATAGCCTTGTTTTATATAGGATGAGCACGTCGCACAAGAAACATTTTCTGTCTTTATCCTTATGCGACACACTACAACACCCCCAACACCCCTACTTTTTAGTTCCATATTGATCTCATATGTGCCCCGAGGATATATATTCCTTATGCTTTCAGGGCTTAAGGCCTAGGGACACCCCCGTCCACGCCCCGAAAAGGGTACCGCATCCAATCCTACTTAATTTAGATGAACAAGGAAAAGGGGACCCAACTAAAAAAGGGGACCCATTTTATATGGATCCCCTTTTTATAATATTATTTTATTTCAATTTGTCTTAGCGACTCAATGTAGACCATAAACTCTTTTACATTCATTACCTTTTGTTTTTTCTTTAACTTTATTTTTTTTGTTGAGATGTCACAACCTATATTTTCATTTGTGTTTAAAAATATTACATCTCTAAAAACTTTTGGGTTATTGTATCTCTTTATTTTGAAATTCAAACAAGAAAAAAAAGATTGTTTACTACTTGGATGAAAAGCGTCTATATAGAAAATACCTTTCTTGTGATATACCTCAAAATCAGATCTCTCTTTGGAATTATCTCCATAAGGGGATTCTCTATGAACGGACATCTTGCCGAATTTTTTAACAAGTATCTCGTATATTTCATTTTGTGTTTCTTCTGATTCAACAACACATGCCCTAGATTTATCTGCCCTTGTTTTTCCTTTAGTATAATCAGTAATTTCTAATCCAATAATTTCTCTCAATTTTGACACACCCCCAATTTTCCTTTGAATCGTCCTTGATGTGGGTAAATATTCACATGAATCAAAATCAACAGATAAAGGGTACCTATTATTTTCTTTTAAAAACCTTTCTATCCCAATACGAGAATCCTCTATAAATTTTTTTTCTTTTTCCATAAATCAAATGTAACACAAGACCCCCTTTTGCGTCAACCCTACTTATCCACATCTTCCCATCATCCTCCAACCGTGATACAATTTCTTTATGACAAAAGACGAATTCAGAGATACCCTTAAAGCATATTTCCTCGACTGTGACACCTACAAAAAAACATATACCCTTTCAGGTCTCGCGGAAGCTTTGAAGTGGTCAATCGATGAAGTAGTAACCTATCCTTCTGACGGCAAACTTTCAAAGATGCTCGATCACGCAAAACTAAAATGTGAGAACTCTCTCATCGACGATGCTCTTAAAGGGAAGGTAGATAAAACTACCGCGCAATTAATTCTGAAGACTCACTTCGGGTACAAAGATAAAAAAGATATTAACCTTAAAGGAAAAATAAATATCAGTTCAGTCCTCGATGAAATTGAGCAAGCCTTATAATATAAAAAATGTCTGACCCACGCCTCGCGTCAAAAGAATGGAGAATTAATAATCTCTATAAAATTAAAAACAAGAATAAGCAACTTGTCAAGTTTAAGCCTAACCGTGCACAAAAAGAGTTCCAAGAAAATAAAGCGAACCGTAATATTATTTTAAAGAGCCGCCAGCTTGGTATGACGACCTTTGAGGCGATTGATTCTCTCGACGATACTCTCTTCAACAAGAATACTGACGCGATGATGCTGTCATATGACCAGCAATCACAGCTCGACATCTTTGATAACAAGATAAAACTTGCGTGGGATAATCTTCACCCTGAACTTCAGTGCCTCTATGACCTTGATGCTGACCGCGCAAACAAATTAAAATTCAACTGGGGAGACGGCAGTGTTTCATCTATTGCCGCGCAGACTCACGGCCGCTCAGGAACATTTAATCGTCTTCACATCTCCGAATTTGCAAAGATTTGTAAAAATTCCAAAGCCGCGGCCGATGAAATTATCTCAGGTAACATCCCCGCGGTCCCTATCGATGGTCGCATAGACATCGAATCGACTGCTGAAGGCGATATTGGGGCCTTCTATGACATGTTTATGGAGGCGTGGCTTCGTGGGGAGCCTCAGCACCCGGTTGATTTTAAGGCATTCTTCTTCAACTGGACATACGATGATGCGGAAATTGCGAAAGTTAAGCCTCTCTCGGACGAAAAACTTCCAAAAGAGTTCCTTATCTACAGGGATAAGCACTCACTTACTCAAGCACAGATTACCTATTACTACTTTAAGTGGATAGAGATGGCACGCGACTGGGGAAAACTCCATCAGCAGTACCCAACGACTGTTGAGGAGGCTTTTGAATACTCAGGAGACAAGTTTTTCAACGCAGACAAACTCCATAATATGCCAACGAGAGATCCTAATAGCGATTCTAACGGTTGTTGGAAGTATTTCTCGGATTATAAGCCTGGACACCGCTATGCACTCGCTGCCGACCCCTCAGGAGGCTTTCAGGGGGATAATGCGACAATCGCGATTATAGATTTCGACGCGAAACCTCGCGCGGAACTCGTGGCAATGTATGTCAACGACTCTATCGAGCCGGATAAGTTCGCATACGAAATAAAAAACGGTGGTACGCGCTATGGGAATTGTATTGTCGCAGTAGAGAGGAACAATCACGGTCATGCAACCCTTGCTATACTTAAGGGGATATACTATAATATTTTCAAGGAGTACAAGGAGGACACGATGTCATCGGAGGAGACGGAGAGGCTTGGGTGGCACACCAACAGACTCACGAAACCGAAGATGGTTTTTGATATGAAGACAGCGATTGAGGAAGACCTTATTAGTATTCCGGATAAGGAGGCTGTGCACGAGATGATCACATACCAGAGAGAGGATGTTGATAATGTAAAGGACGGCGACGGTAAGCATTGGGATAGGGTCATTGCACTTTGTATCGCATGGCAGATGAACAAGTACGCAGCACCGACGCGCGTGGTGACAACGGGGAGCGATTCAGAATTTAATCCGTTCGGAGTAATAGGAAATTTTTAATACATGGCAAAAAAAGAAAAGGATCCAATCCTCGCGCTCGAGGAAGAGAAAAAGAAGCACGGAGTTGAAACTCCTTTCTATTCTAAAGAGGAGCTAGAGTATATCCACAACCTCCGCAATAAACTTGCGACAGCACGAAACGTCCGTGAGTCAACTCACGACGAGTTTGATGGCATGACATACGCGCAGAGATGCGAGGCAAACAGAAAGGGAGCTCAGACGTTTATTACGCCAAAGAAAAATAAGGAGGACACCACTTTTGTTACGGGAACAACTCGGCAGAAGATTTTTGTGTTACTTAGCGCTCTCACAAACCTGAATATCACATCAGAAATTCATGCTTTCGATGAGAAGAACACGGAGGATGTTGGACTTGGGCATTCGCTGGATCTTCTTAATGAGAAGACATCTATTCTTGACAATGACGATGAAAAGAAAGTTCTTCGTCAGTATACAATGCTCGAGCAGGGAGAAGTTTTTGTTGAGGAAGTTTGGGATGAGAAATTTGAACTCATAAAAGACATCGTTGTTCCTTTTGACGGAAAGAATGTGAAGCTTGCAAAATGGGAGAAACGTCTCAAGAAAGTTTCTTCAGGTCCAACGAGAAACATTCTTTTAAACGAGAACGTTTATCTTGGGGATATCACGGTCTACGATTTTAAAAAACAGCCATTTATTTTTACGATTGAGCAAAAGAATTATGAAGATGCGAAGGCTATCTACGGTGATTGGGAGAGGTGGAAGCATGTTGAGAGAGGGGCAAAATATTTTAGTACACAGCAAGATGCTTCTACCTACAACAAAAATTGGACGCTCACGGAGGTAAGCAAAGACCAAGTTGAAATTGCCAAATTCCAGGACAAGAATAATAATGAATATGCCATCATTATAAATGGAATTCTTATGACACCGGTCGGTCTTCCTATCCCGCGCAAGTGGGGAGAGGGCGTTGAGTACAACATAACTCAGCAAATTGGAGAAATCATTTCCCCTTACTTTGCTTATGGGAAATCTATCGTTATGAAACTGCGCACAAAGCAGGCAGTTTATGACGAGATGCTTAGGTTAGCTATTTTGAAGACACAGCAGTCGTTCATGCCTGCTTATGCAAACAACACAGGGGTTCATTTGTCTTCGCGCATAATGATGCCAGGGAAGATGACTACAGGGATTGATGCAACCAAGATTCAGGTACTCGGGGACCCTAAGGGTCTTCAAAAATCCGAGGTTCAGATGATGGGAGAAATCCAGAAGAGCCTTGATGATGATTCTGCTTCTCCAGTTATGCAGGGGAAGAACCCCGTTGGAACGACTCGCATGACAGCAACACAGTCACAGCAGCTTCGTCAACAAGCAGATCTTGCGATGTCGGGGATCATTCTCGCAGCGACACTTTTGGAGACAAAACTCGGGACAATGAGACTATACAACAACTTAGAAAACTGGTTTAAACCAGTGGGCTCAACGGTGGAAGATGGACAGATAAAAAGTAAGTATCGTTCGATGAATATCGATAAACTTATTGAAGGGGAAGGAGCTGGTCAGTCAATCCTTCGCGCGACAGAAACTCCAAAGGACCCAATGCAGATTTACAACGAGGAGGAACAGATAAAAAAGAAGACGGGTGTCCCTACTCGAATCAATGAGGTTAATCCTTTGGCTCTTGAGAATGTAAAGTATACATACTACGTTACCGCTACACAGAAGCCACGTAAGAATTCAGATCTTACCAAGGTTCTCTTTACTGAGATGATGCAAGGAGCACAGCAGTTCCCTAATATCAATATGGAATATATGTCAGAGAGGTTTGCTGAGGTCTGGGGGGAAGATCCAACAAAGATGTTCCAGAAAGGTGGTGGCGCTCCAACTCCTCCCGGAGGAGAGGCGGCTCCTGGTGGAGCACCTGGGGGTGCGGGCGCGCGCGGCAAGACTATGCCGAAGAGTATGACTCAGGCCGGTAAACCAAATAAGCCAAGCATTAATACAATGGAATCACTTCCTTCATAATTATGGCAAAGAACAAAAAAGAAGATTTAGTGAAACTCAATCGTCACGCAGTTGGAACGATAGATTTGAGTGATATTGTCAACGCTGACAATCTTTCGGGGACAGACCGAAAAAATTATCTCGAGAATGCAGAGATTCTTTTCCAGAACCCAGTTTTGATGAACGAACTAAAAAGAGCAATACAACTCCAAGTTGAATTTATTGCGTGTCAAGCGGTGGATTTTGAACAGGTTCTTGTTGGTCGTGGGGGGGTGAATATGGGGGAGATTTTAGTTGAAAGATTTTCAATGCTTCACGCGCAGTATAAAGAGTCCACAAAACCAGAAGAAACGTTTGACCCTCAGGAACTTATTTGATATAATTTTTGCATAGGTCGATAGTGTACGCCTTTCGTGTTTGGCGTCAAAAACACCGTTACAACATTATCAAAAAAACTAATTAATTACGCATGGACGAAATTGAAAAAGAAAAGCAAGCGGCGCTCGAGGCTGAAAAACAGAAGGCTATCGATGAAGCAACTGCTGAATTAAAAAAGAATCTCGAAGAGAAGGAAGCTGAACTCAAAAAGTTTCAAGACAAGGATTACAATTTTAGTAAGGTGAGAAAGGGTGAGGAAGAGAAGGAGAAGGAGATTGCAGATCTCAAGAAGCAGATTGAAGATGTGAACACAAGAATTACCGGCGAACACAAGACGGATCTTTTGCGTGTTCTCGCTGGCGATGATGAAGACCTCAAGAAGACGATTGAGCATCACTATGATCGCATTAAGGACGACGCAACTACCAAAGAACAGATTGAAGGGAAGATGCGCGAGGCATATCTTTTGGCGACAAAAGGACAAGTCTCTAATGATGTTATCCGAAGGCAAGCATCTGCGGCCTCTGGAGGCACTGGGAAAGTAAACGTTGGGGAAGTCGACCCTGAGGTAAAAGATTGGGCAGAAGAATTTTCTCGTCGTGGTGGTATTCAGATTACTGATGAGGACCTTAAGAATTTTAAGAAATAATAGTTATGGCAAAAAAAGAAACAAAAGAAAAGAAGGTGTTGACAGTTGAAGAAAAGATTGATGCGCTTCTCGCTGAAATGGCGGAACTTAAGGCATCTGATAAAGCAAAGGATGAAAAGATTTCTATGCTCACTCAGATCGCTGACAAGGGCAGAGTTGAGAACTTTGAGAGCAAGCTTAAGAAAGATATTGGCTCCATTGTGAAAGTTTCAACTCTTAATGGGGTCGTTGTGACTTCGTGGAGAAGTGTGCTTGATGAGGTTTATAAGGATTCAAACGGTATCTGGCACGAGAAGCAGGTTATTGAAACGACTACAGAGGATGGAAAGACTCAGTCTATGGATCTCGTGGACTTCTTCAGGAACGTTAAGAAAGTTCCTGCGAAGGTTATTCTTCGTGGAAAGAAACTTGTTTCGGAGGACCCAGAAATTCATACCGAAGAATTTAAGGTTTCAGTCGAGGGAAAGGAATACACTCTCGAAGGAGCATTTATCAACTAATAATTAATAATATTATGGCTAAATTGTCAAAAAAGGCAGCAGAGAAGATGATTGGTAAAATGGGAGGTATGCCCGGAGCAAAGAAAGGTTCTGGTGGTATGATGAGTGCTTACAAGAAGGCTGATAAAGCTGGGGATCTCGGCAAGGGGTTCGGTGGTGAACCTTCAGCAGCGCAAGATAAGATGTTTATGTCAAAACAGAAAGCAGTTAAAAGTAAGGTAGCGAAGAAGAAGGTAATCAAAAAATAATCATGGCTAAATTTTACGGAGAAAAAGAGATTAAAGAAATCAAAGACACTACAAACGAGAAACTTCAGCAAATTATTTTTACTGATGACACATCAAAAATTATGCCGAAGATTATGATTGCGGCTGCAGTGAGTGACACTGCCCTCAATCCAACAGAACTTCGCAATAAAAGATGTTTCCCCGTTACAAAAGCACTCCTTGAATTGTATCTCGAATGGGATATCCACATCTCAGAGATTGACTTCATTTCACAGCGTGTTATTATGAGTGTAAATGAGAGCTTGAAAAAAGCAGACGAAGTTCTTTGGAAGAAAAGTAGAGAAGAGCAAACGATGTCTGACGTTAATAACGTCATCACATCTGCACCAACTGATGCGGTCCCATCGCCTTATGTTGGTCAGTAGTTTGTAATCACTGACGTGCCACCATTCATGGTTATGGTGGCACGAATTGTGGCGATAAACCACTTCCGAGGAATAAACCTTCGTAAAAAAAAGACTGATTGCACCGTTAGGACACGTCAAGTCCCAAACAGAGTTCGATTATTAGTTTAGTTCATTTAAATAAAATGTCTTTTATTTTAGTTAAAGGTAAGACAAAGTTCGCATATCTTCCTGTAACGACATCGACAGCTATTACTGCTGGCACACTTTTGTCGTTTTCAGCAGGGTACCTTGTTGCTGCAACAAGTTCTTCGGCATCGGCAGACATTGTTGGGGTTCTCCGTCACACTATTGCGACGACAGACACTGATTATGCAACAGCTCGTCTTGTTGAGGTTCAGGTTCCTTGTGAGCGTTTTACTGTTTGGGAGGCAGATGTTACATCTGGTCTCGTTGCGGCGGATGTTCTTAAAGAGGTTGATCTCACTGATGGGGCAACTGTTAATCGTGGCGCAAGCTCGATTAAGGCGGTTCGCGCGACAAAGGTCATCAGCTCTACAAAGGGCCATTTCCTTGTGAAGTTTTTGGGAAGTTATTAGTTCATTATAAGTTTAATTAAATATTTTCTTTTAGATCTGAGTGCATTCCGGACCTTGGTTGCATACTAAGAGAAAGAAAATATCATGGAGTTAAATACAATACCACTCAATGTGTTCGTACAGCTTGCGAACGTCATCTTTGAAAAAGCAAAGGGCGCGGTAAACAAAGCTGCTCGTAACTCAGGACTCTTCGCTACAGAGTCTGTACCTGGTAATTCAGGTAACATCCGTCAGTACACGGAAATCGATCTCAACCGCTATGCGCGTGTTAAAGGAGAGAGCGATCAGGCATCACGCGCAAAAATTCAGCAAGGATACTCTAAGAACCTTAGTTCTTACCGTGTGGCTACTGATATCGGAATTTCTTACGAGATGCGCACACAGAATAAGTACAATGACGTTGTTTCTCGACTCACAAACCTTGCAGATCAGGCAAATGAGCGTATGGAACTCGACTTGTCACACCGCATTACCTTCGGTACTGCAACTTCATACACCAGTATGGAAGGAAATACTGTTGACGTTTCAGTAGGAGACACTCTTGCGTTGTTCAGTACTGCTCACACAATCCGTGGAGCATCTACTACATACCGCAACATTCTCGCTAATAACCCTCAGGTTTCTCGTGGGTCTCTCGAGGCTATTGAGAAGAATGCAGTAGAACAGTCAGTAAACCAGTTCGGAGAGAAAGTAAATATTCCGTTTGATATTCTCTTCACTACTGAGGATCCCACGACTGTCAATACCGTTCGCGAGTATTTGAAGTCGATTGCATCACCTGACTCAGCAAACAGTGGCGTTACTAACGTATACGAAGGAAAATACAAGCACGTTGTCCTCCCTCTTATTGCGACTGACGCTAATGGACTTGTTGACTCAACAAAGGCTAAGTACTGGGGTATTGCGTCATCGACGACTACTGAAGCACACCTTCTTGTTTGGGAAGAAGCACGCCTTAAGACTCCTTCAGCGGGTTCTAACGGTGAGGACTTCCATACTGATGACTGGACATTCGGTGTTCGCGCAGGCTATGGCATTGCCACAGTAAACGGACAGTGGAT
>Ga0153916_10004034_pt1 | contig 11036 bp, 9 predicted proteins | sample Opewatmetagenome_FD_109642 | JGI IMG/M metagenome (GOLD analysis project Ga0153916, IMG submission 109642) | Freshwater wetland microbial communities from Ohio, USA - Open water 3 Core 3 Depth 4 metaG | ecosystem: Environmental > Aquatic > Freshwater > Wetlands | place: USA: Ohio, Lake Erie, Old...
CGTCGGAGAAGGACCAGGCGAGGTGGAGCACCGCCTCGGCGCCCGCAATCGCCTCCTCGACGGCGGCGCGGTCCTCGACGCCTCCCCTCACCAGCGACAGCCGGCGCGAGGACAGAGCCTCGAGCGCCCCGAGGTCGCGATCCAGCACCGCCACGTCGTGGCCGCCGGCGAGGAGCGCCCGCACGAGCTCCCGGCCCACGCTGCCGTTGCCGCCGGTGACGAGGACTCGCATCGGGCGAGGAGGCGAGGCCGGCCGTCATGCGGCCTTCGGATGGGGCCGGACGGGCGGATGCTTCGGGAGGTGGATGTGGTTCCGCACGGCCGTGATCACGGGCCAGAAGAAGATGGTCAGGGCGAGCACCATCACCGGGAGCGCGATGGGAGGCCTGAAGAACACGGCCGGGCTCCCCTGGCCGATGATCAGCGCCTGGCGCATGGCCTGCTCCGCCATGTCGCCGAGGACGAGCGCCAGGACCATCGGCGCGATCGGGTAGTCGAGCTTCTTGAAGAGGTACCCGAGGACGCCGAAGCCGAGCATGTAGTAGACGTCGATCATCCGGTTGTTCACCGCGTACGCGCCGATCGCGCAGACGTAGACGATGATCGGCATGAAGATGGCGAACCGGATCTTCAGGATGGACGCGAACAGCGGCGCGGCCGCGAGCACGATGAAGAACCCGAGGATGTTGCCCACCCAGCAGCTCGCGATGAGGCCCCACACGAAGTCGGGGTGCTCCTTGAAGAGCATCGGCCCGGGCTGGAGCCCGAAGATCATGAGGCCGCCCATGATGACGGCCATGGTGGGCGATCCCGGGATGCCGAGCGTGATCATGGGCAGGGTCGCGGAGGTGCCGGCGGCGTGCGCCGCCGCCTCGGGCGCGACGATCCCGGCGGGAGCGCCCTTGCCGAACTGCTCCTTGTTCGGGGCGGACTGCTTGCAGAACCCGTAGGCCATGAACGAGGCGGGGGTCGCCACGCCCGGCTTGAGCCCCATCCAGCACCCGATGAACGAGCCCATGATGAGGGCCTTCTTCAAGTGCATGAGGTCCTTCAGCCCGGCCTTGATGTCCCGGAAGCCGAGGTGGACCTTGATGCCATCCACCTTCAGCCCCTCCTCGACGGTGAGGAAGATCTCCCCGAGGCCGAACAGGCCGATCACGGCGACGATGAAGTTGAACCCGCCCATGAGCGGGACCGACCCGTACGTCATGCGCAGCTGCCCGCTGACGATGTCGAGGCCGACCGCCGCGAGGACGAAGCCCAGCATGATGGACGCGATGGTCTTCACCGGCGACTTGCCGCCCAGCCCCACGAACGCGCTGAAGGTGAGCACCATCACCGAGAACACCTCGGCGGGGCCGAACTTCAGCGCGAACTCGGCGATGGCCGGCGCGAAGAACGTCAGCATCACCACGCCGAGCAGGCCGCCCGCGGCGTGGGCGAGGAACGCGAGCTCGAGCGCCTCGCCCGGCTTCCCGGCCTTTGCCATCGGGTAGCCGTCGAAGGTCGTGGCGACCGACCACGGCTCCCCGGGGATGTTGAAGAGGATCGAGGTGATGCTGCCACCGTAGAGCGCGCCCCAGTAGATGCTGGAGAGCAGGATGATCCCGGTGGTGGGCGGCATCGTCACCACGACCGGGATGAGGATCGCGACGCCGTTGGCGCCGCCGAGGCCGGGCAAGACGCCCACGATGATGCCGAGGGTCAGCCCGACGACGGCGACGAGCAGGTTGTACGACTGCAGCGCGACGCCGAGCCCCATCGCGAGGTTCTGGATGTCCGACATCGGGCGACCTCCCGAAGCGAGCGTGCAGCTAGAAGGGCAGCAGCTTCCCGCCCCAGAGCCCCTGGGGCATCGGCACCATGAACAGCTTGTCGAGCAGCACGTAGAGGAACGCGGGCACGACGATCGAGATGGCCAGGGTGGTGGACCACCGCACCTTCGCCGTCGCGCGCATGTAGAACGCGAGGTAGAGCGCCGCCGCGACGTGCAGCCCGACGAGCTCCGTCGTGACCGCCATCCCGACCGCGGGGAGGAGCACCCACGCGATGGGCTTCCACGCGCCCTCGGGCATGAGCCGCCTGGAGGGCACGTGCTTGCGATGAGACACGAGCAGGCTGCGCAGCTCGATCGCCGCGCAGATCGTCAGGATGACGCCGAGCCAGAACGGGAAGAAGCCCGACTCGGGGCCGTTGTCACCCCATCGGAACCCGAGCCGGACGGCGTCGACGATCACCAGGGCGGCGATCCCGATCAGCAGGAGGGCGACCGCCAGGTTCGCCTTCTTCATGGGACCTCCTCTGGCACACGACGTGGGGTGAAGGAGCGGGCGGGCCCCTTCACCCTGCGCCGCGACGCCGAGGCGCGGCTAGCCTTGCTTGATGAGGTTGCCCGCCTTCATGAGGTCGCGGGTCATCGTCTCCTTCTGCTCGAGCCACTTCACGTACTCGGGCCCGGCGAGGTAGGCCTGCTTGAGCCCCATGTCGCTCACGTACTTCCTCCACTCCGGGGTCTCGGACACCTTCTTGAAGACGTTCACGAAGAAGGCCTGCTGCTCCTTCGTGACCCCGGGCGCCGTGAAGATGCCGCGCAGCATCAGGTAGCTGAGGTCCTTACCCGTCGCCTCCTTCAAGGTCGGGATGCCCTTCCAGTCGGGGAGGTCGATGCGCTCGCTGTCGATCGCGGCCAGCGGGCGCAGGCGCCCGGCCTTCCAGTGGCTGACGGCCTCGGCCGGGTTGTTCACGCTCGACTTGATGTGGTTGCCGACGAGCTCGACGGCGACGTCCCCGCCGCCCTTGAACGGGACGTAGGAGAACCTCACGTCGTACGCCTGCTGCATCATGACGGTGATGATCTGGTCCTCCTGGTTCGTCCCGGTGCCGCCCATGACGAACTTGCCGGGCTCCTTCCGCACGGCGTCCAGGTACTCGGCGGCCGTCTTGTACGGCGACTCCGCGTTCACCCACAGGACGAAGTAGTCGAGGGCCATCCGCGCCACCGGCGTGAGGTCCTTCCAGTTGAACGGGACCCCGGTGGCGATCGGCGTGGTGAACAGGTTGTCGAGGGTGATGATGACGACGTGCGGGTCCTTCACCTTGCCCTTCACGTACAGGAAGCCCTCGGCCCCCGCCCCGCCCGACTTGTTCACGACGATGAAGGGCTTGGGAGAGAGCTTGTACTTCTCGATCATGGGGGCGATGAAGCGCGCCATCACGTCGGCACCGCCCCCGGTGCCCGCCGGCACCACGAACTCGACCGGCTTCGTCGGCTCCCACGCGCTCGCAGCCGCCGGCGCGCCGAGCAGGAAAGAGGTGACGGCGAGGATCGGGGCTGCGATCCATCGCCGCGAGCGTGTCACGACCGCATTGCCTCGCGTACCACCAGCCATGACTTTTCGACCTCCATTCGGTTCATCCGTCCGTCCCCTCCGAATCGCCGTTGCCTGGAGCTGCCTCTCGATCTCCCGGGACCGCCGAGCGCGCCCCCCGGGCGCGCCCGGCGTCCCGGTCCCTCACGCCTCCCTCGGCCCGGGGAGCGGAACGCTCACGGGGACACCGGGCGCCTTGATCCTCGCGTCCACGAAGGCCTGCATCTTCGCGATGTGCTCCTCCTGGAGGTGCGCGAAGCGCCGCTGCGTCTCGAGGTACGTGCGCACCGGCTTGTACTTGCTCGGCCTGTGCTGGTACTTGTACTCGCCGTTCTCCCACTCGTAGAGCGACCACATCCCGGTCTGGATGGCGAGCCGCGCCACCTCGATGGTCTTCGACTCGTCGAACTTCCAGCCCTTCGGGCACGGCGCGTGGATGTGGAGGAACGTCGGCCCCTTGTAGTTGAGCGCCTTGCGCACCTTGTTCATGAGGTCGAGCGGATACGCCACCGAGGCGGTGGCCACGTACTTCACGGCGGGATGACCCCCGATGACGAGCTGCGGGACGTCCTTCGGGAAGAGCTTCTTCCCCTCGGGGACGGCCTTGCCGGGAGGCGTGAACGTGGTGTTGGCGCCGTACGGCGTCGTGGGCGACGTCTGGATGCCGGTGTTCGCGTACGACTCGTTGTCGTAGCAGACGAACAGCACGTCGTGGCCGCGGTACATGAGCGCCGACATCGCCTGGAGCCCGATGTCCGACGTGCCGCCGTCGCCGGCCATCACGATCACGTTCGGCAGCTCGCCCTCCCAGCTCCCCTTCCGGATGCGCACCTGGTAGGCGGCCTCGATCCCGGACGCGACCGCGCCGCCGTTGGTGATCTGCGTGTGGATCCAGGGCACCCGGTACGGCGTGCACAGGTAGCTCGCGTTGGCGACGTACATGCAGCCGGTCGGACCGATGAGGATGCTGTTCGGGCCGGCCGCCTTGGCGACGAGCCGGTACTGGAGCGCCGGGCCGCACCCCGCGCAGGTCCGGTGGCCGGGCACGTACATCTCCTCCTTGGGGATGTTGCGGAGCTTCTTGATCGGCGGGAGGTTCTGCGTCTTCACGGGAACGGGCATGTGATGGCTCCTTTCCGCTCGGTCAATGCACGGCGACGGCGACGGGCGCCCCGTCGCTCCGGGCTCCGGCCGCGGGCGCGTCCTCGTGCTCCAGCCCCGCCCAGTACACGGCCTTCTCGACCCGGCCCGCCTTCACGGCCGCGAGGAGCTTGCCCGCCATCCAGTAGAACTCCTGCAGCGGGATCACGTCGCCGCCGAGGCCCGCCATGAACGAGGTGGTGAGCGGACGCTTCGGCGCGTCGTAGATCGACGCCCGGACCTCGGCGAGGAGGTTGCCGCCGCGCATCGAGCCGCCGTACGACGTGCTCGTCTCGATGACGCCGACCGCCTTGAACTTGGCGAGCGACCTCGCGACCTGCTCGGAGGGCCACGGGCGGACGAAGCGCAGCTTCACCAGGCCGGCCTTCACGCCGCGCTCGCGCAGGTGGCGGACCGCGTGCCGCGCCGTCGCCGTGTGCGCGCCCATGAGGAAGAAGACGATCTCGGCGTCGTCCGTCATGAACTCCTCGAGCCACGGGGAGTAGCTGCGGCCCATGATGCGGTTGTAGGCGTCGATCACCTCCTCGATGACCGGAGGCAGGTCGAGGAAGGCCTGGGCGCGCTGCAGGTCCATGATCGCGCCCTGGTCCGGGCGGATCTGCGGGCCGTGCGAGCAGGGCTGCTTGGGATCGAGGACGTGGCGGCCGGGCCGGTACGGGGGCAGGAACTCGTCCACCTGCGCCTGGTCGGGGATCTTCACCTTGCCCGGGATGTGCGAGACGAAGTAACCGTCCTGGCACACGAACTGCGGGAGCATCACCCGCGCGTCCTCGCCGATGCGGTAGTTGATGAGGTGGTTGTCGAACGCCTCCTGCGGCGTCTCGGCCCAGCCCATGATCCAGCCCTGATCCCGCGCGGACATGGCGTCCGTGTGCTCCGAGCCGAAGTCGCCCGGCGGATCGAGGGCGCGGTCGGCGATCATCATCTGGACCGGCAGGCGGCCGCCGGAGATGGGCGAGTAGTTCTCGAAGGCGTACGTCACGCCCACGCCGGCGCTGCCCGTGAACACGCGGGCGCCCGCCGCCGAGGCCCCGTACACGACGGAGAGCTGCGCGTGCTCGCCCTCACCGTGGATGAACTCCGCGTCGAGCTCGCCCTCGTTCACCATCTTCGCGAGCTCCATCATCGCGGCGGTGTAGGGCCGGATGGGGTACGAGCAGATGACGTCCACCCGCGCCATCTTCACGGCCTGCGCCGCGGCGGCGCAGCCGCTCAGGGTCAGTTCCTTGGCCATCGTCGTGCCTCCTAGAAGGGTTTCTCGAGGCGAACCACGCCGTCGGGGAAGTCGAGCTCGTAGGCCTTGGAGAGCGCCTCCGTGGAGCACTCGGTCACGCAGACCAGGCAGCCCTTGCAGTACTTCGCGTTCCAGACGACCTCCTCGTCGGCGGCGTCGACCTGCCAGCAGGCGTCCGGACAGAACGCGACGCAGTTCATGCAGAGGTTGCACTTCTCCTGGTCGATCACCGGCCGGTACTCGCGCCAGTTGCCGGTGATCATCATCGGCTGCTCCTCGAGCGGAGCGGGGGTGACGCAGCCGAACGGCACCGTCCGGTCCTTCGGGATGTCGAACATCGCGGCGACCTCCTTCTTCACGAAAGGTTAACGTCCGTCAGCTCAGGGTCTTGACCACGGCGGCCTGGTGGCCCTTGCGCAGGGCCGCCTCGTTCTTGACCACCCTGGCCAGGCTCTCGAGCTTCACCAGCCCCGTGGCCTTGGCGAACGCCCCGAGGATCGGCGCGGCGAGCCCCGCGCCCAGCCCGGCGGTGTCGACGCCGCCCTCGCTGCCGGAGAAGTCCACGGTGGACGTCCCGCAGATCTCGCTCGCGTCGACGCAGGCGATGGCCCTGAGCGCGCCCCGCTCCGGCACGAACTTCAGGATCTCGTCCGGCGAGCGGCTGGTGTTGACGACGAGGACGCCGCCCTTCTGCAGGCCGCGAAGGACGTTCATGCCCTTCACGAGGGTCGCGTCCACGAGGACGACCACCTCGGGCTTCTCGTTCTCGTAGTCGTAGCGCATCTCGATCTCGCCGTCGCTGATGCGCGCGTACTTGCGGACGGGCACGTTCACCCGGTCCGGCAGGTCCACGTAGTTGTCGAAGGCCTGCGTGAACTTGCCCTCCTTGTCCGCCGCCGCGGCGATGCCGTTGGCGACGTCGCGGCCCTCCTTGTCCTTCACCACCCCGCGGGTCCAGACCGTGATCTCGTGAACGTTGGCCACGCTCTTCTCCTTTCCAGGCGACGCCGCCCGGCTCCGCTACATGACCGACCTCCGCCCCGCCGGGCCCGGGAGCCGGCCCGCGATCGACGCGACCGGTCCCCGCACCTGCGCGAGCGCCTCCTCGACGTGGGCTCTCGTGATCCGCGAGGCGGACCGCTCCCGCGCGCCCGCCTCCAGCGCCAGGATCGCGGCCTTCTTGCACAGGAGCTCGAGGTCCGCGCCCGTGCTGCCCTCGGAGCGCGCGGCGACGTCGTCGAGGTCGACGTCGTCCGCGAGGGGGAGCCCGTCCGCGTACACGGCGAGGACCTCGCGGCGCCCGCGGGCGTCCGGCGCCGGGAGCTCCACCCGGTAGTCGAAGCGGCCCGGGCGAAGCAGCGCCGGCTCGAGCAGGTCCACCCGGTTCGTCGCGCCGAGCACGATCACGCCGAGCGATCCGTGCAGCTGATCGAGCTCGCGGAAGAGCTGGGCCACCAGGCGCGGCGCGAGCGCGCCGCCCTCCTGCGCGGAGCGGCAGGGCGCGAGCGCCTCCACGTCGTCGAAGAACAGGATGCAGGGCGAGGCCTGCTTCGCCCGCTTGAAGACCTCGTGCAGCCCCTTCTCCGACTCGCCCACCCACTTCGACAGGAGCGTCGTGAGATCGACGCCGATGAGGGTGAGCCCGAGCTCCCCGGCCAGCGCCCGCGCGAGGAGCGTCTTCCCCGTCCCCGAGGCGCCGGTGAGCAGGATCCCCTTGGGAGGAGCGAGGCGCGCGTGCGGGAACGGCACGCTCCCGGAGCGGGCCAGCTCGACGATGGAGCGCAGGACCCGCTTCGCCTCCGCGAGCCCGCCGACGTCCCGGAACCCGAGGCGCGGCCGCTCCGCCAGGAACTCCCGCGTGGCGGTCGGCTCGATGACCTTGAACGCCTCGAGGAAGTCCTGCTGGGTGACCTCGATCGGCAGGCCCTCCAGCTTCGGCTTGCGGTTCGGCTCGAAGACCACGCCCGGCAGCAGGCGCCGCAGCGCGACCATCCCCGCCTCCCTGCACAGCGCGGAGAGGTCGGCGCCCACGTACCCGTGCGCGATGTCGGCGAGCCGGTCGAGATCCACCGAGGACGCGAGGGGCATGCGCCTCGAGTGGATCGCCAGGATCCGTCCGCGCCCGGCGCGGTCCGGGACGCCGATGGCGATCTCCCGGTCGAAGCGCCCCGGACGGCGGAGCGCGTGATCGAGGATCTCGGGCAGGTTCGTGGCGCCGATGACGACGACCTGGCCACGCTCCACCAGGCCGTCCATGAGCGCGAGCAGCTGGGCCACCACCCGCTTCTCGAGATCGCCGACGACCTGGGCGCGCTTCGGCGCGAGCGCGTCGATCTCGTCCAGGAAGACGATGCTCGGCGCGTTCTGCCGGGCCTCCTCGAAGACGGCGCGCAGCCTGGCCTCGCTCTCCCCGTAGTACTTGTGGATGATCTCGGGGCCGTTCACGTGGACGAAGTGCGCCCGCACCTCGCTCGCGACCGCGCGGGCGATGAGCGTCTTGCCCGTCCCGGGAGGGCCGACGAGCAGCACGCCGCGCGGCGGCTCGATCCCCAGCGCGGCGAACAGCTCCGGGAAGCGCAGGGGCAGCTCGACCATCTCGCGGACGAGGGCGACCTCGCGGTCGAGCCCGCCGACGTCCTCGTAGGACACGCGGGAGCTCTCGCCGGCGGCCCCCTCGGCGGCCGCGAAGGCGAGCTCGGTGTCGCTCGAGACGATGAGCGCGCCCCGCGGGGTCGCCCCCTCGACCGTGAACGAGCGCGGCCGGGCGCCGAACCCGGTCACCTGGAGCCGATCGCCGAGCACGAACGGCCGGCCGGAGAGGAGCTGCCGCAGCGCCGGGATCTCCGCGTCCGCCGGGAGGGGAAGGCCCGCCTCCACCGGCGCCAGCAGGAGCGACGCGGCCGGCTTGAAGGGCACGCGCCTCACCCGGACCTGCTCGTCCACGCCGACCTGGGCGTTCCCGCGGGTGCTGCCGTCGATCAGGACGAGTTTCTGCCCGCAGTGGCTCGGCGGCGCCTGGACCGCGCGGGCCACCGTGGTCCGCCCTCCCCCGAGGAGGAGCGCGTCGCCCGGGGCCGCGCCGAGGAGCTTCAGATCCTCGGGGTCCACGCGCGCCCACCCGCGACCCACGTCGTCGACGAACGCCTCCGCGACGCGCAGGGTGGTCTCGCCGGTCTGCGTCCTTTCGCTCATCGCACCGCCCGTCATTCACCGTACGTGATACCGGGTCGACCGGAGACGCCACGATTCGGAGAGCCGCTTTTCCGCTTCGTGAAGGGCACGCTACGGCAGCCGCGGACGGGCGTTCACTGACGACCATCAAGTGGTCTGATGCCTGGCCCGCGCCGCGCTCAAACGCCGGTCCAAGCCACGGGCGCGCAAGGCCTTCGATCCCCGGAGGCCCCCAACCGAGGCGCCGGCGTGGCCCGGTGTTCACGCCTCGCCGCTCGGACCCGTCCCCCGCGTGGGCACGGCGACGGCCCCGGCTCCGTCCGGCGCTCGAGCGCTCCGGCGCCGCTGGCGCGAGAGCCGCTTCTTGATTCGCCTCAGGTGGTCTGGTGCCCGGTCAGCTCTCCGGAGGGGCCACCCGGAGGGAGAGGGGCCGCGGCTCGCTAGTTCACCGTGAACGTCACCGCGCCGGAGGTGCCGCCTCCCGGCGACGGGCTCGTCACGGTGACCTGCGGAATGGGACCAGCCGGCCCATCCTGCGGTGAGCACCTTATCACTCCAAGTGGGATTCTTGGGGCAGGTCGCGGGGACACGTCCGGCGAGGCGGCGCACGGGGCTCGCGTGTCGCAGGCAGAGCGCAGTCACTCCGGGTCGGAGCTCGGAGCTCGCAGTCCAGGATCCCGTGCTGGTCCGTTCAAGGGGCGCGCGAAGACGAGGGCGGCTCACCCGGCCCGGCGGCGCCGGCGCGCAGCGTCAGGTCGAGCTCGATCTCGAGCTCGTCCTTCACGCCGACGGTTCCTCCGAACCCGCTGAACGGCCGGATCCCGAGCTCCGACTGCTTCGCGCGGGCGCGTCCCCGCACCCGCCACCCGCCGGCGACGCCCTCCGCCTCGAACGCGACGTCGACCGGCCTGCTGCGACCGCGCACGGTCAGGGTCCCGTGCAGCGTCCCGCGGGCGTGCCGGGCGCCCTCGCCCGACTCGAGCGTCACGCGGTCCGCTCGGTACTCGATGCGGGGGTGGTGCTCGGCGTCGAGCACGTCCGGCCCGGCGGCCCGGACCTCGACCTTTCGCCGATCGCCCCCGGAGAGCGACTCCTGCCGATCCCGCAGCGACCCGGCCGACAGCACGACCTCCGCGGTCGCGTGCGCGGGGCCTCCCTCCGGGACGTCCACCGTCGCGCGCCACTCCGTCACCTCGAAGTGATGATCGTGCGCGAACCTCGAGAGGATGCCCGTCTTGAGGACGTGGACCACGATCCGTCCGCTCGAGGGGCCGCCCTCGAGCACGGCGGCCCGGGCGGGCGGCGAGCCGGCTGCGACGGCGAGGACGAGGACGGCGAGGTTTCGCATGCGCACCGGCGCGGGCGCCCTCTCAGCGGAAGAGATACGCGAGCCGGAGGACCGCGTGGACCAGGCGGCCCGGGTAGGCGTCCAGCTCCGCGACGCCCTCCCACCGGTCGCGGAGGAGCAGGCGCGAGCCCGCGTGCAGCGCCGCCCCGGTGTACGCGCTCCTGAGCACGGCCCCGTCGCTCGTCACGCGGAAGCGCCCGCGGAGGCGGACGACGCCCGCGCCGGCGTACGGCTCCACGCTGCCGAGCGGGAACGCGAAGCGGGCGCCCGCGGACAGATCGGCTCCGTACTCCCACGTCTCGAGTCTGTCGCGCGTCGCGGGATCCGTCACCGGCGACCGAGACGTCGCGTACAGGAGGTGCCCGCGGAGGGCGGCGCGAGGCACCCCGGGCACCCACGCCAGGCCGGCCTCCGCCGCGCCGTAGTGCGTGCTCACCTCCCGGATGGCGATCGGGGGGATGTAGGAGAGGCCGGCGAAGGCCCTGAAGCCCTCGGGCGCCGGGAGGCCGGCGGCGAGGCGCGGTCGGGGGAACACCCGGGTCCGGTCGGAGGCCGTGATCTGGCGCTTGCCGCCGGTCGTCCCGTCGATGACCGGGAGGGTGACGAGCTCGAGCCCGAGGCTGGCCCGTCCGGCGGGCAGCGCGCCGGGCGCCTCGAGCGGAGGCAGGTCGAGCAGCAACGAGTGGATGTCGATGAGCCGCTCCTCCTGATCGAGCATGGTCTGCGCGCCGGCGGCGGACGCCTCCGCGACGGC
>Ga0153916_10004035_pt1 | contig 11035 bp, 12 predicted proteins | sample Opewatmetagenome_FD_109642 | JGI IMG/M metagenome (GOLD analysis project Ga0153916, IMG submission 109642) | Freshwater wetland microbial communities from Ohio, USA - Open water 3 Core 3 Depth 4 metaG | ecosystem: Environmental > Aquatic > Freshwater > Wetlands | place: USA: Ohio, Lake Erie...
ATCGGCGTGGGCGCGGTATAGCCGCTCTCGGTGAGTGCTTTGAGGATGGAAGGGTGTAGCGCTAATTTTTCAAAAGTCACAATGATTCCTTAATGTCAGATAAAAGAGGCGTGCAGCAATGTGCAGCCTTTTACCCGCATAAGGGTTGGCGGCAACAAAACTGCTGGCGCAAAACACATCGTCGCCAACCGGTTTGTCGCTGAAATTCCAGGGGGAAACTGAAACCAGAAGGTGGGTCAGAGATCGATGAACTTAACGGCCGGATCAGACATCAACGGTCGTCTGAATCGTTCAGCCGGCGCGCACAATACAGGAAGCGGGGATGAAACGCCAGCGTTTTCAGTGGCGAACCGCTATGTCGCCTTGATCAACGGCACCCAGCGCAAATGCAGCGCGATCATCAGACCCAGGCCGACGAAACTCAGTCCATAGACGAGCAGGTCGGAATCGAAGAACAGCGCCGCGATCATCATCGCGGCGCCGGGAAGCGCGGCCTTGAGCCAGGCGGGATAGGTGATCTTGACGCTTTTGCCGCAAGCCTGGCAGGCCACCGGCACGCCGGGACCGAGAAAAATCTTTCGCATCACCGTAATGGCGGGTTTGCCGCAATGAGGACATTCGTACATCTGGCTCTACCCCTAATATATTTGTGGCTTTGATTTTGTTCCTGTTGCCTGCAGCGCGTCAGGCACCATGATTTCCCTGGCATAACGCGGTGGCCGGGCGGGCAATACAATATCCAGCGATCATATAAAAGGCAAACCATCCGAGGCGGGAATCCGGATTGAGAATTTCCTCTCCACAGGCGTGGCCGACCGACGTGACGCAGGCGCGCGCGGTGCAGGAATCGCTGCGCGGCAAGGTGATCGCCGGTGACAAGCTCGGCGTCGTCAAAACGGTGGCGGGTGTTGACGTGGGCTTCGAGCGCGCCGGCGCCGTCACGCGCGCGGCGGTGGTGGTGCTGGATTTTCCGAGCCTCGAACCGCGCGAGCAGGCGGTCGCGCGGCAGCCGACGCGGTTTCCCTATGTGCCGGGTTTCCTGTCGTTCCGCGAGGCGCCTGCGGTGCTGGCGGCGCTGGAACAACTGCGGCAGGCGCCGGATCTGCTTCTGTGCGACGGCCAGGGCATCGCGCACCCGCGCCGTTTCGGAATCGCCTGTCACCTCGGCGTGCTGACCGACATCCCCAGCATCGGCGTGGCCAAATCGCGGCTCATCGGCACGCACGGCACGGTGCCGGAGGAGAAGGGCGCCTGGGTTCCTCTCATGGAAGCCGGCGAGGTGATCGGTGCGGTGCTGCGCACCCGTAACGGCGTGAAACCGCTTTATGTTTCCATCGGCCATCGCGTGAGTCTGGATACGGCGATTGATTACGTGCTGCGCTGCACGACCAAATATCGCCTGCCCGAGACCACGCGTCTGGCCGACAGGCTGGCGTCACAGCGCGATGTGTTTTGATTCCGATCAATGTTTGCCGGCGATGTTTCGGCATAATTTTACGCATGATTGCGTGATGCGGAGGCCATGACGATGAGAGCATCTTTTTTTCTGACTCTCCCCGTTTTGTGCATGGGGATATTTTTTTCATTGGTGGCCAATGCGGCTACAGATGGCGATCTCAGCGTGAGCATTGGCGCGGAATACACCTCCGGTGATTACGGCACGTCCACCAAGACCAATATCTGGTACTTCCCGGTGACGTTCGGATATGAAACCGATCTCAACGCGATCTACCTCACGGTTCCCTACGTGAGCGTGGAGGGCACGGGCAACGTGGTCGCCAGCGGCGATGCGCACGGCTTGCCGCACACCCCGACCAGCACCTCGGTCCGCACCGAATCCGGCCTCGGTGACTTGCTGCTCGTGGCATCGCACAAAATCGGCGGGACCGCGACCTCGCGCGTCGACCTCACCGGCAAGATCAAGTTCGGCACGGCGGACAAAGACAAGAGTCTGGGCACGGGCGAGGATGACTTCGCGGTGCAGCTCGACGCGGCAAAGAGTTATACGCGCGACACCGTTTACGGCACCGGCGGCTACAAGATTCTCGGCGATCCGCCGGGCATCAACTACGACAATGTCCTGTACGGCCTCGTCGGGATTTCGCACAAGCTCGATGAGCTGCGCGCGGCCGGTCTGGAATTTTATGCCCAGGAAGCGGCGCTACCCGGAACCGACGGACAGTCGGAACTGACGCTCTTCCTCAGCAGCAAGCCAGACCGCAAAACCAAGGTCACCGGCTACCTGCTCAAAGGCTTCTCCGACGGCAGCCCCGACTGGGGCGTCGGCGTCTTGCTCAAACTGACCCACTGATCCCTTCGATCCCCCTCTCGGGGGGTGGCGCGGCGGGCGGAAAATACGCCCGCCGCCCGCTCATTTGCCGCGTATTCCCGGAATACCCGTCCAAACCTGCCAGGGCCGTGGCGTGTGCTAGCCTTGAAACAGGAGCCGGGGTTGGCCGAGCCATAACAACGACCCCGTTCCGAACCCTGCGATTTGCCCGACACTGACATGAAACGATGCCTGCTCATCATGACGCTGCTCGCCGTGCCGCTGGCCTGTGGCGCCGGCGAACTGGAAGATCGCCAGGCGATAACCGAACAGGTATCCGGTCTTTTCATGCACGAGCAGTTCGACGAGCTCGAGCGGATGGCGCAGCAATTCCGGACGACGGAAGAGCGAACCTCCAGCGGTTTATGGAAGCTGACGCTCTTCTATTCCGCGATCAACGACGTGGCCGACGGCGATGAGAGGAAAGAACAATACTGGGAGTCGATCGAAGCGAAGGCGTTGCGCTGGGTCAACGCCTACCCCGGCTCGCCCACGCCGCACATCGCGTACGCCATGATCCTGGTCGGTCATGCCTGGATGTTCCGGGGTAGCGGCTGGTCGGACGACGTCAAGCAGGGGAACTGGAAGCCGTTTCAGGAATACCTCGCCCGGGCCGCGAAGTATCTTTGGGAGCACAAGGATGTCGCCGACGTCGATCCGCGCTGGTACGAAACCATGCTGAACATCGCGTGCGCGGAGAACTGGGACCGGGAGCGCTTCAACAAGCTCGTCAACGAAGCCACCGAGCGGCACCCGTATTTTTACCAGATCTATTTCGCCGCGATCGATTACCTGACGCCCAAGTGGCACGGCAGCAAGGAACAGATCGAGGCGTTCGCCAATTTCGCGACCGAGAAGACGGCGGCCAGGGAGGGTGTCGGGATGTACGCGCGGGTGTACTGGTACGTCGCCCAGGTGCAGTACCGCAGCGGGTTGTTTACCGAATCGGCCGTGGCCTGGGGCAAGATGAAGCAGGGTATCGATGATGTATTGGCGCGTTATCCCGATCAGTGGAACATCAACAACTTCGCGCATTTCGCCTGCCTCGCCTGGGACGGGCGCGAGACCCGCGAGCTGATCGAGCGCGTGCAGGGAGCGCCCATTCCGCAGGCATGGGACAGCGCGTCGCAATACGAGCAGTGCAAAACCTGGGCGCGCTGGGACGTGCCCGGAAAAACCGCGTCGACATCCGTCGACCGCGGCGGCTGACGGAATGAGCCGGTACGGTTTATGACAACCCCTGCCGATATCGCTGCGCCGAAAAAACCATCCGTACCGGCCGGACCGCGCGAGATGGCGCTCGCGTTTCGCGGCTCGGCCCGTGAATATTTCCGGATCTGGGCGGTGAACCTGTGCCTGACGCTGCTCACCTGCGGCATCTTCTCGGCGTGGGCCAAGGTGCGCAAGAAGCGCTATTTCTACTCGCACGTCACGCTCGACGGCACGCCGTTCCAGTATCTCGCCCAGCCGATCCCGATTCTGAAAGGTCGCATCGTCGCCGCGGTATTGTTTTCGGTTTATTACGCCTCGGGTCACTTCTTCACGGCGCTGATGCCGTACGTGCTGGTGGCGGGGATGGTGCTGGCACCGTGGGTGATCGTGCGCTCGGCCGCGTTCAACGCGCGTTATTCCGCCTTCCGCAACATGACATTCCAGTTTGACGGGAACTACAAGGAGGCGCTGAAAACGATCTACTGGTTGGGGCTGATTCCGGCCCTGGTCGTCGGTTCCATGTTTCAGTGGTGGGGGAACATCTATGCCGGTTCCGCCCTGTTCGCGCTTTTCGGATTTACATTTCCGTGGTGGCTCAGGAGGCTCAAGAATTTCATTGTCAGTCGCACCGCCTTCGGTGGCGAGCACGGCGAGCTGTCCGCCACCGGGGGTCAGTTCTTCAAGGTCTATTTCCTGGCCGGTCTGATCATGGTGGTCGCTGGTGTCATCGCCGGCGCGACGGGAGCCGCGTTGTTCGCGTCCCTGAAGAAGTCGCCCTACGCCTTCGTTCTTGTCAGTCTGCCGGTCTACATCGGCTACGTGCTGGCGTTCGCCTATGTCCAGGCCGGTATCAGTAATCTGGTGTGGAACCGTACCCGCCTCGGACCGTTGAGTTTCGAGTCGACCCTGCGCGGTCGCGGGCTGGCCGGACTGTACGTGACCAATGCACTGGCGATCCTGGCCTCCGTGGGGTTGCTGACGCCATGGGCGGTGATCCGGACCTTGAAATACCGCGCCGACCACCTGCGGGTGCGGCAGGAGGGCGACCTCGCCGATTTTTACGGAAGCGAGACGACCGCGGTCCGCGCGGCCGGCGCCGAAGTCGGTGAATTTTTCGACATGGATCTGTCCCTGTGAACGCCGCCACCGCGACTCTCGCGGGACTGTACTACGACGGCCGCCGGCCGATCGGGGCGCCGACCACGCTCGTCTTGGCCGGGAAAGGAGCGGTACTGATCGGTGCGCAGATCAGCCAGCGACTGGCGACGGTCGAGTTGCGGGTATCGCCGCGCATAGGCCGGGCCGACCGTTTCATCGATCTTCCGCGCGGCGGGCAGTTTCAGTGCGCCGATCATCCGCTGCTCGACCGGTTGCCGCAGGAAGTCCGCACCGAAGGCGTGGTGGCGTGGCTGGAACAGCGCGTGGCAGTCGCGATCGCCAGCGTCGCCGTGATCCTGTCGCTGCTCTCGGCGGGATATTTCTATGGACTGCCGGCGGCGGCCAATTACATCGCCATGCGCATTCCGATCGAAACCGAGGACGCCGTGGGCCGGCGCAGTCTGGCCTGGCTGGACGAGAACAAGTGGTTCCGCCCGTCGCAGATCGCGCCGGACATGCAGGCGCGCATCCGTCAGGGGTTTGACGAGCTTCGTGATGGCCTGCCGCAGGCGTCCCGTTGCCGGCTGGAATTCCGCGACTCGCCTGTCATCGGGCCGAATGCGTTTGCGCTCCCGGGCGGGACCATCGTCATCACCGATGCCATGGTGCAGACGGCTGAATCGCCGGAGGAAGTGCTGGCGGTTCTGGCGCACGAACTCGGCCACGTGGAACGGCGTCACGCCATGCGGCACGTGCTGCAGGATTCGGCCGCGGCGGTCACGGCCGCGGCCGTCACCTCCGATGCCGCCTCGCTCGGTGTTGCCGTGGCCGGGTTGCCGGCGGTGCTGGCGCAGACCAAGTACTCGCGCGAATTCGAAACCGAGGCCGACGATTTTGCGTTCCAGCTCCTGCGGCGCCGGGGGCTGTCGCCGGAGGCGTTCGCGACCCTGATGGAGCGGCTCACCCGCAAGCAGCAGGACGCCGAACGTGCGTTTGCTTTCGTCTCATCGCATCCGGTGACCGCCGAACGCATCCGGCGCGCCCGCGAAGCCGCGAAACGCTAGGTTCACGACTGCACGCCGGCAGTTATTTCCTCCGGTCCTGTTCCCGTATCTGCTGGCGCGTGATCAGCCGCGCGAGATCGGCGAGCTGTTCGGAAAACAGGTCGATCAGGTCGTCCACCGACAGGATGCCGGCCAGTTCATTGTCGTCGTCGATCACGGGCAGGCGCCGGATCCCCTTGGCGCGCATGACCTTGACCGTCTCCAGCAGATCGTCGCCCGTGTGTGCCGTGACCAGCTCGGCGCTCATGATGTCGCCGACGCAGACGTCGTTCAGGCTGACGCCTTCGGCGATCACTTCGAGCACGATGTCACGGTCGGTAACGATGCCGACCGGCACGCGTTTGCCGGTTTTCTCATCGACGACAATCAGATCGCCCACGTGATATTCGCGCATGAGGCGCGCCGCCTAGGGAATGGAGGCGCCCCGGTGAATGAAAACGACTTCGCGATTGCATACGGTTCCCACTGTCATGACACATACCCCGTCCGTTTCCAGAATTAAATTGATTCTATCGCCGCGATCTGTCGACCTCTTGATCTACGTCAATGCGGGCGGCGTCAAGGCCGGCATACTAACGCGCGTATTCGCCCTTCTAAGGCAAGCCGCCGTTCCGGTGTCTCCGCACGTCTGCCACTTCTCCCTGGCAGTCTGGTATTGGACGGCGGTATTTTTTTCCGCGGCTTGCCCCGCCTGTCCCGGCTGTTACTTTGCGCCCGGCCCCGCAAGAGGTAAAGTTGGAATTCTTCCTGATCCGGGGCGCGGGACGTGTTCGATTTGTTCGTCAATTCGCTGATCGTGATGCTGGTGGTGGTGGATCCCGTCGGGCTGGCGCCGATGTTCGCCGCATTGACCTACGGCGAATCGCCGGAGGGACAGCGCCGCGTCGCCATCCGCGGGACCCTGATTGCCGGTGCGATCCTGGTGGTGTTCGTGCTCGCCGGGGATACGCTGCTCGGCGCCCTCGGCATCGGCATGCCGGCGTTTCAGATCTCCGGCGGAATATTGCTGTTTCTGCTGGCGGTGGACATGGTGTTCGCCCGCCATTCGGGGTTGCGTTCCACGACCGAACGTGAGCAGAAGGAGGCGGAGACGAGGAAAGACATCTCGGTTTTCCCGCTCGCCATTCCCCTGATCGCCGGTCCCGGGGCGCTCACCACCGTATTGCTGATGGTGGGCGAGCAGGGCGACGATCCGGTGGTGATCGGCACGGTGCTGGCGGTGCTGTTCGTGGTGCTGTCGCTCACGCTGGTATCGCTGCTGTTCTCGGCGCGCATCATGGGCTTCATGGGGGAAACCGGCGCCAACGTCGTGACCCGCGTGCTGGGCGTGATCCTGGCGGCACTCGCGGTCCAGTTCGTGATGAACGGATGGGATGCGGGATTTTCCTACGACGATGCCGCGCCGCAGATGATGACGGTGCGGATGTAAGACGCGCTCAGGCTGTCGCCGTTACCGGCATGTACTGGACCGGGTTGATGCCGTAGACGCCGGGTTCGAGCACGCGGTCGATCTCGCAGGGGCGTCCGTCGCTGGTCTTGTATTCCATCAGGTCCACGGTCGTGGCCCCGGGCAGGGGACTGAAGTCCGCGCGCAGTACCAGCGTCACCCGGGGTTTCAGGCGACGCAAGCGGTTCATCGCGACGACCACGCCGATCTCGCCGGTGTTGAGCTCGACCACGCTTCCGATCGGGTAGATGCCCATGCACTGGATGAACTGTTCCACCAGCGCCGGATGGAAATCGCGGTTGCGCCACTCGTACATTTTTTTCAGCGCGGCATGGGCCGACATGCCGGCGTGATAGGCGCGGTCGCTGGAAATGGCGTCATAGCAGTCGACGATACCGCCGACCATGCCGAACAAACCGATCTGGTCGCCCTTGAGGCCGCCGATGTAGCCGCTGCCGCTGTAACGCTCGTGGTGGCAGCGTGCCACCTCGATCGCCGGCCGCGGAATGCCCGAGGTCTTGTCCAGGATCTCGACGCCGCGTGGCACGTGGCTTTTCATCAGGGCGTATTCGTAATCGCTCAGCGCGCCGGGTTTGTTGAGGATTTCGTTCGGCACCTTCATTTTGCCGATGTCGTGCAGCAACGCGCCGAGGCCGAGCAGATTGAGCTCGTCCCGTTCCAGCCCCAGGTGGCGACCGAAGGCGAGCGCCAAGATGCAGACGCGCAGGCTGTGCAGCGCGGTGTACTCGTCTTTCTTTTTCAGTTGTGTGAAGCAGGTGAGCGCGTCCGGGTTGCGGATCACGCTTTCGGCCAGCTCGCCCACGATTTTTTTTGCCCCGAGCGTGTTGATGTTTTTTCCGAGACGCACGTCTTCCAGGACGGTATAGATAAGCTCGCGGGTTTCACGGTGCGTTTCCCTGACAGCCTGGATCTCCTCCTCCAGCGTCGTCTGGTCGTGGTAGACCGACTGGAGCAGCGGCTGGCTTTCGACCTTGATCAGCAGGTCGCGCTCGACCTTTTTGTGATTCAGGGCCTCGTGCGCGACGGCTTTTTCCGCGGGTGTGCGCGGGGGCGGGGTCTGGTAGATCTCGGCGGTTTCGATGAAGACGTGCTGGCAGTAGCGTTGCAGTTCGCGGATTTCATCCTCGCTGCGGATCTCGAATCCCTGGAACAGGAAGGGCGTATCGCGCCAGGGACGGTCCAGCTCGCTGACGTACATCCCTATTTTGAGCTGCTGAACGTCGAGTTTTCTTTTCATTATAATAACCCGCCGGCTGTTCCATCATCCCGCGATTTCAGCTGAAATCGTCGCTCCAGCTTATCAAGGATTATTGTAGGACAGAATAGGCTTATCCCCCAACAAAGACGCCAGTCGATCGGCGTTTAATCCCGGCGGACAGAACACGGCGAACATGCCAGAATGGAAAATCCTGACATCCAGCGGAGGAGCTGACATGAGCGAGCACGTCTATAAAGTGGTTGAGCTGGTGGGGTCATCCAGCGAGGGCACGGATTCCGCCATACGAAATGCCATCAGCCGCGCGTCCAAGACCCTGCGGAATCTAGACTGGTTCGAAGTGGTTGAGACCCGCGGCCATCTGGTCGACGGAAAGATCGCCCATTGGCAGGTCAAGCTTAAGATCGGCTTTCGCATGGAGGAGCATTGAGACGGCATGAATACGCCGAAGGCGGAAGCGCGCCGTAACGATGTTTATGCGCCTCCGTAGCCGCGTCAACGTGCCGGATCGGTAACCGCACGGCATGTTCCGGCTCTATACCGCGGCTAATCTGCCGGAGGCTTATCTGCTGCTGCACCGGCTGGTGCAGGTGGGGATCGAGGCGCGCGTGCTCAACGAGCACGCGCAGGGCGGGCTGGGGGAGATTCCCTTCACGCATGCCTACCCGGAAGTCTGGGTCATGGAGGCGGAAGACACCGCGCGGGCGCGCGCGATCCTGCAGGAGTTTGAACACCGATCGGCGTCGGAGGAGACGGTGCGCTGCGGGAACTGCGGTGAAACGAATCCGGCGGGCTTCGAAATCTGCTGGCAGTGCGGTCGGCCGTTGCGCTGACCGGCGCCGGGGAGGGCGCGCTACAGCCGCGTGCTCAATTCAGCCTCGGCCTGGACCTTGGCGCGCAGCAAATGTTCGGCAATGTGGCTCCATATCACCCGTTTCTCCGAGATAAGATCGGAGAGCCGGCGCGAGAACCTATTGTAGGCCTCTGATTCGTTTTCCGCCATTATCACGGCCGCGCGTTCGAGGAACGGGATCAGTCCTTCGATCATCTTCAGTTTTTCACGCTTGTTGCGGATGTCCCGGTCTTCCTCCTTGGCCTCGAAGTAGGCCTCGGAATTGTCGAATATGGTTTCGATCGCCTTGTTCAGGTTGCTGCAGTCGAGGCGGAACATGCCGTAGGAGTGCTGGTAGATCTTGAACAGGTCCAGCACGATGTCCTTGAGTTGCAGCAGGCGCGGGTGCTGGCGCAGCGCCCTGGCGAACATGGCGAAGACGTCATCGTATCCGGCGCCGGGTTTCGCGGTTCTGGTCGCGGCCGGAACGACCGAGTAGGACGAAACCGTCGCGTCTGAAGGCTCCTCGGTTTTCTCGCGCATGGCGGGATTCTTGGCCATCTGGCACATGGTGCGAATGTCCTCGAGCAGCGCCAGGATCTCCTCTTCCTTGTTACGCGTTTCGCGCTGGGCATATTGGAGGTTGCTCTCGGCTTCGCTGTAATCGAAGGAGGCCATGACCTGCTGGCGGATCCTGGTTTCATGCTCGCCGCGCGTCTGGCTGCCGAGCACGCCGGTGAGACGCTGTTTCAGCCGCTCGCGCGCCTCCTGCGCGATGCGGTAGATGCTGGCGTAGCGCGCCTCGTTTTCGCGCAGTTCCACGTACTGGCGCACGCTGTTGTCGAAGGCGTCGACCTTCTGCAGGAACGCCTGCGAGAATGACAGGAACGGCCCGGCGAACGCGGCGTTTTCCTCGGCGTTCAGCGTCAGCGTGGCCAGCGTCTGCTTGTAGGCGGCGATCTTGCCGTCCACGGTCTGCGCGCCGCGGGTAATACCGGTCAGGATGCTGGAAATGCTGGCGAATGACTGATGGATCTGCCTGGTCATCTTCAGGATCTCGATCAGCTTGCGCAGCATGGTTTCCTCGCCGCTGGTGCGCAGGAACAGCGCCTGGAGACTTTTCTTGGCGTCGTCCAGCTGGTCCTGGCTGAGCAGTGCGTTCTCCTCGATGAAGGAGAGCGCGGTCATCGAAACCAGCGCTTCGCGGTGCTGGGAATCGGCAGGTTTGTGATCCTGTATCATGATGTCCGGAAAATGACGACCGCGCCTCGACGGGCCGGCGTCGGTCCGCGGTCACGGCCGCGGCGGCGCACATTGCCCGGGTGCTTCGTTATCATTAATAATATATAGCGATAGCATCCCCGCGCGGTCACCGACTGTCGCCGTGAAGGCTACCAGCGTCGGAACGGGGGGATTGAACTTAGCCGGTTGCAACCCTATCTAAAGGTGACGAAAAGAAATCGGCATTATCCTGGAGAATCCATATTTATGAAACGTATTTTGCTGTTCGTGGCCACCAACATCGCCGTGCTGCTGGTGCTGAGCGTCTCGGCCAACATCCTGATGCAGGTCCTTGGGGTGCAGCAGCTGCCGGGCGGCCTCAACATGGAAGCGCTGCTGATTTTTGCCGCCGTCATCGGTTTCGGCGGCTCGTTCATCTCGCTCGCCATGTCCAAGTGGATGGCCAAGATGGCGACCGGGGCGAAGGTGATCGACCAGCCGCGCAATGCCACCGAACAATGGCTGTTCGAAACCGTCCGCCGCCTGTCCAAACAGGCCGGCATCGGCATGCCGGAAGTGGCGGTCTACGATTCGC
>Ga0153916_10004036_pt1 | contig 11035 bp, 11 predicted proteins | sample Opewatmetagenome_FD_109642 | JGI IMG/M metagenome (GOLD analysis project Ga0153916, IMG submission 109642) | Freshwater wetland microbial communities from Ohio, USA - Open water 3 Core 3 Depth 4 metaG | ecosystem: Environmental > Aquatic > Freshwater > Wetlands | place: USA: Ohio, Lake Erie...
CAAGGTCGGCGTGCCGCTTTCCGTGGACACCTACAAGCCAGAAGTGATGCGCGCCGCCATTGCTGCCGGGGCAGACATCGTCAACGATGTGCGCGCCTTGCAGGAGCCCGGTGCTGTCGCAGTAGTCGCAGCTAGCGGCGCCGGAGTGTGCCTGATGCACATGCTGGGTACGCCGCAAACCATGCAGGCCGATCCGCAGTACCGTGATGTAGTGGCACAGGTATGCGATTTTTTAAAGGCTCGGGCCGAAGCCGCACTTGCTGCTGGCATTGCGCACGAACGCATCGTGCTCGACCCTGGTTTCGGTTTCGGCAAGCGTAGTCAGCACAACATCGTGCTGCTACGGGAACTGCCGGCACTGTGCGCGTTGGGCTATCCGGTGCTGGCCGGCCTTTCGCGCAAGTCGGTGCTGGGGCAGATCACCGGCAGTAGCATGGAAGAACGCCTGCCCGCTAGCATTGCAGCAGCGGTGGTGGCTGCCATGAAGGGTGCTAAAATCTTGCGCGTGCATGATGTGAAAGCTACCAAAGATGCGCTGGCTGTTGTTACGGCTATTTTCAATGAACCAAGGTAATCACCGAGGATAAAAACGGGTTTTCTCCGTTTCTACGTAGTTATAATGCGATTATGACAAGAAAATACTTTGGCACCGATGGCATAAGAGGCAAGGTAGGCGATGCGCCGATTACGCCTGATTTTATGATGCGGCTTGGCTATGCCGCCGGGCGCGTGCTGACGGGCATTGATGACCATTTTTGGCAAGGCGTACACCCCTCAGTACTGATCGGGAAAGATACGCGTATCTCAGGCTATATGCTGGAATCCGCCTTGCAAGCAGGCTTATCCGCCGCAGGAGTGGATGTGCTACTCACAGGACCTATGCCCACACCAGGCGTGGCTTACCTCACACGTGCGTTACGCGCGCAAGCAGGTATTGTTATTTCCGCTTCGCATAATCCATTTGAAGATAACGGCATCAAGTTCTTCTCGGCTGAAGGCACCAAGTTGCCCGATGCTATCGAACACGCAATTGAAGCCGAGCTGGAAAAGCCTATGCGGGTTATGGAATCAGCCAAGCTGGGCAAGGCAAGGCGCATCGATGATGCCGGTGGGCGATATGTTGAATTCTGCAAGAGCACCTTCCCCAATGCTTTGGATTTGCGCGGCCTGAAAATTGTGCTCGATTGCGCACATGGCGCTACTTATCACGTCGCGCCGCCGGTGTTCCATGAGCTGGGCGCAGAAGTTATTGCTATCGGCAATCAGCCGGATGGCCTCAATATCAACCACGAGTGCGGCTCTACGCACCCAGAAGCACTATGCAAAGCAGTAGTCGAGCACGAGGCTGATCTTGGCATCGCCTTCGATGGTGATGGCGATCGCGTCATGATGGTCGATGGTGACGGCAAGCTGCTCGATGGCGATCAGCTGCTTTACATCATTGCCCTGCACCGACATCAGCGCGGCAAGCTGGGCGGTGGTGTTGTCGGTACGCTTATGACCAATCTGGCGCTTGAGCATGCCTTGGCTAAGGCCGATATTGACTTCGTGCGCGCCAAAGTAGGCGACCGTTATGTGTTGGAATTACTCAACGAGCAAGGCTGGCAATTGGGCGGTGAGAATTCCGGCCATATTTTGTGTCTGGATAAACACAGTAGCGGTGATGGCATTATCGCCGCCTTGCAAGTGTTGCATGCCTTGCGTGCCAGCAACAAAACATTGGCCCAATTGGGCGCAGAAGTGACTTTGTATCCGCAAGTACTCATTAACATAACTGTTAAAAAGCAAATCGATTTAGAAAAAAATTCTGCGCTGCAAGCGGCGGTAACATCGGCTGAGGCTGAGTTAAATGGCAGCGGACGGGTATTGCTCCGCGCGTCGGGTACTGAGCCAAAAATCCGCGTGATGGTAGAAGGTAGTAGCCGCAAACAGGTGCAAAGCTTGGCTGAGAGTATTGCTGAGGTGGTTAAGAAAGCCGCTTTCTGATCACCTTTAACTGTATTGCCAAATAGCCACTTCTTTAAGCTGGCATTAGTTTTTGTAAATTTGTCATCATTTCTTCACATTCGCGTGCAAACCTGCGCGCATGAAAAGACATTCATTTAATAAATTCAGTGCTCATTCAGGCAGGGTTCGCTATGCCACATAAAATGAGCTTGTGTTTGCACTGGATGCATGCGCTAGACAACTCGCTGTGTATACGCGTCAACCACACCAGTCAAAACCGCCTGGTGCGCTGGTGGTTCCGCCTGATTAGTCGTCTTGGCGATGGCACATTCTGGTATGCGGTGATGATTGGAATTTTATTGAGCCAAGGCCAGGCTGGCGTATTACCTTTCCTGCACATGGCGCTGGCTGGCCTTTGTGGCACGCTCATCTACAAGTGGCTCAAAAGTAGAACCTCACGACCACGTCCTTACGAGGTGCATCAAGATATCTGGCTAACGGGCATACCACTTGACCGCTTTAGCTTTCCATCAGGCCATACTTTGCATGCTGTGGCATTTTGCTCGGTGGCGCTGGTGTATTACCCCATGCTCGCATGGTTGCTAGTGCCTTTCACCGTGATGGTGGGGTTGTCACGCGTGATATTAGGTTTGCATTACCCAAGTGATGTGCTTGCGGGCGCCGTGATTGGCGCATTGATCGCCGGAATTTCCTTCATGGACTGAGTTCCTTGCTGCGAAAAATCCTGTTTACTGCATGAAAGTCCGCTCCATTTTTCTTTCCGATATCCATCTTGGTACCCGTGGATGTCAGGCCGAGCGACTGCTCGATTTTCTACGCGAACATGAGAGCGAACATCTTTTTCTGGTGGGCGACATCATCGACTTCTGGGCTATGAGCCGCAGCATCCAGTGGGCCAGCATGCATAACACGGTAGTGCAGAAAATACTGCGGCGCGCCAGGCACGGCGAAAAAGTGGTTTTCATTCCCGGCAATCATGACGAGGTGTTGCGGGAGTACGATGGCACCACCTTCGGTAATATCCTGGTTTCCTTCGAATGGCTGCATGTTACTGCCGACGGCAAGCGCCTGTTGCTGATACACGGCGACGAGTTCGATCAGGTTACGCGCCATCATCGCTGGGTCGCCATACTTGGCGATGTCGCCTACGATCTGTTGGTCAGGGCCAACGCCTGGCTGTCTTGGGCGCGACGTACCCTGCGTATCGGCGGATACTGGTCGTTGGCAGGCTATGCTAAGCGCAAGGTTAAAACGGCGGTCAGTTTTATCTACGATTTCGAAGATTCTGTCATCCATGCCGTGCGCGAACGCGGCTTGGATGGTGTGGTGTGTGGTCACATCCACAGCGCCACCATCAAGGAAGTGAGCGGGCTGCTTTATATTAACTGCGGAGACTGGGTGGACAGTTGTACCGCCATTGTTGAACATCTGGACGGTCGGCTGGAGCTCATCGAATGGCGACATGGCGCTGCATCGGAAGCGCTCGCCGCAACGGTATCAATCGCAGATATTTCCGATTTGGTCGAACTGAAAGCTGCAAATTCACAACAAGCTACGGCAAAATTTGCAACGATCTCATGCATGGAAGGCCATATAATTCTGTGAGGAAACTCGAAAGCAGATCGAATGGAAAGCCCTCACAAAGGCAAAACCGGTTTAACCAGGTTGCGGAATGCCCTGCATTACTCGCTCGCGGGCTTCAAGGCCGCTTATCATCACGAGGACGCCTTTCGCCAGGAGGTGCTGATGGCCATTGTGCTGATACCGCTGGGCATCTATCTGGGGCAAAGCGGCGTTGACCGTGCCTTGCTGGTGGGCAGCGTATTGCTGGTAATCATGATTGAATTGCTGAATTCCGCAGTGGAAGCCACAGTAGATCGTATTTCCCTGGATAGTCATCGCCTCGCCAAACGCGCCAAGGACATCGGCAGCGCCGCGGTGCTCATGAGCCTGATTAACCTGGCAGTGGTGTGGGGGCTGGTACTGAGTGGCTAGCTAATTTTCATCGCTGACATCTTGTTGTCATCTTGCCAGCCTAGCATGGCAGGATTTGCAACAACCAGATAGATTGGCAATGAAAATACTGTTTGTATCGGACGTCTACTTTCCTCGCATCAACGGCGTTTCCACTTCCATTTGTGCCTTTGTCAGTGAGCTGCAAGCCATGGGGCATGAGGTGCATTTGATTGCTCCTGATTACGGCATCGAGACAGAGGACGAGGCCTGGATTAAGCGCATCCCCGCCCGCAGCATCTACTTTGATCGGGAAGACAAGCTGATGCGCTACGGCGCTGCGCTGGATAAGTTGGGGGAATTACGGCGCGAGGATTACGATATTGTGCATATCCACACGCCGTTTGTTGCACATTACCTGGGTATCAAGCTGGCGCGTTTGCTTGGGGTGCCGTGTGTGGAGACTTACCACACGTTTTTTGAAGATTATCTGCATCATTATCTGCCAAGGGTTCCAACATCGTTTGCACGCAGCCTTGCTCGTATAGTCTCGCGCCGCCAGTGCAATCAAGTGGATGCCATTGTTGCGCCGTCGCAGCCCATGCTCGATGTGTTGCGCCAATACGGTGTAACAACAAAAGCTGAGGTGATTCCCACCGGACTGCAGCAAGATAGCTTTGCCCCAGCAGACGGCGCTGCTTTTCGCGCGAAATATGGTATCGCACCAGAGCGGCCAGTAGCGCTCTATGTGGGGCGCGTAGCTTTTGAGAAAAACATCGATTTTTTGCTACGCAAAGCGCATGAGCTGCGTAAAAAACTGCCCGAGGTGCTGTTGTTAATCACCGGGGAAGGTCCGGCACAGGCCAGCCTGCATGCGTTAAGTATAAAGCTGAACCTGCAAGACAACATCCAGTTTATCGGCTATCTCGATCGCCATACCGAGCTCAATGCCTGTTATAGCGCGGCCGATGTGTTTGTGTTTTCATCCAAGTCCGAGACGCAAGGCTTGGTGCTGTTGGAGGCCATGGCACAAGGTTTGCCGGTAGTGGCGATTGCCGAGCTCGGCACCAAATCCATATTGATTGAAGGCGAAGGTGCGATGATAGCGCCCGAAGACGAAGTGGCATTTGCCGATATCGTACATAGCTTGCTTAAGGATACAGACAGACGTGCGGCACTGGGTGAGTCCGCAAGAAATTACGCCAGAGAGCATTGGAGTTCTGTCAGGCAGGCCGAACGTATGGTGAAGTTTTACCGGACCACTATGGAACGCCATGAGTTATGTAATAGTCGAAATGCCGGCTACTTGAGGCAATATCAATAATAGCTTTTGCTGCGACATGAATTTCTGGGCCGCTGCCAAGCAGCGGGCTAGCCGAACTTGCCGGTAATGTAGTCTTCTGTTTCCTTGCGGGAAGGTTTGGTGAACATGGTGTCAGTGTCACCGACTTCGATGAGTTCACCCAGATACATGTAGGCAGTGTAATCGGAAACCCGCGCCGCCTGCTGCATGTTATGGGTGACGATGACGATGGTGTAATCGTTCTTCAGTTCGTGGATCAGTTCCTCGATGCGCGCGGTGGAAATCGGGTCGAGCGCGGAGCAGGGCTCATCCAGCAGTAGTATTTCAGGCTTGACAGCAATGCCGCGCGCGATGCACAGGCGCTGCTGCTGGCCGCCGGAAAGGCTGGTGCCGGACTGACCGAGCTTGTCTTTCACCTCATTCCACAATGCTGCCTTGTGCAGTGCCCACTCTACCCGGTCGTTCAGTTCCGATTTGGGGAGATTTTTGTACAGATTGATGCCGAAGGCGATGTTGTCATAGATGGACATCGGGAATGGCGTTGGCTTTTGGAACACCATGCCCACCTTGGCGCGCAGCAGGTTGAGGTCCTGCTTGGCATCGAGGATGTTCTGTCCATCCAGGAGTATTTCCCCTTCTGCGCGTTGCTTGGGGTAGAGCTGGTACATGCGATTGAAGGTACGCAGCAGGGTGGACTTGCCACAGCCGGACGGGCCGATGAAAGCGGTCACGCGGTTATCGGGAATATTCAGACTGACATTCTTCAGCGCGTGGAATTTGCCGTAATAGAAGTTCAGGGTATTGACGGTGATTTTGTTGGTCTCAGCCATGTGTGTTTCCTGTGAGTATTCAGGATGCATTAAATGGGGCGCTTCCAGATGTATGTCAGTCATTTCAGGCACCACCTTTTTTGAACAGGGAACGCGCCAGGATATTGAGACCCAGCACGAACAGGGTGATCAGCAGTGCACCGGCCCATGCCAGATGATGCCAGTCCTCATAAGGGCTCATGGCGAACTGGAAGATGATGACGGCAAGGCTGGCCATCGGACCATTGAGGTCATTGCTCCAGAATTGATTATTGAGCGCGGTAAACAGCAGAGGCGCGGTTTCGCCGCTGATACGCGCTACCGCCAACAGTACGCCGGTCAGCATGCCGGCACGCGCGGCGCGGTAGGAAACCATGACCACGATTTTCCATTGAGGAGCACCGAGGGCGGCGGCGGCCTCACGCAGGGTGTTAGGCACCAGTTGCAGCATGTTTTCGGTGGTACGGACTACCACCGGCAGTACGATCAGGCCAAGCGCGAATGCCCCGGCCCAGCCGGAAAAGTGGCCGAAGCGATGTACCATGATTTCATAGACAAACAGACCGATGACGATGGATGGCGCGGAGAGCAGGATATCGTTGATGAACCGTGTAGTGGGCGCTAGCCAGCCGGTACGGCCGAATTCGGCCAGATAGGTGCCGGCCAGTATCCCCACCGGGGTGCCGATCAGTGTCGCCATGATGACCATGTAAAGACTTCCGGCAATGGCGTTGAGCAGCCCGCCTTTGCTGCCTGGCGGCGGCGTCATCTGTGTGAAGACGTTGGGGGTGATGTGGCCCAAACCGTTGCTTATCAGCGTCCACAGGATCCAGGCCAGAAAGAACAGCGCGAATGCCACCGTGAAAAGTGAAACACTGAGAATAGCTGCATTGACCACGCGCCGACGCAGGTAGCGGAGTTGGCCCGGTGCGATCACGATTGCTTGCCTTCTTTGGAGGCCAGTTGTATCAGAAGCAGCTTGGCCAGCGCCAGCACGATGAAGGTAATGACGAACAGCACCATGCCCAGGGTAATGAGCGATGAGGTGTAGACATCGCCGACCGCCTCGGTGAATTCATTGGCCAGCGCCGAGGAGATGGTGTTGCCCGGCATCAAGAGCGACATGGAAAGCTCATGGGCGTTACCGATGACAAAAGTCACCGCCATCGTTTCACCCAGCGCACGACCCAATCCCAGCATGATGCCACCGACTACGCCGACCTTGGTGTAGGGCAGCACGACATTACATACCACTTCCCAGGTAGTGGCGCCCAGACCGTAGGCGGACTCCTTGAGCAAAGGGGGCACTACTTCAAACACATCGCGCATCACCGATGAAATAAACGGGATGACCATAATGGCGAGGATGAAGCTGGCAGTGAGCATGCCGATCCCCATAGGCGGCCCCTGGAAGAATTGGCCGACCACGGGCCAATTGCCCATATGGTCGTTGATCCATGGTTCGAGGTTGTCGGCAAACCATGGCGCAAATACGAACAGTCCCCACATGCCGTAGATGATGCTGGGGATGCCTGCCAGCAGTTCGATTGCGATGCCAAGCGGACGTTTCAGCCAGACCGGGGTGAGTTCGGTAATGAATAGTGCGATGCCAAAGCTGACTGGAATACCGATCAGCATGGCGATGAACGAGGTGACGATAGTGCCATAGATGGGCACCAGCGCTCCAAATTTCACCGTGACCGGATTCCATTCGTCGCTGGTGAAAAAGTGAAAGCCAAAGGCTTTGAGTGCCGGCAGGCTCGCTACCAGCAACGTAATCAGGATGCCGAACAGCGTGCCGAACACCAGGAAAGCAAACAGCTTGGTGGTGTTGCGAAACAACACATCGAAGATGGCATGCGTGTTGCGTGGCTGGGTGTGGGTGTCGGACATTTTTGTAGTGTCGTTATAAATGCAAGCGAGCGTCATTAACGGCGCTCGCTTGCATATTTGCTTTGGCCAGATGTCATATTATGACACCCGCCTTTGGTTTTTGCTTTACTGCCAGACGGCGCTGCCGTCCTTGCCCCTCATATTGGCGCTCCAGTGTTTCTGGATCAGTTTCACTGCTGTGTCCGGCATAGGCACATAGTCCAGCGATTCGGCCATTATGTCGCCTTCGGTGTAGCCGTAGGTGAAGAACTTGAGTACTTCCTTGGCGATGGCCGGATTGTCCTGCACCTTGTGCATCAGGATGAAGGTGGCTCCGGCAATCGGCCATGATTCCTTTCCCGGTTCATTGGTGAGGATCTCGTAGAGGCCGGGAGCCTTTTCCCAATCCGCATACTTGGCGGCGGCTTGGAAGCTGGCAAGGCCGGGTTTAACGAATTCACCTTCCTTGTTCTGCATCACAGCATAGTTCATACCATTCTGCTTGGCATAGGCATATTCTACATAGCCGATCGAGCCTTTGATGCGCTGCACATAGGATGCCACGCCTTCGTTGCCCTTGCCACCCACACCGGTTGGCCAGGACACAGCAGTATCAGCGCCAACTTTGGTCTTCCATTCTTCGCTGACCTTGGTTAGATAGTTGGCGAACACGAAAGTGGTGCCGGAACCGTCGGAACGGTGTACCACCGTGATACTAGAGGAAGGTAAGGACAGACCGGGGTTGAGCGCCTTGATGGCGGCATCATCCCATTTGGTGATTTTCTTCAGGAAGATGTTGGCCAGCACCTCGCCATTCAGGCGTAGCTTGCCTGAAGCCATCCCTTCGATGTTGATGACCGGCACTACGCCGCCCATTACGGCCGGGAACTGCATCAGGCCATCCTTATCGAGTTCTGCAACAGTCAGCGGTTTGTCGGAGGCACCGAAGTTCACGGTCTTGTTCTGAATCTGCTTGATGCCACCGCCAGAGCCGATGGACTGGTAATTCAGCTTGATGCCGGATTTGGCGTTATAGGCTTCTGCCCACTTGGCGTAAATCGGGTAAGGGAATGTTGCGCCAGCACCAGTGATGTCCACTGCGTGGGCAGTCACGGTAAAGGCGAGGCCGGCAACCGCAATGGCGCCGATGAGTGTACGAGCAATATTTCGCATCAAAATCTCCTGATTGGTATGGAACGGTGCGAATGCTATACCGCAATTATGACAGTTTTATGAAAAATTCCACAGAAAGCTGATCGGGCGCGGTAGCATGCTGTTCTGACGGGCCGGAGAGGTCGCTGGTATAATCATACTCTTTGAAATTGACCGGAATCACCATGGAAGCTGAACACCTAAACGCCATCGCCAACCACCTGCATGAACTGGACTCCCGCAGCGCTGATTTGCGGAGGTATCTTTGACTTCGATGGCAAGCAGGATCGCCTGACCGAAGTTAACCAATTGTTGGAAGACCCCGCCATCTGGAACGATGCTGAGCGTGCCCAAACGTTGGGACGCGAGAAAAAATCGCTGGAATCGGTGGTGCTGACGCTGAAAAATGTGGCTAACAGCCTGCGCGATGCGCAGGAACTGTTCGAGATGGCGCGCAGCGAGAATGACGACGACACCCTGCTTGCTATCGAGGCAGATACCCAGGCACTGGAAAAAGATGTTGCGGCGCTGGAATTTCGCCGCATGTTTTCCAATCCGATGGACCCCAACAACTGCTTTGTTGATATCCAGGCCGGCTCAGGTGGCACCGAGGCGCAGGACTGGGGTGCAATGCTGCTGCGCATGTATTTGCGCTACTGCGAGCGCAAGGGTTTTCAGGTCGAAGTGCTGGAAGAATCCGAAGGCGATGTTGCCGGCATCAAAAGCGCTAGTCTAAAGGTTTCGGGGGATTACGCCTACGGTACGCTGCGCACGGAAAGCGGCGTGCACCGGCTGGTACGCAAGTCGCCGTTCGACTCCAATGCACGCCGCCACACTTCGTTCGCCAGCGTGTCGGTATTTCCGGAGGTTGATGATTCTATCGAGGTTGATATCAACCCCGCCGATTTGCGCATCGATACCTATAGAGCTTCCGGAGCTGGGGGCCAACACATCAACAAGACCGATTCCGCGGTGCGCATTACTCACTTGCCGACCAACACCGTGGTGCAATGCCAGAACGATCGCTCACAGCACCGCAATCGCGCCGAAGCGATGGCGATGCTGAAGGCGCAGTTGTATGCGCTGGAATTGCGCAAGCGCAACGAAGAAAAGCAGGCGATCGAGGACTCCAAGACTGACATCGGCTGGGGTCATCAGATCAGAAGTTACGTACTTGATCAGTCGCGCATCAAGGATCTGCGCACCGGTGTCGAAATTGGCAACACGCAAGGGGTACTGGACGGCGATCTGGACCCGTTCATCAGCGAGAGTTTGAAGCAGGCGGTATAGAGCTCGAACCGCTAGAGTAGCTAACAGTTTTAGGAATAAAAATGGAAGAGAACATTCCCCAAGAGAACATTCCTCAGCAGCAAGACGAGAATCACGTCATTGCCGAGCGGCGCGAGAAGCTGAAAGCTCTGCGCGCGCAGAGCAACGCGTTCCCCAACGATTTTCGTCGTGCCGATCTTGCGATCGATTTGCATGCAAACTTCGGCGCACTGGAGGGTGAGGAGCTGGAGGCTGGGGCGGTGCGTGTTGCTGTTGCCGGGCGCATGATGTTAAAGCGTGTAATGGGCAAAGCCAGCTTTGCCACATTGCAGGATATGAGTGGCCGCATCCAGTTGTTTATCAGCAAGGACGGCATCGGCGAAGAAATCTACGATGCCTTCAAGAAATGGGACATGGGCGATATCCTCGGTGCCGAGGGTGTACTGTTCAAGACCAGGACCGGCGAATTATCGGTCAAGGTCGACAAGCTGCGCCTGCTGACCAAGTCGCTGCGACCGCTGCCGGAAAAATTCCATGGACTGGCCGATCAGGAGCAGAAATATCGCCAGCGTTATCTCGACCTCATCATGAGCGAGGAGACGCGCAAGACTTTCATCATGCGTTCCGGAATCATTCAGGCTATGCGCGAGTTCATGGTGGCGCGCGGTTATCTGGAAGTGGAAACGCCGATGATGCATCCTATCCCCGG
>Ga0153916_10004037_pt1 | contig 11034 bp, 7 predicted proteins | sample Opewatmetagenome_FD_109642 | JGI IMG/M metagenome (GOLD analysis project Ga0153916, IMG submission 109642) | Freshwater wetland microbial communities from Ohio, USA - Open water 3 Core 3 Depth 4 metaG | ecosystem: Environmental > Aquatic > Freshwater > Wetlands | place: USA: Ohio, Lake Erie, Old...
ATATGGGTATTAATCAGGATGCTGCGCAAACATTCCACACGATAACGCTCGATGAAGCCCATCCCGCCCATATCGGCAGCCAGGTTATATACTTCCACGGCTCCTTCCACAGCCTGGATAGCATTGGCTTCCTTGCTCAGGTCGAGATTTACATTTTCTACGCCGTCTGTCACCCGATACCAGTTCGGTAGCGGTTTCTTGTCGACTGCCCGGAGACGGGTAAAACCCTGATCGCGAAAATAGCGGGTCAAGGCTCCCCCGATGAAACCACCAGCACCGGCAATCACGATTAAATCGTCCTTCTTCATGCCTGGATATGTTGCAGCGGTGAAGTTCTCGGTCATCGAATTCTCCTGAAGAGTACTAATAGTATTTGTATATCTAATGAGCATGTTTTGTTCAAACACTTTGATTTATCTTGCCTATATAAATGATACTAATATCCCTTCATAATACATACTTGTTGATGTTGCTGAGTCGATCTGTACTAGGTGATTAACCAAATCTAAATTGAATATCGGATATCATGCTTTGTAACAGTAATTTAATTTCCACGGATAATGAAATTCGCAAGATCTCTCATTGTTACAACCCATATTTCAGAACGCTTTGTGTTGACGTATTCCAAAAGATTGGGGAAGGTCTGATTGATATTTGCCTCTTCACATGAAGGATGAAACCATAAATGTAGGACTAAATTTTTGTCGAGTGCTAAATCAACAAAACGCTTAGTCACCCTCTCCCACTCATTTAATTTCCAGCCGTTCGGTACTTCCCAGAAGATTCCACCCGGAATAGCGCATAAACCAAAATCGTCTATTGTCGGAATGCCCATATGACAGACAGTATCAAGTCGATAAGCCTCATAGCTCTGTTCTTTGAGTATCGCGATGTTTCCCCCAATATTTGCCGGGAATACAAAAGATTTCAGGTCAATCCCCCATTCTGCTGCCAATTGACGGCAAGTAGTAAGCTCAGCTCTCAATAACTCCGATGGGCAGACACTTTCGGAGCAATCAATGTGGGAGAAGGTGTGGCAAGCGATTTCATGCTTCACTTTCGCTGCCAGTATTTTCCGGATGAGGTCAGAGGCGTACCATTCTGGAGCATCAGCCAAACTGGTGCAGGGATCATCATCATACCAATCCCCATGTTGGTAAGTCCACCATTCATTTTCGAAATAAGGAGGTCTTGGTAAGTTGGGATGAGCCTTGCCATCCACCAGATGGCAACTATCCAAGAAAAGGTGCCCAACGGTAGCCCAGGTTATAGGCATTTCATAGCGGTCGAATAATGCGATCAGAGAAGGTATGTTTCGCCGTGTCTGGTCAGACACGTGCCGAACTGTCAGGCTTGTAGGGGTAGCACGATGCGCGTAGCGAAACGCCCACCCTAATTCTAAATCGGCTGAAATGACCATTGCTGCCCGGTAGGGGTGGGGCAACCATTCTCGATCGCTTACTCCGTGAGTGATTCGTGGCAACAGTCCAATTTTAAAACGAAAACGATCGACCAATCCTTTTTGATAAGGGTTAAGTTGATAATATATTTTTTTTGCGAGAGCTTTATAACTGTTCAACTAATCCATATCTCTCTACTAATTTCTTCAGAATGGGAAAAATATAATTTGCCTAGAACATGCAATGTTAGGGTGAATATGTTTCAACGAACAATCTGCACATCCCGTTCGGCGGAAAATATCTACAAATCTGCTCTTCATCTTTAGATATTTTAATTTTTATGAATCTGTTATGCTAGGAACTGAATGCATACTAGCCGCATACAACTACCGGCAATCTGAATCTATGTATTATTGAGTATCGCTTCGTAGAAATCTCTTAATAACCTCCCAACGCGTTCAGGTGAACAAAATTCCTTTACATATTCCTGGCCAGCCACACCTAGTGCATCTGCCATAGAAGGATTTTCAATTAACTCGCAGATTTTACTCGCCAATACCTCGAAGTTTCCTGGCTGTACGAGAATACCGGTTTTCTTGTCCTCAATCAGGTCCATGATCCCATCGACAGCTGATGAAATCACCGGTTTCCCAGCCAGCATTGCTTCTATAACTGCACGCGGCATCATTTCTGAGTAAGTTGGGAAAACAAAAATATCGCTATTTTGAAGTGACTTAATAACCTCAGAATGAGGTAATTCTCCGATAAAATGAACTGACTCATTGAGGTTCAAGCGAGAGATTAGAAGTTTAAGCCTTTCAGCGTAAGATTCCTCTCCCGGTAGTATTTTCCCAACAAGATCAAAGGTGACATCAGGATGTTGCTTAATAACGAGTGAGGCGGCGTTCAACAGCACATCCTGCGCTTTTCTTTCACAAATATGAGCAACATAAATAATTCTTTGACTTTTCCGTTGATTAATTGATGATCTAGAAGAAGTTTTATATGTTTGACGGAATTGGTCTCGGGAATATGGGTTCGGAATAAAAGATAATTTATCAGATGGTATGCCAAACTTAAGGAGCAAATTCATATGGTATTTCGACAGGCACACATAGCCGTTTGAGAAATACTGGATAAACTTTGCCGTCAGCCGGGACTTTAAAGGATTCTCCCAAGTGCGAGGACTACGTGACAACGCAACAATTGGTGGCATGTTACCGGTTATTGCACTTATTCGAACGGCAATAAAAGCAAAAAATAAATCCTGAAGAGCATTGACGTGAACAATATCTGGTTTTTCGGCCTGGAGTAATTTATAAAGATTATAAGCATTCCGAAAACCATTGAGTATTGTCTGGTTCCGAATTACTCTTGAGGACGATATTAATTTGCTTTCAATATCATCTGGATTTAATACGAACGGAGCCTCTTCAAAATTACAAGCAATGATGCCGATGTTTTGAGTGGATATCGCACTCGCCATCTCGTAGTGCAATCTTACCACCAGAACTTTTTTTACATTTTTTTTCATGATTATTCGCTTGAATCACCAGATCATAATAAACGAAATTTATCACTGTACGTCACGATTTTAGTATCAATATTCAATCCTATTCCTAATCGCAAATAGCCGTATTACTAATTCGTCTCATGCCTGTTGCACAGAAGAATGGTTGACCACAAGGTAAAAAATCTCAGGTTGTCGATGTATTCGAAGCAATAAATGGTTCTAAAGAAGTTGATGGATCAATCACCCGTACTCTGGATTTTTTATATATCCAAGCACTAATGACGATCATATTGAGGAAGAACCAGGTTGATTTGGTAAATTCCCAAGTAAGCGATTGGACTCCGAGAAGCCAGGTAGCGAGTACCACCAACCATAATACCGAGTATGATTTGGATTGGATCATTATCTTGTGAATAATAATCATTAGGAGTGCCAAAAATAGAAGAAAACCCAAAATTCCAAGCTCTGTAAGGACCGATATGAAAGTATTATGGGCAGCCCCCCCTAGTTGATCTGGTGAATGCAAGGAACCACTTCCAATTCCCACAATGAAGTTTTCCTGGAAAATGGAAAAGCTTTTATCCCATAACGTCATCCGTCCACCCAAATCCCCAGCTGAAATTGAATCTCCTATTGTCCCCAATCGTCTAAGAGTACTGGTTGGAAATAAGGTCTGCCCTTTAATAATCGCAAATATAGCGATAGCGATAAACAAGAACCGGTATGCTAGCGTAAGTCGGTTCATAGTTGCGATAATGTATAGCAATCCGGGGATAATCACGATTAAAGCTGTCCTACTACCTGTGAGAATGATGGCACCGATTGCAGCTGGAATGTATATAAAGTTAATCGCTTTTACGAGATTGGCGTAGCGTCTCGGTTTGATTGTAATAGCAAGATTCCAGGCAACCGGTATACTTAGAGAAAGGATCAAGGCGAGCTCTACTGCATTCTGCCCAGCTCCTGAATAACGGCCGAATTCCCATTCTGAAATTATCCGGTTTGTCAGAAAATTATAGATTGTACTGGCAATAGCTACGTATCCACCTAGGATAAAAGCTTGTAATCCGGCTCGAAATGATTCGGATGTGGTAAACAAGTCCCACAGCATCCATATCAGAATTAATATTTGCACATAAGTTTTTACTCGGGCCATTGTAAGGTCATTGTTGACGGTCCAGAAGATGCTGACAACATTGTACAGGACAAATAAAAAGGCAATGATATGAAAGATTTGGGGTTTTCGAATTGATCTCCTAGCAAAAACTGATAACACCCAGAATCCTGAAGCAACAATACCAATAATTCTAGATAGTGAGCCTATAGAACTAATCGTGAAGGCATTTTCCCAAGGAATTGTGAAAATAAAGATAAGAATTGCAAAACGAGCAATCTTCATTCTTTCATATCTCCAAAAATTACCTTTAAATACTGATCAACAACATTATCCAATTCGAATTGCTTCCAGCTCTCTCTTGGTGGTTTAGTCCCATTACCTTTCAATGTAGTTAATATTGCTTCTGCAAAGTATTCTTCATCTCCTACAGGGACTAATTTACCAAATGTTCCTCCACGAAGTATTTCGCGTGGGCCACTCGGGCAATCAGTCGCGACGATAGGTACCCCACAAAATAAAGCTTCCACTAAGACGGTCGGCAAACCTTCATAGCGTGAAGAAAGGACAAACACTGAGGAATGAACCATAAAAGGATATGGATTATCGATAAAACCTGGCAGACTTATATCTTCCTGCAAGCCAAGTTTATTCACTATGGAAACAAGCTCTCCTCGTTCCGGTCCTTCGCCGAGGATTAATAGATGAACCGGTACAGAACGGCGTACACGTGCAAAAGCATTAATTAGCATCCGATAATCTTTCTGAGGGACTAATCTGCCTACAGCGAGAATCACTGGTGGTTTGCCGGGTTTAAACCAGGGATGATCTAAATTTTCGCTTGCTTTTGCAATCACTTCGGGGGTAATGATCGGATTAGGGATCACTGAAATCCTATTCCGGGGTATTCCTGCATAATTAGATAGATCGTCTGCTAATCCTTCAGAAACAGCAACAATTTCATCAGCGAGAGGGTAATTCCAGCGCATGAGCCAGGAGAATAATTTTGAAAACCATGAAGAAAGGATCTCATATTTAAATAATGTAGCGCTATGCTCGCTGATAATCAATCGTGTCGGCACACCAGCTAATCGTCTTGCCCAGATAGCGACGATATTCGCATGCAGCCCGGATAATAAGGCTGCTGGACGCTCGCGTCGAATATAGCGGATGAGAGATGCCAAACTCATTATTGTGCGTCCCTTCTTTACATGAATTGGATTTAATTCCACCAGATTTAAGGAATCGGGAAGCTGGGATACGAACGCACCTTCGCACTGAGCCAAAACGAAATCCACCTGATATCCTCGATTGACGAACCCAATCGCAAGATTAAGCATGACCCTTTCAGCACCACCACCGATCAGTGTCGGGAGATAGATTGCCAAACGCTTTTGGATCATTGAAACCACATCCAGTAGAAGGCCACGAGTTGGAAAGATCCTGGATTATTCAACTTCCGGGTGTTCGAGCCTTCAACCCTGGCAAAACCAGTTTTATGAGATTTAATGCTTGATGAGACAGTGAAGGTCGAATTAAATACAGAGTAACTAGATATGTCAAAATTCCAGCCGGCAATAAAACAACAATCCGTAATGTGAGTTCCATTTCATCCGGTAACGCGAGCTTCAAACCAAAAATAATAGCGCACATTGCTAATGAGCTGCACAGTGCGGGAATATACTGCTGCAGGTGGGCACGAAAATTAACATTTATTAGTCGTTTAATAATCAAGAAATAAACAGGCAGGCTTATGTATCCACTTATGACATATGAGATTGCGACGGCAACAATTCCCCATCGAACTGCAATCGCAAAACCGATTACATTTAGGACAGAGGTGAGTGCCAAGATAGCAAAGCGCAATGATGGTTTGCCAGCTGCATTGATCACGTTGCCGTAGAAATATTCTGCGGATAATAATATTCCAATTAACATCAATACTTGGGTTACCGGAATACTAGGAGCCCAATTTTGGCCATAGAGAAAAATTATCGCCTCAGGTGCAAGAGCTAACATGCCAATAAAGATCGGAAAGGCAACAACGCTTTGTAGCTGCGTCACCTCATAAAACGCCTGCCTCATTTTTGTCAGTTCATCTTGAAGACGTGAGAATGTTGGGAATATGACAATAACGGGCACATCGATTAATAGCGCTATCATCGTAATAAGTAAATTGTATGCAAGGGTGTAGTAACCTAAAATGGTAGTTCCTAAAAAGAAACCGATCAAAAAATTATCAGCGTTCCGGCTGAAGAACTCCACAAAGTTACTGCCCAATATATTAACACCAAACCTATATAACTCTTTAAGGTGCTTCTTCGAGAAGTTGAAACTTGGCCTCCAATCGCTGACATGCCATAGAACGATTACACTCACCAGGCTGTTAACAAGCATCTTAGCCACTAAACTCCATACACCAAAACCGCGCACGGCCATAATTATTGCTAGCGCACCGCTCACTAAAGAGGCGATTAGCGAGCGTATCGCTAGACTCTTGAATGCTAATTGCCGCTTTAAAATAGCCTGTTGGACACTGCTTAGTGATCCAATTAGGAAATTCAGGGATAAAAAAACCAATACTGGTGCTAACTGAGGTTTGTTAAATAATTGTTCTATTGGACGAGATACTAGAATACCAACGATGGTTAATAGGCTACCAGTGAATAAATTAATCCAAAAAGCGGTGTCAAGATGTTCGCGCTCAAGTTGTTGGCATTGTACGATCGCATCGCCGAAACCTTGATCTAGGAAAATTTGAGCGAAGGCAATGAAGACAGTCGCAAATGCGATCAGCCCAAAATCGTCAGGCAATACAAAACGAGCTAAAACTAGTGTTATTAGAAATGAAATAGCTCGAGCACCCCAGGTTTGTGCCGCGGACCAAACTACCCCCTTAGCAGCTTGTTCTCTCAATCCCATTTTTGGTTACCTAATTAATCTAGATGAGCTCGATCTACACATACTTGGTAAAATTAATACGCAATAAACTGCATATTCAGGATTGTAATTAATCTAATTTTTAAGTTATAATCGCATTTAACTGCAATGATTCTAAGAATTCATTTAGCTGCACGTTAAACTGATAATATTATATTTAAATAGCTTCGATATAATATTTGCGAAAATACCCATCATTTTGACACGGATAAACATTAAGAAACCTTTCATTTTCGATAGTTCCTTTATATTACAAATCAGTATATAATATGGGAAAGCATAGAAACGGCAAAACTGTTGAAAGACAGTGACGCAAAGTTACGGATCTAAACGACTATTCGCCGCATGATTGCCTAACTACCTCAGCTTATCATAGGTGTCGAAGTCTCTGGTAGAATGGCTACCAGAGTTTTTTAATAAGAGGACTAGCTGAGCAAAGATGATTAACATCATTGTAAGGTAATAAATGAAGAAATCATCAAAAATTAATACTCAGACTATGCCAAGAATAACACCAGGTCAGGTAATTAAGAGTGTAGTGATTCTGACTATAGTTATAACAATTATATTAAGTGCCAAAGATCCTGTACTCGCTCAAACTAATCCACAATCCAATACCGAAGATGTTTCACCCACACAATATTATTTCTATCTACCACTTACTGAACGGGCAGATCCTGCTCATTATGTTTCCCCAGAAGGTAATGACAATAATCCAGGCTCACTCCTTCGGCCATGGAAGACAATAAGTAAAGCTGCTAACACAGTTAGTCCTGGTGATATTATTTACATTCGTGGGGGAATTTATCACGAACGTGTATACATATACACGTCTGGTACTGAATCAGCACCAATAAAATTTTTAGCTTATCCAGGTGAAACCCCCGTTATCGATGGTGATAACATTCGACCTGAGATAGGGGGGAGCCTGTTGAGAATCATAGGCGATTATCTCTATACTACGGGAATAGAGATACGAAATTCGGCTTATGAAGGTATCAGGGTACAGGGCGATTTTGATGTTGTTACAGATATGTTTGTCCACCACAGCATGGCAACTGGTATAACCATTACCGAAGGGCGATACTCCTTAGTAGAAAATTGTCGTGTTTGGCGAAATTCATTGGCAAATGAATATGGACAATATCAACCTTGGGATGCAGGTTTATCTGCGACGCGGAATGGTGTATCTCATGCGACAATTCGCCGTAATACGGTATGGGAAAATTGGGGGGAGGGAGTATCTTCTTCGTCAGCGGATCAAATCATAATTGAAGACAATATCATCCACGACAATTACGCGGCAAATCTATATCTAACCTCGTCAACCAATCTACTCGTTCAGCGTAATTTTGTCTACACAGATCCAAATAGTTATGTTTTTCCTTACAGTGATCATGGTGGTATCATGATCGGTGATGAGACCTACGATCCCCCAAACGCCAATATTACCATTATTAATAATATTTCTGTTGGTAATCAAGGTAACTTTTGGTGGTGGCAAGGGTCGCAGGGTGGTGGCATGTATAATGTTCTAATTGCCAACAATTCCTTTATCAATGCCATCGGTAGCATAAACGATTACAGGGGGGGAGTTATCATCGATTCAGGAGATCATGTAAACGTTCGTTTTCAAAACAATCTCATAAAGCAGGATGGCGACTTGCCGGTAATCATGACCCACCCGCAAGCTGGTGTGACCTATTCCAACAACTTATGGTCAAAAACGCCTCCATTTGCAGCCTCTGGTCCGGGGGATGTTATCGGGGACCCGCAATTCGCACGCCTCGGAAATCCATACACCCCTGAATGGTACAAAATTACAGCATTATCACCGGCGATTGATAAAGCATTGTCATTATCAGTTGTGAATGTAGACTACTTTGGTAGCGAACGAGAGGCACCACCCGACATGGGTGCAAATGAATTTTTTCTTTACCCGTAATATTCCTCTACGAATTCCTAAATAGCATTAACAGTCAGCCGGCAATCCCGTGCATTTGATATGCTGTGGTTTTAATCACCGACTTCTGATCCGAATGATTGGAACGATTTTTTTTGATCCGTTTTGAACCATCCTTATCGTTATAATGGTTATAGTATTTATAATGTTTATAATAATAACCGTACGAAGAGCTACGTAAATTGATATCGTTCAACACCGCTCCAAGCAGGTGGCCATCCAATTGATGAAATTGATCGACAAGACGGTGAAGTGGAGCCATGGTAGTGGTGCCTGGTTTAATAACCAACAATACTCCATCAACATAAGGTAACATCGCTGCGGCATCGGTGACTGCCAGAGCAGGGGGGGTATCAATCAATATAATATCGAATTGAGTTTCTAGCTCTTCCAGGATCGAACCCATTAATTGCGAACCAAGTAGTTCGGAGGGATTTGGGGGTGAGTCCCCCGAAGTTATCACCGATAATCCTTTGATGCGGGTCGATTGTAATGACCCATCCATCCCAAGCTCAGGCTGAACAAAGATCTGGCTTAAGCCATAATAATTTTCTAGATCAAGCCGATTATGAAGTGCAGCTCGACGTAAGTCAGCATCGATCAGCAAGACTCGCAAGCCTTTCTGGGCCAGAACTACACCAAGATTTACAAGCACCGACGTTTTCCCCTCACCTGGCATAGCACTTGTGACCATGATCGAATGGATTGGCATATCCATACTCGCCCCTGAATATTGCACATTGGTCCGCAATGTACGAAATGCTTCTGATATCGGTGATAATGGTTGAGCTTCAGTAATCGGTGTCCCATTATTTTTATAATGTGAGATTACACCCAATACAGGCAAGCCCAACTTACTAGATATTTCTTCGGGTGTCTTGACAGTATCATTTAGCATATCGACACCGATGATCAATCCACCCGCCAGGATTGCACCGACCAATGCAGCCACTGATATATTTATTAACAGTATTGGTCGGACAGGTTTTATAGGCAAAGCAGCTGGTTCAACTTGCACGATACTGGAGCGTGTTTGGGCTTCGGCCAGGCGCACTTCTTCGTAGCTCTGCAGTAAGCCCGCGTAGGTCTGGCTGTAGTTCGCAATCATGGTTTCAAGGCGATCTTTTTCTGCCAGATCAGTTGTGGTCGTCAATTGATCGTTCGCGCCCTTGATTTTATTTTCTATATCTGTCATCTGTGCTTGCAGGCTCATTTCAGAGGCAGAATATCGTTCTGATTGTAAAGATTGCACTTGTTCAGCAAAGACAAAAACCAGATTATTAGCAATATCAGCGGCGAGTTTTGGGTCGGTCGACTCGGCAGAGATGTTTATCAGCTGAGTGTTTGCTACAGGTTTGGCAGTAATGGTTTTTGGGTCCACCTTTGCCAGACCTAAACGACTAGCAACCTCACTCAGAACAGGCGATTTGGTTATCATCTGAGAATAAGTTTGGGTTACTTGAGAGTTTAATAATACGAATCCATAATCGCTTGACGCACTTGATGATGCCATGTCGACCAAGATAGTCGTTTTTGCTTCATAAACGGGATGGATCAATTTGCTAATGAAATAAGCCCCGCTGCCGGTAATCAAAATAACCAAAACGATCACCCATGCCCAATGCCACAAAAGAACAAGATATTTCACCAAATCAATCGATTCTGTTGATTGGTCATCGGGAATTATGCTCTGCATTTTAACTCCATTAGATGCTTTTCTTTCATCAATAACAGTCGTAAATTATCCTTTATTGATATCATAAAGTAACTTTTCAGACTTGATAACAATTTCTGTAACAAGATCAACTTTCTGCTCGGTCATTCCCGGGTAAAGCGGTAGCGTAACCTCGTGTTCCGAGATATCTTCGGTCCGGGGCAGGGATATATTACCATAGCGTGATCGGTAATACGTAAACCTGTGTATAGGTGGATAGTGAATGCTGGTTTGAATGCCTTCTGCGCGTAAACTATCCATAAATATTTTTCGGTCGATACTATTCGGGAGCAGGATTGGAAAGATATGATACGAAGGTACTCCTTTTTTATCCTTGAACGGTAGACCAACGCCACTATTCGCTAATGCCTGCCAATATCTCTCAGTCCA
>Ga0153916_10004038_pt1 | contig 11032 bp, 10 predicted proteins | sample Opewatmetagenome_FD_109642 | JGI IMG/M metagenome (GOLD analysis project Ga0153916, IMG submission 109642) | Freshwater wetland microbial communities from Ohio, USA - Open water 3 Core 3 Depth 4 metaG | ecosystem: Environmental > Aquatic > Freshwater > Wetlands | place: USA: Ohio, Lake Erie...
ACGTAGGTTGCATATTCCTGAGTCACCAGTCTCACCTTTTCATCTGGGATGGGTGATGAAAACAACGGCCCTTCCCCGGCAGTAATCATAGAGTTGAAAGAACTGGCATTCGAAACGTCCGATGTCCAACCTATGATGCCGGAGAACGATGGTATGACCAAGATGAGAAGGAATCCGACGCACATTATTGGCATCTTCACTCCGGAGTCCGCTAGACCCCATAGCCGTCTAGGACGAAAGCCGCTTGAGACAACAAGAAGCATCCCGAAGCTGAGCAGCAATGTTAGAATCGCCCACGGCAGGGTTTCGGCAAGGGCGAGACATATCACAATCCAAGCGACTGTCCCCCAGACAAGTCTGAACGGAAGCCACCTTATCAGCCTCTTCGGACTCAGCATCGAGGTAGAGAATGGGATTGGTATTGAGTGCAACAATAGCGAAATCAGAAGGAAGAGTACGACGTTCATTGTTGATTCACCGAACAGGGTCCGACTTGGGAGTTCGTTCTCTACCTATCGTTTATAGCGTTTTGCAATTCAGGGACTAGCGGCGAGAGCGGAATGGGCGAAGGTCTACTACTTTCGGGATTCCTTCACTTTGCGAAACCAAGCTACAGCGCCGCCCGCTTGGAGGATATCGAGCACCATCCGTGACAGTGGTTGTCCACTTAGCGTCTCGCCTGTTTCCTTGATTATGACAGCAGACTTGATGATGTTGACATCCAAGGTCATGCCGTCATTGACTGAGTGCGTCACGTTGGGTATCATGAGCACGGGCAGCCCTATGTTGATTGCATTGCGATAAAAGAGCCGGGCGAACGACTGGGCCAAGACGCAACCCACACCCAGCTGAGACAGTACCCGTGGAGCTTCCTCTCTGGACGATCCTCCTCCGAAGTTGTTTCCTGCCACGACAATGTCGTTCTTCCTCACATTTCGAGAAAACTCTGGTCTCGGTATCTCAAACGCATGCTTGGCCATCTCGGAGTAGTCGAGCAAGGTCAGGTACCGCCCTTGGATGATTTGATCCGTATCCACATTATCGCCAAAGAGCCATGCCCTTCCACGGACTGGTTTCAAACTGGTCGACATCATATGAGCCTCCGAGGATCCGTGATGACTCCCTTCACTGCAGTGGCGGCAACCGTTGCGGGGGATGCGAGGTAGACCTTGGAATCGGGGTGCCCCATCCGACCCCTGAAGTTTCTGTTCGTGCTTGAGATGCAGATTTCGCCCGGTCCCAGCACACCCAGATGACCCCCGATGCAAGCACCACAGGTCGAGTTAGTAAAGACCGCGCCAGCGCTGAGAAATGTGTCTATGTAGCCTGCCCTTAGGGCATCGACATAGGTCTCCTGGCTGGCTGGGGTAATAATCAGGCGAACGTCTTGATGGACTTTCCTTCCCTTCAGAATACGGGCCGCTATCTCAAGATCTTCTAGACGACCATTGGTACAAGAACCTATGAAGGCCTGATCTACGTGCAATCCCTCGACCTCTGAGACGGGTTTGCCATTCGCTGGGCTGTGGGGCAAGGCGACGATTGGATCCAGAGGTTCAGCGTCTAGGTCAATGTCAATATCTGCGACATAGTGAGCATCTTTGTCAGGTGCTACGGGGGTCCATTGAGCAGAGGGATTGCGAGTTGTGACCCATTCCTTCACTGCATCATTGGCCATCATCAATCCACACTTCGCGCCGGCTTCGACGGTCATGTTGCACATGGTCATTCTTGATGCGACGGACATGGATTCGACAGTGGGTCCGTGAAACTCAATCGAACGATAGTTGGCTCCATTGACTCCGAGGTCACTTACTATCTTCAGTATCAGGTCCTTGCTCATCACCATTTCTGGCAGTTGACCTTTGATACGTATCTTCATCGATTCGGGAACTCTGAACCAGCACTTCCCGGTTGCCAAGATTAGGGCACTGTCTGTCGCAGCCAGACCCGTTGAGAATGCATTGAATGCTCCATATGTAGTCGAATGAGAATCGCTCCCAATCACGAGGTCCCCTGGCTTGACAAGTCCCATCTCGGGCAATACTTGATGACAGATTCCACAGTTCACATCGCAGAAGTGTGTTATACCCTGCTCTTTCACGAACTGCCTATTCCTAATGTGAATCTCCGCGCTCTGCGTGTCCGACGCTGGAGCCCAATGGTCGTTGACAACGAGCACCTTGGTCGGGTCCCAGATCTTCTTGACACCCATCTCCTTCAGAATCGGAATTATCCTCGAACCCAGGACTTCGTGTACCATCAAGAGGTCAATGGATGCATCAACGATTTCGCCAGCCGAAGCTTTTCCTTTCTCGGTGTGGGTGGCGAGCATCTTCTCGGCGAGTGTCTTTCCCACTGGCTCACCCCTTGGCCGCCTGTTTTCCGACTGCGTCCGCAACTGCTGCAGCAACGGCTTGAGTCGACGAGGGCGTCACCTTCGCATACTTGCCGACGCACAAATCATAGGTCCTAGTCTTCGCATCTCTCAATACCGTCGCGACCGCATCGCGAATGAGTCTGCCGCCTTCAGTGCAATTGCGATCACGATGCGTGGCGCCTAGCCAGTCCAGCATCATCCCTGCGGAAAGAATCGAAGCAATCGGATTGGCTTCATTCCGACCATAGTGCTTTGGAGAAGATCCGTGGACGGGCTCAAACATGCCATGCTTCTCGCCTATGTTCCCGGCCGGGGCTACTCCAAGCCCTCCTTGGACTGCAGCTCCCAAGTCCGTGATTATGTCACCGAACTCATTGGGAGCAACCACAACATCATAGTATTCTGGTCTTCTCAGGCACCACTGTGTCCAGGCATCCACATACGAGTAGTCTCTCTGTACTTGTGGAAACTCTGCTGAGACTTCGTCGAAGACCTGTCTAAAAAGCTGGCATCCTGAGAGCAGGTTGCTCTTGTCGACACACGTTACCCTTCTGACCTTATCCACTGGAGCACCGTCTCTCATCATCGCCTGTCGAAACGCAAACCTCGCTATCCTCTCGGAACCTTTCTTGGTGATTATTCGCACGTCAACGGCAAGTTCCTTGCTTTCTCCTCTCGACAAATATCCCCGAATCGGAGCGTACAATCCTTCAGTGTTCTCTCGCACTATGAGCATGTCAATGTCCTTACTCCCCTTGTCAGCAAGCGGGGTTGGCACACCTTCGTAGAGTCTCACGGGACGTACGTTTGCATACAGATCGAGTGCCATTCTGAGCCCTATCACGATGCTGTATCCTGCCATGTTGCCGTCCGGAAGCCGCACCTGTTCGCCGTTGTTGGCAACTGCACCAACCGCGCCCAGCAATATCGCATCCGCTTCATTCTTGACGAAGTTCTCAGATTCCTCTGACCATTCCCGTCCGGTTCTCAGGTAATGCTCTCCCCCGCACTCGAATTCGTGCTTCTCGAATCTGAGTCCGTTGACAGCTTTCTCGGTTGCATCCAAGACTTCGACGGCCTGTGGAACGACCTCCTTACCTATTCCATCACCCGGCAGCACCGCGATTTTGTACTTCCGAACCAATCTACATCACCTAGTAGTTACCCAGCCAGCCGAGATCATTACCTCTGTCGTCGATGAGGTTCACCATCGTGTCAATCCTTTCGCCGTCAACATATCTGATCTTGCATCGAATAGTGAATTGCCTTTCGCATTTGGAGCACTTCACGAGCCAATCTTCTGTCACTTTCTCGAGTCCGTGACCCTTTATGTTCGATGGACTCTTCTTCACACTAATGAGAGTGATTTCTTTTCCATCACATGCGTAAGTACATTCCTTCAGGGGTATTGGCTCCATTCCCCTCTGGCCTAAAGGTGCGAAAACCTCGTTTGGTAAGTCGTCAAGACTTGGTGCGGGTTCCAAGCACTACACCACGTTTTTGATTTGTAGGCGCTACGGATAAATGAGGCGGTTGGGATACTCAGTCCATGCGGCTTGTCACATATTCGAGGCTAGGTGTTCCTTCCATTGGTTTGGATTTGGACAACGGCATTCTTGACATTCCCGATGCAGCTTCTTGTTTTGGCAGGACTTACCACGTCCATGGTTACAGGTTTCCTAACACAATGATTGACCTTCTGAACTGGGAGTCAGGAATTGAGGTTGTCAAGCAGATTCTGGGAAGGTACATGAAAACTCCCACTGAGGAGCGCCCTCTCACCTACGAACGTTCTTCTGTGCGGCTCGAAGCCCCCGTTCCTCGACCTGGCAAAATCATCGCCATTGGTACGAACTACAAGAGCCACATAAAGGAACTAGGCCATGAAGTGCCGAAGGTTCCTCTGGTATTCGCCAAGTTTCCTTCTTCGGTCATAGCACCTGACAGGTCGATTTCAATCCCTAGAGTAACCAGCAAGCTCGATTGGGAGGTGGAACTTGCAGTCGTAATCGGAAGAATCTGCAAGGATGTTGCTGAGAAGGACGCTCTCAATTACGTAGCCGGATATACCATCGTAAATGATCTTACGGCGAGAGAGCTGCAGAAGAGTGACGTTCAGTGGGTCCGATCCAAATCGCTTGATGGTTTCTGTCCCATGGGCCCTGCGATTGCTACAGCGGACGAACTGGGTGATGGTTCAGGGCTCAGATTGTACTCAAAAGTGAATGGAGTCATCAAGCAGGATTCGAACACATCAGACTTGCTATTTGGCGTGCCCTGGCTCGTCTCTTGGTTATCTGAGTCCTTCACGCTTGAGCCCGGCGATGTCATTCCGACAGGAACACCGGGAGGAGTCGGATTCCTTCGCAACCCCCCGGAGTACCTGAAAGCCGGTGACAAGCTTGAGCTCTATGTCGATAAGATAGGCTACCTGAAAAACACCATCGTGGCCTGAGTCGAACAAGGTAACTGGGGCTGCTGGCGAAAGAGAATGACAGAGGGGGAGTTCGCAGGCAGAATTCGAAGGGTGTTGGCTTCCTCAGATGAACTCCTCGCGTTCAAGGGGTTTGTCACCGAGATGGAAACCGCCTATCCAGCTCCGGCAGAGAGACTGATCCCTGCTTTCACACTTATGACGGGCGATACCAAATACAGGGTGTCCTTGAGGAATCGCAAGCCATTTTCTCTTGAGACAGGACATGAAGTTTGGCTGGCTGGTGTGCAAGACCCATCCGGACTAATCGAGCCACGAACAATCGTCGACCTTGACACACGAATGGTCATGCTTCCCTATGATATCTCGCCGAAGGTTGAAAGTCTGGCTCGAACGCTCTATCGCTTGCAGTGGGCAATATTGGCGACATTCATTTTGGGTGTAATCGTCTCATGGTCGGGAGTTCTGTATAGTCTTCCGACTCTCTCTACCATGATTCTAATCGGCTTGACCATGGCGCCCTTACTGCTGTTTCCCATTGTCGTCTTCCAGCTCTGGAAACGCCGAGCACGTGTGGTATACTGTGACAACGCAGACTGGCCGGAACTGCTGGAACTTACGCGGGGTTGCGGGTCCGGCAACTAGCCAGAAGACACTTGCGATTTAGCCGCAGGAGGTAACCGCTGGATTATCGTCAGTACTTGCATGAGGGCGATGAAACGTATTCCGTCAAGTCGCATGTGTTCGCATCGATACTACGTAGATTTCTGAAACCTAGCGATAACATCATTCTGCACGTCTTCGCTCAAGTCAACGAAGCAGGCACTATACCCGGCCACTCTCACCAGTAGGTTTCGATGCGCGGCGGGGTTGACCTGTGCATCATGAAGGATTTCGGGGTCCATCAAGTTGAATTGTATATGCATACCCCCGAGCTTCACGTATGATTTCAGCAGATTCACAAGCGGCTCAAGCCCCTGGTTTCCTGACATGATACCGGGGTCCAATGAGAGAGTGAGAGCTGTTCCGTTCGGATATTGCATATGATCGATGCCCGCCACGGACGCAAGGGTTGCGGTCAAGCCTTTTACGGGAGCTCCAATTACAGGACAAGCACCGTTACTCAGCGGCGTAGTTGCCAAGCGGCCACTTGGCAAAGCCCCTGTAAAGTATCCGAATGGCACGTGGCTGGTAACCGAGTACATACCCGCAATGAAAGATCCGCCTCTCACGTTCTTGTGTTTCTCTACTTCCTCGCTGTAGATGCGTGCCACAAGGCGGGCATAGTCGTCTGCGAGCTTGTCGCCATTACCATACTTCGGAGCTTTGTTCAGAAGCAGCTGTCTCAATGACTCACGCTCTTCAAAACCGTGCCTTAATGCGTCAAGGAGTTCATCCATGTTTACCCTCTTCTGGGTGAATACAAGTTGGTCGATAGCAGTCAAGGAGTCCGCTACATCGGCCATGCCCACACCCTGAACGCCAGTGAAGTTGTATCTGGCAGAACCCGTCGTTATGTCTTGACCCGACTCAAAACAATCCTCAACACATAGCGAGAGTAGCGGGGAGGGCATCAACTCGACGTTCGCATTCTCAAAGCAGTTGGAACCGTCTGCCATCAATCCGACCAAATACGATACCTGCCTACGGAATGCCTCAATGACATCGGCCATCGATTCGAATTTCGATGGGTCACCGGTCTCGACCCCTAGCTTTTGCCCAACCATAATACTCCGGCCATTATTCAGAGCCATCTCAAGGCATATTGCCAGATTGAATAGTGCCGCGTCTGATGAGGTGAAGCTAGTTCCAAATGGAGCCAACTCGACACATCCAACAGTGGAGTAGTTTCTCGCTTCCTCTGTGGGAACTCCCTGTCTCTCCCACGACTTTACAACCACCTCGTCATTGAACATAGCGATGTTGTTAGCCCCTGATGCCACAGTCGAGGCTAGTTCTGTCAAGAGTCTGCCGGGACTATCACGATGGATTCTGATATGGACATTGGGCAGGGGAAGGCGCGTGTTCTTGGTCGCCTCCAGAATCACATAGGTCATTTCGTTTGTTGAGTCGACACCCTCCTTGTCAATGCCGCCAATCGTAACTGCTTGGGTCGTCAACAGTCCCTCGAAGTACATCCCCGCCACAGTATCATATATGGGCACCAAGTCATTGGTCTTGATCCATAGCATCTCAATTAGCTGTACAGCTCTCTCTCGATCCACCGTACCTGACTTCAGATCTGCTTCATAGAATGGCTGAAGATACTGATCCATTCGCCCCATTGAAACGGCTTGACCATCGTATGCTTCCATGCTCAGGGCTAGATGAGTGAACCTAACGAACTGAATCGCTTCTTGGAGGTTCCTAGGGGGCTTTCCCGGAACATGTCGACACACCTCCGCTAATCTTTCGAGTTCCTTTTTTCTCGGTACGTTCTTCTCTGCTCTTGCCATGGCTGCTGCCTTTTCGGCGTAGCGTGAAGCAAACTTGACAATAGCGCCAGCGACGATTCTCGCGGCATTGTAGAACTGAACTTTGGCAAGCGAGGTCGAATCGGTTTTTGTGCCGTACTTGCGAGCCCGTTCTTCTGCCGTTATTCTGATTCTGTCAAATCCAACTGAGAATAGCATCGGATAATTGATGCTGACATGGCCGAAACCAGCCACTTCGGTAAGCACGAACGTTGAACCTGTGTACAGAATATCCATAATCTCCTTGGGTGTGTTCCTTTCGGCATGCGCTAAGAGAGACTTGTCCGACCAGTAAGATTCAATCTGACCTCGGAGGGTCCTTACGTCCTCGTCCGAGACTGTGACTAAGCGACGGTCTCGTTTCTTCAATTCCTCAAGTTCAGGGAGTACTCTTGCGCCATGCGCTTCAGGATATATCATCGCTCCTCGCGTATCCTTTGAAGACGCGCCCACAATCAGCTCGTCCTGCAGAATCTGAACAGGCATACCCTCCAAGATGTGAGCGAGTGCCTTTGCTTGTCGAAGAATTCTGGGCTCTCCCTCACTCTTTTCGAGGGATTCGGTATACAATCGCGTTCGCTCTGTGTTCAAGTTCGCTGTCGAGTCCAGAAGGCGACCCCGCAACCTCTCAGTTCTTGAGTTCATCATTGTTCGTCGCTCACCACTATGCTGGTTTGCTATCCAGCTAGACTCTGAAACTGACCTTTATACTCTGGCCTGCCGTGAAGACCTGTCTGACTGCGATTACTTCGGGAGCGGTGCGCTCAAGCTTGACCTCCTCGTTGTCGACGAAAGCACTCTTGGGAGTCCAGTTTCTGCCGCAGACAAAGAACACGCCTTCAGGCTTCTTGGTATCTCTTCTTACTATAACACTGAGTTCACCCTTCGCAGAGTCCCACGTACAGTTGCCGAGTTCGACGGCCCCCTGTGTGAAATGGATGCTCGTACCCAAGATCGAAGGCGTCGCTGATTCCGGCCTAACCGCAAGGAGCTGACAGGAATGCGGCTTAAGATGCTTGACTGTAACTTCATTCTCAGTAAGCCCTTGATACTCTTGCTTCCAGAACTCAAACATGTGATGAGGCTGCCTTGCATCAAGACCGGCATCTTCGAGTCGAACTGAGACGTCGATGGGTCTCTCTGTCAGGTTTACAGCCGCAACAATAGCCCATCGCCCGAGTTCAGTCTCTATGGGAAGCACGAACGAAGTGGGCTCAGCCGTAGCAAGAGAGTCGAGAGCGATGGCGCCTCTGCCATAGGGCGGGAGGATTCTGTCGATGATTTGCAGTCGATCTTCGGGGACATCCATCATGCGATCACTGAGTAGCAGTGCCCCGCCACTCAATGCCACGACTGAGGCCCAGAGAAGTAACTCGTCAATCGTTAGCTCACTGTCGTCCTGACGCACCAGCAAGCAGTCGGGATCGTTTGTCCACCACCGGCGATGCAGGACCGCTCGAGTCATTGTATTGATTGCGCACTCGTACACTCCTGCTCCCCAAGTATAGCGCCAAACCGGGGCTATGTCATTGCCTATGCGCATAGCATTGACAACACCAATGCAAGGACCGAATGGCGCCCCACATCCAAGGATCAGATCTTCACCTACAGCCCTTCTTATTGTTTCGAGACCCTTCCTGAGAGCCTGTGCTCGGGTGATTCGCATATCCTTGCGGATGCCATCCGCGACGGCATGATGCAAGAAGTCGATTTTGAAGTATTCAAACCCATCTGCCTTGAGAGTCTTGAAGACATCCTCGACGTGCTTCAGGACCTCGGGATTGCTAAGATCTAGCGCATAGTACTTCCCCAGCCATAGTGGATTCTGGTCCACTGCTATCGGCTCATTCTTATCGTTTCGGACAAACCAACTTGGCTTCGTCTTGAATAGCTCTGAATGCTCTGTTGCGACAAACGGTGCAACCCAGATGCCTGCCTTATAGCCGCTCCTCTTCAAGTTCTGAACGAGGGTCTTCAAACCCTTCTCGAATCTGGGATTGACCTGCCAGTCACCGACAGTCTTCTGATATCCGTCGTCCAGCTGAATCCATTCGATTTCGTTGCCCAGTCTTGTCTGGAGAAATCTGGTGTTTGCGAGGACCTCCTCCTCGTCGGGCATCGTGTAGTAGAAGTACCAAGAACACCACCCAGTGGGGATATTGTGCCAAGGCACAGCCTTCATGCGCTGTGTCACAACGTCTGCATACCTCTCTAGGCCGTCTAGAGCTTTATCGGTGGCGATGACGAGCATTTCCTCGGACACAATCGTTTGCTTGTCAGGCACCACGACGCCATCAGTCTGGCATCTGCAGACAACCCGGGCCAGTCTATCGTTTTCAGTTTGCCGCCCCACAAATGTGACAGTCGATAGCTGGTCGGCCGCTGTGATGAATCCGAATACAAGAGCCGCGCCGCTGTCCACTTCGTTCAGCACGGAATAAAGATGGCTTGTATTGTCACCGGCAGAGATGGGTCGCGCTTGGCTCAGTTCCCAGGAATGAAAGCCGTTCCTAAAGAAACGAAGGCTATGTCCATTCCAACCTGTATATACTCTTGAACTATCATCAACATCAATTGCGAGAGTGTCGATTGACTTTACTCTGACTTCGCTGCCAGTACGGTTTCTGAACTGGACAACGCATGAATATCCTGCCAACTTCTTGATTATCACTAGCTTGATGTAGACCTCACCAGTCGCACCGGCATCCTGTAGCCGGAGGACTACGGCCTTTCCCTCCCCTCGATCATCGTTGAAGTCGAGGCTATTGACGCCTCGATAGACCATCTTGCGTGAGTCGAATACTTGTGATGCTGTCTGAACCTGAACATATGCCCGGGAAAAGCACATTGTCTTCTCGTCTGTCGAAGTCAACATGATTAAACCGGTTCTCGTGTCGAAGAATACTGATACAAGCCCGTTGCTGAGACGTATGCCTGTGTCGGCTACTTCGAGTCTGCATTCATCTTGACCTGACATTAATGCTGTCCTCCCGGATTGGGACTATAGCAACGAGAGCTGCTATTATCCCTTACCGATCTGCATGGAGTGCTATCTAGAGACGAGATGCTTTGGCCAGTGCATCATCTGCCTCTTCGTACTCAAATAGTCGCTTATGAGCTCGTGCAAGCATCTCCCAGACTTCTTTGTCCTTGCGTTTCATATCGAGATACTTTCCGCAGTACAGTTTGACTCCTTCCCAATCCGATAGTTCCTCAGAACAACGGGCGGCATAGTACAAAGCCCGCTTGTGATTCATCTTGGGACCCATGAGATGTTTGAATATCGCAAGGGCTTCATGCCATTCCTTGTTCTCGAACAATTGCATTCCTCTTCGAAATTCCGTCTCCATCTCTTGGTAGACGGGCATTCTGGTGGAGTACGAAGTAATCGCGAAGTATGACGAACAACACAGAAGCATGACCGAGGTTGTTATTGTTGCCCCAAGAATTAGGTTCGCAGAAATGGGCCAATCGAATTGACCCGCAATCCATGCAAGTGTAGCCCCCGCGAGAAAGAGCACCGCGGCGAGAACGGCGGGAATCTTGATGTAACCAAAGCCGCTCTTCTCGCCTACATGAACTCCAGAAGTCATTTGGTGTTATTACGCCTCCATAGTGGTCCCTCTATTCTGAACACGGTAATCTCATCCATTGTCGTACTAGCCCGTCTCTTGTACGTCCTTATCGAGTCTCTTGCTCGGGTCTGTCTTGCGTTCGTATTCATCCTGCACTTTGGCTGCCTCA
>Ga0153916_10004039_pt1 | contig 11032 bp, 12 predicted proteins | sample Opewatmetagenome_FD_109642 | JGI IMG/M metagenome (GOLD analysis project Ga0153916, IMG submission 109642) | Freshwater wetland microbial communities from Ohio, USA - Open water 3 Core 3 Depth 4 metaG | ecosystem: Environmental > Aquatic > Freshwater > Wetlands | place: USA: Ohio, Lake Erie...
CGAGCCTCCCTCATCTCAATCCTACCCTCCTCATTCAAGAGCGGGCAAACCCCCTTCAAACGGGAGGAGAGCCTTGCCATCGCAAAAAGGAGATCCAGCTCTCCTAATAACTCAAAGTCGTTCCAGAGGTTTTGCCTTTCTTCCCGGACCTGATCAGACAGGCCTGCTAGGATTCGGTATTCCTCCTCCTTCTCTTCTCCCATGAGGACATTAATCTCATTATTGAGGGAGACGACCTGAAGGGGCTCAAAGAAGAAGGTCATCCGGCTCTGGGAATGGTCATGGATGATCCCTTCAAGCCGGTTTTCAGAATCGGATTTGATCAGAACAACGTATCGTCCGTTTCTTAAAGTAATAAACTGCTCCTGAAAGATGGACTGAAGATTCTCTTGACGGAGAAGAGATTCGAGCACTCCCTTTACCCTTTCTCTGACCCCTCCCAGCCGTTGACGGACATCCAAAAGGGCTGCGCTGGCTCGGTCGAGAATCTCGCCTTTTGTATTGATCGTCTGAAGGATCTCCTTCTCCAATGCCTTTTGGTAAGAAAGCCTGGAGATCTTCTCCTGAAGATGAGGAACCTTGACATTCTCCAATTTTTGGAAGAATCGCTTGAGCCCTTTGCACAATACCATTTGATGATAGAGACTCAATAATTCCTGAACATCGAGCACAGATCCCTCGATTTCCAACTTGTCTAAAATTCCCTCAATATCTTTCAGTCCTCCGAGGGGGATCTCTCCTTCCGTTTCGAGGATTTTCTTAAGTTCCATCACATCAGCTAATCGAGATTGGATCAATGGAAGGTCTTTGGAAGGTTTCAACGCTTCACAGCGTTTTCGACCCAGGGGGGAGATGGAATACTCTTTCAAGATATTTAATAGATGGTAAAACTCTAAAAGCTTGAGAGAACGATCATTCATAAAGCGTGAAAAAAAGATTGGGATGACCACTCACGAGGAGGAATTCATAGGGAAAGCCTTTCTTTCACCAACTGGTTGATCAGTTTTCCGTCGGCCTTCCCCCCAATTTTCGGTATGACTGATTTCATCACTTTTCCTATGTCCTTCGGGGATGAGGCTTGGGTCTCTTGAATACTTTGGTCGATGATCTTTAATATTTCCTCCTGGCTAAGGGGTTGAGGTAAAAAAGATTTTAATATTTCTATCTCTCTTTTCTCCTTCTCTACCAGGTCCATCCGTCCCCCTGTTTGAAATTGTTCAACAGACTCCTCACCCTTTCTGACCATCACCTGGATGACCTTAATGATATCCTCATCCTCCAACTTCTTTCTCAGTTCAATCTCCTTGTTTTTTAACCCCGAACGAATCATCCGGATGGTGGAAAGTCGCAACTTATCGTTGGATTTCATGGCTTGTTTCATTTCCTCAACCAGTCTCTCTTCCAAGCTCATCCTTTATCCCCTATCCATCATTTTTCTCATTCTCTTCATTGCCCTTTTCTTGGCGGCCAACGCCTTCTTCTTCCGTTTTATGCTGGGCTTTTCATAATGCTCCCTTTTTCGAATCTCGGACAATATCCCCGTTTTCTCTACCTGTTTTTTAAACCGCCTGAGCGCATTTTCAAAGGATTCGTTTTCCTTAATCTTAATCCCTGGCATCCATTTTTCCCCTCCTTCCGTGGATCATTTTGAACTAATAATTATATTATTTTGCATTATAAAGTCAAATGTTTTTATTGCTTTCTACTTTTCCCTTGACAAAGGATGCCTTCTCTTTTAACGTAACATTTTATACAACATCCGCTCCTGATTCTTCCAAGAAAAAAGTGAAATGAAGGACACAGAAAAAGAAAGACAAATGATCAGGGCTGCCGCGGAAAAAACGGCCCAAAGGATAGTCCAGCCCCGGGCAGCGAAGATTGACGCCACTGGAGAATTTCCATGGGATTTAGTAGAAGCCTTTGGCAAACAGGGGTACCTCTCCCTCCTTCTCCCTGAATCCTATGGGGGGACCGATGGAGACCTGACTTCATTCTGTATCGTCATTGAAGAGATTGCGAAGGTTAGCGGTTCCGCCTCTCTCATCCTCCTGGCCCATGGGCTCGGTACCCTTCCTGTTTTATTAGGGGGGAATCCTTCCCAAAAAAATCTCTGTTTCACGGAGATTTCCGAGAAGAACGGCCTTATCGCCTTTGCGCTAAAAGAACCGGAAGGAGAATTAGAGGTTTCCTCTATCAAAACAACCGCTGAAAAGAAAGGAGGGGATTACCTGATCAACGGGCGCAAATGCTCCATCACCCACGGGAGCCTCGCCAGATTTTATTCTGTCTTTGCTTTGACTCAACCGCAACATGGCGCAGAAGGAGTTTCCGCTTTCCTCGTGGAAGATGGAACGCCTGGCCTCCTTTTCGGGAAGAAAGAGGAAACGATCGGGATGAGGGGATCCGTTACGATGGATGTGATCTTTGAAGACGGTCGGGTATCTCAAGAAAATCGTCTCGGAGAGGAAGGAGAGGGGCGGACGATCGCAATGAACACCCTGAACCTGTCGCGACCAGCCATGGGAGCTCAGGCCGTCGGTATTGCCCAGGGAGCCCTTGACTTCGCTATTCACTATGCCAACGAACGGATTCAGTTCGGGAAACCCATTTCTTCATTTCAAGCGATTCAATTTATGATTGCCGATATGGCTACCCAGGTGGAAGCCGCTCGATCCCTGGTCTATAAGGCAGCTTCCCAGATTGATGAAAAAATTGAAAATATCGGAAAACTCTCCGCCATCTCAAAATGCTTTGCCTCCCAAATCGCCATGAAAGTGACCACCGATGCCGTCCAGATCCTGGGAGGTTACGGGTATATGAAAGATTATCCTGTGGAACGCATGATGCGGGATGCCAAGGTCACCCAGGTGTACGAAGAGGCCGATCAGATTCAGCGGTGGGTGGTGGCCCAAGAATTATTAAAAAATCTCTGAAAAAGTGATTTCCCTCGGGCTGCTCAAAAATGTCTATATGCAAGGCTCCCGAAATCCCGAGAAGTGAGGCGTACTTCGATGTACGCCGCAACGACTTGCCCTGTTAGATGTGTGAAAGCGGTGTTCCACATGTTTCTTGGAAGCAATTAATTTTCCTTCCATCTCCAAGTTTGGAGCCTTTTATCTAACAGGGCGAGGGATGAGGGAAACGCAGCAGATAGGCGTTTTTCAGCAGCCTAAAAGGTTGATCCGCCTGAGGCGGACATGAGTGGAGCCTTTCGCCTTCCTCTCATTCCTGTCTTCATCGTCTATACCCTTGGTATTTATTTTGGCCATTTTGACCTTCCTTGTCTTTCTCAAGGATGGATTCTCCTCCTCATCCTATTTGGATTTTGGACCTTTTTTCTCCTAACCAAAAGGACCCGAATGGGTTCTTGGTCGGCCTTCTCCATTTTTTTCCTTCTCGGTATTTTTTCCATCCAACTTTACCTCCATCCCCGACCTCCCCCCTCACACATCTCTCACTTCACCGGTTTGGAAAGAATCTCATTGGAGGGAATCATCGATCGCCCTCCTGAATGCACCCGAGGAAGAACCCAATTACTCATGCGTTCACAAAAGATCGTTCTATCGAGCGCCCACATCCCCGTAGAGGGCCTTCTCCTGGTCTTCCTTAAAGAAGAAGACCCCTCGCTTCGAGTGGGAGATCGCCTTCGGTTTCGTTGTAGACTCTATCCCCCTCGTGGATTTCATAATCCAGGCGGATTTTCCTATGAACGTTATCTTGCTTTTGACCGAATCTACACGGTTGGATTCCTGTCCGAGGAGAGAGGATGGGTGAAACTGGGGGAGGGATTTAAAAATCCTGTTACTCTCCAAGTGGAGAGCTGGCGGGATCGCATCCGGGATTTTCTAAACCGAGAAGCTAAGCCTCCCTGCTCGAGTATTTTCAAGGCCCTTGTACTGGGTGAACAGGGAGATCTTCCGGAAGAGATAAAGGAATATTTTATTCTGACCGGGACAGCCCATCTCCTGGCCATTTCAGGAGATCAATTCGGGATCGTTGCCCTCCTTTCCTTCTCTCTGCTCATCTGGATGTTGAAGCGTTCGGAATTTCTTCTTCTCTCCATTTCCGTTAGAAAGTGGGCGGCCGGCATGACAATCCCCTGCATCGTTCTGTATGCGTTGATCGCAGGGGGAGGGATCTCCGTGATCCGAGCGGCCATCATGGTAATCACCTTTCTCTTCTCCATCTTACTCCATCGGGAGAGAAACCTGCTCCACACACTCGCGCTGGCTGCCTTTCTCATCCTCATCTTCTCCCCTCCGTCCCTTTTCGATGTTTCCTTCCAGCTCTCCTTTCTCGCTGTGCTTTCGATCCTCTATCTGGTGCCACGGTTCCTTCAAGAGTTTAAACAGGAGGAAATTTCCCTTCTTCTAAAAACCTCTTGGAAGAAAAATATCTTAAAATATATAAGGCTCTCTCTTCTTGTCACTGGAGTGGCCATTTTAGGGACCGCCCCTTTGGTGGCCCTCCACTTCAACCGCTTCGCTCCCATTGGGTTCATAACCAACCTCTTCATCATCCCCTGGGTGGGCTTCCTGATCGTCCCTTTGAGCCTCACCGCTTCCATTTTCTCTTTCTTCTTCACTCCCTTTGCTGCCTTCCTGATCAGCATCAATGGTTTCATCACCCTGATTCTTCTCAGCGTATTGGCCTTCTTTGCTTCTCTTCCGTTTGCCTCGTTCTTTGTCTCGACCCCAACCGTTTTTGAAATCGTCCTTTTTTATTCCCTTCTCTTTCTGGTAGCCCATTTCCGAAAAGGGAAAAAGATCCGCTATCTCTTCGCAGGGCTCTGCATTGCTTTTGCCTGTGATCTGGCCTTTTGGAACTTGAAGGATTCGTTCCAGAAAGATCTGAGGTTAACTTTTATCGATGTGGGACATGGAGACTCCATCCTCATTGAATTTCCCAAGGGGAAAAAGATGCTGATCGATGGAGGAGGTCTTTATGAGGGTCGTTTTGATATCGGGAAGAATGTGATTGCCCCCTTCCTCTGGAAGAAAAAGATACGAAGGATCGACACCCTGGTCCTCACCCATCCTGACCCGGACCATTTGAAAGGTCTGAATTTCATTGCCTCACGGTTTTCAATTGGTGAATTCTGGGATAATGGTTTTGAGACACAATCCGAGCCCTACCTTCAGTTGAAGGAAACCCTGAGGCAGAAGAAAACCAAGACCCAATCCCTCGATGAGGAAACATCTCCTCAAACCATCAATGGAGTCGAGATCTCTGTTCTAAATCCACCGGCGCGGAATGCAATGCAAAGGAAAATTCAGAATCCTCCGGATTTGAACAATTCCTCCCTGGTACTGAAGCTGCAATTCAAAAATGTTTCTACTCTTCTGGCAGGGGACATTGGGAAGGAAGCAGAGGGGTTAATGCTGAGAAAAGGTTACCCCCTCAGGGCTGATATTTTAAAGATTCCCCATCACGGAAGTATATCCTCGAGTTCCCTTCTTTTTCTGGATAGAGTGAAGCCTACCTATGCCATTCTCAGCGTGGGCGAAAGGAATATAGCCAGACTTCCTCATCCGGACGTATTGAAGAGATATGAGCAATTAGGTTCACGGGTCTTAAGAACGGACAAACATGGGGCCATCACTGTGGTTACGGACGGAGAAGGCATTGAGGTGAAGACATTCCTAAAAAATGAGTCTTAAAAAGGGATTATTGATAAGCACCAAATGCCAACCAACAAATTACAAACAAATTCCAATTACAAAATTCCAAACAGAACTTTTTCATTCATTTGAAATTGGCATTTGGAATTACATGGAAAATAACCCGTTTATTCCCTCCCCCCTGGCGGGAGAGGGTTGGGGTGAGGGGGAACAGGCCATGACAAACCCCACAAATTGATTGTCCATCTCAGCGACACAGCTCATGTCTATTTGGCCTCCCAGGGCTTCCTGGACCAAATCTCTATAAGTGAGAGCCCTCTGCACGCCGCTGATCTTCTGGTCAACCTCTAAAATATCACTGATATCCTCCGGCTCCATGGGTCGGATCTTTACATTTATACCAGCCACTCGGGTTACCTCCTTTTTTAATGGATTTCAAAGTGTGGTATTGATATCATCGTCAAACTTCAATAAGAAGTGAACAGGAATTCAGAGGTTGTTCGATTATCCACAGTATAATTATTTTGGGTGCTATCAAAAATCCCCGGACACGTGACACACCTGCCTGCGGGAGACAGGGCCACGGTGACGTTATTTTCCAAGTTATTTCTCTGCTTTTCCGTTGACTTTTCCCTATTAATTCAATAGATTCTAAATAAGAAAAATATCCAACAACCTTATAGAACTTAGAACAGAAGTTTAACCCCTAAAAATGGAAACTTACCTGATAGAAAAGCTTAAAAAATATTTCAAACAAAGAAAAGATATTGCTTTTGCTTTCTTGTGTGGTTCAGAGGCAAAAGGAGGTGCCAACAAATTATCTGACGTTGATATCGCTGTCTATTTTATCCTCTGGAACATCATCCCATAGAATTTGAAAAAGACTGAATATGAATTGATAGTCTTTATTTACAGGGGGTGAGCATGATGACTAATCCAAGCGATTTAGATCGGACTTTTCACTTTATTATGAAAAGAACGGTGGAATCCGGGCAGGCGCCGCACTATACGGAGATCGCCTCCGGATTGGGAATCCCTGTGGAAGAAGGCCGAAGAGCTCTTCATGACCTTTTTGCAGCAGGGATTCCTGGATGGTTATTTCCAAATACTGACTACATCGTCTCCCTTGCCCCATTTAACAATCTTCCCACCCAGTATCGGATTACCATCGAAGGGCAGCAGAAATGGTTTGGCCAGTGAGGGTTCGAATCGCTAGCGGTCTGCTGGCTCTATCCAGGGAAGACAGTCCGGATCGATGCTCCCTGTCTCGATTGCGGGCTTCCGATTCGGGTGGAGATCCGCGACGGGCAAATCCTTCGAACCGAGCCTGAAGGTCTGATGGGTTTTGTGGCTGTGCCCTTTTGGAAGTGGTTTGAAAACGCTCCTTATGCCTGAAGCACGATGAACCTCTTCCGGTCGGAAGAGCATATTCGGAATTGGGCCCGTTTCGATCCGGCCACAGCCGACGGTATCGTTTCACTTTCAGACTTGGTCAAACTCTTTTCAGGCAGCTATTTTCGCAGACGCCTGGATCTTGATTGGGTCTCACGTAATCGAGAGTATGCACGTGAAATGGTTACAACGCTTGCGGAGCTTGGAAGGACCGGCCCTTTCTGGAAGCGACCGAAGCAATAACCTTGAAGGGCTTTCCCTGGTGAAGGGATGGGTCGAGGTTTTTCAGAATGAGGATTACGGCCAGAGTTTTTTAAGGAGATCGGGCATTACGACTTCACCGGTCATTTGTTTAAGTATTTAAGCCTCATCCGTAAAAAGTTGACCCTCGTCAAATAAAAAATCATTTTCGATCAAACGGAGGAATACCTCATGAAGGAATGGCAGGAGCTTGGTAAGGAATTAAGGCGCTACATCAACCCTGAGACTTTTCCGGTCGCGATAAAAATATTAAAAGACAAAGGGAAAATTCCAAGTGGAACTCGAACTCCCCTGGAAGATCTGAAGGTAAAGATGGCTCACTGCCAGGTACAAGCCGTCGCCCGTAAATATGGATGGACCATTGCCCTGACCAAGGAGGACTTAGGTTGCGCTATTTCCGGACATACTTATGGATGGGAGCCGGCAAATCAAGAAAGATGGATTGATTTTCTAACACGAATGAATTATGCTGCGGATCGCACAGCGGCTCTCAACATCCTTCAATCCTCCAGAACCCTGCAGCCGGGCCAATGTGAGGCAATAGTATATTCCCCTCTGGAATGGACCAAGATCGTACCAGATATAATACTGATCTACTTGAATCCTGCTCAACTCATGCGCTGCATCCACGGAAGCACCCAGCGGACCGGCCAACCCATTACCTGCTCTTTTTCTGGTCGGGCAGCTTCATGCACCGAGGGGGTTTTGGGGGCTTTTCTAGATCAATCTTCAAAAGTGGTAGTGCCTGGTAACGGAGATCGTGTTTGGGCCACCGCACAGGATCATGAAATGGCTTATGCATTGCCCGCATCGCACCTCAAAGATCTTGTAGAGGGCCTTGCCCAGACTCACCAAAGAGGCATACGTTACCCCATCCCCAGCTTTTTACGCTATCAACCCGAAGTGCAGCTCTCAATTCCATTGACGGATATCTTTAAACCTAACCCCTTACCACATTGACAATTCACTTATCTAACGATATGTTACCCGAAAAAGTTAGTCTTCACTCCCACCCTCATCCTCCCCCGTCAAGGGGGGAGGGAAAGTGTTATTTATTTCGATTGAAGGAGGTCAATCATGGAACTGAAGACGGAGCGATTGGAGATTCCGGAAGGGTGTAACATCATTTTTGGACAGACCCACTTCATCAAGACGGTTGAAGACCTTTATGAGATCATGGTGGGGTCCGTTCCCAATGCCAAATTCGGAATCGGATTCTGTGAAGCCTCGGGTGCCTGCCTTATCCGCCTCGAGGGAAACGATGAGGCATTGAAGGAGATCGCCAAGAAGAATGCCCTGAAGATTGGAGCGGGCCATACCTTTGTCATTGTTTTCAAGGATGCCTTCCCGATCAATGTGCTCAATGCCGTGAAGATGTGTCAGGAGGTCTGCACGATTTTTTGTGCTACGGCAAATCCTGTTGAAGTGATTCTGGCCCAGTCAGAACTTGGCAGAGGAGTCCTCGGTGTGATCGATGGTTTCACTCCCAAGGGGGTTGAAAAAGAGGACGGGATTGCCTGGAGGAAAGATCTCTTGAGAAAATTCAAATATAAGCTGTGAAATACCAATCTCCAAGTACCAATCATTAAACAATAACCAAATTCCAATGGCCGAAATTTCCAAAAAATACCGAATCGCTTTTTAGGCCGTTTGAAAATCGGGTCATTGGAATTTAATTGGTTGTCTACCCACCATCCTTCACCAGGCATTCCAGGGCGGTGATATATTCCGCCGTCATGCAAGTAGGAATTCGATGCTTCTGCAGGCATTCGAAGCATTTCGTCGGTTCATAGAGAGGTGTACTCACATATTTTTCGCCGCCGTCCGGCAAGAGGGTAACGATCACACCTTTCTTCAATCCCATGGCCTTCTGTAATGTCCCCCACATCGCAGCCCCAGAACTGATTCCACAGAAGATTCCCTCTCGGATGGTGAGGACTCTTGCCATCTCGAAGGCATCCTCATCTTTCACATTGATCTTTTCATCCAATCGGCTTGGATCGTAGATCTCCGGGACATACTGGGAGCTGAGGTTTTTGAGTCCCTGGATACTCGAATTCGGATAGGGCTCTACGCCAACAATCTTGATCTCGGGGTTATATTCTTTGAGTCGCTGCGAGACACCCATCAAGGTCCCGGTCGTTCCAATCCCTCCGACAAACATATTGACCTTTCCCTTGGTTCCCTTCCAGATCTCTTCACCCGTCGTTTCATAATGGGCAAGCACATTATACTTATTCTCAAATTGGAGAGGCATGTAATATTTAGGGTTCTTAGCCATCTCTTTAGCCAAATCAATCGCCCCGTCCATTCCCCTGGAACCCTGGCTTAAAATGATCTTCGCTCCAAAGGCGGTGAGAATCTTTCTTCTCTCTATGCTCATTGTCTCCGGCATCACCAATTCTAATCGATATCCTTTAACCGCACAGACCATGGCCAGCGCAATGCCGGTATTTCCGCTGGTAGGCTCGATGACGATCTTATCTTTCGTCAAGAAGCCTTCTTTCTCTCCATATTCAATCATGTATTTCGCAATCCGGTCTTTCACAGATCCCGCCGGATTATAACGCTCCAGCTTTGCATAAACCTTTACCTTTTTGTTGGGAACAATGTGGTTGATCCTCACCAAGGGAGTATCCCCCACTAAATCGACCATATCTTTCGCCACACGGTACATGGTTTTCCTCGTTTCTACTAAGAAAATGGTTTAGAAATAGAAGTCAAAAGGTCATGGTAAAGAGGCCTGTTTCATGACGACGACGAACATTAAACGATAAACGATGAACAAAAGAATTTAGTATTGAGTTTTAAGCATTGAGTTTTGGATTAAATTCAAAACTCATCATTACATACCTCAAAATTTTAATCTTTTGTTTATGGTTCATCGTTCATTGTACGAAACTGGCTTCGTAAGCTTAACCCAAAGACCCTTTTCCCCCATGCATGTTAAAGAACACTGAGTATCTCTGCCCCATCGTCAGAGATGGCGATGGTATGTTCAAAATGGGCGGAGCGTTTTCCATCTGCCGTAACGACGGTCCAGCCGTCCGAAAGAATCCTGACCCCATAGGCTCCCTCATTCACCATGGGCTCCAGAGCAAAGACCATCCCTTTCTCCAATCTTGGCCCCTGGTGGGGGGCACCAAAATTTGGAACCTGTGGTTCCTCATGGAGATCCCTTCCGATCCCATGTCCTACGAAATCTCTTACAACAGAGAACCCATGGGATTCCACCCATCTCTGAATGGCGTAAGAGATATCGAAAAGTCGATTTCCGACCATAGCCTTTTCAATGCCGACGTACAGAGCCTTCTCCGTAACCTCAAGGAGTCTTTTGGCCTCCGGATCTACTTCCCCCACAGGAAGAGTCATGGCTGCGTCTCCAAAATAACCCCCAAGATTGACCCCTACATCCAGGCTGACGATATCCCCCTCTTTCAACTGGCGATGGCTGGGAATACCGTGAACCACCTCCTCATTGACTGAGATGCAAAGGGTCGCAGGAAATCCCCTATACCCCTTAAAGGCAGGACGGCCCCCCTTTAGGAGGATATATTCTTCGGCAACCTGATCCAATTCCTTCGTCGTAACCCCCGGGACAATCATCCCCTTCAACTTCTCAAAGACCTCTGCCACAATGGCGTTGGATCTCTTCAATTGCTCAATCTCCCGGGGAGATTTGATAATAATCATAGCATTAATATGCATTTGAACAAAAAAATTGTCAACAATGAACTACCCCGGCAATTCAGACACCC
>Ga0153916_10004040_pt1 | contig 11031 bp, 6 predicted proteins | sample Opewatmetagenome_FD_109642 | JGI IMG/M metagenome (GOLD analysis project Ga0153916, IMG submission 109642) | Freshwater wetland microbial communities from Ohio, USA - Open water 3 Core 3 Depth 4 metaG | ecosystem: Environmental > Aquatic > Freshwater > Wetlands | place: USA: Ohio, Lake Erie, Old...
CACGGACCGCTGCGTCTTCTGTCACGCGCCGCCGTACTTCACGAATCGGAACAGATACAACGTTGGCACGGCGTCCCCACTGGACACGCAGGGCGCGTTCGACGTGCCGCACCTGAACAACGTCTACGACTCGTCGCCCTACCTGCACGACGGCCGGGCGCATTCGCTGGAGGAGATCTGGACGCTGTACAACCCCCGCGATACGCACGGCCGCACGAACGACCTGACGAAGGCGGAGCTGAACGATCTGATCGAGTACCTGAGGACGCTGTGACCGCGGCGACGGGATGTCGCGCTCGCTGCGCCGTGGTGCTGGCGCTGGCGGCCACGGCGTGCGCCTCGGGCCGGCCCGAGACCGCTCCGCGGCCATCGGGCAAGCCATTCGTGTACACCCAATGGGAGTCGTTCACCCGGGAGTCGACCAACGGTGCGCTGATCAACGATCACATCTTCTTCTTGGAGCCGGACGGGGACAGCCTGTGGATCGGTACCGAGGGCGGGCTGGTGCTGTACTACCACGGCACCTGGCAGAGCTGGACGGAGGCGGATGGGCTGCCCTGGCGAGTGGTCTTGGGAATCGCCAAAGACCACAAGACCGGCGATCTCTGGCTCGCGCTCTTCGGGGGGGGCATCGCCCGCTTCAGCGGCGGCCGGTTCGAGCAGTACACCCAGATGAACAGCGGGCTGATCAACGACGTGGCGTACGCCATCGACACCCAGGGCGACAACGTCTGGGTCGCCACGACGGCCGGGATCAGCCGCTACAACCATGTGACGGGCGAATGGCGGGCGTTCAACGAGCAGAACGCGCCGATGGAGGAAATCTGGGTGTACAACGTCTCGGTCGACGACGCTGAGGACAAGGTCTTCTTCGCCGCGTGGGGCGGCGGCATTCTCGAGTGGGACGTGGCGACGGAGACGTGGGAGGACTACGTCGATCCCGATGGCGAGATGGAAATCGATCTCTATCGGGACGACGGGCTGATCCACGTCATCACCACGTCGGCCTCCTACAAGGACGGCGTGCTGTGGGCATCCACCTACTTCGGGCTGAGCCGCTACGACGGACGTAACTGGCGTGGCTACCTGGATCACGACAGCGGGCTTCCCAGCACGTTCATCAACCTGACCAAGGCCCGAAGCGGGACCGCCGCCTACAACTGTACTGACAAGGGGCTGGCGGTCTTGGCGGACTTCGCGAGCGACACCTGGGTCACCTATCAGCGTGATGCCGAGGACGCCGCAACCTGGACGGCGCACGTCAAGGTGGGAGCGGACGAGGTGAGAGCCGTCCCCACCAATCTCACCTTGCCAAACCATTTCGTGATCGCCGTGGCGTTCGTTGGAGACGATGTGTGGATCGGGACGGGCCACGGGCTGGCCCGCGGCATCGGCAAGGGCTACTACGGGGGGATACGATGAGACCAGGTCGCGTGCTGCTCGCCGGGTCCGCCGCGCTGTACTTGTGCGCGGGCGCGGGGGAGGCGCTCGCCCAGGCCGACCGGCCGCCGAAGCAGGCGGCTGACACCGGGGTCTACGCCAGGATGCCTCCGGCGCTGCAACCGTACTCCCGGTTCGACAATCCGTACAAGCGGTTCTTTCTGAAAGAGCTGGAGTACCCGGGGTACGGACGACACATCCCGGAGCCCGAGCACGTCGACTCTGTGAGGATCGGGTTTATCGGACCGATCATCGGGTCCGTGTCGGAATCCGTCGGCGGTCCGGGAAACGTGGTCCTGAGAGTGAGCGAGGGACAGGCCACGTGGGATGGATACACGGCCTCCTACTTGGCGCCCATTGGGATCAAGATGCTTCAGGGCGCGCAGCTCGCCGTGGCGCAGGTCAACGCCCAGGGCGGGTATCGCGGGAGGATCCCGTACCAGCTGGTGGTGCGGAACGACAACGGGAATTGGCGGTCGGCCGGCGATGAAGTCATCATGCTCGCCTGGAGGGACTCGGTCTGGGCCATTCTGGGAACCGTCGACGGCCAGAACACGCATGTCGCCATCCGTGTGGCGCTGAAGGCTGAGATCCCCCTGATGATCACGGCGGACACCGACCCGACGGCGGTCGAGACCAACATTCCCTGGGTGTTCCGCAACATCATCGACGATCGGCAGATGTGCTATCTGCTGGCGGATTTCGCGTTCCGGACACTCGGGCTCGAACGCGTGGCCGCCTTGCGGGCGGTGAACCGGTACGGGCGGGTGAACATGGACGAGTTTCGGGATGCGGCGACGCGCCTCGGCCATCCACTCGTCACGGAGTTGAGCTACAAGGAGGGTGACACCCTCTTCACGTCGCAGCTCGAGCAGATCAGGTCGCTGGACCCGCAGGCGGTCTTCACCTACGGCAACTCCCGCGAGTCGGCGCTGATCTTGAAGCAGATGCGCGAGATGGGGATGGATCAGTGGTTCCTGGGGAGCGATCGCATGGTGACCCAGGAGTTCATCGACATCGTGGGGCCCAACCATGGCAAGGTGGCGGCGGGCTATCCGTACGATCCGACGCGGCAGGACCCGCGGTACCTCGCGTTCGTGCGGGACTTCACCGAAGCCTACGGTGAGGCCCCCGAAACCTACGCCGCGTACGCCTACGATGGCATGATGATGCTGATCCAGGCCATCGACCGGGCGGGGCTGAACCGGGCGCTGATCCGTGACTCGCTGGCGGCCATCAAGAGCTACGCCGGCGTCACCGGCACGCAGCGCTACGACGCCGTGTTCAGCAACCGGGGTCCGGCGACGCTCGCCGTCTTCGAATCCGGCCGATGGGAGTTCCACGCCCAGCGGGAAGCGCCGCCCCCGGAGCCTCCCGGGGTTTTGGACAAGCCGGTCGAGTTCACCGGCTCGCGGGGCACGACGTTCGCACCCACGGGTCTGCGCGAGGTACGCATCGGGCTGTTCGCCCCCGACTCCGGCGACGCGCCCAAGGGCGCCAGGCTCGCGGTCGAACAGCGGAATGCGGCGGGCGGATTCCGGGGCACGCCCCTCCGCCTCGTCGAGCGCTGGAGCAAGGACCCCTGGAGCGGCGGTGCCAGGGAGATGGTCAGGCTGGTCTACGACGACAGCGTGTGGGCGGTGCTGGGATCCGTGGATGGGGCCGCCACGCACATCGCCGAGCAGGTCGTCACCAAGGCATGGGTGCCGCTGGTGGCGCCGGTCTCCGCCGATCCGACGCTCACCTACATCCGCATCCCGTGGATTTTCCGCCTGCCGCCTGATGAAGGAACGCAGGCGGCGGTCCTCGTGCATGACGGAGTCCTGGCACGGTCGCTCGCCAACGTGGGCCTGATCACGTCCAGCGACCACGACGGTCGCATGTTCGCGAACGAGGTATTGGAACGGCTACGCGCGGCAGGGGTGACCCCGGCCTTTCACTTCGAGATCCCGATGAACGGTGATCTTGCGGCGCTGGCGTCACGCGCTCTATCGTTCCAGCCGGGCGCCGTGATCGTGCGCGTGGCGCCGTCCGGCATGCCGGATCTGCTGGATCGGCTGTCGGCTGCGGGCGTGCGTGTGCCGCTGCTCGTGCCCTGGATCCCGGGGCTCACCCCCTCGGCGCTCGTGGGCCACTACGCGGGAGACGTGCTGGCCGTGCGGCCGTTTCGGGAAGTGAACAACCCCGCCTATGCCGCCTTTGACCGGGCGTATCGGGCACGCTACGGGTCCGAGCCGACGCCCAGCGCGGCCTACGGCTACGACGCGGTGCAGTTGTTGGTCAGCGCTCTCGAGACAAGTGGCCTCAACCGGGCCGCGCTGCGGGACGCGATCGCGGCGCAGACCGGATTCGTCGGGGCGACGGGCGTGATTGCGTGGGACAATGCGGGCGGCAATCGGGTGGAGCCCGTGCTACTCGTGTTGCGGGGTGCGACCGCGGCTGATGGAGTGAGCCCGACGCCGGTGGCGGACCCTCAGCGCTCCCTCCGCGGGACGCCTCCTCACGGCCTGCCCTACCACGATGTTCCGAAGCGGACAGGAGGTGCTGACCCATGGTGACGTCGCAGCGCGCGCGGCCAACGCTGGACATCGACGTCGCGGCGCTCAGCGAAGGGGAGCGCGCCGAGTTGGTCAAGCTGGGGGCAATCTCCGGCGATGGCATGCCGCTGCCATACGTCACGCCTTCCCACGCCCGGCTGCGCCCTCCGCTCGCGAAGCAGGCCATCTCGGCGCCCAGCGTGCTGAACGAGGCGTACTCGTATGATCGGCCCTCCTCGTTCACCCGGGCCCTGAGCTTCGCGATCGGCGATGTCACGGTCCTTCTCGTTTCGGGCACGGCAAGCGTGGATGAGAGAGGGAAGACCATCCACGTCGGCGATTTCCGAGCGCAGTGCTGGAGGACGTATCGCAACATCTCGACGCTGCTGGAGTCTGCCCGGATGACCTGGCGCGACGTCGTGCGGACGACTTGCTATTTACGCGACATCGAGCGTGACTATAGCGACTTCAACAACGTGCGCACGGCGTTCTTCAGCTGGCTGGGGCTCGATCCGCTCCCGGCAAGCACGGGAATCCAGGCGCGCCTCTGCCGAGATGATCTGCTGGTCGAGATCGAGGCAATCGCCGTCGCCCGGCGAGAGACGGGACCCTTCGGTGCGGAGGAGTCGGGGTTCGAATGAAGCTGTGCGATCGAGAGTCGAAGCCCGAGGGAACCCTCGTGGACGTGCGCGGCGTCGCGGTTGGTGGGCGCACGATCGTGGTGATGGCGGGTCCATGCGCGGTCGAGAGCGCCGAGCAGCTGTTGGCGACCGCGCGGGCGGTTCAGGCCAGCGGCGCCAGCATTCTGCGCGGTGGAGCGTTCAAGCCGCGGACGTCACCCTACAGTTTTCAGGGTCTCAAGGAGGAAGGTCTGGAGCTCCTGAAGTGGGTGAGCCGCGAGGCGGGTCTGCCGATCGTCACCGAGGTGATGGACACACGCAGGGTCGAGCAAGTGTGCGCATACTCGGACATGCTACAGGTGGGCTCACGTCACATGCACAGCTATCCGCTGCTCGAGGAAGTCGGCCGCACGGACAAGCCGGTGCTGCTGAAACGCGGGATGAGTGCAACGCTCGACGAGTTCCTCTTTGCCGCAGAGTACGTGCTGAACGCGGGGAACGAGCAGGTGGTACTGTGCGAGCGGGGGATCCGCACGTTCGAGCAGTCCACGCGCAACACTCTCGACCTGAACGCCGTGCCCGTACTCAAACGGCTGACGCACCTGCCGGTGATCGTGGATCCGAGCCACGGAACCGGGCATCGGTGGATGGTGCCGTGGATGAGTCGCGGAGCGGTTGCGGTCGGGGCCGACGGACTGCTCGTCGAGGTGCACCCCGATCCCGACGCAGCGCTGAGCGATGGAGCCCAGTCGCTCAAACCAGAGCAGTTCGATGCGATGATGCGTGAGGTCCGCGCCGTTGCCGAGGCGGTCGGCAGAACGGTCGCCCATCCGCTCTACGCGCGAGACTGAGAATCGTGGCAGTCGCCGGCTTGGCGTGCTGCGCCGCACCCGGTGCATCTTCCGTACCCACATGAACTGCTCGAGCCCGGCTCCGGCCCTACTGCTCGGCGGGTTTGCCCTCCTCGCCTTCCTCGGGTGCGAGAGGCGACCTCCGGTCTCGACGGGCGAGATCCTGACGACACGTACGCTGGGCCTCGCCTACCTCGAGGAGAACCGCCTGACCGAGGCAGAGACCGCGTTCAGGCGACTCACCGAATTGGCGCCTGACGAACCCCTCGGGTTTGCCAACCTGGGCCTGGTGTACCTGCGTCAAGGCAACTACGCGGACGCCGAGGGCAGCATCCGCCGGGCGCTGGACCTCGAGCCGTCGGATCCCGACATCCGCCTCATGCTCGCCAAGGTGCTCGAGCTGACCGACCGGGTGGCCGAGGCGCGGCGAGTGCTCGAAGGCACCCTCTCAAACACGCCCGCCCATCTGAAGTCGCTGTACGCGCTTGCGCAACTCTCGGCCGATGCCGCTGACCCGGAGGCGCGCGCGCGCCGCGTGGAGTACCTCCAGCGGCTGGTGGCCCTGGCGCCGGCAAACGTGACCGCGCGGCTGCTGCTGATCAAGGCCCTGCTCGAGAACGACAAGTCCGACGATGCCTTGGCGGACCTCGAGCAGTTACATGCTCAGCTTCCGGAATTGCCGCCGCAAGCGGTTCCATTCTTCGACCAAGCGGTCGAGCAGATGCGTGCGGGGCGGGCATCCGGAGCGCTGAGGCCCATGCTGGTCTTCACCAACTTCCTGAGAGCCACCGGCGCGTACCAGGCCGGTGTTTCGGCGCTGCAGGGTCCCGGAGGGGTCCTCATCGGGTTCCCCATCGTCACCTTGAGCCAGGCGGTTACCGAGCAGCAAAGCCAGGCCGACGTGCTTGCGTCGCTCAGGTTCTCCGACGTCACAACCGCGGCGGGCCTGGGCACCGTACGGCTGGGTGCGCCGGCAGGCGCGCACCTCGCTGTGGGCGACTACGACGGGGACGGTGACGACGACATCTACGCCGCGACTGCCGGGGGAGGGGTCCTGCTGCGCAACGATGTCGGTGTGTTCGCCGACGTCACGGAGAAAGCGGGGGTCCGCGCGACCGGCGGCGTGGCTGCGATCTTCGACGACTACGACAACGATGGGCACCCCGATCTCTTCGTGGCGCGCCAGGGGGGCGACGCCCTGTTCCAGAACCGCGGCGACGGGACGTTCCTCGACGTGACTCGCTCGGCCGGGATCCACGACGTGCAGCCGAGCTACGCTCCCCTGTTCCTCGATGCAGATCACGACGGGGATCTCGACCTCCTTCTTCCGGGACCGGGACCGAATCGCCTGTACCGCAACAACGGGGATGGCAGCTTTCTGGAGAGCGCGCAACGCATGGGAATCGCGGGTCAGACGGGCAATCACCGAGCCGCGGCCTTCGGCGATTTCGACGGCGACGCGGGCCTGGACCTGATCGTTGCGAACGAGGATGCAGGGATCGAGCTGTATCGCAACATGCTGGAAGGTCGCTTCGCGAACGTGACGGCATCGAGCGGCGTGGAGCCGGGCACCGGCGTCGTCGCGCTGGCCGTCGGCGACTACAACAACGACGGCTCGCTCGATCTGTTTCTCGCGGGCGCACGCGCCGGAGCGTCCAGCTTGTTCACCAACAAGGGTGACGGCAGCTTCGCGCGCGATCGGCGACCGACGTCCATGTTTCGCGCGTTGCGGGATCTGTCGGTGCGGCAGGCGGAGTTCCTCGATTTCGACAACGACGGTTGGCTCGATCTCCTCGTCGCAGGGGAAGCGCAGGGCGGGGGGCGGAGCGTGTTGCTGTTCCGCAACGGCGCTCCCGGACGGTTCGACGCCGTGTCATCGCTGTTGCCGGAGGACCTGGGTTCCGCGCGACGGGTCGCCGTGTTCGACTATGACGAGGACGGCGATCTCGACCTCGTGGTCGCGCAAGCAGACGGCACGCTGCGGCTGCTGCGCAATGACGGGGGAAACGCCAACCACTACCTCAAGCTCCAGCTCACCGGCCTGATGGTCGCAGGCAGCAAGAACAACCACTTCGGGATCGGAGCGACCGTCGAGGTGCGCGCCGGCGGCATGTACCAGATGCGCGTGGTGACCCAACCCGTGACCTACTTCGGGCTGGGGCAACGGCTCAAGGCGGACGCGCTCAGGATCGTGTGGACCAACGGCGTGCCGCAGAACGTGTTCTATCCGGCAGGCGATCAGGGTCTGGTGGAGGAGCAGATTCTCAAGGGCTCGTGCCCGTTCCTCTATGCGTGGAACGGCGAGCGATACGAGTTCGTCACCGACGTGATGTGGCGCAGCGCGCTTGGCATGCCGCTCGACATCATGGGGGGGGCCGCGGCGGGGGGCTACGCGCCGCCGGCGGCGTCGCGTGAGTACATCGAGATCCCCGGCGGCGCGCTTCGGCCGAAGGACGGTGTGTACTCGGTCCAGGTGACGGGTGAGCTGTGGGAGACGGGCTACGTCGACGAGCTGAAGCTCGTGGTGGTGGATCACCCGGACTCCGTCCATGTCCTGCTTGACGAGCGCTTCGTCCCGCCCGGAGACGCAACGCTCCGGATCTACCGGGTCACGCACCCGCGAGCGCCGGTCGCCGCGACGGACGAGCATGGCCGCGATCTGCTCCCGCTGCTCCTCGAGCGGGACGACCGATATGTATCGCAGTTCCGGCTGGGGCGGTTCCAGGGCCTCACCGAAGCGCACGATCTCGTGCTCGACTTGGGCGCGCTGGACCCCCGGCAAGACGTCACGCTGTTCCTGAACGGCTGGATCTTCCCCACGGACGCGAGCATCAACGTGGCGCTGTCCCAGTCGAAACGACTGGCGTCGCTCCCTCCCCAGGTGCAGGTCGTGGGCCCCGACGGCCAGTGGCACACGGTCATCGACAACGTGGGTTTCCCCTCGGGCAAGGCGAAGACGGTCGTGGTCGACCTCGCCGGCAAGTTCCTGAGCCGGGACCGGCGGGTGCGCATTCGCACCAACATGCAGATCTACTGGGACCAGGTGTTCTTCGCGACGGGAGACCTCAGGGGGCCCGCGCCCCAGGCCATCCTCGAACCCACTGCCGCCAACCTCCACTACCGCGGGTTCTCGCGCATGTACCGCAAGGGCGGGCGTTACGGGCCGTTCTGGTTCGACTACGGCGACGTGACGAGACAACAGCGGTGGCTGCGCCTCAACGGCCTGTTCACGCGCTTCGGTGACGTGTTGCGACTGCTCGAGCGAGCCGACGACATGTACGTCGTGTTCGGGCCGGGTGACGAGATCACGGTCGAGTTCGACGCGGGCAACGCGCCGCCGCTGCCAACCGGCTGGCGCCGGGACTTCCTGCTCTATTCCGACAGCTGGCTCAAGGACGCCGACCTGAATACCGGCACGGGGCAGGCGGTTGAGCCGCTGCCGTTCCACGGCATGTCGCGCTACCCGTACGGGGCGGAGGAGTCGTACCCGGCCGACGCCGAGCACCAGCGGTACCTGAGGCGCTACAACACGCGGCGCATGCCGCGGAGCGAGCACTGAGACGGCACGACCACTCCCGTGCGGGGCGCTCGGTGTCGTGACTGAGAGAATCCCGTTGATCGCGTGGTCGCTGGCGGGCCTGGTATCGGCCTGTTCGGCTCCGCCACAGGTGCGCTTCACTGATATCACGGAACGGGCCGGGATTCACTTCCGCTACACGTTCGGCGACTCGACCTACAAGAACATCCTCGAGAGCAGCGGTTCGGGGGTCACCGTGTTCGACTACGACGGGGACGGCGACCTCGATCTGTACATGTTGAACGGTACGTACCTCGAAGGCATCAGCGATCGCGCCGGGAGCGTGTTTGCGAACACTCCGGACGAGCTGTACCGTAACAACGGCGACGGGACGTTCACCGAGGTGGCCCACCAGGCCGGGCTGGATGACAGGCACTGGAGCATGGCGGCTGGTGCGTTCGACTACGATGGGGACGGCGATGTGGACGTGTACCTCCTCAACTACGGGCCGAACGTGTTCTACCGCAACAACGGTGACGGCACCTTTACCGATATCACCGACTCACTGGGCCTGCGCGGCCCCGAGCGGCTGAACGGATTCACGAAGTGGAGTGTGGACGTCGCCTTCTGGGACTACAAGCTGGATGGCAGGACCGACCTCATGACCTGCAACTTCCTCGCGTTCGATCCCAAGTACGTCTCACCCGCCACACCGGAGATGATGCCGCAGCCGTCGGAGTACCGCGGGCAGGCGTCCATGCTGTATCGGCAGAACGAAGATGGCCGCTTCACCGACGTGACCGAGGACATGGGGTTCTTCTATCCGGATTCCAAGTGCATGGGCCTCACCGTGTTCGACTACGACGACGACGGCGATCTGGACGTGTTCCAGGCCAACGATCATCAGCTCAACTTCCTGTTCAGAAACGACGGTGGCAGCCGGTTCACCGAGGTCGGCGAGGCATCCGGCATCGCTGCCAACGACCGTGGGATTGGCACCGGCTCCATGCACGGCTCACTCGGCGATGTGGATGGTGATGGGCTGGTCGACCTGCTCGTAACGGATCTCAGCTACGGTGCGCTGTACCGCAATCGGGGGAACGGCGTCTACGAGGACATCACGGAACGGAGCGGTGTCGCGCGCGCGTTCAACGGCAAAGGGGAGTGGGGTGCCGCCCTGTTCGATTTCGACAACGACGGGGACCTCGACATCGTCGCGGCCAACGGGACTGCCGAGGAGTTGATTCTCCAGTATCCGCTGTTGCTGGAGAACGACGGTACCGGGCGGTTCCGAGACGTCGGACCGGAGCTGAGCGGCTACTTCGCGCGTAAGCGGTCCGGCCGCGGGATGGCGGTGTGGGACTTCGACAACGACGGCGACCTCGACGTCATCGTGTCGCACGTCGACCTCGAAGGCACGGCGGCGCTGCTGCGCAACGACGGCGGCAACGGTAACCACTGGATCGGCCTCACCTTAATCGGCGCCCACGGGCCCGCCTCGGCGGTGGGAGCCAAGGTGACGGCCAGGACTGCCGGGCGCACGCAGGTGGCCGTCAACCAAAGGGCGACCAGCTACCTGTCCTACAACGACCCACGGCTCCATTTTGGACTGGGCAGAGACGAGACGGTCATGGACATCGAGATTCGCTGGCCCAGCGGGGCCATCCAGCGCATCGAGAATGTGGCCGCCGACCGCTACCTGATTGTCGTCGAAGGCGAGGGGATTCGTTAGCGCACGACCGGCATGGAGGTGTTGTCTATGGCCCGCGTCCGCTTCTCCGTTTGTCTGCTCGCAGCCGCGGGCATTCTGTCGCCGGGTTCCGGGCTCGCCCAGGGCGGCGAGAGCCAGCTCCGGATCATCGTTTTCGGCGCACACCCGGACGATGCGGACAAAGTGGGCGGGACCATGGCCAAGTTCGTCGCGCTGGGTCACAAAGTCCGACTCGTCTCCTTGACCAATGGCAACGCGGGCCATTTTGCGATGGGCGGAGGCCCGCTCGCGCAGCGGCGCTACGGGGAGGCCCAGTGTGCGGGCCGTGAGTTCGGCGCCGAGTACGTCGTCCTCG
>Ga0153916_10004041_pt1 | contig 11028 bp, 7 predicted proteins | sample Opewatmetagenome_FD_109642 | JGI IMG/M metagenome (GOLD analysis project Ga0153916, IMG submission 109642) | Freshwater wetland microbial communities from Ohio, USA - Open water 3 Core 3 Depth 4 metaG | ecosystem: Environmental > Aquatic > Freshwater > Wetlands | place: USA: Ohio, Lake Erie, Old...
CGAATAATGGATGAAAATAACGAATCCATGAGATAAGAAAGAATAAATTAATGAATCCAATCCTCACTCAATTAGGTTTTTCCCCCACTGACCGGGTTGCAGTCATCCATGCTGACGATGTGGGCATGTGCCAGGCATCTTTATCTGCATTTGTTGATCTATTGGAGGTAGGAATAGTAACCACTGGCTCAACGATGGTGCCCTGTGCCTGGTTCCCGGCCACGGCAGCTTTTTGCCGTGAAAATCCTCAAGTAGATTTGGGAGTCCATATCACCCTTACCTGCGAGTGGGAAAACTACCGTTGGGGACCAATCTCAACGGTTGACCAAACCTCGGGATTGTTGGACGAGAGTGGATATTTTCCACTGGGCACAAGCGCGGTGTGGGAAAAAGCCAATGCAGAGGCGGCTTTGATAGAAACCGAAGCCCAGATCGATCGGGCTTTGGCTGCCGGGATAGACGTCACCCATATGGAAGACCACATGGCAGCTTTGCGTCACCCACGCTTGTTACCTCATTTTGTAGACCTGGGACTTCGCCGGCGGATACCCTTGCGTTTTACCCGACCACCGTATCCCTCCTCTGAAGACAACGAATGGGTGAAAGTAACCTACCAGTCCTTATCGCGGTTGGAGGGGCATGGATCAGCACTATTTGATTATAGTGTAGGCTTACCGTTGGAAGATCCCGGCGACCAGATTTGGCTCGTAAAAGCATTCATGAGTCATCTTCCGGCTGGAGGTCTTTCTTTACTTGTTCTCCATCCAGCCAAAGACACCCCTGAGTTACGTGCGATTGCTCCTGATTGGCCTAGCCGCGTGGCTAATTACAAAGCCTTAATGAACCGGGAGCTGCACACTTATATTAAGGATCAAGGTGTCCAGTTGATCGGTTTTAAGATTCTAAAAGACTGCCTGCATCCTTAATCCGTTTATATAAAAATTCTAGGCCTGCGTGTTGATAAGGATAGTATGGAATATGACCGTGAAAGTATTACTCGATACAGATATTGGCAGCGATATTGATGATGCGGTATGCCTGGCTTATCTGTTAGCAAATCCAGAATGTGAGCTGTTGGGAATCACCACCGTCACAGGTGAGGCAGTCAAGCGAGCCCAAATGGCCAGTGCGATGTGTAAAGTTGCTGGCAAGTCGATCCCGATCTTCCCTGGGCGAGAGCAGCCGCTATTGAGAGAGCAATTACAACCTACAGCTCCCCAGGCTGAAGCCCTGGAGCGTTGGGATCACCAAATTGATTTCCCAGAAGGGCAGGCAGTGGTATTTCTACGGGATACTATCCGGGCTCATCCGGGTGAGGTAATTCTGCTTACGATCGGACCGTTATCCAACATTGGGGCTCTATTCGCCATGGATCCGGAGATTCCCTCTTTACTAAAAGGCCTGGTCATGATGTGTGGGGTTTTCACCAACCGCTTAGCCGGGATCGGTCCGTTGGAGTGGAATGCGATGGGCGATCCCCACGCGACCGCCATTGTATACCACACTCCGGTCAGGATGCATCGATCGATCGGACTGGATGTTACCTGCCAGGTCACAATGAAAGCTGATGAAGTCCGGCGCATGTTTCGGATGAAACTCCTGTTTCCCGTCTTGGATTTTGCGGAGGTATGGTTCCGGGAACGCGATGTTATCACTTTTCACGACCCTCTGGCAGCTACGACGATTTTCAATGACCAGATCTGCCAGTTCGAGAGAGGCATGGTCGAAGTAGAGCTATCCAGCCCTCGTCTGAGTGGTCTGCTCCACTGGCGATCCGATTCCCAGAATGGACCCCACGAAGTAGCTCTGAGTGTTGATCCTGAAAGGTTTATCGAGCATTATTTTGGCGTGCTAGGAAAATACTAGCGTAATTGGTGAAAGGAAATTAGAAATTCGTAATATGTGATTTTGTTTTTAACGGAAGGATGGATCATTAGCATCCTTCATTGCGAGGTAATGTTGACACCAGGAAAGCTGTGTTCTGTTAGGAGGAAAGATGTTTCTAAAAGATAAACGAAAAGGTGAAAGGATTGCGCCTCTTGATTACCTTACCCTTGTAAATGTGGGGAAGGGCGTTCTGTCAATCAAAGATAACCTGGGACGTGAGTATTGGCGTTGCCCGGCTCAACCGGAGGTTAATTTTACCGTTGGTGGGGCAACCGGTAATCACATAGCGATTTTAGAGGATGATGCAGGTCATCCTCTGGAGAAATTTACTTTCACAGTGACAGCTCAGACACGGCTGAACGACCAGGGAGGCCAGTTCAACCGGCTTTTGCAAATGCTTTATTACACCATGGCGGACGAGCCGATGCCACATTATACGCGTTACAAGGGTCGCCTGTATTATTCCTTCGTTCCCTGGCTGCGGGACCATGTGCATGTCATGAAAGGGATGAAATATTTTACCAGCCAACTCGAAGATGGGATCGACCTATATCGCGATAGCCAGCGCGAAGATGGCATGATCTGGGACAACGTACATCGCCGCGAACCTCCTATACCAGGACGCGATCACTGGGCATTGCGATTTGATTATGGTGGTTTCTTCCGACTTTTTGAGGACAATACGGCGGAATTTACGCGCATACCGATCGAGGCAGATGTCGAGTACCTGTTCATCGAGGGCCTTTACTTTACCTGGAAGGCTACCGGCAATGATGGTTGGATGGCTTCTTCGGTAGATGCAGCTATAAAAGCGATGGAGTATAGTTTTACCAGCCCATATCGATGGTCAAAAAAGTATGGCTTAATCAAGCGTGGGCACACCATTGACACCTGGGATTTCCAGAATGCGGAGGATTGCCTCTCGGATTATGTGGGCTGGCCTGACATTATGGCGGTGCATCCGGACAAGACTCACTTTGGGGTTATGTTTGGGGATAACACCGGTTATACCGTGGCATGCGATTATTTAGCGGAAATGTTGGATCGTATTGGTCGTTCTGAAGAAGCAGCGATTTATCGCCAGCGTGGGATCGAGATGCGCGATCGTCTTTATAAAGTAAGCTGGAACGGGCGGTTCTTTACTCATCACGTGCCTGAAGATCCAACATATCAACGGGATTTGGGAGTTGATGAAAACAGCCAGGTATCTCTTTCGAATGCATACTCCCTCAACCGGGGAATTTCTCACGAGCAGTGCGTGGCGATCATTAAAACCTACTTAGACCTCAAAGAGCATCTGCCGGAAGGATCACCAGGGGAGTGGTACACCATATACCCACCTTTCCAGAAAGGTTACAACGATCAACTCTGGCAATATATGAATTCCAGTGTCACACCGATCGTGGCGGGTGAATTGGCTCATGGGGCTTTCCAGAACGGTTACGAAGATTATGGGGTTGACATCTTGCAACGATTAATCAAGCTAGGGCAAAAATATGGCGGAACCTTCTACAGCAGTTATACAGGCGCTTTCCCACAATCCCCGGCCTTTAAATATAAGATGGTAGACCTGGATGCATATGCCAATGTGGACACTTCCCTGACAGGGACAGGGAATGTGCCTGGTTGGGTGGGGGAGGGGCGAGGGGATCTGAGTGACCTGCCCAAAGGAGACCAGGTATTGGCTGGCATCCCATTTTCAGTCCTCGATCCAGCCTTACACGGTAGGAGAGGTTGTATTGGTCTGAGCCAAAAACCTGGCTATGCCCGGCAGGTGGATATTCCAATCTATGATAAGGTTGCATCGATTTACTTCCTGCATACTATGGCTCATCCCGAACCCGGTGGAATGTGTGGCACGATCACGCTGAATTACAGTGATGGGACTTCGTATAGCCGACATGTCGTAGAAGGGGACAATATTATTCCCTGGGCGGATTGGAGGTGGTTGGAACCTCGACATGACGACCACGGGAAGCGAGTGTCTGAAGTCGCCTGGCGCAGCCTGCACCCTGTTCACCTCAACCTGAGCGTGGTTGCCTACGGACTCGATAACCCTTATCCCGACCGGTCGATTGAGCGAGTTACCCTGACCGCGGCGGAGGGAAATGCTATGTGGTTCGTACTGGGAGTCACCCTCAGCGATGGGGAGGTGTATTTTAAACCCGGTCCGATCTCGTATGGCATCCCCAACGGATGGAGCGCGGCAGCGGTCGTGTATGCATTGATTGAGGGATTGGCAGGCGTGGTAGACGGGGGAGTCACATATGATCAAGTGAACCTGTCGCCACGGTGGATTGCAGCCGGCGTGGAACAAGCTGAGACTATAGTTTGTTATCCGGCATCGGGTGGTTATGTGGCTTACCGATACTGTTATGATCCCCAAAAACTTCAGATCGAGATCACATTAACCGGGAGTGGGGAGGTCTGCAACTGCCATGTGCTTTTGCCCGAGACGATCCGCAATGTCTCGAAAGTTAAGGTTGGTGAAGAAATGGTCCCTTTCACCTTGAGGAAGGTAGAACAGTCACGCTACGTAGATTTCATTGTTTCACTTCCGGGACCTTGTTGTATAATAATCGGCTGACCATAAAAATGCGATCAGCTTTCAGCAATCAGATGTTTGCATTCCGGCATTCAGTAAACGTTGAGAGGAGTATAGTAAATTAAAGAGGGTCTTATGGATAAAAATCCTAAATTTCCACGGACGATGGTTGGTGGTGTAAGCCTGCCACGCCTATTGGTTGGCACAAACTGGTTTCTTGGTTATTCGCACACCAGCCTCGCAAAAGATAAGTTCATCAAAGATTACCAAACGCGCCAGCGAATTGCGGCGATCCTAAAAGTGTTCCTGAAGAATGGGGTAGATGCTGTGATGGGACCACCCTCTCAACTATTGGAAGAGGCGATCCGGGAAGCAGAGGGATCTACCGGGCAAAGGATGATCCGCATCCTGACACCCATCTATAATATTGCCCCGGGTGGAGCTCCGGAGGCGGAACCTGAGCGGATGCTCGACCAATGCAAGAGCCTGGGAGCGACTTTTTGTATGCCCCACCAATGTGTAACGGATGCCCTGGTAGATCGCCGGGCAGAGGCGATCCGTGATATCGAAAAATACACGCGTATGATCCGAGGACGAGACATGATCCCGGGCCTCTCCACTCACATGCCCGAGACGGTGGTTTACGCCGATCGGACTGGAGCTGACGTGGAGACTTATATACAGATTTATAACTCGGCAGGATTCCTCATGCAGGTGGAAGCTGATTGGGTAATGCGGATCATCCAGGACGCCAAGAAGCCTGTCATGACTATTAAACCACTCGCAGCCGGGAGGATTTTACCTGTGGTGGGACTGGCGTTTGTATGGAATACGATCCGCCCGGTCGATATGGTCACGATCGGGACCACCACACCTGAGGAGGCTCTCGAAGTACTTGAAATTTCACGCGACTTGCTCAGTCACCAGCTTCCTGAAAATCAACTACAGAGAACCCGGAGTAAGAAATCATTGGGTTGATAATGAAGAGGATAAGATCTTCGAGATTCCTAATAGACCGATATGCCAGGTTTTTTGGGAAATAATATAGAGGAGAAATAACCAATGGCAAAAAAAAATAAAGCTCAAAATATTAAAAAAGACATCGAGGTGCGTGTCGAGGAGCTGCTTAGCCAACTCACGCTGCGTGAGAAAGTTTCATTGCTGTCCGGCAAGGATGAATGGAATACCGTGCCGATCGAGCGGTTGGGCATCCCGTCTATAACTATGACCGATGGTCCACATGGTGTGCGCGCTGGAAACCCTGAGACCGGGCGAAAGGTAGGTCCATCCACCTGCTTTCCCACGGGCATCTCGATGGCTTCCAGCTGGAATACGGAGCTGGTGGAGCGCGTGGGAAAAGCGTTAGGTGAAGAAACCCGGGGCATGGGCTGCGATATCCTCTTGGGACCGTGTGTAAATATCGTGCGCACCCCCCTGGCGGGCAGGAATTTTGAGGCTTTTTCCGAGGATCCATACCTGGCAGGGAAGATAGGTGTAGCCTTTGTCAATGGTGTCCAAAGCCAGCAGGTGGGTACATCCGTAAAACACTACGCGACCAACAACTGTGAGATCGAGCGCCATCGCGGTAGCTCTGAAGTTGATGAAAGAACTCTAAGGGAAATATACCTGGCCCAATTTGAAGCTATCGTGAAGGAAGCCAAGCCCTGGACAGTCATGTGTTCTTACAATCGAATCAATGGCGTCTATGCCAGCCAGAATAATCACCTTCAAAATGAGATACTAAAGGATGAATGGGGCTTCGATGGTTTCGTAGTTTCCGATTGGGGAGCCAATCACACCATATTTGAGTCGGTGCAGGGAGGCCTGGATCTGGAAATGCCCGGACCGGCGCGTTATTTTGGGGATTTTCTGATGCAGGCAGTGCAGAACTGGCAAATCGACGAGGCAGTGATCGACAAGGCTGCCCGGCGTATCCTACGAATTATCCTTAAATCCGGCAAGATGGATAAGCCCGTAAAGCTTCTAAAGGGATCGGTCAATACCCCCGCCCACGAGGCTTTGGCACGCGAGCTGGCAGAGGAAGCCATTACTTTGTTGAAGAACGATGGTAAATTATTACCTCTGGATATGAAAAAGGTTAAATCGATTGCGGTGATCGGACCGAATGCGGCTGAGGCGCGCATTGGCGGCGGTGGCAGCTCTTATGTTGTCCCTCCTTATCGAGTCAGCCCTCTAGAAGCCTTAAAAGCCAGGTTAGGAAAGTTAGTAAAGGTTGAGTATGAGTTAGGTTGCGATAATTATGTCGAGTTGCCGATCGTCAATGATGATTGGTTATCCCTACCAGATGGCAGCGGGAAAGGTTTGAAGGGCGAATATTTTAATAATGCCGATTTGTCCGGGGAGCCAGCCAGTGTCCGTACGGATCCACGCGCCGAGTTTTGGATGTCGGGATCGACGCCAGCGGAGAATGTCTCCAAGGATAAATTCTCCATCCGGTGGACCGGACAATTAACAGTGCCAGATACGGACACTTATACGTTGTGGATCGGTCATACCGGAACTTATCGCCTTTACCTCGATAACGATCTGGTACTGGAGGACCTGGATCCCGAGGGGGAGCGGTTCGAGGATCGGTTCAGTCAAAAATCCGTAGAGAAAGAGCTGGCTGGGGGACACCCGTATGCGCTAAAGATTGAATACATAAAAAGCCTGCGGCACGGTTTGTCGGTCGGAAGGCTGGCGATGGCAGCCAGCCTTAAGGGGCGCGCCAATGAAAAAATGCAGAAGGCAATCGAGCTGGCGAGTAAGTGTGACGTGGCATTGATCTTCGCCGGTATGCCGGAAGGTTACGAGACTGAAGGCAACGATCGACCTGATATGGAGCTACCCGGTATGCAAAACGAGCTGATCGAGGCGGTGACAAAGGTAAATAAAAACACTGTGGTGGTCCTGAATGTCGGCTCGCCTGTGAGGATGCCCTGGATCGATGAAGTCCCAGCGCTGGTCGAAGCTTATTACCCGGGTCAGGAGGCTGGCAACGCAGTTGCTAAGGTCCTTTTGGGCGAGATCAATCCTTCCGGTAAGCTGTCGATCACGTTCCCGAAGAAGCTGGAAAATAATCCCGCTTATTTGAATTCCAGCTATTATGGCGCTCGTAAAGTCATTTATGGGGAGGGGATCTTCATCGGTTATCGGTATTATGACCAACGCGGCGTCAAGCCTTTGTTCCCCTTCGGGTTCGGGCTTTCTTATACAACCTATAAATATGGTAAAGTAAAAGCTCCTAAGAAGGTAAAGAAGGGTAAACCCGTGGAAATTTCGGTGACTGTAAAGAACACCGGCGACCGGGCGGGAAAAGAGGTGGTGCAGCTCTATGTAAGCGATAAGGCTTCGTCCTTGCCGCGCCCACCCAAGGAGCTAAAAGGCTTTAGCAAAGTTGCTTTAGAACCCGGTGAGACCAAGACCGTGACTTTCACGCTGGATGAACGCGCCCTTTCCTTCTATGATCCCCAACAAGGAGGTTGGGTAGCGGAGCCAGGTGAGTTCGAAGTATTGGTAGGAAGCTCATCGCGGGATATCCGAGGGAAAGCGACCTTTACTTTAGTTTAAAATTTGTGCACCGCTGGGTAGGAGGCGGCTTGACAGATACTAAAACGATTTCACATTGACAATGAATTGATGTGAATGTATACTAATAATTGTAATTACAATAGATTTATTCACATTTCTGAAAATTAGAATATCCCTCCAGGACAGAACTTTTTCATTAAATAAGTTCTGTTTTGGTTAGAATCGATAAGGTGCTAATGACAGAAAAATATTTTCAACGGGTCACCTCACAGACCCCCACTAAGTTTTGGATCAATAACCCCACTCGCCAGCAGACAGATTGGGCAATAACCGAGGGCGCGTTAGGCTGCACAAACAACCCATCTTATTCACAAAAGATGATTGACCACCCCTCAGAGGGCGCGTATGCTTCTAATGTGCTTGATGAAGCGCTGCGCGAAACCGAGGACAATGATGAAGCCATCGCCCTGTTTCAAAGGAAGCTGGTAAAACCAATCGCCGATAAATTTATGACTGTATTCCAAAAAAATCCTAAGGAAGATGGTTATGTCAGTATCCAGGGCGATCCAATCAAAGAACATGACCCGGATGTAATTATCCACGACGCCTTCGAAAACCGAAAAATAGGAGAGAATATTTGCTGCAAGATACCTACAACTGCAGCAGGTCTAAAGGCGATGGAAGTGTTAGTGGTTGAGGATGTGCCTTTGAATGCGACCGAAATTTTCGGTGTCAGCCAGATGATTAGCATTTGTGAAATGTATGAGAAGGTTTCGCGCAAGAGCGGTAAATCACCCAAGCTATATATGTCGCATATTGCAGGTATTTATGATGATTACCTGCAGGCATATGTGGCGGCAAAGAATATTGATATTTCAACCGATGTGCTCCACCAGGCTGGATTAGCAGTTGCCAGAAAAGTGTATCAGGTCATGAAAGAACGCGGTTTCAGGGCAACTTTTATTGGTGGGGGAGCACGGGGATTGCATCATTTTACAGAGATGGTGGGGGGAGATGTATGCATAACGATCAATTGGGAAGGGACGGCGGATAAGCTTTTAGAAATGAATCCGCCGGTTGTCTACCGGCTGTTTAATCCCGTTCCACAAAAAGTTATTGATGAACTGATGGAAAAATTACCAGATTTTAAACGCGGCTATCTGGAAGATGGCCTTCAAGTCGAAGAATATGAAAATTTTGGCCCGGTAGAGTTGTTCCGGAGCATGTTTATTAAAAGTTGGAAACGTGTTCAGGAAATCATTCGAGAACGTCGCAAGCTAGTGTAGCCGAAATTGAACTCATAAGCCGACCTTACATACCTCACAATCAATTTCTAAGCCACAGTAAAATATATCTTCCATTGGGTTAACCCAATCATAACCCGTAGATTGCCATAAATCCCCCGCACGGGGGATTTTATTTTTGCTCCTTTTTGGTTTAAAATAGTATCAAGGGGTGTTTAAAGCCCCTTTTTTTAGCCTATAAGTTTCTCAATTCAACTAGTGATAAAAGGGCTCGGACAAAGGAGATCCAAAAGCCATTAAATCTACTACAGTCCGTTCATCTCCTACGTTCCCAGGAAAAACCACATAATGGGAAGATATTATGACGCCAGAATATCGCGGACTCGCTCTATTGCCAGGCGAGGGCTGGTCAGTACGGGTACTGGGCGTTCTTCTGCAGGGATGGTATCTAACACACGCGCCATGGAGGCTTGCGCCAGGATGACTACCTGGTTGCGACCAAATAAACCCTTAAGAGTATCCCGCACAATCCGGTCGTGGGTAGCCAAATCTCCGGTGAATAAGGCAGTATAGGCTCCTTCACACAAAACCGAATCAACCTTTACCTGCTTCCCAATCCGTTCGGCGCGGGTATAGACCAGCTCTGTAGTCGGCTTGAGAGTGGTGGGCGCAGTAGCTACCACCCCGATGCGCTCTCCTAAGGAAATAGCCTGGTCGACCATGGGCTCATCGACTTTTAGGACCGGGATTTTCACCATCGGGCGACTGGCGTCGGCGCAGGGGGAGATCGAAGAACAGGTGAGTTGGACGACCGAAGCCCCCGCCATTTCGGCTGCGACAACATGCTCGGTGACACGCCGGAAAATAAAGGGAGATAGCCCGCCCTGAGCCAGGACGATTTTCAGTAGCATTTCGTCGGCGATGTGAAATACCTCTATCTCGGGTGGGAGGATTTCCTTGGAAAGCTTATTGAACAAATCCACCAGGGATGTGACAGTATGAATGAAGGCGAGTTTCTTTGGCATCTGATGCTCCTTATTAGCGGAGGGTTGGAGGATATCGATCTTATCCCTCACCCTGGTTCGATCCCTGAGGGAGAGGGAATTATTACCCTAATGCTAATCCGGGATTTTCGATCAATTCAACCAGATCACCTAAAAAGCGTGCTCCAGTAGCACCATCAAAAACCCGGTGATCGCCTGACAGGCTTAATGTTAAGGTTTGGGCAGCGATCACACGCCCATTTTCAACAAATGGTCGTTCCTTGATATGACCGACAGACAGGATGGCGGCTTGAGGCGGGTTTAATATGGCATCGAAAAAATCGATGTTAAAAGTGCCTAAATTGGTAATAGTAAATACTCCTAACTCCAGATCCTGTGGAGAGAGCTTTCCGGTACGAGCTTTTTCGACCAACTCCATCCGGCGTCGGGCGATTTCTACCAGGCTTAAGCGTTCGCATTCTTTGATGACGGGGACGATCAATCCAGTAGGGGTATCACTCGCCACGCCGATGTTGATATGCTCTGGTTGTCGCAGACCATCACCCGCCCATTGGGCAATGATGTGGCGATGTTTTTCCAGGATGAAAGCCGTGAGTTTTACGAGCAGGTCAGTAATGGTGAGGTGAATGCCTGCACCCTCCTCCAGCTTGGGCAAGCGAGTCTGGCGGAGCTGGACGAGCGGACGGGCATCCGCTTCTACGTGCAGGTAAAAATGAGGGGCATGCGTAAAGCTGTTGATCATGCGCTCAGCCATAATTTTATGCATACGGGACAAAGGACGGATGGGCCCGATGGCTATGGAGGGTGTGGGAAATGC
>Ga0153916_10004042_pt1 | contig 11027 bp, 8 predicted proteins | sample Opewatmetagenome_FD_109642 | JGI IMG/M metagenome (GOLD analysis project Ga0153916, IMG submission 109642) | Freshwater wetland microbial communities from Ohio, USA - Open water 3 Core 3 Depth 4 metaG | ecosystem: Environmental > Aquatic > Freshwater > Wetlands | place: USA: Ohio, Lake Erie, Old...
CGGCATGGGCATCGACAACTGCCGCGTCGAGGTGGACGGGCCCGAGATCCCCATCCTCGACGGCTCGGCCGCGCCGTTCGTCTGCCTGGTCCAGGAGGCCGGCATCCAGGTGCAGCGCGCCGGGAAGCGCTACCTCGTCATCGACCAGCCGGTGGAGATCCGGGACGGCGGCAAGCTCGCCCGCCTCGAGCCCGCTGCGGCGTTCTCCGTGGACTTCACCGCAGACTTCAGCCACCCGCTCATCACGAACCAGGCGTTCCGGGTGACGCTCACCGACCGCGTGTTCGAGCGCGAGGTGGCGCGCGCCCGCACCTTCTGCTTCCGCCGGGACATCGAGCAGATGCAGGCGGCCGGGCTCGCGAAGGGCGGCAGCCTCGAGAACGCCATCGTGGTGGACGACTTCTCGATCCTGAACCCGGAGGGGCTGCGCTATCCGGACGAGTTCGCGCGCCACAAGGTGCTCGACGCCGTCGGCGATCTCGCCCTCTTCGGCATGCAGGTGCTGGGCGCGCTCACGGCGGTGAAGAGCGGGCACGCGCTGAACCAGGCCCTGGTGCGGAAGGTGCTCGCCGATCCGGCCTGCCACCGCGTGGTCCGCGCGTCGGCGGAGGCCGAGGTCCCGCGCGCCCACGTGCCGGCGCCGGCGCTCGGCTCGCCCGAGGGCCAGGTCGCCTAGCGCGGGGGCGGCATGAGCGCCGCCTTCGAGCTCTTCCACAGGCTCGCCGAGCCCGAGTCCGCGGCGGCGCGGACCCTCGTGCGCGAGCTGGGCTTCCTCGAGGCGGTCGAGCTCCGGAACGTCGCCTTCGACTCGCACCAGGACGCGCTCGCCGCGCGGGGCGGGTCCGCCACGCCCGCCCTGTGGGACGGCGAGCGGCTGCACGAGGGGCTCGCCGCCATCCGCGCGGCGCTGCTCGCCTCGCGGGCCTGACGCCGAGGCCGGCCCTTACCAGCTCCCGAAGCGGCGGCGGGCCTCGGCCGCGAGCGCGTCGCGGTGCTCGGGGTGCGCGACGGCGATGAGCGCCGCGGCCCGCTGCCGGAGGTTCTTCCCGAAGAGATCGGCGATGCCGTGCTCGGTGACGACGAAGTGGACGTGGGCGCGCGTCGTGACGACGCCCGCCGCCGGCTTCAGCATCGAGACGATGCGGGACTCCCCCGAGCCGGTCACGGAGGGGAGCGCGATGATGGGCTTGCCGCCCTCGGAGAGCGCAGCACCTCGGGTGAAGTCCATCTGACCGCCCACGCCGGAGTACTGCCGGTCGCCGATGGAGTCGGCGCAGACCTGCCCGGTGATGTCCACCTCGATGGCGGAGTTGATGGCCACCACCTTCGGGTTCCGGCGGATCACCGAGGTGTCGTTCACGTAGGCGATGTCGAGCATCGAGACGAGCGGGTTGTCGTCGAGGAAGTCGTAGAGCCGCTTCGAGCCGAGCGCGAAGCCCGCCACCACCTTGCCCGGATGCTCGCGCTTGTTCTCGCCGGTGACGACGCCCTTCTCGACGAGGTCCACCACCCCGTCGGAGATCATCTCGGTGTGGATGCCGAGCCGGTGGTGATCGCCCAGCGCGGCGAGCGTCGCCTCGGGGATCGCGCCGATGCCGATCTGCAGGCACGCTCCGTCGTCGACGAGCTCGGCGCAGTGACGCCCGATGGCGCGCTCGATCTCGCTCAGCTCGTGCGGCGGCGCCTCGTGGATGGGCTCGTCCACCTCCACCATGTAGTCGAGGGCGTCCACGTGGATCAGGCCGTCGCCGTGGGAGCGCGGCATGCGCGGGTTCACCTGGGCGACGACGGTCCGGGCCGTCTGGACGGCGGCCTTGGAGACGTCCACCGACACGCCGAGCGAGCAGAACCCGTGGCGGTCCGGCGGGGACACGTGGATGAGCGCGACGTCGAGCGGCAGGATGCCGGAGCGGAACAGCGACGGCACCTCCGAGAGGAACACCGGGAGGTAGTCCGCGCGCCCCTCCTCGACGGCGCGGCGGACGTTCGCGCCAACGAACAGCGCGTTCACGCGGAAGCTCTTCGCCATCTCCGGCGCGGCGTACGGCGCGTCGCCCTCGGTGTGCAGGGAGACGACCTCCACGACGCGCAGCTCACCCGAGCGCGCCGTCATCGCCTCGATGAGCCGGCGCGGCGCCGCCGCCACGCTGTGCACGAACACCCGTGCGCCCGACTTGATGACGGAGACCGCTTCCTCGGCGGAGACGGTGCGGCTCATCGGCTCAAGGCTCCTCTCCCGGCACCGGGGCGGAGTCTAGCAGCGTCGGGAGCCGAGCTGAACCGCGGAGCGCCCGCTACCGGCAGTTCCGCTCGACCGCGTCGATGATCTCGCCGAGGCCGACGGGCTTGTAGAGGATCTCCCGGGCGGAGATGGGGCTCCCCTCGAACCCACGGCTCGCGGTCATCACGACCACGGGGATGTCCTTCAGCTCGAGGTCCTTCAGCTGCTCCTCGCGGAACTGCCAGCCGTTCATGTCCGGCATCATGAGGTCGAGGAGGATGAGCCTCACCCGCTCGCCGTGGCGGAGGAACTCGAGGGCCGTCCGCCCGTTCTCGAAGAGCCTGGCGTCGTAGCCCTCCTCGCAGAGGAGCTCGCCGAGGGTCTCCCGGAGATCGGTGTCGTCGTCGACGACGACGATGGGTGCGTGATCGATCATGGCCCGCCGGCGAACATTCTAGGCGATGCGTGCGCGAGGGACGCGCGCCCGCCGGGGGATTACGGGCCCTTCCGTCCGTCCCACGGGCGGAGGACGCCGGGTCACCGCTGCCGCGCTCGGCGCCGCCACCGACGGATTCCCGAGGTCCCTCGAGGGCCGCTTCAGGCCGCGCGGTCCGGAGGGCGCGGCGGCCGTGGGCGCGCCGCCCTCGGCGTGAGCTCCGCGCTGCGCGCGAGCAGGACCGCCGGCACGACGGGCAGCGCGAAGGCGGCCGTCGCGGCGAGCACCATGGGCGCCTCGACGAGGAGCGCCGCCAGCACGGCGATGAAGGCCACACACCCGAGACACATGCCCAGCAGGACGGCCACCTCCCGCACCGTGGGGTTGTCGAGCAGCCGGGCCCTGCGGAGCTCGATCACTCCATCGGGGCGGTGGTGGACGATGAGCCTCTTCATGTGGACCCGTGCGGTGCATCGCCTGGGCCACGCGGGGGGCGAGCGGCCGCGGCATGTCCGCCCCGCGATCTAGAGTGGGCGTGCATGACGAACCTCATTCTCGCCGCCGGGATCATGGGTGTGCTCATCGGGGTCGCGCTGGCGCTCCTCCTCCCGGGCCGCATCGCGGGGGCCGCGCGCGCCGCCCTGTCGGATCGCCTCGAGTCGGTGGACCGCGGGCAGGAGCGGCTCAATCGGGCGGTGCGCGAGGAGCTCGGGAAGAACCGCGGGGAGTCCGCGGAGGCGGCGGCGCGGCTGAGGGAGGAGCTGCGCGCCGCGCAGAAGGACGCGGCGGACTCGACGCTCCGGGGGCTCGGCGTCTTCGGGCAGCGGCTCGACGGGCTCGCGAAGGCGCTCGAGCAGCGCCTCGCGCAGGTCGGCGAGTCGAGCGAGAAGCGGCTCGACGGCCTCCGCGCCACCGTCGACGAGCGGCTCGCGAAGCTCCAGGAGGACAACGGCAAGCGGCTCGACGAGATGCGCCAGACGGTGGACGAGAAGCTCCAGGGCACGCTCGAGAAGCGGCTCGGCGAGTCGTTCAAGCTCGTCTCCGACCAGCTCGAGTCGGTCGCCCGCGGCCTCGGCGAGATGCGGAGCCTCGCGAGCGGCGTCGGCGATCTCAAGAAGGTCCTCACGAACGTGAAGGTGCGCGGGACCTGGGGGGAGGTCCAGCTCGGGAACCTGCTCGAGCAGATGCTCTCGCCGGAGCAGTACGTGGTGAACGCCGCGCCGAAGCGCGACGGCGGCGAGCGCGTCGAGTTCGCCGTGAGGCTCCCCGGCCCGGACGACGTGCGGGGCGAGGAGGTGCTCCTCCCCATCGACGCGAAGTTCCCGATGGAGGACTACCAGCGGCTCGTGGAGGCGTCCGAGCGGGGCGACGCGGAGGGGCTCGAGGCCGCATCGAAGGCGCTCGAGGCCCGCATCCGCGGGTGCGCCGAGGACATCCACGACAAGTACCTCAACCCGCCGCGCACCACCGACTTCGGCATCCTCTACCTGCCCACCGAGGGCCTCTTCGCCGAGGTGGTCCGCCGCACCGGGCTCGTCGAGAAGCTGCAGCGCGAGCACAAGGTGACGGTCGCGGGGCCGACGACGCTCACCGCGATGCTGAACGCCCTGCAGATGGGGTTCCGCACCCTCGCCATCCAGAAGCGCTCCGCCGAGGTGTGGCAGGTGCTCGGCGCGGTGAAGGCGGAGTTCGGGAAGCTCGGGGGCTACGTCGAGAAGGTCGAGAAGAAGCTGCAGGAGGCCTCGAACGCGCTCCAGGAGATCGGGAAGCGCGGGCGCGCCATCGAGCGGAAGCTGAGGGACGTGCAGGTGCTCCCCGCCGCGGAGCAGCGCGTCCTGCCCAACGTCTCGCTGGGCGAGGCGGTGGACGAGGTGGAGACGGTCTAGGCGGGTGACGGCCGCGCGGCGGCGTGACGAGCGCCATCTCGCCGCGCTCGCCGGGGCGCACCTCCGGTCGGGGCGAGGCTGCGAGCCGCACCCGCCGGGCCGCGTCCCACGGGAGTAGAGTGGGGTCCCGCGGGAGGTGCTCGATGCCGGCCGCACCGCTACCGCCCGACAGGCTTCGCGGGCGTCGTCTCGCAGCGGAGCTCGAGTTCGAGACGACCGCCGAGCTCGAAGACCTCGACGGTCCCATCGGCCAGTCGCGCGCCTCGGAGGCGCTCGGCCTCGCGATCGCGCTGAGGCACGACGGCTACAACGCGTACGTCATGGGGCCGCCCGGCGTCGGGAAGCACGCGCTGGTGAAGCAGACCCTCGAGCGCGCGGGCAACGAGGCGGAGACGCCCTCCGACTGGTGCTACCTCAACGACTTCGCCGATCCGCGCCGCCCCAAGGCGGTGGAGCTCCCGCCCGGCCGCGCGTCCGGCCTGCGCGCCGACATGGAGCGCCTCATCGAGGAGCTGCGCGTCGCCTTCCCCGCCGCCTTCGAGAGCGCCGACTACCGCACGAGGGTCCAGCTCCTCGAGAAGGAGGTCGAGGAGGGCCGCGAGCGCGCCATCGAGGACGTCCGCCACGCCGCGGAGGCGAAGGGCGTGGCGCTCCTCAGGACGCCCATGGGGCTCGGGCTCGCGCCGCTCAAGGACGGAGAGGTCCTCGACCCGGAGCACTTCCGCGCCCTCGCGGCCGAGGAGCAGGAGCGGTTCCAGCGGGACATCGCCGAGCTCCAGGCCAAGCTGCAGGAGGCCATCCGCGCCATGCCCGAGCTGCAGCGGCGGCACCGGGAGCGCGTGAAGCAGCTCAACCGCGAGGTCGCGCTGTCCGCGGCCGGGCACCTGCTCGAGGAGGTGCGCCGCCGGTACGCGGACCTGCCCGAGGTGCTCGCCCACCTCGACGCCGTCCAGCAGGACGTCGTCGACAACGTGCATGAGTTCCTCGCGGGCTCCGACGAGGACGGCGACGCCGCCACCCAGATACGCAAGCTCCTCGCCCAGGTCCCCGCGCTCCACCGCTACGGCGTGAACGTGATGATCGACCACGCGGGCCGGAAGGGCGCGCCGGTGGTCTACGAGGACCTCCCCACGCTCGCCAACCTCGTGGGCCGCGTCGAGCACCACGCGCACTTCGGCGCGCTCGTCACGGACTTCACCCTGGTCCGCCCCGGCGCGCTCCACCGGGCGAACGGGGGCTACCTCGTCCTCGACGCGCGCAAGCTCCTCGGCCAGGCGTTCGCGTGGGACGAGCTCAAGCGGGCGCTGCGCGCGAGGGAGATCCGGGTCGAGTCGCTCGAGAAGCTCGTCGGGTTCCAGGGGACGTCGACGCTCGACCCCCGGCCCATCCCGCTCGACCTGAAGGTCGTCCTGGTGGGCGACCGCCTGGTGTGGCACCTGCTCTCCGCCCTCGACCCGGACTTCCCGCAGCTCTTCAAGGTCGAGGCCGACTTCGAGGACGTCGTCCCGCGCTCGCCCGAGGCGGAGCGCGACTTCGCCCGGCTCGTCGCGACGCTCGCGCGGCGCGCCGGGCTGCGCGCCTTCGCGCGCGGCGCGGTCGAGCGGGTCCTGCACGAGGCCTCCCGCCTGGCCGAGGACTCGACCCGGATCACCACCGACGTCGGCGCCATCCGGGATCTCCTGCAGGAGGCCGACCACCACGCGGAGCAGGGCGGACACGCGGCCGTCTCGGCCGCCGACGTGGGCGCCGCGGTCGACGCCGTCGAGCGGCGCGCGGGCCGGGTGCGCGAGCGCATGCTGGAGGAGCTCGTGCGCGGGACGCTGGTGGTGGAGACGCGCGGGTCGTGCGTGGGCCAGGTGAACGGGCTCTCGGTGGTGCCGATCGGCCGCCGACCCTTCGGCCGCCCGAGCCGCATCACGGCGCGGGTCCGGCTCGGCCGCGGCGAGGTGGTGGACATCGAGCGCGAAGTGGCCCTGGGCGGGCCCGTCCACTCGAAGGGCGTCCTCATCCTGGCGGGCTACCTCGGCGGCCGGTACTGCCGCGATCGGCCCCTCACGCTCGCCGCCACGCTCGTCTTCGAGCAGTCCTACTCCGGCGTGGAGGGCGACTCCGCGTCCTCGGCGGAGCTCTACGCGCTCCTGTCCGCCATCGCCGAGGTTCCGCTCCGGCAGTCGCTCGCGGTGACGGGGTCGGTGGATCAGCTCGGGCGCATCCAGGCCGTGGGGGGCGTGAACCCGAAGATCGAGGGGTTCTTCGACCTGTGCCGGGCCCGCGGGCTGTCAGGCGAGGAGGGCGTGCTCGTGCCCGCGGCGAACGTCCCGCACCTCGTCCTGCGCGACGACGTCGTCGCCGCGGCGGCGGAGGGGAGGTTCCGGATCATCCCCTTCGAGACCGTCGACGAGGGCATCGAGCTCCTCACCGGGATGCCGCCCGGCGCGGCGGACGCGGAGGGCCGGTTCCCCGAGGACAGCTTCAACGGGCGCGTCGCGGCGCGCCTCGAGGCGATGGCGGCGCGGGCGCGGGCCTTCGCCGTCCGCGACGCGCAGGAGCCGGCGCATGGCTGAGGCGCCGTCCTTCGCCGCGCGCCGGATCCTGGTGGCGATCGACGCGTCCGCCGCGAGCCTCGACGCGCTCGCCGCCGCGGCGGCGCTGGCGGTGCGCCTCGGCTCCGAGCTGAAGGGCCTGTTCGTCGAGGACGAGGACCTGCTCCGGCTCGCGGGGCTGCCCTTCGCGGACATCGTCCGCACGCCCGGCGGGGAGCGCGAGCGGATCGACCCGGCGTCGGCGGAGGTGGCGCTCCGGGCGATCGGCGCGCGCGCGCGCGACGCCGTCGAGCGCGCGGCCGAGCGTCACCGGGTGGAGTGGTCGTTCCAGGTGTCGCGCGGGCGCGTGGCGGCCGAGGTGCTCGCCGCGTCGGAGAGCGCCGACCTGGTCGTGCTCGGGGCCGCGGGTCACGGGCGGCCGGCGCGCGGGGCGGTGGGCGAGACCGCGCGGGCCGCCGCCGCGAGGGTGCGCACGCCGGTCCTCTTGCTCGCGCGGGGGGCGCACCTGGCCGGCGAGGTGGTGGCGGTGGACGACGGCACGCCCGCGGGGACGCGGGCGGTCGGCGCCGCGCGCCAGCTCGCGCGCGAGGGCCGGCCGCCGACCGTCGTGTGCACGGAGGACCCCGCGGCCTCAGGGCTGGACGAGGTGGTCTCGCGCCTGGGCCCTTCGCTCGCGGTCCTCCCCGCGGGCGACGGCAGCCGGTTCATCGGGGCGGTGGAGAAGCTCGTGGCGAGCGGGATCGCCGTGCTCCTGGTGCGCTGACGGGGTCTCGCCGGTTCGCGTCGCCCCCGAGGACCCACCTCATGGCGAGCACCGCCAGCGCCGAGAGCACCGCCGGAAGGGCGGCGGCGTGGAAGAGCTCCTCGCTCGACCACTGCCGGCGCATCAGCTCGGCCGCGAGGAGCGGCCCCAGGATCGCCCCGAACCGTCCGATCCCGAGCGCCGCGCCGATGCCGGTCGAGCGCAGGTCGGTCGGGTAGACGGTCGCCGCGAGCGCGTTCAGCCCCGGCTGCCCGCCGAAGATGCCCCAGCCGGCCAGGAAGGCGACGGCGACCAGGGCCGCGAGCGGCAGGCCCGGCTGCCCGATCAGGGCGAGGTTCACGGCCGCGCCGGCGAAGCAGGCGAAGAGCACCGGGACGAAGCCGAGCCGCTGCAGGACGAGCCCGAGCACGATGGTCCCGAGCGCGCCCCCGACCTGCACGGCGGTGCCCACCAGCACGGCGGTGGAGGTGGCGAAGCCCGCGTCCCGCACGACCGTCGGGAGCCAGCTCGACACGAAGTAGGCGTTGAGCACGTTCGCGAAGTTCGCGACCCAGAGGAGCGCTGTCGCCGCGGCGCGGCCCTCCCGGAACAGGTGGGGGAGCGGGAGGCCCCTGCGCCCCTCCTCGCGCACGGCGTAGCGGACCTCCTCGCCGGGCGCGGCGGCCGGGACGCCGATCCGCGCGAGCCACCGGGCGATCTCCCCGGGGGGCCGCCCGCGCAGCACCAGGAACTGGAGCGACTCGGGGAGCCACCGCACCATCGCGGGGAGGAGCAGGAGCGGGACGAGCCCGCCGAAGGTGAAGACCGCGCGCCAGCCGTGGGCCGGGACGAGCCAGGCGGAGAGGAAGCCGCCGAGCACGGCGCCGAGCATGAACCCGTTCGTCACGATCATCATCGTGGCGACCCTGATCCTGCGCGGGCTGTACTCCCCCACGAGCGCGGTGGCGTTCGGCATCATCGCGCCGAGCCCGAGCCCGGCGGCGAAGCGCACCGCGAGCAGCTCGGGCATCGAGGCGGTGCGCGCGGTGAGGAGCGTGAAGGCGGAGAAGACGAGCGTCGCGCCGAGGAGGACGGGGCGGCGGCCGATCCGGTCCGCCACCATGCTGAAGGCGACCGAGCCGAGGAACAGGCCGAGGAGCGCGGCGCCGAAGACGGGGCCCATCGCCGCGTTGGGGATCCCCCAGTCCCGGATCAGCGCCGGGGCGGCGTAGCCCATGGCCTGGACGTCGAAGCCGTCCATGACCAGGCAGCCGCCGAGGAGCACGAACACGCCGAGCTGGGAGCGGCCGAGCCGGCTCGCGTCCACGAGGTCCGTGACGTTCACCTCGCGCGGCGGGCTCACGGGAGGCTCCTGCGCGCCGGGGCGCCCGGGGCGAGCGCCGGCTCGAGGCGGCCGTGGCGCTCCCCGAGCAGGAGCCGCGAGAGCGCGGGGACGAGCACCAGCGCCGCGACCATGTTCCCCACGAACATGAAGGTGAGGAGGATCCCCATGTCCGCCTGGAGGCGGATGGGCGACCACGCCCAGGTCACCACGCCGGCGGCGAGGGTGAGGCTCACCAGGGCCACCACCTTCCCGGTGAAGCGCAGGGAGCGGCGGTAGGCGAGGGCGAGCGGCTCGCCCCGCCGCTGGTGCGCGAGCTGCACCGAGAGGAGGTACAGGGCGAAGTCCGGGATCCCGACGCCGAGCGCGATGACGGGCAAGGTGGAGATCTTCACGCCGATCCCCAGCGCGGCCATGAACGCCTCGCACAGGATCGAGGTGCCCGCCAGCGGGATCACCGTGACCACCACCGCACGCCAGCTCCGGAACGCGGCGAGGCAGAGCAGGATCACGGCGCCGTACGCGCAGAGCAGGGTCGTCCACCTCGCCTCCCGCACCACCGCGTTCGTCGCCGCCTCGACCGCCGCGTTGCCCGCGGCGAGCAGGAAGCGGCGCCGCTCGCCGCCGTGCTCGCGCGCGAAGGCCTCCGCCGTGCGCACCACCTCGTCGAGCGTCTCCGCCCGGTGGTCGGACAGGTAGGCCACGATGGGCATCACCGAGCACTCGGCGTCGACGAGGTCGGGGTTCATCGCGGTGGCCTGCAACGCCGCGTGGTTCAGCACCTCCTGGTTGCGCGAGAGGGTGAGCCACTTGGGGTTGCCCTCGAAGGAGCCCGCCGTGATCTGCCGGACGGCGTCGGCGAGCGACGCCGTCCCCTGGACGGCGGGGAGCTGCTGCAGGGCCCACGCGAGCCGGTCGGCCTCGACGAGCGTGGGGTGGTCGAGGCAGCCCTCCCGGGCGGTCTTCACGATGACCGCGAAGCGGTCGGCCGAGAGCCCGTAGTGCGCCGCGAGGAAGGAGACGTCGCGGTTGTAGCGCGACGAGGGGCGCAGCTCGGGCGCGCCCGTGCCGGCGTCGCCGATCTCCACGCTCCGGCCCGCGACGGCCGCCGCGATCACCACGACCGCGGCCACGCCGGTGGTCGCGATCGCCCGCCGCCGTTCGGTGAAGCGCTCGAGGAAGCGCCACAGCGCGGAGCCGCGCGGGCCGGTCCGCTCCGAGCGGAGGCTCCGGGCGGCCGCGGCCGGGCTCACGCCGGTGTAGGACAGGAGCACCGGCAGGAGCATGAGGTTCGTGAAGACGAGCACGCCGACGCCGATGCTCGCGGTGAGCGCCATCTGCCGGATGGCGGGGACGTCGATGAGCCCGAGCACTCCGAAGCCGACCGCGTCGGTCAGGAGCGCCGTGAGCCCGGCGAGGAACAGGCGCCGGAAGGTGTAGCGCGCCGCGACCAGGCGATGGGTGCCCCGCCCGACGTCCTGCATGATCCCGTTCATCTTCTGGGCGCCGTGCGAGACGCCGAGCGCGAACACCAGGAACGGGACGAGCACCGAGAACGGGTCGAGCGGGATGCCGAGGGCCGAGACGATGCCCGTCTGCCAGACCACGGCCGCCGCCGAGCACGCGACGACGAGCGCCGTGCTGCGCAGGCAGCGCGTGTAGAGGAGCAGGGCCGCCGTCGCGATCGCGGCCGCGACCGCGAAGTGGGCCATCACCCGGCGGATGCCCGCCAGGAGCTCGCCCACGAGCTGGGCGAAGCCCGCGACGTGGATCGCGATCCGCCCGCCGCCCTCGGGCCCCTCGAACCGCCCGCGCAGCTCCTCGAGGCGGGCGGCGAGCACCGGATAGTCGATCCCC
>Ga0153916_10004045_pt1 | contig 11022 bp, 11 predicted proteins | sample Opewatmetagenome_FD_109642 | JGI IMG/M metagenome (GOLD analysis project Ga0153916, IMG submission 109642) | Freshwater wetland microbial communities from Ohio, USA - Open water 3 Core 3 Depth 4 metaG | ecosystem: Environmental > Aquatic > Freshwater > Wetlands | place: USA: Ohio, Lake Erie...
CCTGGTTTATTTGAGCGACTTGAAGCGCATGCGGTGCGGGCGGGCGCCCTCTTCGCCCAGGCGCTTCTTCTTGTCGGCTTCGTACTCCTGGTAGTTGCCGTTGAAGAAGGTCCACTGGCTGTCGCCCTCGCAGGCCAGGATGTGGGTGGCGATACGGTCGAGGAACCAGCGGTCGTGGCTGATGACCAGGATCGACCCGGCGAACTCCAGCAAGGCGTCTTCCAGCGCGCGCAGGGTTTCCACGTCCAGGTCGTTGGACGGCTCGTCCAGCATCAACACGTTGCCGCCGGCAATCAGGGTCTTGGCCAGGTGCAGGCGGCCCCGCTCACCGCCCGACAGGGTGCCGACGCGCTTTTGCTGGTCGCCGCCGTTGAAGTTGAAACGGCCGCAATAGGCGCGGCTGGCCATCTGGAACTTGCCCACGTTCAGGATGTCCAGGCCGCCCGAGACGTCTTCCCACACGGTTTTCTCGTTGGACAGGTCGTCCCGGTGCTGGTCCACAAAGGCCATCTTCACGGTGGAACCGATTTTGACTTCACCGCTGTCGGGTTTTTCCTTGCCGGCAATCATCTTGAACAAGGTCGATTTACCCGCGCCGTTGGGGCCGATGATGCCGACGATCGCACCGGCTGGCACCTTGAAGCTGAGGTTGTCGATCAGCAGGCGGTCGCCAAAGGATTTGCTGACGTTGACGAATTCAATGACTTCATTGCCCAGGCGGTCGGCCACGGGGATGAAAATCTCATTGGTCTCGTTGCGCTTCTGGTATTCGAAGTCGGACAGTTCCTCAAAACGTGCCAGCCGGGCCTTGCTCTTGGCCTGGCGAGCCTTGGGGTTCTGGCGCGACCATTCCAGTTCTTTCTTCAGCGCCTTGGCGCGGGACTCTTCGCCTTTTTGTTCCTGCACCAGGCGTTCCTGCTTCTGCTGCAGCCAGTCGCTGTAGTTGCCCTTGTAGGGAATGCCGGAGCCGCGGTCCATTTCCAGAATCCATTCGGCCGCGTTGTCCAGGAAGTAACGGTCGTGGGTGATGGCCACCACGGTACCGGGGTAGCGCTGGAGGAACTGCTCCAGCCAGTCAACCGATTCAGCGTCCAGGTGGTTGGTGGGCTCATCGAGCAGCAGCATGTCGGGCTTGGACAGCAGCAGGCGGCACAGCGCCACGCGGCGTTTTTCACCGCCGGACAGGACGCCGATCTTCGCGTCCCACGGCGGCAGGCGCAGGGCGTCGGCCGCGATTTCAAGCTGGTGCTCCGAATCGGTGCCGGCGCTGCCGATGATGGCTTCGAGTTCACCCTGCTCGGCGGCGAGCTTGTCGAAGTCGGCATCGGGCTCGCCATAAGCGGTGTAAATCTCTTCCAGCCGGGCCTTGGCGGCCAACACGTTGCCCATGCCCGCTTCCACACATTCGCGCACTGTCTGCCCGGCGTCGAGTTGGGGTTCCTGAGGCAGGTAGCCGATATTCAGGCCGGCCATGGGGATGGCCTCGCCCTCGTACTCCTTGTCCACCCCGGCCATGATCTTGAGCAGGGTGGACTTGCCCGAGCCATTGAGGCCGAGCACCCCGATCTTGGCGCCGGGGAAGAAGCTGAGAGAGATGTCTTTGAGAATATGGCGCTTCGGCGGCACGATTTTGCCGAGGCGGTTCATGGAGAAAACGTATTGGGCCATCTAGTAATAGTTCTGCGGGAGATAAAACGTGTATTATCCCTCGCCGCGCAGAAACGTGGGCGGATGGCCCCCTGCGCCAGCGCCCTAGCGTGCTGCCCGATCGTTGCGCAGCGCGGTCTGCGCCACGGCATCCAGCGCGTTATCCACCACGTGGCTCTCGGCGACGATACGCATCAGGCCCCGATTGCGCAAGCGGTCCATGGTGCGCCGGGACATTGAATGCGAAAGTCCCTTGCCGGAAATGAACATGAACAGGGTGCGATGCGGGCTGGCCCAGGTGAGCTGGGCCCGTACCCATTCGCCCTTGAGCATCAACTCCACCCAGGCCCCGATGGCCAGATCGGTGGCGTTCCAGGAACGCGGCAGCGCAGAGCCGGCTTGCTCCTGGGAAATGACATCCCCTTCGGGCAGGTAGCCGGCCTCGCTGGCTTCGTGCTCCGCCATCCAGAAAGCGTCGCCACCGGCGGCCTCGCCCATACCGAGTTCGTCGAGCATGCTGTCGCTCTCCGCAGGGATCTGGCCGAGTTCCTGCACCTCGAGCCCGGGCACGGGGCCGCCCATTTCCTCGGGAATGACGGCTGGCACGACCGGTGCGGAGGCGCGCGGCCCCTCAAAAGCTCTTTCGTGCAGGGAAATCAGTTCGTCGAACAAGCGCGGGATGCGTTCTTCCGGGTATCCGATGAGTTGCAGGCCCTGGCGCAGCTTGACCAGCAGAGTGGGTACCAGTTTGACCAGCCTGCCGCGATTGCGCTGCGCCAGCTTGACCTGCACGCTCCAGATCAATTCGTCCACCAAGGCGAGGTACCCATCGGCGTCGGAGGTGCCGTCGGCTCGGCTCAGTTGTGATTCGGCGATCACCTGGGCCCAGGGGCCGCACAGGAAAGCTGCCACCAGTTCGGGGATTTTCTTGCCCACCAAGCGTTCTTGGAAATCAGCCGCCAGGCGATGGGCCAGCAGGTTGCGCTGTTCGGCGTGCATCAGCGCACGTGCCGCTTCCTCTTGGCGCGGTCTCATTGCCAGATCGTCTCGTGACCACTGTGCTTCAAGCGTCATGAGCACGCGGGCAAACGATTCGGCCTCGCCCTGACCGCTGGCCAGCTCATTGACGCCAGCGGCAACCTTCTCCAGGAAGCGATAAAAGCCTTCGTCGCGCTCGGATTGGTAGCCCAGGCTGAGGTGGGTAATGCGGTCGAGCAGTTTTCGCGCCGGGTGCTTGCGCTCGCTGAAAAAACGCGGATCCGTCTTCGACAACCTCAGCAAGACCGGTTCGAGCGCCTTGACCTGTTCGCGCACCTTGGGCAGGAGTCGCTCATCCTGCATGAGGTTGTCCAGCATCAGGCGCACCACTTCCTCGCCAAGCTCCCGTCCCAGCTTGCGACTCTGGCTTTTCTCCCGCGTCACCGTCCTGGCCGTACCCCCGGCATTTCCCGCCGCCTGAGCCGGCACCTGAGCCGCGCGCTTGCTCAGTCGCTTCATCATGGGCTCCACCATCTTCATGTCTTCGAGCGCCACCATCGAGAACGGAACAGTGTGCAAGAAATCCTTCATGCCGCCATCACTGCCCGCATCGAGCTCGCCTGACAACAGCCGCCGCAGCTTGTCCAGGGTCAGCATGGTGCGGCTGACCGAATTCTCGGCCGCCTTGCCGCGCGAAGCGGCATCAGAGGTCGGCGACGCACTCATTGCAACGACGGGTTCAATGCCTTGCGAGCGCAGCCAGTCGATCAACTCCTTGTAGAACTGGCGCAGGCTGACTCCGAGAATGCCGGCGGCCGGCGTAATCAGGCTGGTGCGCGCTTCTTCGCTGAATACGTGCTGGACCAGGGTTTCACGCAGGGCGCGGGCAAAGGATTCCGGCCGCAGGGGATTCAGATGCGCCTGCACCGACAGCCATCCCAGCAGGCTGCTGACGAGCAGGTTGAGGGGCGGCAGCACGTCATCGACCGCCATCTGGATTTCCTGCTGGGCCTGCGCGTACTCGATGTTGGTATTGATCTGGGTTTCATCGAGGAGCTGCAGGTCCTCGAATCGAACCAGCGCTTCCCGGGACGAGTCGTGCGAACCGTTGTGGTAGATCGCCAGCCGCAGTTGCAGCCCGAAGGTGGAGCGCACCGCGTCGGCCTGGCGGCGCAGTTGATCAACCATCGACGTGCTGAGGGAACGCTGGCTGATTTTGGACTTCCCCTGGTTTGCGGCGATGTCCAGTCCGTTGAGCACGTCGTCCATCAGCGCGTGGGACTGCTCCAGGACCGCCTCGATACAGTCATGCAATGAGGGTTTCAGCGTGGTCGGGTCATCCGACACACCCAGTCGCCGCATGAGGAATTTCTTCATCTATAACTGTCTTCCGTGGCCGGATAAGGTCCCGGCCCTTGTTACATTTTGTCATCTGCCGGACCGCCTGACCAGTCCCCGCAACAACTTGTTACGGGAAAGCTTGGCCCCTCAAGGCGGCTCTGCCTGACTCCCGCCAGACGCGTTGCGGCAAAGCATGCGACAATACATGCGTTGCGGCACTCCAGTTGCCCGCGACATCAGCAACTTGCTGGGGGACCTGTCCAACCATGGCGCCCCGTCTTTGAACCCTATCTGCCTCTGACTGGCCAGGTGTCGCAACACCTGAACAGGCCGATATCCCAGCGCCTGGAAGGGCGCCATCCTATGAACTTTGAAGATCTGAAACTGGCTCCGGCCATTGTTAAAGCTGTGCGCGAGCATGGTTACGAGACCCCCACGCCCATCCAGGCACAGGCCATTCCGGTCGTGCTCGAAGGCCACGACCTGCTCGGCGGCGCCCAGACCGGCACCGGTAAAACTGCTGCCTTTGTCTTGCCCATGCTGCACCGCCTCTCCATGAGCCGCAGTGCGCAGAACAAATTCGGCGGCACCGGCATTCGTGCCCTGGTGCTCACCCCCACCCGGGAACTGGCAGCACAGGTGGAAGAGTCCGTGCGTACGTATGGAAAATTCCTGCAGTTGTCTTCCACCGTCATTTTTGGCGGCGTCGGCATGAATCCGCAGATAGCCCGCGTCAAGAAGGGCGTGGACATTCTGGTCGCCACCCCGGGCCGCCTGCTCGACTTGATGCAGCAGGGCGTGCTGGATCTGGGCCAGGTGCAGATTCTGGTGCTGGACGAAGCCGACCGCATGCTGGACATGGGCTTCATCCATGACGTGAAGAAAGTTCTGGCCGTCGTGCCCAAGGACAAACAAAGCCTGCTGTTCTCCGCCACCTTCAGCGACGAGATTCGCGACCTGGCCGCGACCCTGCTGAAGAACCCGCAAAGCATCCAGGTGACACCGCGTAACACCACGGTGCAGCGCATCACCCAGGTGATCCACCCGGTGGGCCGCGGCAAGAAGAAAGCCCTGCTGGCCCACATCATCCAGGAACACAACTGGAGCCAGGTGCTGGTCTTCACCCGCACCAAGTTCGGTGCCAACAGCGTGGCCGAGTTCCTGAACAAGAACGGCATCACGGCCATGGCGCTGCATGGCAACAAGAGCCAGACCGCCCGCACCCAGGCCCTCTCCGGCTTCAAGAGCGGCGATGTCCGCGCCCTGGTGGCCACCGACATTGCCGCGCGCGGCATCGACATCGACGATCTGCCGCATGTGGTGAACTATGAAATCCCCAATGTGTGCGAAGACTATGTGCACCGCATCGGCCGCACCGGTCGCGCCGGCGCCGACGGCGCAGCCGTCAATCTGGTGTGCCTGGACGAAGAGGGCTTCATGCAGGACATCGAGCGCTTTACCAAACAGAACATCGAAGTCAAGGTGGTCGAGGGCTTCGGCGCCGAGCCCGGCGAGAAGGCCGAGCCCCTTGCCATGGGCCGCCAGACCATCTGGGGTGGCATCGGCAAACCGCCGAGCCGTGACGTGATGCAGGCAGCCGCCAAGGCCGCCCGTACTGAGATGTTGCAGCGCACCCGCGACAGCAAGGCCGGCCAGGGTGAGCGTGGCGGCAACGGCGGCGGCCGCGGGGGCCAGGGCCCGCGCGGTAACGGCGGCAATGGCGGCGGACGAGGTGGCGAACACGCTCCGCGCCCTCAGGGAGCGCGTGCGCCCCAGGGCCAGGGGCGTGGTCGCCCGGCTGGCAACGGCATGGGCAATGGCCCTTCCGGCGGCTTCGGAGGCGAGCCGCGCGCACCGCGCGCGGCCCAGGGGCAGCCCGACCCGATGCGCACCAGCGTGGACATGATGGCCGAGCGCGGCGCACGTCGCGGCGGTAGTTTTGGCGGTGGCAACCGCAATGGAGGCTCCAATGGCGGCGGATATGGTGGCGGCGGTTCCGGCGGCGGTGCCCGCTCGGGTGGCTTTGGTGGCGGGGGCAACCGGCCTCGTGGGCCGGGAGGTCCTCGCGGCTCTTCTGACCGATAAGGCCTACGCTTCGGTCCACTGCGTGGGCCGACGTGCCTTGGCCCTGCAGCACCCCAAGCTGGTCCAGCACATCGTGGATTTCAAGGCCCTGCCGGTTTTGCCGGCGGTGGCCGATGTCTTTATCGCACTGGGAACCACCATCAAGGTCGCGGGTAGCCAGGCCGCTTTCCGAGCCGTGGATTTCGAGGCGGTTGTGGCTGTAGCCCTTGCTGCAAGAACGTCAGGCGCTACCCAATTGGGCGTCGTCAGCGCCATGGGGGCCGACGCCGGTTCGGCGATCTTCTACAACCGCGTCAAGGGCGAGATGGAAGAAGCGCTGACCCGCATCGGCTTCGACAGCCTGGTGATTGCGCGCCCGTCCATGCTGGCAGGTCATCGCGAAGCACTGGGCCAGCCGGAACGCACCGGTGAACGCATCGCACTGGCGGTGTCAAAGATTTTCAAACCTCTCATCCCTGCCAACTACCGGACCATCCAGGCCCGGGACGTGGCGCACGCCTTGATCACCGCCGTCAAGGCAGGCCAGCCGGGCGTGCAAAAGCTGCTGTCCGGCATCATGCACGCGGTCTGAGCTCACGCCTGGCTGCGCACAAACAAGGTCACCAGCGGTTCAGGCCCGACCTGGCGGCTCCAGTGGCCGTGGATGGACGGGTCAAAAGTCTGCCCTGCCGGCAGCACGTCAGCCGAGTAGAAGTGCTCGCCCGGTCTGAAAATGCGCGACACCCCGCCCTGCATGCCGATTTCCATCTGCCCCGCCAGAATGAAACACCATTGCGGCGTGGTGGTGCAATGAAAGCTGCTGCGAAACCCCACGGGGCTGTAGCGCAACTGGTAACCGCCCGAGGCAAACACCTCGGACAGCATGGACTGCGGCGACCCCTGGCCGAGCGCCACTGCTTCCTCGCGAAACCGCGCACGGCCATCGACATCGGTGAACAGAACTACTTTGGTGAATTCGACCATGGTGCATCCGGGCTTGGAGTAAAGCATTTGATTATCTCTTCCGTCTGATCGACGGCAGGTGACTGACCCATGTTGACCCAAGCTGGCAGCAGCAAATACTGTATGAGCCAATAATTTCAGCTTTCCTTGCCACGAAAGTCAGTCACGATGTCAAACTCCTCCCAACTCGACGCCTGGCTGGCCCAGGAAAAGGAAGTCCGCGCCCGTCTTGACGCTGGCCCGGGGCCAGGCGTAGCGCGTCCAGACCAACTCGCTGGGCGCAGCGGTCTGGAGATGATGCAGGCCATGTTGCGCGGAGACATCCCTTACGCTGCCATTGCCAGAACGCTGGACTTCATGCTGATCGAGGTCTCGGAAGGACGTGCCGTGTTTCAGGGCACGCCTGGTCCAGACCATCTCAACCCCATGGGCACCATCCACGGTGGCTGGTATGCCACCCTGCTCGACTCGGCGCTGGGCTGCGCAGTCCACACCATGATGCCCCCCGGGCGGGCTTACACCACGGCGGAACTGGGCGTGAACCTGGTGCGCGCCATCGGCCCCAAGGTACCCCGGGTACGTGCCGAAGGCAAGGTGATCCACTGCGGCCGCCAGCTCGCCACGGCCGAGGCCAGGCTGGTCGGCCCCGACGGCACGCTGTATGCCCATGCCACGACGACCTGTCTTGTTTTTGAACTTCCCGGCTTATCCCGCGCCTGAGACTTCTTCAAAGCTGCGGCGCGCCGGTCGATCGTGAGCGCGCCGGCCACCGAAGGCGGGCTGTTCAGGCCTGGGCCTTCGGACTGAGCAACATCGCCAGCTCATCTGCCACTTCTGCCCAATCCGAGTCGTCTTCCAGGGACTCGCGCAGAAACTGTGCCTGTGCCCTGCTCCAGAAGAGGGCTTCGCAGAGCTTGCTGCCACGGTCCAGGCGATGTGTCGCCACAAAAGCATCCACCTCGGCCGGCGTGTTTGCAAGTCCCAGCTGTGCGAATAGACTGCTCAGATCATGACTGCCGGTATCCATGGCGGACCTCCTGCGATAGGCGAGGGCTGACCTCCCAGAATCGCAGTCTAATCGTTGCAGCGCCGGTGTGCTGGGTTCCAATGTTTCATGCCTTGGCGGCAATAGGAAGGATTTCAATATGGCCACGTACAGGACAGAACGCGATTCCTTCGGCATGGTTGACGTTGCGTCCGAACATCTCTGGGGCGCACAAACCCAGCGCTCCCTGCACTTCTTCAACATCTCAAACGAGCTGATGCCGGTTGAACTGGTGCTGGCACTGGCCCAGACCAAGCTGGCCTGTGCAACCGTGAATCGTGACCTCGGCCTGCTGGTCCCGGACAAGGCCAACGCCATCATCGATGCCGCCGGGGAAGTGCTCTCTGGGAAACATTCCCATGACTTCCCGCTTCGGGTGTGGCAGACCGGCTCCGGAACGCAGAGCAACATGAACATGAACGAGGTGCTGGCCAACCGGGCCTCCGAACTGCTCGGCGGTGTCCGTGGGGAAAGGCGGCTCGTCCACCCCAACGACGACGTCAACCTCGGTCAGTCATCCAACGACATTTTCCCCACCGCCATGCATCTGGCGGCCTGCCTCCAGATCACGCAAGGGCTGCTGCCCGCGCTGGACATGCTGCGTGCCACACTGGAGAAGAAATCGCAGGCCTTCGATCAGATCATCAAGATCGGCCGCACCCATTTGCAGGATGCGACCCCGCTCACGCTGGGCCAGGAGTTTTCTGCCTACGTGGCCCAGCTCAGGCACGCCGAAACGGCGATCGACCACGCGCTGGACCCCCTGTATGAATTGGCCGTGGGCGGCACGGCCGTGGGCACGGGATTGAACACGCACCCGGAGTTCGGCGCGCGCGTGGCAGCAGAACTGGCCCGGAGAAACCATTTGCCGTTCATCAGTGCCCGGAACAAATTCTCAGCGCTTTCCGCCCATGACGCGCTGGTGTCGGCCCATGGCGCACTCAAGACACTGGCTGCCGCTCTGATGAAAATCGCCAACGACATCCGCTGGCTGGCTTCGGGGCCGCGTTCGGGTCTGGGAGAAATCGGCATCCCTGAAAACGAGCCGGGCAGTTCGATCATGCCGGGCAAGGTCAACCCGACCCAGTCCGAAGCGCTCACCATGCTGTGTTGCCAGGTGTTCGGCAACGATGTCGCCATCAACTTCGGCGGGGCATCGGGCAATTTCGAGCTCAACGTGTTCAAGCCGCTGATCACCCACAACTTCCTGCAAAGCGCAAGACTGCTGACCGACGGCATGACAAGCTTCGAAGCTTTCTGCGTGCGGGGCATCGAGGCCAACCGGGCTCGCATCGATGAGTTGATGGAGCGCTCCCTGATGCTGGTCACAGCGCTGACGCCGCATATCGGATACGACCGGGCCGCCGAGATCGCCAAATACGCGCATCAACATGCCTGCACGCTCAGGCAGGCGGCAACAGCGCTGGGATACGTGAGCGGGAGTGATTTCGACCTCTGGGTCAGGCCTGCGGACATGGCAAGGCCCCACCCGTGAGGATAATCCGCATCGACGACGACGCATACCCTGTATGCTCATGCCACGACGAACTGTCTTGTTTTTGAACTATCTGCATCATCCCGACCATGAGATTTCTTCACACCATGCTGCGCGTCGGCAACCTGCAACGCTCGATCGATTTCTACACCCAGGTGCTGGGCATGACGCTGCTGCGCACCACCGACCGTCCCGAGCAGAAATACTCGCTGGCCTTCGTCGGCTATGGCCCCAACCCGGGCCATGCCGAGATTGAGCTGACCTACAACCATGGTGTGGACCATTACGACATGGGCACGGCCTACGGCCACATCGCCCTGGGCGTGGCCGACCTCTACGCCAGCTGCGAAACCATCCGCGCCAACGGGGGCAACATCACGCGCGAGCCCGGCCCGGTCAAGGGCGGCAGCACGCTGATCGCCTTCATCACCGATCCGGACGGCTACAAGATCGAGCTGATCCAGATTCAAGCCTGATCCCGAAGCGGCACATTCAAGCCTGGAGTATTCGTCCATGAAACCCGTGCGCGATCCGGCCCTCATGCTGGAACGCACGCTGGCGCAATGGGGCGGGCGCCGGGACCTCTGGGTCTTTGCCTACGCCTCGCTAATCTGGCGCCCCGATTTCGAAGTGCATGAGCACCTGCCGGCCCAGGTGCATGGCTGGCACCGCGCGCTCAAAATGTGGAGCCGCATCAATCGCGGAACGCCGGACAACCCGGGGCTGGTGTTTGCCCTGTTGTCGGGCGGCAGCTGTCACGGCATGGTGCTGCGCGTGCAGCGGCGCCAGGGCGAGGACGTACTGCACCGCCTGTGGGACCGCGAGATGATGACCGGGGTGTACGACCCCAAATGGCTGCCGTGCAGCACCCCGGGGGGAGCGGTGCCGGCCCTGGCCTTTACCCTGTCGCGCCGCAGCCCCAGCTATACCGGCGAACTCAGCGCCGTCCAGTACCAGCAGATCTTTGCCCGCTCCAGCGGCCGTTTTGGGACCACGCAGGACTATGCCCGGCAGACTTTCGACTCGCTCAAGGCGCGCGGCATCCATGACCGTGCCCTGGAGAAGCTGCTCGCTCTTGCCAGAGAACCTGGGCACGACTGAAGTCGCCGGCGGTATCGATGTCGGCCACGCAACCGATATCGTTCAGCCGGCAGAGACGCTATTGAGCATTCCGAAATTCACGCACCGTCTGGCTTCGCTTGACTGATGCAGATGAGTTCTTACGACAAAATTCGCGTGACAAGCTGCTTGTCGCCGACGACATGGGGGCGAATGGCTGCGTGAATGTCCTCCGGCCTGCGGCCTCCCCCTTGATTTCACTACGCCATCCCCCCCATGTCGTCGGCCGCAGGCGTCTGTGGTTTGCCTGACATGAACACCACAACTGCTGGCGATCAGGTCGGCGCGGCGCTCAGCGCAGCGGCATCAAGGAGGAGGCTTACGCATCCGCTGCGGCGGATGCGCTCACCTTGTGGCAATAGGCCATGCA
>Ga0153916_10004046_pt1 | contig 11022 bp, 11 predicted proteins | sample Opewatmetagenome_FD_109642 | JGI IMG/M metagenome (GOLD analysis project Ga0153916, IMG submission 109642) | Freshwater wetland microbial communities from Ohio, USA - Open water 3 Core 3 Depth 4 metaG | ecosystem: Environmental > Aquatic > Freshwater > Wetlands | place: USA: Ohio, Lake Erie...
ACCTTGGAGATGCCGGATTCGAAAACCAGGATGGTGTCTACGCCGACCGTATGTACGCCCATGGCCGCCAATCCCTCACGCACAATGCCAGCTGTCAGGATGCGCACAGGGTAGCCGACAAAGGTCTGCATGTGCTCGCCAAAAGGCAATGCGCCGATGATCAACAGGGCTGCCGGCAATCCACCCCGCCAGTGAGGCGGGCTCATCCATAAGCCCAAAAGCCCGTAGCTCGCCAGGCCGAACAGGCTGGCAGAAAGGGTGTTGATATCCAGGGTGCGTTCGACCAGTAAGAAAAGAGATGATCCTCCCAGCGCCAGCGCCAGCGCGGGGGGATAGCGTTGAGGTAGAGCGTCCAGGGAGAGCTGCAGATCTCCCTTACGGACCTGCAGTACGATCAATATTGTCGCGCCCAGCAGTACGATCTGGTTGGTGCGGAATTCCTCGCGGGAGAAGATTACCGCCAGGTAAGGGAATACCGGGCGGTAAATGAAAAGCCAAAGGATTACAAGAGCGGCATTTGCCAGGATAATGGCTGATTTTTTCATTGAGCTAAGGGGGTAGGGTCCGTTTGCCCGGTTGTGGAAAGAGCTTGAGCAAAGCGGGTGCCAGGATGGCAAGCGCCATCCAGCCCCACTCGAAGATCCCCTGGTAGGCGGTCGTCCACCGGTCACTGATCATAGGCTGTCCGTGGAGCCAGGCTCCCCAGTCCAGGATGAGGGTGTCGGACCATTGGCTGGCGATAGCGGTCCACATCGCCAGGGTCAGGCCAGCCAGCAAGGCCAGGGCGCGCTGCCATCGACGAGGGCTGCGTAAATACAGCCAGGCGCCGGTTGCCAAGCACAGAGTGCCGGTGACGGTCGTTGACTCTTGAATGCCGTACCGGTCAAATGCCAGCAGGAGTGTGAACACGGTCCCGCTGTACAGAATGAACGACGCGAGCGTCCAGTCCTGGCGGATGCGATCGATCAAAGGGCGGAAGCGGCGCAGCAGCGACAACAGGCCGATAACCAGGAAGGTGAGGGCAAACAGGCTCAACCACATCATTCCCGCCCACATGGCTTGTAGTAAGAGTGCAGTGCTTTTATCCTGCGGGATGATGCCGAGCCTGGATAGCAGGGACGGTGTGAGTAGGTCGGCTGCCTGCTGGAAAACGAGGGTGAAGCTGATGCCCGAGAGGGCCAAGCCGAGGTAGGGCAGCGACCAGCGCGGGAAACCCATCACCAGACCTGCCAGGAAAGCAGTGAGCAGCAGAGCGCCAACACACGCCAGCATGATTCCTGTCGAGCCATCCGGGGCAGAGTTCAATAAAATACCTACGGCAGGCAGGCCAAATATCCCGAGCGCCACCAGAGTCTCTTTGCCTGAAGGTGGCCCTTCCCAACCGGTACGGTGCGATGAGTCTGGTCTGCGGAGATATTGGCGCAGGGCCTCACCGGGCAGGCTGGTGAGCTCTGCGAGGAAGGTCTGCGTCAGAGCCAGCCACCCCCTGGAAGCTGCCTCAGCGACGGCCTCCTCGAAGACATCTTCCATCTCGTCGGCAAATTCTGCCTGGAAGTGCGGCGGGTACAAGCGCAACAACAGGCTATACAGGCGGTTCAATCCCCACAGATGCATGTCCGTCTGCCTCGGGTGAAATTAATTCATGGAATGTCGTTCACTGCACGCAGGTGCGCGGCAGCGACCAGGGTATCCAGGCGCTGCACCTCGGCCTGCAACACCTGTTTGCCCATCGGGGTGAGGCGGTAGGCCTTGCGCACGCGCCCGGAGGCGCCCATGGTCTGGTCACCATTGCGGGAGATCCACTCCAGCTCTAACAGTCGTTTCAGTGCGCCGTAGAGAGTCCCAGTACTCAAAGCCACCCGACCCTGGCTCAGCAGGCGCACGTCTTTCATGATGGCATATCCGTGGCTGGGACCCGGCGCTAGACTGATGAGGATAAAGTAGGTGACCTCCGTGAGGGGCAGAAAAGAATAGGTTTCAGCAGAGGTATCCATTGCCCTCCTTGAAATCTGCTAATATGTCGGATGATAATACGTTGCCTAGCTACATATTAGCGTAAAAAAATAAAAATGTCAATAGCCAGTTCTATCTACTCTGACCTTATAATTTGTTCTATTCTGATAGCAAAAGTCGTCGTACAATTAATCAAGCTCATACCTGCCGGCCAAGTCTTATGATCCATTGAATCATAACCGGCTTTTGAACTTATAGATAGTCCACTTCCTTAAAAAGTGAGGAAAGGGTTCATCGTAATGGACCAGTCTGATTCAAATTTTATTCGGCGTGTTTCGATGTTACGTTGGGTGCTTCCCATCGTGTTCTTCGCAATTGCTGCATTGTATCAGGTTGCTTTTGCCCGTTGGGTACATGATACCTATGGTGACCAGTTACATTTTGTTATCGAGGTCCTGTTCTTTGGTACTGCCGGTCCCCTGATAACATTTTGGGCGATGACTCTAAGCATTCGTTGGTTGCAGGACAAAGAACAGGTTGAAAAAACCGCTCGGGCAAGTGAGCGCCGGCTGGCTTCGATCACCTCTGCATCAGCCGATGCAATTATCAGTCTTGACTCCAGCGGACACATTGAATCTTGGAATCGGGGCGCAGAACTGCTTTTTGGATACCTAGAAAGCGAGATGCGCGCTCGCCCGTTTACCGAGCTATTTGGAGGTGGCGAGGCTGCTGAAGTTGAGTTTCGTTGGCTAACCGAGAATATACACCAGGTAGGTTTCGTGCGTGGACATGAAACGGACTGCCTGAACGCTGAGGGGATCGGCGTCAAGGTTGATTTGACTGCCACCGAGCTCACCGACGAAGATGGAAAATCTCTTGGAGTATCGATCATTTTGCGAGATATTACTAATCGCAAGCGCTGGGAGGAAGAGATACGGCGACTCAATGCGAGCTTGAACGAACAGGTAGCAGAACGCACGCGCGAGCTGGCAGAAAAGGTGGAAGAATTGCGTTTGGCCAATTCCGATTTGCAGAAGTTGGATCGGATGCGAGCAGAATTTGTCTCGGTGGTTTCCCATCAATTACGGGCACCGCTAACCAATATGTCCGGTGCAGTAGAACACATTACGGCAAATTGTGAAACAATGAACGCCACTTGTACCCGTATGGTGGTCATACTAAATCAACAATTGGAGAGGTTGGATCGATTGGTTAGGGATGTTCTGAACACGGCTCTCATCGAGGCGGGTGAATTAGTCCTTCATCGTGAACCAATTTCGGTGCCACCCGTTATGTTTCAGGTAGTGGACCAGATACGCGCCCGTACCGATGGACGTTCTATTCGTCTGAACGAGAAACCCGGTTTACCAATGGTCTTCGCTGATCGTGATCGTGTAGCAGAGGTGCTGGCTAACCTGTTGGATAATGCGGATAAATATTCACCACCAGATAAGGAGATTATCATCGATGTATCAGCCGACGATGCTGAAGTCACCCTCTCCGTGCGGGATGCGGGCCCTGGTCTACCCGCAAGCTCACTGGAGCGCATCTTCGACAAGTTTTATCGCGTCGATAGCAGCGATTCACAGGTCGCCTATGGCTACGGTCTGGGTCTCTATATTTGCAGCCGTCTTGTCCAAGCGCACGGAGGACGAATAAGGGCAGAAAATGGTGCCGGTGGTGGCGCTATCTTTTCATTCACCCTTCCAGTAGCAAAATGAACCAAAGCAACATGCCAGATAAGGATTTTATCCTCATCATTGATGATGACAAGACGCTCCTCTCTCTGCTCGCGGAATATTTAAAGAATGCCGGCTATCATCCTATGACAGCCGCCAATGGGTTGGCGGGGTTAAGGGATTTCGATCAACATTCTCCCGACCTTGTGATCCTCGATGTCATGATGCCTGGCATGGACGGCTGGGAGGTCTGTGAGCGTTTGCGTAATAAGTCAATTGTTCCTATCATCATGTTGACCGCTAAAGGCGAGGAGATCGACAAGTTGCGCGGTTTTCGTTTGGGAGTAGACGATTACGTCACCAAACCCTTCTCCTTTGCAGAATTAACCGCGCGAGTCGGCGCTGTCATGGTTCGTACGAAACGGACGAAACTTCCAATGCATGAGTTTTCCAGCGGCGACCTCATGATTGACTTCGACCGGCACCGGCTGATCGTCTCTGGTCACCCCGTCGATTTAACCCCGATCGAATATCGCTTGATCGAAATGCTTGCCCGAAATGCTCACCGGACTATCCCCACGGAGGCCTTGCTGATCGAGGTATGGGGGCCACAATATGCCGGGGAGATTGAGCATGTCAAACACTTCGTCTGGACATTACGCAAGAAGATAGAGGTAGATCCGGGCGATCCTAAGCACCTGATTACTGAGCGCGGTTTTGGGTATCGATTCGAGTAAAGCAGCCATAAGCAGGGATCTCCCTAAATTTACACACAACCCACACCTCTCATACACCTGATCTACACCTAATTTAGTTATATTAGCGGCAGGAGGCTGCATGTCTGAGCGTACCTACCGCGTGTTTTTAACGGATCTGAACTTCTATCATAAGACCGTTTCTTGCCAGTATGCTTGCCCAGTGCGTACAGATGCTCAGGGTTATGTCACTGCGATTGCCAATGGGGAATATGAACGCGCCTACTTGATTGCCCGGGAAACCAACCCATTTGCGTCCACTTGTGGCTGGGTTTGCGGTGCGCCTTGCGAAGCCGCCTGCCGTAGAGGGAAGATAGACGCCCCAATCGCCATCCGAGCTCTCAAGCGTTTCGTAAATGATCGTTATGGCGTGTATCTGGGCGAAAGTGGAGATAGTCGCCAACCTCCAGCATGGCCGGGCTACATCGGCCCCAATACCGCTTTCAACCTTGGAAACAGCACTCTTCCGACCAGCCGCACTGGTTTGAATGCTGCCCGCCGTCGGGGTGATAAAACCGGCAAACGGGTTGCGGTCGTTGGAGCCGGCCCGGCCGGGCTATCTTGCGCTCACGATCTGGCGTTACTTGGCCACGATGTGGTTATTTTTGACGCAGCCTCCGTCGCAGGTGGAATGTTACGACTCGGTGTACCCGAATATCGCCTCCCGCGTGAGCTGATCGACCTCGAAGTCCAATCTGTCCTTGCCCTCGGTCCTAGTCTAAAACTAAATCAAGCACTAGGGCGTGACTTCTTTCTCTCCGATTTGCGTCACGATTTCGACGCTGTCTTCATTGGCATCGGCACATACCATAGTCGCAAACTTAATGTAGAGGGTGAACAGCTCGACGGTGTTTTACGTGCTATGGACTTTCTGATCAATGTCAACCTCGGGGGTTATAACCTTGACCTCGGCAAACGGGTGTTGGTGATCGGCGGCGGCAACGTGGCTATGGACGTTGCCCGCACGGCTGCCCGCCTGGGTCACCCTGCCCAATCAGGTGGCGATCTCGAAACAGCACTGGATGTAGCGAGGGCTGCCCGTCGATTGGGCGCTACACAGGAAGTACGCTGCCTGGTAGTCGAAGACCGCCAAGAAATGCTGGCGGACCCAGTCGAGGTCGCTGAGGCTGAGGAAGAGGGGATCGTCATTGCTAACCACTTCGCTCCAAAGCGGATCATCGAGAAGAATAGGCGCGCGATCGGCCTTGAAACACTTGATGTTGCTCGAGCATTTGACGAGCGGGGTCGTTTCAACCCCCAATTGATCCCCGGCACTGAGAAGATCTGGGAGTGCGATAGCGTCATCATATCCATTGGACAGATGGGTGAACTTTCTTGGGTGCGACCTGAGGATGGTCTTGAGGTCACGCCTCGTGGGACGCTGGTTGTGGATCCGGAAACATTGATGACTACAATGCCCGGTGTCTTCGCCGGAGGGGATATAGCTTTTGGACCGCGCTTAATCATCAACGCTGTCGCCGATGGCCAGCGTGCAGCGCTTGGCATACATGTCCATCTGCAAAACGCCCAACCGCGCCTGATCCGTAAAGGATTTTTCACGCCTGTTTCTAATCGCGACTATGAAGATGTTGGCCCTATCCAGAATTATCTTCGATGGCCGCGTCGCCAACCCCCCTCCTTGCCTGTTGAACGTCGAATTGGTGTGACGAGAATCGAAATCGGTTTTGAGGAGGCCATGGCATACGAGCAGGGAGGGCGCTGCCTGATCTGCACCATTAACCCGATTTTTGATGGCGCTTTGTGTATTCTTTGCAATGGTTGCGTGGATGTGTGCCCAACCGATTGTCTGAAACTTGTACCTGCATCTTCAGTGATGGGTGATGAAACCGTAATGGCCTTGATCGAGCGCCATACTTCGGATTGGCCTGAGATGAGCGTTATGCTATTGGACCCGACGCGCTGTATCCGCTGTGGTTTGTGTGCAGCTCGTTGCCCAACTGGAGCGGTCCAGATGGAAACGTTTAAGTTTACTGAGGAGATTGTGTTTGAAAAAACTTAGGAGGAGGCTATATCGCTCAAATATACAGATCACTATCCAACCCACACAGTCGTGAATCACTTCATCTTTACTATTAGGAGGAGGAATAAATGCGTAAAAATACATGGATCATGCTTGTACTGGTCGTTTTACTGGCTGCTTTTTCTCTCGTCGCCTGCGGGGGCAAGGGGGGCCCTACAGAAGTTCACGTCAAATTGACTGAATTCAAGATCGAGATGGATAAAACCAGCATCCCAGCGGGGCCAGTAAAGTTCATTATTGATAACGCCGGCAAGGAAAAGCACGAAGTGGTTCTGGAGCCAGCGGGAACCAATGACCAACCCCTCGAGGCCGGTGGCAAGGCGGCGGAAGCGGAAGATATCGAGGCGGGTGCCTCTGCCACATTGGAGTGGACGATTGATCAACCCGGCGATTATCAGTTAGGCTGCCATATTAATGAAAACAACGAGGATCACTTTGCTCTTGGCATGGTAACAGCGTTTACTGTCACGAAGCCCTGATGTATTTCAAATTTGCGTGTCCGTGGCTTCGGTCTTTGAGAGGCCGGAGCCACGGTCCTGGGAGAGTTATCCATGTCTCGCCCCCCCTTATCAACCCGATTATTCAGCTCACGCCCATGGCGATCATTTTTCCGGCATGGTTGGCCGGATAACCCGCTGGATCGCTCATTGGTGATGACTAGCAACATTTTTTTCCACCTGCACCCGGTCAAGGTAAGCCGAAGGAGCTTGAAGTGGACGTACTCGTTTGGCCTGGGTATTATCACCGCGATCTTGTTCGGAGTGCTTGTATTTACGGGTGTACTTTTGATGTTTTATTACATACCTTCGGTAGAACGCGCCTATCCGACGTTAAAAGAGATCCAGTTATCTGTACCCTTGGGTCAATTCACCCGCAACATGCATCGTTGGTCAGCGCACTTAATGGTCTTAATGACGATCTTGCACATGGCCCGCGTGTTCTATACTGGAGGGTACAAGCCGCCTCGTGAATTTAACTGGATTGTCGGCGTTATGCTGCTCTTATTAACCTTGGGCGCAAGTTTTACTGGATACTTGCTCCCTTGGGACCAACTAGCCTACTGGGCTATCACCGTTGGGACGAATATCGCCAGCTATGCACCGGTTGCGGGTTCCACAGTGCGTGAAATGCTCCTGGGTGGAACAGAGGTGGGTCAAAACGCGCTGATCCGTTTTTACACACTGCATATTGCCTTTTTGCCAGCAGTCATCGCGCTCTTGATCTCATTGCACTTCTGGCGCGTGCGAAAAGATGGCGGCCTTGCCGTTAACGATCAGCGAGAGATAAAGTAAATGGCGCCTCAAACTCCTATTACTGACGAAATATTTCCCAAAGACTCGGGCAAAACCTACGCCCTGGTAGAAATCATGCAGGGTGAGAGTCCCCTGGTTGGAAAGGGACCAGACGATACAGTATTTTCCTTTCCTGTTTTATTGTTGTGGGAAATCATTTTGATGCTGGGTGTAACATTCATCATTTTTCTCTTCTCCCTGATCAAACAAGCGCCGCTAGAAGAGATTGCCAATCCACTCGTTACCACCGATCCTGCCAAAGCCCCATGGTACTTTGTCGGTTTGCAGGAACTCTTAGAACATATGCATCCGACTCTAGCAGGCGTGATCATCCCCGCGCTCCTGATCATTTTCCTCGTCTTGCTGCCTTATATGGACCATGATCGTGGGGATATTGGGATTTGGTTCTCGTCCGCGCGTGGAAAGAAGATCGTTTTATTCACGGCGCTTTATACCCTGGTTGTCATGCCGGTATATATTGTGCTCGACAATGCTTTTAGCCTGCGCGAGCTGTTACGCGATACTGTGCCCCAATGGGTAGCGCAAGGGCTACTCCCAGCGGCGATCATTGCTCTGCTCATTGCTATCCCAATCCTGGTTATACGGCGGCGAGAAGCCACTACCCGTGAGGTGATGCTGGCTTTGTTCACGCTGATGTTCTTCTCGGCGATTGTTTTTACGCTGACCGGATTCTTGTTGCGAGGACCAGGATTCAAATTGTACTTGCCTGGGAATATGCCATTTTGGTATAACCCTTGGGATGGGTTGTGAGCCAGAAAATCCAGATGCGGTGTCATCAGTTTCGTCAATTCCTCTTTTAAATATAGAGAGACATGGAGAAAAAAGTGAAAGCACGTAAAAATCTCTCGCGTCGCGATTTTCTTGGCTGGGCTTGGGGTATCTCGCTCTTTGGTCTGTTTGGACAAGCCGGGACGGCTCTCTTTGATTTCTTCATGCCGCGCGTGGAGCCAGGCTCATTTGGGAGTAAGGTCGTAGCTGGGCAAGTCAATGAATTTCAGTCTGGCACAGTCAGCCATATCCCAAAGGGTCGCTTCTTCATTTCTCGTCTAGAGGACGGCAGGATGCTGGCGTTGTGGCACCGCTGCACCCATCTCGGTTGTACGGTTCCCTGGAGAGAAGACGAACACCAATTCCACTGTCCGTGCCACAGTTCGCTTTTTAATCTGAAAGGGGAAGTCATTGGAGGTCCTGCACCGCGCCCCCTGGATATCTTCCCCATAGAGGTTGTTGATGGTCAAGTCATCGTAGACACCAGCCATCCTATCCAGCGCGATCATTATGATCCTTCCCAAGCGACCCAAGTGTGAGGGGCAGCTATGCGATCCGGAGAAAATTACACCCCCTTCGTCTCAGTGGCTTTCGGCTTGACCGTCGCCATTTTGGTTTCGTTTCAAGTCTATATTTTTCGAGAGCCAGGTAGGATCGTTGCTGAGAAAGCGCAGGATCTTTCCTCGGCTGTCAGCCAAGGTAGAACGCTTTTTGGCACATACTGTTCAGCATGTCATGGCAAAGAAGGTGAGGGGGAAGATGGGCCACCCCTGAACGACAAGCGGTTCTTGAATGATACCGGTGATCAAACGATTTTTAGTGTCATCAGTTCAGGTGTGCCCGGCTCTGAAATGCCGGCCTGGAACCAGGCTCTCGGCGGGCCACTTACCGATCAACAAGTGACCCAGCTTGTTTCTTTTATCCGCAATTGGGAGCCACAGTCTCCAGACCGCCGTACTGTTGCAGCAAAGGGTGATCCTTCCAGAGGGTTAGCCATTTTCATTAGCACGTGCATCGTCTGTCACGGCGAAAACGGTCAGGGCACCGAACGCGCCCCTGCCCTCAATGACTCTATCAAACTGGCGCAGTTCGACGATAAGTGGTACGCGGACACGATTGCTACCGGGCGCCTAGCACAAGGTATGCCGACTTGGGGAACCGTACTCTCTCCGCTCCAAATACGTGATCTGGTAGTGCTTTTACGCGCCTGGCAGAGAGGGGAAACTGTATCGTTACCCGCACCCTGAGACCTGTCCTCAGCCGGTGAAGCGATCGAAACAGTTGAATCTCCAGGAAACGGTTATCGACACAACGAGATGATGCCTGGTTTGGATGTGGGAGGATATAAAAACCACTCTGTCCTGCTGGGCGGTCCCGAACCGGCTTTATAGAGCAGGGGAGGCTAAAACCTGTTCCATGTCCAAGGCTGCTCCACCCTCCCAGGCGGCCACAAATGCTTTCTCTTCTCCTTTTACCCTTCGGTTATCGATTATAATCTCGACTATCCAATTCTGGTGTGGACCAGTTCAAGGGGTGTTATCGATGGCTAGCGAAGATCCGGTAATCGATCAGATGCAGAGCTTAATTGACGTATGGGAAGAGAACGGCGACCGCCGGGCCATCTTCCTGGGCTGCTATGTCCTGATGACGCGCAATATGCTGGCAGCCGTGAGTAGTGGGGGCTTTGAGGATGAGGTGTGGGTCTCTGCCTTGCTGCATCGCTTCGCAGCGTATTACTTTCAAGCTCTGGAGGCCTACGATCAAAAACCGGATGGCGCTCCCGGTGTATGGCAGGTGGCTTTTAATGCCGCGCACCAGCCGCACACGTATGTGATGCAGAACCTGATCCTGGGCATGAATGCCCATATTAATTACGATTTGGTCTTTGCCCTGGCGGACCTGCTCGAGCCTGAGTGGTCTGGGCTCTCACCAGAGGGGCGGCAGATGCGTTACCGTGACCACTGCCAGGTCAATGAGATCATTTATCAGACGATCAACAGTGTACAAGACCAGGTGGTTGATCGCTACAGCCCGGCTATGGAATGGGTGGATAAGCTCATGGGGCCTGTGGATGAATGGCTGACCTCCGACCTCGTCAGCGATTGGCGAGAAGAGGTGTGGGAGAATGCTACCCAGCTAATCCAATCCTCAGAGGAGACTGAGCGTGATGCACTGCTGCGACAGGTAGAACAGCGCTCCCTCCGCCGGGCGCACTCGATCTTGGGTGAGGAGGGTTTTGCTGGGCTGATTGACCTGATTTAACAGCTACGGGTTTCTACGATGATAGCTCGGGGAGACCTGTATGACCTGACTTTGTTTATCTCCCTTCTTCGCCCAATATGCCAACTATCGGGAACTTATCCAGCATCTCTGGTCCATGAGGCGCTTGCTCGATTTCTTCCGTCAGGTCAGCGCCAGAAGCATGAAGCGCCTGGTGTTTCCCTTTTCGCCATAAGAAGCTGTTGGAAAGGTCGTATACCAACCCTCCATAGGCTATCCATACCGGCGTTCCA
>Ga0153916_10004047_pt1 | contig 11021 bp, 9 predicted proteins | sample Opewatmetagenome_FD_109642 | JGI IMG/M metagenome (GOLD analysis project Ga0153916, IMG submission 109642) | Freshwater wetland microbial communities from Ohio, USA - Open water 3 Core 3 Depth 4 metaG | ecosystem: Environmental > Aquatic > Freshwater > Wetlands | place: USA: Ohio, Lake Erie, Old...
AAATACCTTTCGACATCGTACTCGTCACTATACCCATAAGCGCCATGGATTTGGATTGCTTCCGAAGCTGCATTGAACGATTCATCAGTGGCAAACCATTTCGCCAGTGACGTTTCCCGCGTGTTTCGCAGCCCCTGATTTTTCATCCAACCTGCCCTGAGGTATAGCAAGCGCGCCATTTCGTACGATTGCACCATGCGGGCGATCTTCTGCTGGACGAGCTGGAATTTAGCAATCTCACGCCCGAAGGCTTTCCGTTCTTTCGCATACTTGATGCTCGCTTCCATGCTGGCTCGGATCAGGCCGGTTGCGCCTGCTGCAACGGTATATCGCCCATCATCGAGGCACGACATGGCAATCTTGAATCCCTCCCCTTCCTCACCTATGCGTTGGTTAACAGATACGCGTACGTCCTGGAAATTGATCCAACCAGTCGAACCTGCTCTCATACCCAGCTTACCGTGCAAATCGCCTGTGGTCACTCCGGGTCGGTCCAGCTCAACAATAAACGCCGATAAACCCTCATGTGGGTCCGCTACCTTGGGATTTGCCCTGCCGACCCACAAACAGTGATTTGCTTTGGTCGCCAGGGAGATCCACATCTTTTCGCCATTCAAGACGTATTCATTTCCCTCCCGGCGAGCACTGCTCGAGATGGCAGCCACGTCTGAGCCTGCTCCTGGCTCAGTTAAGCCAAAGCAGCCGATTTTTTCACCTCTAGCCTGGGGGATTAAATATTTCTGCTTCTGCTCATCGCTCCCCCATTGGAATAATGCCAGGCTGTTCAAGCCGATATGCACAGATAAAACCACCCGCAGTGTGCTATCCACCGCTTCGAGCTCCTCGCAAGCCAGGCCAAGGGAGATGTAATCCATTCCCTGGCCCCCTAAGCGCACTGGCAGGCAAATGCCCAGGATGCCCAATTTCCCCATGCGTGGCAAAATGAATGGAGCCATCTCTTGAGCACGGTCAAATTCCTTGATTACAGGCGCCACTTCTTTTTGAGCGAAATCACGAACCATCTGTTGAACCATGCGGTGTTCACCCGTTAATGAAAAATCCATGCCAGACCTCCAGAATGATTGGGATGGGCACATTATAAATCATGCCTCAAGCGGATGGATAAATCTTGCCCGAAAAATCACCACAGCATAAAATAATGAAGCTCTGCTGAGATCAGTCAGTACATCCTGTCCTTTTGCAATATAATCTACTTTAGTGAAGACGGACTACCCTCTCAATTTTTATCTTCGCATTTTCATAGTTAGTCTGCTCATTGCCTTGTTGGGGCTTGCACCCATCCCCTTGTCCGTTAGGGAGCTCCAAGCTAAAGCTTACCAATCCACAAAGGATGGTGATTATTTGGCTGCTTCCCAATATTTAGCAGATATTGCCGAATACTATCCTTGGAGGTACGAGCTGAATCTGCAAGCCGGCAGGTATGCCCTGCAAGCCGGAAATCCGAAAGCTGCTATACAGTATCTAGAACGTCCAGGTATGGCTGCTCACCTGTCCATTGACGATCTGATCTTATTGGGGGATGCTTACCACCAGGATGGTGATCCAAATAAGGCTGAGGACACCTGGAAGCGGTCTACTGAGCTGGGTGACAAGATCCAGGCTTATGAACGTCTGGCGAACCTGCACCTACAACGTAAAGATTACGCCTCGGCGATTAATGAATTCCAAAAGATACAAAATCTCGATCCATCCCAAATCAACTTATATTATCAGCTTGGCTTGCTATACGCTGCTACTGATCCGCTCAAGGCTTTACCTTTCTTGATCCAGGCTGTAGGCGTCGATCCCACCCGTGCTTCGCAAGCCCAAGCCCTGTATGACAAAATCCGCACAGCTAGCCTTTTTGATGACCCGGCTTACACATTCTTGATCTCCGGGCGTCAGCTGGCCAATCTGGGGGAATGGGAATTAGCTTCCGCTGCCTTCCAGCATGCCATTGACCTTCAGCCTGGCTATGCAGATGCCTGGGCATTTATCGCCGAGGCCAAGCAGCAGGTAGCGATTCAAGAAGCCGGTGCAGCCGGTGATATTGGTATATCTGAGCTGAAGCGAGCGGTTCAATTGGACCCCAATTCAACCCTTGTGAATACCTTCATGGGGATATATTGGGAACGTCAGGAGGAGTATTCTCAAGCACAATATTACCTCGAGAGGGCGATTGCTCAAAATCCTACAGATCCCTATCTATTTTCTGAGCTTGGCAATATATTATCTAAAGCAGGTGATCTGCCTGCGGCTGAATCCAGGTATGAGGAAGCCATCCGTATCGCACCCCAAGATCCGCTGTTTTACTGCCTGCTGGCTGAATTTGCCCTTGAGCAACAGATCCAGATCCGTGAGCTGGCTCTTCCTGCCGCTCGCCAGGCGCTCAATCTCGATCCAGGCAACGCCCACGCACTCGATGTCATGGCGCAGGTGATGCTGATGCTCCAGGATTATCACTCTGCCGAGCGGTTTATCCTTAAAGCATTGCAGGCCGACCCAGGATATGTGCAAGCTTATCTACACCTGGGCACTGTTTACGTTTACCTTCAAGAACCCGATCTCGCCAAGCAGTGGCTCAACCAGGCCAAATCAGTCGGTTCAGACACATGGGTTGCATCTCAGGCTCAAAGGATGCTAGAATACTACTTCCCATAAATATCCCTGGTATGGAACCCAACTCATCGATCGGTAATCAATGAACCTGACCATATACTTGTAAGCACCACGACCACGACCAATTTCTAAACCGATATCAAGTTGATGTAAATGGTAAAATCCATCCCATTCCATACCGCGAAGGAGCATCTCGAATGAAATTCTTGCATCCTTTATTAATTGTTCTTATCCTGGTTTTATCCAGTCTTGCTTGTCTCAGTGCGAGTAACCAGAGCACTTCGAGTGATATCCTATTTGCTGATGATTTCTCCAAAATGGACAAGAAATGGGATCGGATAACCGAATCCAACCGTTCCACAGATTACTACAACTATGCCTATCGGATCCTTATCAATGACACCGATAGTCACGTCTGGTCAAACCCGGCGGAAGAAAGCTTCACCGATGTGCGTATCGAGGTGGACGCTATGAAGAATGGCGGTCCAGATGATAACGACTTTGGTATTATTTGCCGGTATATCAATGAAAACCAGTTTTACTATGGGGTGATCAGCAGTGATGGTTTTTATGGGATCTATAAAGTCACCAGCAATGGCGGAATTTCCATCGGAAACGATAGCATGTTGGAAAGTGATGCCATCGTCCAGGGTGGCGCAACCAACCACATACGCTTCGACTGCGTGGGGTCTTCTCTCAAATTGTATGTCAATGGTTCCCTGGTGGACGAACAGACTGATCCCGACTACACCACCGGCAATGTCGGTCTGATGGCAGGTACGTATGAGACAAGCGGTACGGATATTCTTTTTGATAATTTCTACGTCTACAAACCATAGCTCGAATGAATTTTGAGAAGATCCAAAAGACTGATCACCCTCTTGAATTTAGATTCGCTGAATGACCCCAGCTTTGAGGATGATTTTTTGTAATCAGCCTCCTGGATGGCTGAACGAGGAATTTGCAGATCTATGCAGGTTTACCTAGACATGGTGGGTTGCCGTTTGAACCAGAGTGAGCTGGAGGGTTACGCGCGCCAGTTCCGCCAGGCAGGGCATACGATCACTTCACATGCCGAGATGGCAGACCTGATCGTGATCAATACCTGTACAGTCACCTCAGCCGCAGCCTCCGACTCGCGCCAGAAGATCCGCCAGGCTGCCCGGTCAGCTGCCGGGCAAGTCGTTGTCACCGGTTGCTGGGCTACCCTCAACCGGGCTGAAGCTGCAGCTTTTCCAGGTGTCACCCAGGTGATTGGCAATCTTGAAAAAGATGATCTTGTGCCCTTAGTCCTTAAAGTATCCCGCTTCGATTTTGCCGGTAAGTCCATTCAGAGAGAGCCCATCCCCGGCTCAAGACTGCGTACACGTGCTTTTATTAAGGTTCAGGATGGCTGCGATAACTATTGCACTTATTGCGTCACTACTCTCGCTCGGGGTGTAGGTCGAAGCCGCCGGATTCCCGACGTCTTGACAGATATCCATTCCGCCTTGGGTGGTGGCTCACAGGAAGTTGTCCTCACCGGCGTTCACCTCGGTTCGTGGGGATATGATTTTGAGCCTCCTTCGAACCTTTCACACCTTGTGGACGCAATCCTGACCTCTACGGAGACCCCTCGCTTGCACCTGTCATCGCTCGAACCCTGGGATGTCTCCCCAGACTTATTGCAACTATTTCAGAACCATCGTTTATGCCGTCACCTGCATCTTCCCTTACAATCGGGCTGTAAGGCTACCTTAAAACGCATGGGTCGTCGAATCACTCCGGAAGCTTATACCAGCTTGGTCCTGCAAGCCCGCACTGCCATACCAGGCCTATCAATTACCACCGATATCATCACCGGTTTCCCAGGGGAGACAGACAGGGAATTTTCAATGAGTGCACATTTCGTCAGAAAGACTGCTTTTGCTAATGGTCATGTCTTCACCTATTCTGCCAGGCCAGGCACCGCTGCAGCTCGATTACCTGACCAGGTTCCCCACAGCGTGGCAAAGCAGCGTAATGCCCACATGCGTGAGATATTTCGACAAAGCTCAGCAATTTTCCAGAATGAGCAACTCGGCCAGGATTTAATGGTGCTTTGGGAAAAAGCCGTCCCTCTTGGCCTATCACAATGGCAGCTGAGTGGCCTGACGGATAACTATCTGCGTGTGAGAACCATCTCTGCCTCTCCTTGTTATAACCAGATCATGCGTGTTCATATAACTGCTGCGGAGCATGGTGAATTGGTGGGAGAGATCACTCAAGCGTAATGCGCCGCCCTGGAGGCCTAAGATACGATATAATTTATTTAATGGATTACCTGTCTGACTGAGAAAGCATTGTTTCCAATGGATCTTAAAACAACCCTCCAATCCGATCTAAAAGATGCTATGCGCCATGGAGAAGAAATCCGCAAGTCCACCTTGCGCATGGCATTAACTGCCATCAAGCTCGCCGAGGTTGAAAAAGACGCTCACATGGACGAGGGTTCTTATCTCGCTGTCATTCAGAAAGAGATAAAATCACGTCGTGAAGCCATCGCCGACGCAGAAAAAGCTAACCGCCCTGACCTGGTCGAACAGGCACAGGCAGAGATTAAAGTTCTGCAAAACTATCTGCCTGCCGCATTTACCGATGAGGAGCTAGAAAGTATGGCAAAAGCAGCCATTAGAGAAGTCGGTGCGACGACAATGCGGGAGATGGGTCAGGTGATGAAAATCCTTCTGCCTCGCTTGCAAGGTCGGGCGACTGGGGAGCAAGCCAGTCAGGTGGTTCGAAGGTTGCTACAATAAACCGTGCCTGTGACTAAAATAACGCCGCGTGAATTCTTCGTGGGATTGGTATTCCTGCTTTTCTGCGGGTTTATCTTATTGGCTCTATTAATCCCGATGCTGTCGGACTTCACTGGCTCGCCACTTACTGTTGGTGACGTTGCTCCATATGACATCCATGCTCCCTATGCCATTACCTATCAAAGTCAGATACTGACCGCCAGGCAGCAAGATGCGGCTGCTTCTGAGGTCTCGTTAGTCTATTCCCCTGCAGATACAAACATTGCCCGCCAGCAATTGGAACGCTTGCGAAATACGCTTACTTATATCAATAGCGTTCGTGCTGATGCTTATGCTACCCAGGATCAAAAATCCAGTGACCTGGCTGCTCTGGATGGCGTCCAGCTTAGCCGCGATACCATAAAGGGAATTTTGTCCCTGAGTGTCTCCCGCTGGCAAAGCGTTTCCCAGGAAACTACTTCAATTCTCGACCAGTTGATGCGTGAACCGATCCGTGAAGACCAGCTTACCGCTGTGGATCAAAGAATCCCCTCCATGGTGAGCCTCTCCTTTTCTGAAGATCAGGCTAAGATCATCACAGAGCTAGTTCAGGCACTCGTTGTCCCCAACAGCCTTTATAATGAACAGCTGACTGAAGCAGCTAGGCAGGAGGCGCGTGATAGCATCGCTCCGGTCGCACGCTCGTTTATGGCCAATGAAACCATCATCCAGGGGGGGCGCGTAATCACAATCGCCGATTATGAAGCCCTGCAGCAATTTGGTCTCGCTGAGCCCAAAAATCGATGGCAGGAGATTGTAAGTTCATTAGGTTTAACTTGTCTAAGCGCAGCCGTGTTTATCTTTTATTTCCGCCGCAATCCGAGCTTGTTCTCTGGTACTCGGGGAATTAGAAAATTCACCATCTTGGTGATGCTCTTTCTGATTTTCCTTTTCGTGGCACGTATTACCATCCCAGGGCATGCAGTCATCCCCTATGTTTATCCTGTGATGGGATTCGCATTAACCGTCTCGGCTTTATTTTCCGCTGAATTAGCTTTGATATCCGTAGTACCCCTGGCATTCCTGATCCCATACAATCTTCCAGATGCTCAAGTGCTAACACTATATTACTTATTGGGCAGTATGTTTGGGGTTTTCGCATTACGGAAGGCCCACCGGCTGACCTCGTTCTTCTGGGCAGGCGCTGCAATTGCTATATCGGGTGCCTTGGTAGCGATTGCCTATCGCATCATTCAACCTGCTGCTGATTGGATTGGTATGGCTACGTTGGCAATCGCAGCGGTCATTAATGGCATTGCCTCTGCCAGTATCGCCTTGATCCTGCACTACTACCTGGCCCAATTTATCGGCAAAACCACTGCCTTACAACTGGTCGAGCTCTCCAGGCCTGACCATCCTCTTCAGCAGCTCCTCATGCGCAATGCTCCGGGTACTTACCAGCATAGCCTGCAGCTGGCGAATCTGGTTGAGCAGGCTGCCGAAGCTATCGGAGCCGATGCCATGCTTGCCCGTGTTGGGGCTTTGTACCATGATATTGGGAAGATCATCAATCCCTATTTCTTTATCGAAAATCAGCTGCCCGGAAATGTAAACCCGCATAATGACCTGGATGCCGAGACGAGTGCTGCTACCATTATCCGGCATGTATCAGATGGGCTGGAACTGGCGCGCAGATATCATCTACCCCGCCAGATATATGATTTTATCGAACAGCATCATGGTACCACCATCACTCGCTACCAATACATTCGTGCCCTCGAGGTTGCCGGGATGAATAAAGAGGCCGTCGACGAAAATAAATTTCGATATTCCGGTCCCCGTCCATCCACGAACGAGATCGCCTTGCTCATGCTGGCAGACACTTGCGAAGCCCGCATGCGAGCAGAAAGGCCGAAGGATGAAGCTGGGCTGCAGGAGCTGATCAGGAGTGTGGTGAAGGATAAGCTTGAGATCGGCGAGCTTGATGATACTCAGCTGACCTTGCGAAATCTTGAGGAGATCGTTGACTCATTCACGTCTACATTGCGGGGTGTTTACCACCCTCGCATACAATATCCCAAATCGGAAGGCGAGGTTAAAACCCGACCGATTCCCTATCGACTTCCTGATGGAGATACACCTCCCGATCTTCAGCCCACAACCACTGACGAAAAAACTGGATAATTTGCACTAAGGGCACATGATTCACATTCAAGTAAAACGCTCGATTAAACTTCCAGTTCAGAAATCCATCCTGTTGCATGCCGCTCAGCTCACCCTGGATCAAGGGGATTCCTCATCTCGTACAGACATAAGCGTAGTAATTGGCGATGATAGGCTCTTGAAGGATCTGAACCAGACATATCGAAACATCGATGGCAGCACAGACGTACTCTCCTTCCCATCCCATGAGCTTGACCCCGACACCCAATCCATATATCTTGGAGATGTAATCATCTCGCTTCCGCGAGCGCAGGAACAAGCCTCTACAGCAGGTCATGCCTTAGTCGATGAATTACAGTTACTGGTCGTCCATGGCACCTTGCATCTATTGGGGTATGACCATTTTGAGTATGTGGATAAGGAGAAGATGCAGGCTCTTCAGGACAAAATCTTACACCAGCTCGGTGTAAAGCTGAGAAATGTCCTTTGATTAAGTAGGACCTAATTATGGGCTTTTTCAAAACACGCAGGCAGTCATTCAGGTATGCCTTTTCGGGGTGGTGGTTTGTTATCCGCACCCAACGCAATGCCTGGATACACATGGTCGTTAGCATAGCTGTCATCTTAATGTCTTTCGCTTTGCGCATCGGTGCCACGGGTTGGGCTTTGATCCTGCTGGCTATCGCCCTGGTTTGGATTGCAGAGTTTCTCAACACCGCCCTGGAGGCAGTCGTCGATTTGGCTACCAACCACCAACAGCATGAGCTCGCCAGGGTAGGCAAGGACGTGGGTGCTGCAGCCGTATTGATTGCCGCTTTCTCGAGTATCATCATCGGGCTCTTGGTCCTCGGTCCACCTCTGTGGTCTATCATCAAATCCTTATTTTGAACCTCCCCATTTTTGACTAAATCCGTGTTATGGTTATCGTTCTGATTTAGGATTGATATTGGAGGTAATCATGTCCATTCACTTCCGCTTCGGAACAGTTGGCTCGCCAATATCCACCACCAATATACCTGGAGGCAGTGTCGGTGCTATCTTGCGCCTGAAAGAGCTGGAACTGGAAGCGCTCGAGCTTGGTTGGGTGCGTGCAGTGCGGGTGACTGAAGAGACCTGCGCAGCCATCAAGGCTGCCAGTATAGAGCAGGATGTCGCCATTAGCATCCATGCCCCATATTTCATCAATCTAAACGCAACCGATGAGGAGTGGGTTAACTCACGCAAAAGGCTGATGGATGCTGCGATTTATGGCAATCTGGCTGGTGCAACGGATATCATCTTCCATCCAGGCTCGTACTTTGAAAAACCACCTGCCGAGGTCCTGCCTGTTGCCATTCGACGCCTTCAAGGGTGCCTGGACGAACTCAGGGCTAAGGGTAATCAGGTGATTTTACGGCCTGAGACCATGGGCAAATCTGCCATGCTGGGTTCCCTGGACGATACTCTCACCATGGCTATGGCTTTGCCTGGTGTTGAGCCCTGCATTGACTTTGCTCACCTTCATGCTCGCCCTGGTGATGGCTCGATCAATACCTACGGCGAGTTCTCGCACATCCTGGAACAATATGGAAAGGCATTGGGTGAAAAATCACTCCAACACCTGCACATCCACCTTTCTGGTATCAAGTATGGCGAAAAGGGCGAACGAGAACATCTGCTTTTGAAAGATTCTGACCTGAACCTGACTGCTCTTTTCAAAGCTTTGAAGGATTTTCATTGCCAGGGGCGCATCCTATGCGAGAGCCCGGTTATGGAGGATGATGCGCTTTACATGAGAAAACTGTGGGGTAAAAAATAAGGCTGCCGTCTCCCTCATGGCAGCCTTTGATCCATTACCCCGACTTTTCTCGATCAGTGGACCTGATCGAAGTAAATAACGATCAAATTCTTATTACAGTCATCATAGGTATTGAAATAAACTCGATCCGATAGAGGTAGGTTCTGTTGGTCCAACAATTGGATCCACAATGTGCCTTCTGAAGCTACCAGCGTATCTGCCAGGGTGATCTCGAATCCGCCAGGGCCATATACATCGGCTAGTCCGGTCATGACTTTTTTATCGACATTCTCGATCCCGGGCATGGATCCACCTAATAGGACGAATAATCCGCGCACCGCCTCATCGTTGAGGCTCATCGCCTGCCCCGCCACCCCGGACCAATCACATCCGGAATCCTGGTGAAAGGTCGACCAGCTGATCGCCGAAGGGCTACCTGCTTGAACTTCAAATGCGTACCCTGCCTGTGCGTTGAGGTTGGCTTGTCCGATTACAGTCGGGCTCAGCTCAGGTGTATTGGTGACTAGAGGAGTGTGGGTTGACCTTGGGACTGCTGTTGCCTGGGTTACAGCTTGGGTGGGTGTCCATGATGGTACCAGGGTGTAACGCGGCGTAACTGTGTATGTCGGAGGTGGGATAGATGGATAAAGGGTCGGTGGTGGAAATGGATTAAGTGTACTATTTGGGTTGATAAATATCAACAGGAAGACCGAAATGACACACAGGATCGCAGCCAACACCAAAATTGTGAGCATATTCCATACCCTTGCAGGAAATATTTTCCTTTTCGGCGGTCCCTCCGGAGTGGATAGTTCGAAGTTATCCATTCAACTGCTCCCGTATGAATTTCCCTTATGGCAATAAGATTTGGATCTCACTTTGATCTCGTCGCTCGCTTAGCCAATCACGAATAGCGTTAGCCTGGCTTGTCGTTCTGGCATCTGGTAGCAGAGGATGCTTGGTGTCCCTTTCAACCAGATAAAAGATATGGAATCCGATCTCTGACTTTATCACTTGGCTGTATTGCCCTGGTTGTAAGGCAAACACTGCCTCATCGATGGCAGGCTCTCCCAGGTATTCTCGTGGGAACCATCCCAATTCACCACCCGTCGCCGGATTGTAAGTGTTCGCCAGCTCCTTAAAATCAGCCCCTGATTGTAACTCCGCATACACTTCATCAGCTTCAGCGGCAGTTGGCAGCAATATTTGTATCACGTGCACCTGGTCGGCAGTTTCAGGGACAGCTGCAATGATCTGGTCACGCATCCAGGCTGCTCCCACTGCGCGTCTCAATGCTTGTTGGAAGTCATAATCAGTATATCCGTGCGCGGTCTTCCAATCTTCCAAAGCCTGAGCACTGCCAAGTTGGGTCTCAAGTATATCTATTCTAGATTGCAGCATCGTATCATCCACGATAAAACCATTCTGAGCAGCGGCTTGAGCCAGTAGAGTCTGATCGATCAGCTCGGTTAAAACTGTGGTATCCGGGTCAGATGCCAGATTCGTGCCAGTTATCGTCTGAGATTCTTGGAAGCGTGCAAGTTCCATCTGAAATTCATCCAGCGTGATTGCTTCTCCGTTGACGACCGCCGCTAAAGGCACCGGAGTCTCGCTGGGTGGGATGGACGTCTCAGTTGGCTTTGGTGATATCGTCGCCGTTTCAGTGAAAGTGGCAGCTGCAGTAGTAGTTGATACGACTGGGCTGCTAC
>Ga0153916_10004048_pt1 | contig 11020 bp, 7 predicted proteins | sample Opewatmetagenome_FD_109642 | JGI IMG/M metagenome (GOLD analysis project Ga0153916, IMG submission 109642) | Freshwater wetland microbial communities from Ohio, USA - Open water 3 Core 3 Depth 4 metaG | ecosystem: Environmental > Aquatic > Freshwater > Wetlands | place: USA: Ohio, Lake Erie, Old...
CGCGGCACCATGGATCTCCTGTTCGTCGAGCTGATGCAGTGGGGCCGAGCCGAGGGGTACCGCTGGTTCGACCTCGGGATGGCGCCGCTCGCGGGGCTCGAGCCGCGACCGTTGGCACCACTGTGGAACCGCGTCGGCGCGGCCGTATTCCGCTTGGGCGAGCACTTCTACAACTTTCAGGGCCTGCGCGAGTACAAGGACAAGTTCCAGCCGGTGTGGGAGCCGCGCTATCTCGCGGGCCCGGGCGGGCTGGCGCTGCCGCGGGTGCTCACGCACATCGCGACGCTGGTGGGGGGCGGGCTCAAGGGCGTGATCGCGCGGTGACGAGCGGCTCCCGCCTCTGACGGCCCCTACCCCGGCGCGCTGACGCTCCCAACCTCCTCGCTCGCACGCTCGCCAATCGGTCGGTCTTTGCGGATCCGCGTCGCCACGCCGCACGCGACCAGCATGACGGCGGCCGATGCGACGAACGCGGCCTGCGGCCCGAACCGATCGTACACACTGCCCCACAGCAACGGGCCCGCGAGTCGCCCCGCCGCGCTCAGCGCCTGGGCGGCGCCGAGCATCGCGCCCTGCTCCGACGCGCCGGCGAGCATCGACACGAGTCCGGTGATCGCAGGGACCGCGATGCCGTTGCTCGCCGCGAGCAGCACCACCCACGGATACAGCAGCGCGGCGCGCGGCACGAAGGGCATCGCGACGATCGCCACGGCCATGCCGAGCGTGCCCGCGAGGATCAGGGTGCGGTTCCCGGTGCGCCGCAACAGCTTCCCCAGCAGATACCCCTGCACCACCACGGCCACGATGCCGATCACGGAGAAGAGCCAGCCCAGCTCCCGGCTGCCCCAGCCGAACGCATCCTTGGCGTACAGCGGCAGCGCAATCATGTAGCCGGTGAACGCGAACGGCAGCAGCCCGAACACGAGAAACGCCGGCCTGAGCGCTGGATCGCCCAGTCCCTGGCGGAGATGCTGCGTGTCGATCAGCGAACGCGCGGCGCGGTACTCCGTGCCGAGTGACTCGGCCAGGATGATCCAGGCGGACACGAAGTTCACCAGCCCGAGGCCGGCGGCCGCGAGCCCCGCGGCCTCCGGTCCGCCGTAGTGCGCCGCGATGCCGCCCAGCGCCGGCCCGATCACGAACCCCAGGCCGAACGCCGCGCCCACCAGCCCCATGCCCTTCGACCGCTCGGCCGGCGACGTGACATCGGCGATGTAGGCCTGCGCCACCGAGATGTTGCCGCCCGCGAACCCCGAGATGGCGCGCGCCACGAACAACATCCAGTAGCTGCCCGCGAACGCGAACAGCGTGTAGCCCAGCGTACCGACCAGGATCGTCGTGAGCAGCACGGGGCGCCGCCCCACCCGGTCTGACAGCCTGCCGAGCACCACCGTCGCGATGAACTGCATGACCGAGTAGATCCCGAGCAGCGCGCCGAAGCCGAGCCCGCCGGCGCCGAACCGCTGGGAGTAGTAGGGCAGGATCGGGAGGATGAACCCGAACCCCACGAGATCGATGAAGACCGTGAGGAAGATGACCCCGAGCTTGGATCGGGCGGTGGGCATGAAGCACGCAATCTAAACGGTTGACCCACCTCGTCCGCCCAATCAGTGTTCTATCACCGCCCGGGCTGGGCGGCCGACCCGACAGGAGCGAGCATTCCATGGAACGGCGAGACATGCTGAAGACGGTGGGGACGATGGTCGCCGCGGCGGCCACGTTGCCCCCGAGACGGATGATGGCGGAGACGGTGGCGGCGCCGAGGTCCGGCGGCCCCGCGACGATCGAGACCGAGATCGTGCGGCTCCGGCTGCGACACACGTGGACCACCACGATGTCCTCGAGCGACTACCGCGACACGCTGGAGCTGCGCTACACCAGGGACGGCATCACCGGCGTCGGCGCGGGCGCGCCGATCATCCGCTATCAGGAGGACGCCGAGAGCGCCAAGCGGACGGTGGACGGCCTCAAGGACTTTCTCGCGAGCGCCGACCCGCAGCAGTTCGACAAGGTGCTGGGCGAGGTGCTCAAGCGCGTCGACGGCGAGTGGGCCGCCAAGGCCGCGATCGACATCGCGCTCCTCGACTGGGTGGGCCAGCAGCGCGGCCTCCCGATCTACGCCATGCTCGGGCTCGATCCCAAGGACGCGCCGTTCACCGACTTCTCGATCGGCATCGACACGCCGGAGGTGACGCGCCAGAAGGTGCGCGAAGCGGAGCCCTACCAGGTCCTCAAGATCAAGGTCGGGCTCGACACCGACGAGGCGACCATGGAGGCGGTGCGGAGTGTGACCAACAAGCCGCTCCGCGTGGACGCCAACGAGGGCTGGACGAACAAGGAAGAGGCGCTGCGCAAGATCAAGTGGCTCGAATCGCAGAACGTCCAGTTCATCGAGCAGCCGATGCCCGCCGCCATGCTGGAGGAGCAGCGCTGGCTCCGCGGCAAGGTGAACCTCCCGATCTTCGCGGACGAGGCGTGCCTCCGCCCCACCGACATCCCCAGGCTCGCCGACGCCTACGACGGCGTGAACGTCAAGATCGACAAGGCGGGCGGCATCCTGCAGGGCTACCGGATGATCCAGATCGCGCGCTCGCTCGGCCTCAAGACCATGCTCGGCTGCATGATCTCGAGCTCGGTGAGCGTCACCGCGGCGGCGCACCTGTCACCGCTGGTGGACTACGCGGATCTCGACTGCGCCCTGCTGATCGCCAACGACCCCTACACCGGCGTCACCGTGGAGCAGAACGGTCAGCTGGTGCTGCCGGATCGGCCGGGGCTGGGACTGAAGAAGGCCTGAAGCGGTAGAGGGGCAGAACGGGGCAGAGGGGCAGAGACTGAGCTCGTCTCTCCCCCTCTGCCCCCTCTGCCGCTTCTGCCTCCAGCTACATCTTCCCCGGCACCACCGGCACTCTGATTCTGGCCGTCTGCCACTCGAGAATCAGCTGCGCGCTGCCGTCAGGCTGCGGCTCGGCGCGGATGGTGAACTGCTCGACCGGCTGCGCCAGGGTCTCGACCTTCGCCTTGGCGCGGCCCACTTCCTGGGCCTTGACCGAGTCGGTGTAGGTGTTCTCCCGCCCCCACTGCTGGTACGAGCGGTTCACGATCACCTCCCACTCGGCCTCGCCGGGAAGTGTGTACAGGGCGTACATCCCCGCGGGAACCTGGATGCCGCCCACCGAGAGCGGCGCGGTGGTGATCAGCTTCGTCGTCTCGTTGGCCCCCGTGCGCCACACCTTGCCGTAGGGCACCGCGTCGCCGCCGATCATCGTGCGGCCTTTGAGCGAAGGCCGGCCGTAGCACACCTTCACGACGTGGCCCCCGACCTGGAAGGACACGGAATCGAGCGGGCTGGGTCTGGTGGCGAGCGCCATGGATTGGCGGTACGGACAGGACTGGTCCTGCGCCGCCGCGGGCGCCGCGGCCAGGCCAACTGCGAGAATTGCAGGCAGCAACCGCGTCATACGACACCTCCTCCACGTGATGGGACCCGACGTCCGCAATCGTAGCACGCGCAGGCACGCCGCGCGACCCCACCCCGGGCCCCTCCCCAGAAGACTCCCGCCGCCGCAGCTTTCGGCGTCCGGGCGCGGGGACCGCCGTCGGGAGCTCCGACCGCGTTACGGGGGATGGCGCGTCAACCGCAGAGGGCGCAGAGACATCCACCTCTGCGATCTCCGCGTTCTCTGCGGTGATCACGACCTGGACGGGCATAGTTGCGATCTCCGCGTTCTCTGCGGTGATCACGACTTGGGCGGGCATAGTCAGGAACGACATTAGCCGAGGGTCTCCGCATGCAACGGCACCTCCGTCGTCTCGTCTCCGCGGTCACGCTGCTGCTGGCAGCCGCCATCACCCCGCGCGCCGGCGCGGCTCAGGACGCGAAGGCGGCCGGCACCGTCGGCGCCCAGGGGTTCTACCGCTTCCCGGCGCTGTACGGCGACACGATCGTGTTCGCGGCCGAGGGCGACCTCTGGCTCGTCACCACGGCGGGCGGCCCGGCGCACCGCCTCACGTCGCATCCGGGGGAAGAGACCGACCCCGTGATCTCGTCCGACGGGAAGACGCTCGCGTTCACCGCCCGCTACGAGGGCCCGCCCGAGCTGTATACCATGCCGCTCGCCGGCGGCGTCCCCACCCGCTGGACCTACGATGCCGAACCCTCGATCGCGAACGCGTGGACACCCGACGGCAACCTGGTCTACGCGACCTCACACTATTCGGGGTTCCCCACGATCCAGCTCGTACGGCTCGACCTCGCCGACGGGGCGCGCGCGGTGATTCCCCTCTCCGATGCGAGCGAGGCCACGTTCGACGGCACCGGCCGTACGGTCTACTTCGTCCGGCCCTCGTTCCACAACAACGTGACCAAGCGCTACACCGGCGGGACGGCGCGCGACGTGTGGAAGTTCGCCATGGACTCGGATGCGGAAGCGGTCGAGCTGACGGGCGACTACAAGGGCGAGAGCCACACGCCCATGTGGTGGGACGGCCGGGTGTACTTCGTCAGCGACCGGGACGGGACGATGAACCTCTGGTCGATGAGCGACGCCGGCGGCGACCTGCGCCAGCACACCCATCACAGCGGCTGGGACGTACGGGCGCCCAGCCTGTCGCGCGGCCGAATCGTCTATCAGCTGGGGGCGGACCTTTGGTTGTACGACATCGCCGCCGGGCAGGGTCGCACGATTGCCGTCACGCTGCCCTCCGATTTCGATCAGCTGCGCGAAAAGTGGGTGAGCGATCCGCTGGAGAATCTCACGTCCGCCCACCTGCACCCGGACGGCAAGAGCGTCGTGCTCACCACGCGTGGCCGTGTGTTCGTCGCCCCCGCCGGCCAGGGCCGGCTCGTCCGGGCGTCGCGCGCCGAGGGCGTGCGCTACCGCGACGTGGTGTTCATGCCCGACGGCAAGACGCTGCTCGGGCTGTCGGATCAGACCGGAGAGCTGGAGTTCGTCCGGCTGCCCGCCAACGGCGTCGGCGCCGAGACGCGGCTCACGAACGACGGCAAGATCCTGCGGTTCCAGGGCCACCCGTCACCCGACGGCAAGTGGATTGCCTATCGCGACAACAACGAGGATCTCTGGGTGCTGGAGACCGCGACTGGCCGCCAGCGCAAGATCTCGGCGCTGCGGGAGGGGATCGGCGACATGGCCTGGTCGCCCGACAGCCGCTGGCTCGCCTACACCGGCGTGGCGCTCAACACGTTCGCCCAGATCCAGCTGTACGACGCGCAGTCCGACAAGACTGTGCCCGTCACGAGCGACCGGGTCAACAGCTTCACCCCGGCGTGGTCGCCGGACGGCGCGTTTCTCTACTTCCTTTCGGACCGCGACCTCCAGTCGCTGGTCGGTGCCCCGTGGGGCCCGCGCCAGCCGGAGCCGTACTTCGACCGCTCGATCGAGATCTTCCACGTGGCGCTCGAGCCCGGGAAGCGCTCCCCGTTCGCCCCCACCGACGAGCTGGCGGCGGGTGACACCGCCGGCGCCGCGCCCAAGACACCAGCGCGACAGGGCGGTCCCGCCGCGGCGCCTCCCAAGGTCGCGGTCGATCTCGCCGGGATCGCGGCCCGGGTGAAGCGGGTCCCGGTCTCGGCCGGGAACTACAGCGACCTCGCCGTGTCAGGCGACGCCCTCTACCTCACGTCCACAGAATCCGGACCCGACCCCAAAAGGCATCTCGTCGCGGTGAAGATCGGCAACGAGCCCAAGGTGCAGACGGTGGTCGAGGACGTTCGATCGTACGAGCTGTCGGCCGACGGCAAGAAGCTCCTCGTTCGCAAGGGTGCCGCGCTCTACGTGGTGGACGCCAAGCCGGCGAAAATCGCGGATCTCAGCGACGCGCGCGTCGACCTGAGCGGGCTGACGTTCCCGATCGACGTGCGCGATGACTGGCGCCAGATCTTCGTCGACGCCTGGCGGCTCGAGCGCGACTACTTCTACGACCCCGGCATGCACGGTGTCGACTGGAACGCGCAGCTCCGAAAGTACCTGCCGCTGGTGGACCGCATCACCACCCGCGACGAGCTGTCGGACCTGATCGGCTGGTTCGTGGGCGAGCTGTCGGCGCTCCATACGAGCGTGCGCGGCGGCGACCTCCGGACCGGGAACGACAACGTCCGGGTTGCGACGCTGGGCGCGCGCCTGACGCGCGAGGCGGCCGCCGGCGGCTATCGCATCGACTACGTCTACCAGTCCGACCCCGACTACCCCGACGAGCGGTCGCCGCTCGCCGACCCCGACCTTGGGCTACAGGTCGGCGACGTGATCGAGGCGGTGAACGGCGTCCCCACGCTGTCCGTGCCAGACATCGGCGCGCTGCTCCGTAACCAGGAGGGCCGCCAGGTGCTCCTCACCGTGCGGTCCCGCGCGGCCGGCAAATCGCGCGACCTGATCGTGGTCCCCGCCGGCGACGAATTCGGCCTGCGGTACGCCGATTGGGAGTACACGCGGCGGCAGCGGGTCGAGGAGGCGGGGCACGGAACGCTGGGCTACGTCCATCTCCGCGCGATGGGCGGGGAAGACCTCACGACCTGGTACCGCGAGTTCTACCCCGTGTTCAACCGCCAGGGCCTGGTGATCGACTTCCGCAACAACCGCGGCGGGAACATCGACAGCTTCATCCTCGAGAAGCTGATCCGGCGCGCCTGGATGTACTGGAAGGGGCGCGTCGGCGAGCCGTACTGGAACATGCAGTACGCCTTCCGCGGGCACATGGTGGTGCTGGTGGACCAGAACACGGCGTCCGACGGCGAGGCGTTCGCCGAGGGGTTCCGCCGCCTCGGTCTCGGCGTCGTGATCGGCATGCGGACCTGGGGCGGCGAGATCTGGCTCGGCTCCGCCAACCGGCTGAGCGACGGCGGGCTCGCGCGCGCGCCGATGAACGGCGTGTACGGTCCCGACGGCAAGTGGCTGATCGAGCAGATTGGCGTGGTGCCCGACATCGAGGTGGACAACCTGCCGCACGCCACGTTCACGGGCGACGACGCGCAGCTCGACGCCGCCGTGAAGTACCTGCTCGACAAGATCAAGCAAGACCCGCGCCCGGTGCCGGCGGCGCCGCGGTACCCCAATCGGCGGTTCGACTACAAGCCGGACGGAGGGCGGCCGTGATCGGCACGCTGCACGCTACACGCTGCACGTTCTTCAGCCGGAGATGACGACATGAGACCCCGCTTCGCTCTTCTCCTCGCCCTCGCCGCCTGCGGTCCCGCGCGCTCGGGCTCCGCCGCCTACGACGTCGTGATCGAGCATGGCCGCATCGTCGACGGGACGGGCTCCCCCTGGTACGCGGGCGATGTCGGCATCCGCGCCGGCCGGATCGCGGCCATCGGCCGGCTCGCCGACGCGCCCGCGACGACCCGGATCGACGCTCACGGCATGGTGGTGGCGCCCGGCTTCATCGACATGCTGGGACAGTCGGATCTCACGATCCTCGTGAACCCGCACCTCCCCTCCAAGATCTTCCAGGGGATCACCACCGAGATCACGGGCGAGGGCGGCTCGGTGGCGCCGCTCGACGACTCGATCATCGCGGCGGACCACGTCTACTACGAGCACCTCGGCATCACTCCCGACTGGCGCACGCTCGACCAGTACTTCGCGCGGCTCGAGCGCCAGGGGATCGGCGTCAACTTCGCGACCTACGTGGGGGCGACGCAGGTGCGGCGGATGGTACTGGGGGACGTCGATCGGGCGCCGACCGCCGAGCAGCTCCAGCGGATGCAGGACCTGGTCCGCGACGGCATGCGGCAGGGCGCCGTCGGGGTCTCGACCTCGCTGCAGTACGCGCCCGCCCCCTACGCCAGCACCGCGGAGTTGATCGCCCTCGCGTCCGCGGCCGCGGAGTTCGGCGGGATCTACGCGACGCACCTGCGCTCGGAGGGCAACGCCGTGCTGCCGGCGCTCGACGAGGCGATTCGCATCGGCCGCGAGGCGAACATCCCGGTCGAGATCTGGCACCTCAAGGCGGCCGGCAAGTCGAACTGGGGGCGGATGGGCGAGATCGTGGCGAAGATCGACAGCGCGCGGCGGAGCGGCGTGGACGTCACCGCCGACACCTATGCGTACACCGCCTGGTTCAACTCGCTGTCGGCGTTTGTGCCGCCGTGGGCGCACGACGGCGGCGACGCCAAGATGATCGAGCGGCTCAAGGATCCCGAGACGCGCCGGCGCATTCGCCAGGACATGCTCACCCCCAGCACTGCGTGGGACAACGAGTGGCAGGAGATCCCGGGGCCGGAGGCGGTGCTGATCAGCGCGGTCCACAACCCGGCGCTGCTGTCGCTTCAGGGGAAACGGCTCGACGAGGTCGCCAAAGCCCGCAACAAGGACGCGATCGAAACGCTGTTCGACATCCTCGTCGAGGACGATGCGTACACGTCGGCCGCCGTCTCCGGCATGGCGCAGCCGGACGTCACGCTCGCGCTCGTCCAGCCGTGGACCTCGGTGGACAACGACTCGCAGGGGACGGCGCCGGACGGCGCCCTCGGCAAGGAGCATCCCCACCCCCGCGCCTACGGGACGTTCCCGCGGATCCTCAGGAAGTATGTGCGTGAGGAGCACGTGCTCACGCTCGAGGACGCGATCCGCAAGTTCAGCGCGCTCGCGGCGCAGCGGATGCGCCTCACCGACCGCGGCGTGCTGAAGCAGGGCATGTGGGCGGACGTGGTGGTGTTCGACCCGGAGCAGGTGCGCGATCTCGCGACCTTCGAGAATCCCAATCAGCTCTCGGTAGGGATGGAATACGTCCTGGTGAATGGCGTGGCCGTGATCGCCGGGGGCAAGGCGACGGACGCGCTGCCGGGCAGGGTGCTGCGGGGACCGGGGTACGCGGAGCGCGGGCGCTAGCGCTGCGTCACCGACCGGGCCGAGGGGCGGCCCCAGGCCGCCCCGTTCGCGGGCCGGATCCTACTGCTTCAGCGCCCACAGCACGTTGACGATCTTCCACTCGCCGTCCCACTTCGCGACCTGGAGATAGTCGATCCAGTCCCGAGCGACGATCTTCACGACCGCCGCATCGCGGAACACGTCCAGAATCGTCACGTCGCGCTGCCGTTCAGCCTCGGGGGTCTGCTTGCCGTAGCCGGCCCGTGTGGCGGCGATCAGCTGCTCAGCCGTCATGTCGCCCAGTTGACTCTGGCCGTTCTGGGAGCGGACGATGCGCTTGGCGAGCTTGGGATGGAGCGCGCGCTCCATGCGCGCCGCGTCACCCGTGTACCAGCCTTCGATGTAGTCGAGCGCGGTGGCCCGAATCGCCGCTGAATCGGCGGGCACCTGCGCGCGCAGCGTGGAGGGGAGCGCGGCACACGCAACGAGCAGAGCAATCGGGATGGGACGCATCGGTGATCTCCGGGAGTGGTGGCTACGAACTCAACGCGACGCCCGGCGCGGAGGTTTCGACGCGGAGCCGGACCACGCGGGCCCGCGCCGGTGCTACTGCGGAATCGAGAGGTCGAGCCGGATGCCCACAGCGCGCGCGGAATGGGTGAGCGCCCCGATCGAGATGTACCGGGCACCGGCCCGCGCGTAGCCGGCCGCGGACTCGGGCGTGATGCCGCCCGACGCCTCGATCGCGACGCCGGGTCCGACCCGCCGCACCCAGGCGGCCACGCGCTCGGGCGGCTGGTTGTCGACCAGCACGCGGCGCGCGCCGGCCGCCAGCGCCGCCTCGAGTTGCGCGTCGGTCTCCACCTCGACCGTGACCGCCATGCCCGGAGGCACCGCCGCCAGCACGTCGCGTAGCTCCCGGCCACTCGGCGCCAGCAGCTGCCAGTGGTTGTCCTTCCAGAGCACCGCGTCCGCCAGCGAGAGGCGGTGATTCACCCCACCGCCCGTCCGGACGGCGTACTTCTCGAGCGCGCGGAGGCCGGGCGTCGTCTTGCGCGTGTCGCTGATCTCGGCGTGCGTCCCGGCCACCGCATCCACCGCGCGTCTGGTGAGCGTCGCGATCCCGCTGAGCCGCTGCAGGAAATTGAGCGCCACCCGCTCACCGGCGAGCAGGGCGCGGGCGCGCCCGCGCACGATCGCGATCACGGCCCCCGGAGCGGCACGCGCCCCGTCCGGGACCTGCTCGGTGAATTCGACGGTGGGCTCGAGCTGCCGAAACACCCGGCGCGCCACCGGCAAGCCGGCCACGATACAGGGCTCTTCGGCGATGAACCGGCCTTCGGCGGGGGTGTCGGCGAGCGCGCCGAGCAGGGCGGTGGTGACGTCGCGGGACGCGGCATCCTCCGCGAGCGCCCGCCGGACCTCGTCTTCGCCGAGGGTGTCAGCCAATCGCGAGCATCCGGCCGATGGCGCGCCGGGCCCGGGCGGCGGTTTCCTCGGGGACCGTCACCTCGTGCTTCAGGTCACGCAGCGAGTCGCGGAGCTTCTCGAGCGTGATCAGCTTCATGTAGCGGCATTCGGCTTCTTCGGCGACCGCGTAGAACGCCTTCCGGGGATTGTCCTTGCGCAGCCGGTGGAGCACCCCCGTTTCGGTCGCGACCACGAAGGTCTTCGCGGCGGACTCCTTGGCGCGCTGCATCATCTGCTCCGTCGAGCAGACGTGCATGCGGTTGCCGTTGAGCGCGCCCTCGTGATTGAGGTAGTAGAGCGCGCTCGAGATGCAGCCGCATTCCGGGTGAATCAACAGCTCGGCTTCCGGCAGCTCCCGTCGCTTCGCCTCGACGGCGTCGGGCCCCAGCCCCGCATGCACGTGGCACTCGCCGAGCCAGATGTCGATGTCCCGGCCCGTGACCTCCTTGACGTAGCTCCCCAGGAAGAAATCCGGCAGAAAGAGCACCGGGACCCCGGGGGGGAGCGACTTGACGATCGCGACCGCATTCCCCGACGTGCAGCAGTAGTCCGACTCGGCCTTCACCGCCGCGCTGGTGTTGACGTAGCACACGACGAGGCCGTCCGGGTGCTTCTCGCGCCAGCGTCGTACGTCGCGCGCCTGAATCGTGTCGGCGAGCGAGCAGCCCGCCGCAGGATCCGGGATGAGCACCTTCTTCCCCGGGTTCGTTATCGCGGCCGTCTCC
>Ga0153916_10004049_pt1 | contig 11017 bp, 8 predicted proteins | sample Opewatmetagenome_FD_109642 | JGI IMG/M metagenome (GOLD analysis project Ga0153916, IMG submission 109642) | Freshwater wetland microbial communities from Ohio, USA - Open water 3 Core 3 Depth 4 metaG | ecosystem: Environmental > Aquatic > Freshwater > Wetlands | place: USA: Ohio, Lake Erie, Old...
AGGGGAGCATCAAGGACATCACCGAACGCAAGTGGGCCGAGAAGGCGCTGGAGGAAAGCGAAGGTCGCTATCGCGCCATTTCAGAGTTGATGTCAGACTATACCTTTTCAACACGCGTTGAAAGCGATGGCAAGATTGTGCCTCAGTGGGTGGCGGGGGCTTTTCAGCAGATCACCGGATATCCCTGGGAGGAATTTATTGCCTTGGGAAGCTGGCCGCGCATTGTGTATCCGGACGATTTGCCTGTTGACCAGCTTGACCTGGAAGCCCTCCTTGAGAATCAGCCAATCAACCGTGAATTACGGATCGTCACCAAAAGTGGTGAGGTGCGTTGGATTCAAAACTTTGTGCGCCCGGTGTGGAACGATCAACAAGGTCGTGTTACTGAGCTTATCGGCGCCGTGCGCGATATCTCCGAACGGAAACGGGCGGAAGAAGCGCTGCGGGAGAGCGAGCAGAAATTCCGGGGTATTGTCGAACAGGCGTCCGATGGCATCGTCTTGACCGACGAGCACGGCCACGTGGCCGAATGGAATCGCGCCCAGGAGCAAATTATCGGAAAGAGTGCCAAAGATGTGATCGGTCAGCCTCTGTGGGATATCCAATTCCAGGTAGCCACACCGGACCACAAAACTGAAATTTTGAAGGAACAGATCAAAGCGAGTATGTTGGATTGTCTTCAGACCGGACAAGCGCCCTGGTTGAACCAGTTGACGGAGCAGGTCATCCAACACCCGGATGGAACACACCGGATCGTTCAGTCTATGGTTTTCCCGATTAAGAGGAAGACAGGTTTTCTCCTTGGCAGCGTCACCCGTGACATTACCGAGCGCAAACAAGCGGAGGAGGCGTTACACGAGAGCGAGGAGCGCTATTCCAGATTGTCAGCAGCCACCTCTGAGGGGATTGTGATTAGCGATCAAGGGAGAATAATGGACGCTAATCCCCAATTGGCCAAAATGCTTTTAAATGGGGATGATCCGGGTGAGTTAATAGGTTTAAATTCCATGGATTTCGTTGCGCCCGAGTCTCGCAATTTGGTGATGGCCAATATGAATGCCGGATTTGAAGGCCCCTATGAGCATTTGGCTATAAAAAAGGATGGGACCATTTTCCCGGTTGAAATCCGTGCACGAGCGATCTATTATAAGGGACGCCAGACCAGAGTGACTATCATCCGCGACATCACCGACCGCAAACGTGCGGAGGATGCACTGCGGCATAGTGAGGAGCGTCTATCGAGTTTCATGGATGCGGCCTCAGACAGTTTCTACCTGCTCGATTCGGATCTTTGTTTCGTCGAGATCAACCAAAGGGGATTGGAAATTGCGGGAAAGAAAAAGGAAGATATTATCGGCAAAAGTATCATCGAAATTGTGCCGGATGTCGTAGAGTCGGGCAGATATGAGAAACATAAAGAAGTCATCCGAACGGGAAAACCCTTCGTTATCGAGGATTTCATTCCTCATCCTGTCTTTGGACCTATGCATTTTATCCTTAAGTCGTTCAAAGTCGGGAATGGTCTGGGCGTTATTGCCTCCGACATCACCGAGCGCAAGCGGGCGGAAGATGCGCTAAAAGAGAGTGAGAAGCTTTTCCGCGCTCTCATCGAAAACAGCACGGATGCCATTATAATGGTCGATAGAGCATGGATCATTTTATATGTCAGTCCATCACATGAGCGTATCACGGGCTATCGCCCCGAACAGCGTTTAGTTCGGGATCTATTCGAGGTGATCCATCCCGATGACTGTGAGACTGTATCCCAACTTCTGGTAGGTATATTGGAAGTACCAGGTCAAGTGAATTTGGCGCCAATCCGAGCCCGGCATGCTGATGGTTCATGGCATTGGATCGAGGCAGTGGCCCGCAACCTGCTTAACGAGCCGAGTGTACAGGCTGTGGTGATCAATTTCCGCGACATCACCGAGCGTAAGCGGGCGGAAGAGCAAATCAAAAAAGCTCTGGCTGAAAAAGAAAACCTGCTACGCGAACTGTATCACCGCACTAAAAACAATATGGGTGTCATCATTGCTTTGCTCGAACTGCAGTCCGGTTATTTCGATGATGAGCGCCTGCAAGCAGCGTTTACAGACACCGAAAATCGAATCCGTTCAATGGCGCTAGTGCATCAAAAGCTTTACGAAACCAGCGACCTTTCACACATTAACTTGAAGGATTACATCAACGAACTGATGCAGCTTCTGATGAACAGTTATCGCACCTCGCCTGAGCGTGTGTCCTTTGTTGTGGATATGGAAGATGTGCTTGTTCTGATTGACACAGCCATTCCTTGCGGGCTAGTTTTAAATGAGCTGATTTCTAATGCATTTAAACATGCTTTTCCTGCCGGGAAAGCAGGCCAGATTACCGTTTATCTGCGCCGACTGGAAAACGGCGCTATTCAACTGCGCGTAGCAGATGACGGCGTAGGCCTGCCACCCGGGTTTGATGTTAGCCGTGATGGTCAGATGGGGTTGAAAACCATTTTCGCTCTGGCAGAACATCAACTCAAGGCTCAAGTAAGTTTTGACACACAGCAAGGTGTGTCATGCCAGTTACAGTTCAAGGATAACCTGTATCAGCCCAGGATATAACTGCACGGAACTCCGCCGGGGCGGCGCAGTAGCGTACTCGGTCGGATCCAAAGGTTAGGTCGACTATGTCTTGGAGGATCTTCAGTTTACATTATTTATTTACCTGCTCGACCAACCAATCTTTGGCAGCCTCGATACTGACTGCCAGGTGGATATCCGGTCTGAAGAACTGCATTGCTTGAACGATAGCTTTCTGAAACCCTGAGAGCCCGACTAAAGCAGTCGGACTGTCCGGTATCCCATATTCCTTCGAGGTAGCGGTCATCTTCTTGCTGCGCTCGGTTATCGCCGTAGTAGCAATGCTACCGGTCATATCCATCAGTGTCAGAATTTTATGCCCCTTTGGCTGTTTGAGAACCTCTGCTTCCATTTCCTCAATGGCTTTCAGGTATTTCTGCTCATCGCGGATCCGGGAATAGTCTACATACAAGATCCTTTTACCTTTGTATTGTATCCACTTGACATGCTCGCTCATCATATTCTCCTATTCTCTTTGCTTATCTATTAGAAATCTCCTTGCATACTCCTGGTTATGACTTGTTTTTATGGTCCACCTCCTATTCAGGCAAAGATTATCTTAGCCAATACTCCAAATTCATAACTTCGTAGATTGAGCCCATTGGAAATAACAATGACAGTTATCATGTTGAATCTCATCGTTTATTTGTTAATGGACAGAGTGTGAGAATGTAGCTTGGTCAAGCGTGCCACGATTCCCGCTGGGGAAAGAATTTCATCTACGGTACCCTGTTCGATCGCCATTTTAGGCATGCCGAACACGGTGGAACTATCTTGATCTTGGACGATGATATGCGCACCAGCTTTACCCAGAGTCTGCAATCCTTCGACGCCACCATCGCCCATTCCGGTTAGAATAATGCCGACAGCATTCTTGCCAAAGGCCTGTGCGACTGAACAGAACAGCAGGTTGGCGGAAGGGCGATGACCTCCAACCGGCGGAGATGAAACCAGGTGCAGCACTCCCCCAGGAGCTACGAGCAGGTGCGCCCCTCCTGGCGCGATGAAGATTTTACAGGGAGTAAGGTGTTCTTGATCGGCTGCCATTGTGACGGGTACAACACTGCCGCTAATGTTGTAATCTGCCGCATAGACACTGTTAGCGACTACAATGATCGGCGTTGGGCGTAATCGTAGAATCTGGCAAGTTGCCTCCAGACCATCCATTATTGGCATGCGGATATCCATCGTAATCAAATCTGGCTGAAGCCGTAGCGTCATCCGAACAGCCTCTTCGCCATTGATGGCTTGCCCGACCACCCGGATATCGGGCAAATCACTCAACATCGCGGTAAAGATCATCCGGATCGAGGGGGAGTCATCCACAATCAGGACACGAATCGGGCGGGATTGTTTGATCTGAGAAGGTGTAGTCATATGATCAGTTTTAAAAATACCTCGACAACTTGGGGATCAAACTGCGAACCTGATTTCTGGCGCAGGTATTCGGTGACTTTTTCTTTAGGCCAGGCCTTGCGATAAGGGCGATCGGAGAGTAGGGCATCCCAAACATCCACCACGGCGAAGATGCGCGCTGACAGTGGAATGCTCTCACCTTTTAAACCATTCGGATAACCGTTGCCATCCCATCGTTCGTGGTGGAAGAAAGGGATATCGAGAGCAGGTTTAAGGAAAGGGGCGAAAGACAACAGATCCTGGGCGTAAGAGGGATGTTTGCGCATGATCGCCCATTCTTCGGGGGTAAGCTCACCGGGTTTGTGGAGGATGTGATCGGGGATACCCATCTTGCCAATATCATGCAACAGAGCCCCACGCCGGATATGTTCCAGCTCTGTTCCTTGTATACCCATGGCGCACGCTATCTCAAGGGTCATCTTGGTCACGCGTTGGGAGTGGCCTTCCGTCTCTAGATCGCGCATTTCCAGTGCAGCCGACCAACCCTGGATGGTGGCATTATAGGACTGTAACATTTCGAGGTTAGCGCTGCGTAGCTCTTCCAGCATGGAGGCATTATCAATAGCTACAGCAGCCTGGTTAGCCAGCCCATTCAAGAAATCCAACCACTCTGGATTTGTTTCGAGCGGTGAGCGACAAAAAACCTCTAGGATACCCTTCAATTGACCTTTACAAATCAACGGCACAACCATGTAACCGATAAAACCTTCGTCGTCCAACCGGACCGGGCGGGATTTGGTCTGATCCGTGGATAGGTCCAGCACTTGTTCGATGTGGCAATCTTGAGACGCCCGACCCACCAAATCCCCGCCTAAGAGCAGGCAGGTTTTTTGATATGAATCTGTGCGAAAGCCATAACCCTCGAAGAATTCCAGTGTACGACTGGAAGGGTTGAGCAGGAGTACGGCAGCAGCATCAACTTCTAATTGGAAGGTGATTTGGTGCAGCGCCACCCTCATGGCGCTATGTGGATCATGGTTGCTGAGGATGGCTTCATCCACCATGCGCATGGCGGTCATGCGCTGTAATTGGAGGCTGATTTCTTGCTGAACCGTTTGCCGGTAGATCGCTATCTCGACGGCAATATGCAGTTCCCGGCTGGTAATCGGTTTTTGGATGTAGGCGTACGACTCGGTGATCATGGCGCGTTGCAGGGTTTTTTCATCACTCAAAGCAGTCAAGTAAATAATGGCTATGCCTTCATGAGAACGAATTTTACGGGCTGTCTCGATGCCATCCATTTCTCCTTGGAGACGGATATCCATCAGGATTAAATCCGGATGCAGGTTGAGCGCTTTCTGAACCGCCTCCTCGCCGGTCGCGCAAATGGATACTACCTGATGACCAAGCTTCTTCAGCTTTTTCTCGATATCCATCGCAATTACAATTTCATCTTCGATGATCAAGATTCGCGCGGTGTTCATTTTCCAATACCTTTTTGTGCAACCTGGCTTGTGAAACAAACCCAGAATTCGGGTTTCATTTCATATGATCCCCATCTGGCGCAGCGTTTCGATTAATACAGCATCTGCAAAGGCATCCTTGGGGATATAATCTACTGCCCCATACTCTAGCCCAAGTTGAACGGCATCGGGTGTGTCGCAGCGGGTGAATAGGATAATCGGGATGTTCGTCATCTCGGCTGAGGATTTCAACATTTTACATACTTCGAAGCCGTTGAGTTCCGGCATCTGAATATCTAGAATAATTACATCTGGATGCAGTTGGCGCGCCATACGCAGCCCCAACCGCCCATTGACGGCGCAGATGCCCTGGACACCTTCAATTTCGAGGATGGACTGTAGATGGATCGCCTGAGTGGGGCTGTCTTCGATAACTAGAGCTATTTTAGAGTTTTTTTTATGTTGCTTGGTCATGACGGCCTCCTCATAACCCATTTGGTTAGAGTAATTTCCACCTGGTCACCAGACAGGTTGCGAATTGCGACGGTATCCACTAACCAGCTGACATTTCCAACCGCCATGTTTACAGGTTTGGCTTCCTTGGAGTCACAGAAGGTGCAGACTACCCTCAAACCTTTATTGTGTCCTTCGTTTAGGCACTTGATGGCGATCGAGTTAGAGTCCGGTTCAATTCCTAGCCCAAGCTTTTCCGTCAAGGATGAAGTTGCCAGCGAGATACGCGCCTGACTACCCAGGTCCATACCTATGTTCCGCGCAGCCTCACGCACATGCATGCGGACGTTGATGATGTCGTGTTTATTGCGAATGCTGAAGATTTGTTGATCTACCATAGTTAGTTCTCCCGGCAGTTCTGCCTAGATAGAGCTGCCGCCAGCATGAGTGAAGCGGTTAAGTAAAACCGCAATCTGCTCCAGGCTGAGCACATGATGCACGGATTTGCGCATCATCACTTCGCGCGGCATGCCATAGACCACGCTGCTTTGCTCATCCTGGGCGATGATGAGACCTCCGGCGTTGCACAACTCTATCGTTCCTTGGGCGCCGTCGTCACCCATTCCGGTCAAGACAATGCCCATAGCGTGCCGACCGTATACTCGGGCGAGTGAGTTAAAGAGGTAATTGGCTGATGGTCGCAGCCCCTTGTAAGGAGGATCCTTGGAAAGCTCGACTATCCTGCGGGCGCCCACTTGCAAGTGGTAGTCGTCTGGGGCTAGTAGAAGTGTGCCAGGCTGCAGCTTCTCCCCATGGGTGGCAATGCCCACCTCCAACCAGGTTTGTTTGCTCAACCAATCCGCCATTCCGTCTGCAAAACCTGGTGTGATATGCTGTACTGCCAGGATGGGCAGGGGAAAATCCTGGTGAAGTCCAAACAAAACTGTTGCCAGCGCTGACGGTCCGCCGGTGGAGGCAGCGATACCTATAATTTTGATATCAGATATGCGCCCGTTTAGCGAGTTATCCAACGGTCCAACCAGTCCCTGGTTTGCAGACGATTGGGATGGTTGGATCGATGCCTCCCTTGTTCTCCAGTGATGGATCACGGGAACGCCTGCCATCAACCGCACGGTTTGGACCATTTTGTTGCAAGTTTCGGGATCGTTCAAACCTGGCTTATTGATTACAGTCAACGCACCCGCGCGCAGCGCCTGGAAGGTTAGATCCATGTCCTCTGACATTCTGCTGCCGCTGATGAGAACGATGGGCGTGGGCGCTTCACGCATGATCCGTTTCGTAGCTTCGAAGCCATCCATCTTGGGCATGCTGATATCCATAGCCACTACGTCTGGGTGCAGACGGTTGACCAGCGAGATGGCATCCAGGCCGTTGGCGCCGGTGCCGACTACCTGTAGGTCAGGGTAATCCTGGAACAGGTCAACCAGTAACTCCCGCGCTGTGGCTGAGTCGTCTACTACCACGATCTGGATCGGACCTGTTTCCCTCTTACTCATCTAATTAGCCTCCTCGGCTTCTCCATCCGAGATGATTTCAAGCTCTTTCAGCGTTTTCAACAGGACCATGTCAGAAAAAGCATCTTTTGGAATGAAGTCGATCGCCCCTTCACCTAACCCTGCGTGCAGCATCTCAGGCTCACTGTATGCGGTGAGGAAGATGATGGGGGCATTTTTTAAAGCAGGGTCTTGTTTTATGCGGTGACAGGCTTCCAGGCCATTCATCTCTGGCATCTGGATGTCGAGGATTATCAAGTCAGGATAAAATTTTTTGGCTAAAGCGACTCCCGCCGACCCATCTGGTGCGCATAAAACGTTCAACCCATATTGTTCGAGTAGTTGGATCATGGCAAAGGCTTGTACCGGACTATCTTCAACCACCAGGATGGTTTTAGATTTTTTATGGTTTATGGGCTTTTCTTTTCTCATCAAACACCTTTTAACTGGCTATGGGTTCCTCAAACTTTGTGGATGAATCTAAATCAACTGCTCGATGGTTTCCAACAAGGTATTCTGGTCAAAACTACTCTTGACAATGTACGCGTCCGCGCCGACCTCAATGCCGCGGGCCTTATCTTCGGGTGAGTCGAGCGATGTGACCAGGATAATTGGGACGTGGTTGACGCGGGCTTCATTTTTCAACCTTTGGGTCAACCCAAAGCCGTCTAAACGCGGCATGGCGATGTCGGAGATGATCAGGTTGGGTAAATCGTTGTTCAAGACGAGATTGATCGCTTCTAAGCCATCGTTAGCCAACTGAACCTCATACCCGGCGGCTTCCAGGATGTTTTTCTCAAGTGTGCGGGTGGTGATCGAGTCATCCACCACCAGGATGCGCGGCTGCGGTCGAGTCGGGGTGACATGGGCTGTGTCGGCAGGCTGGGCGGACTTTAGCACTGACCGGCCGTTACTATGCTGAGCCAGCTTGATCAAGTCGGCGACCTGTAAGATCAGGATAACTTCGCCACTGCCCATCATGCTGGCTCCGGCAATCCCACCCACGCGGACGAGCTGCCTCCCCAGCCCCTTGATGACCAATTCCTGTTCGTTGATGAGATCGTCCACAACGAAGGCCATGCGTCTTTCGGCGGCAGAGAGGATAACAACCGGTAAGCGTTGGTCACTGCTGATCTGCCCGTTACCGCGCGGCAGTCCCAATACATCACCCAAGTGGACCATTATCAATGGTCGACCTTCATAACGCAATGACTCGTGACCACCGACTGAAAATACCTCGCTTGGATGAACTTGCAGGATGCGTTCGATGACGTTCAAGGGGATGGCGAATGACTGGCCAGAGGCGCGCACCAACAAATCGCGTGAGCTGGTGAGGGATTGCGGGATGGTCAGGATGAAGCGGGAACCCTGGTTGGGCGCCCATTCTAAGTTGATCCGGCCGTGCAAGTTTTCGATATTACGGCGTACTACGTCCAGGCCCACACCGCGTCCGGAGATGTCTGTAATGATCGGGTTAGTCGAGAAATTGGCGTGATAGATCAGTTCAACCAGCTCGGTATCGCTGAGTGCCGCCGCGTTGGGGATATTACGACGCAGGGCTACCTTACGAATTGCCTCAATATCCATTCCAGCCCCATCATCGCTGACCGAGATCGTGACGTCTTTACCGGAAGGCTCAACTGCCAGGATGATTGTTCCGCAGTCTGACTTGCCCAATGCCAGGCGCTTCTCGGGTGTTTCGATGCCATGATCCAGGGCATTGCGTAGCAGGTGGGTGAGTGGGTCTTTGATTTGCTCAAGGACGCGTTTATCTAGCTCAACCTCACCACCAGTAATCTCCAGGACAGCTTCTTTGCCATAAGTCTGCGCAAGGTCGCGTACCATACGGGCGAACGTTCCCGTGATCGTATTGAGCGGCAGCATGCGCACACGCTTGATTTCATCCTCCAACCCATCGATTACCAATGCCATCTGCAGTGTATCGCTGTTGTACTCACGGTAAAGCGTGTTGACCAGTGTGCTCATCTCCCGCATCCGCTCCTGGCTGGCGCTGACATAATCCAATAGGTATTCCAGCTCTTTGCGTCGGGTAGTAGAAATCCAATAATCTTCCTTTGATATTCCGCCGACCCCCCCGAGACGGGTCAAGCGGCTGTAGGTGCTGCGCACGGTCACCCATTCCTTTTGCCACATAGCCAAGTACTCCTGCACATGGCGCATCTGGCCCAACCGCTGTTGGGCGTGGATCTTGGTAACCAACAGCTCGCTCAGCTGAGCCATCAAGGCGTCCAGCTTGCTGATGCTTACCCGGATCGTCTCGTCTGTAATTGGTGGTTGCACTGGCGCAGGTTGGGCTATTATTGACTGCGGGGAGGCAGGGAGCTGATCGGAGGTGAGTGAGGGGGTGGGTAGCTCGAGCGGTTCGGGCTGAGCAGTGGGTATTGTTTTCTCTGCATGGGTCGGATCGTTCTTGGCGGACGATCGAAACCCTTCCAGCGCCACCAGCGCCTCCAGGGATTGGGACGGCGGCGTGGTCTCTCCATCCTCATAGGCCACTTGAGTAGCCTGGATGGCATCCACCGCTTTGTAACAGGCAGTAAACATTTCTGGACCAGGAGCCAGTTTTTCGTGCTGTAAAGCTCCCAGCACATCTTCCAGGGCGTGTGCCAATTGCTCGATGGCACTCACACCTACCGCCCGTGCCGCACCTTTCAAGCTGTGGGCGGCTCGGAAGAGGTTACCCAGGGTTTCCTCTTTTTCTGGGCCCGAAACACGTTGCTGTTCCACTGCCAGTAAGCCATCGTTCAACGTTTGAACATGCTCGGTCAGTTCGGTGCGAAAACTGCTGATAATTTGTTCGCGGATCTTTGTACTGAGTGACATTCTGTCTCCTCCTCAAGGAGGGCAAGAAACGAGTAGGTCGAAGACGAAGCGCCTCAGGCGCCGATTAATAGCGATACTTTGCCACGGTCTCATACATCTTGCGCGCCAGATCGTTAAGGGCTTGCGCCGATTTCTCAGCCTGGCGTGTGCTGGCCAGACTCTGGACGGTGGCCTGGTTTATATTCTGCATTGCTAATGCGATCTGTTCGACGCCGGTCTGCTGCTGGTGTCCACCCGCTACCACCTGGGTGGCAATCTGGGCTGACTCGTTGATGACCGCCGACAACTGCTCAATCGCCTCACGCGCCTGGGTAGATAACTGCACACCCCGCTCGACACCCTTGGTGCCTTCTTCAGTAGCCATCACGGTCGAGTTGGTGGCTTTCTGGATCTCGGAAAGAATAGCCTTGACTTGAGCAGTGGCCTCGCGTGACTGTTCAGCCAGGGAGCGTACCTCCATCGCCACTACCGCGAAGCCCTTACCGTGTTCGCCAGCCCGCGCTGCTTCTACCGAAGCGTTGAGAGCCAGCATGTTCGACTGGGATGCAATCTCGTTTACGGTGGCGATGATATCGCCAATCTGCTGCGTCTGATCCGAGAGCGCCAGGATGTTCTCGGCGATGCCTTCGACGCGCTCCTTGATCATCGTCATGCTATCGATGGTCTCTTGCAAGGAGCGTTGCCCGGTGCGGGCAGTTTCAACCGTGCGCTGCGAGGCGTTAGCCACTTCCTGGATGCGCATGGAGGCTTGCTCGGTAATCGCCTTGACTTC